>Ga0187878_1004141_pt1 | contig 11398 bp, 16 predicted proteins | sample June2016WEW_17_1_FD_132979 | JGI IMG/M metagenome (GOLD analysis project Ga0187878, IMG submission 132979) | Peatland microbial communities from SPRUCE experiment site at the Marcell Experimental Forest, Minnesota, USA - June2016WEW_17_150 | ecosystem: Environmental > Terrestrial > Soil >...
GACTCTCAATACGTGTCGGTCTCCATCTGGGTCGTCGGTAGCTACGGTACGCAGACCAGGGCGGCCATGGCCTACTACTCGTCGAGCGCGGTACCTCGGATCGTCATGACCGAGTTCTATCCCTCGCCACCAAACTACGCCGACGTCCAAGTCTCAACGGTCAACACTTCAACTGTGGCGCTCGCGTGGACCCAGTGCTGGAATGGAGCCATCTACGGGGGAAGCGACAGTGCCCATACGCGCTGGTGCATCCCTCAGGGCTTCAGCTTCAACACGCGCTGGGAACCTTCCTACTACCCGACTGACGCGAAGAAGCAGTACATCGCCTGCCACGAGCTCGGCCATACGTTTGGGCTGCAGCACCCCAAGTCGAGCGAGCCGCAGGCGACCTGCATGGTATCCGCCAGGATGGGCTCCAGCCCCTGGGTTCCCACGTACAACTACATCTCGACGACCGAAAAGAATCAAATCGAACTGTACTACGGTCCATCACACCAGGTGTCGCCATGAACAGTCAGCGTTTCAAGCTCGCCGCAAATTGCCTGGTGTTGCTCCTCGTGATCGCAGGGTGCGTCGCATCCCCGGGCGCGAAGCCATCCGATACGGTACCGTCCCCAAGTCAGTCGACAACAACGCCTGCGGTCGAGCCCACACCGCTCGCCACATTATCTCCGGACGAGTTCTGGACCGGCTTGTTCTACGGAGACCCCGACTTCACGGAGTTCCCGTCGATCGGGGCTCTGATCGGCTACAGCGATGCCGTCATCGTCGCCTCGATCGAGGCCGTTTCTCAAGGACCGAACTATGACGCCGGCAGCGGGATGACCGAGTACGACGCGTACGTGACGATCCACGTTGAGCGCGTGCTCCACGGCTCGCTGGTGTCGGAAACGGTACCGATCATCGTGATGCTCTACCTTGGAAACGACGTGACGGTCGCCCTGACGCAACTCGACCTCATGAAGGCATCGATGCCCCACGAGCAGGGAATCCTCTTCGTCAAGAACCTGGTTGCCTGGGATGAGCAACTAACCGGACAGGCGACGAGCAAATATGACCCGTCCGTCTATCAGGTGGTGAGTGCCCAGGGCGTGATCCGAAACGCGCACGGCATCGCGAACCCAGCGCTCAACGCGCCGGGAACCTGGCCGAAGGGCTACAAGGGAATGCCATTCGGAGCGGTCGTCTCGGCGATCGCAAGCTCCAAAGCCGGCCAGTAGCCGGCAGGCCCAGCCTTCCTGTCTTCGACCGGGACCCCGGAGCGAGCACGCGGGAGCCGGCGCTCCCTCGATGTGCAACGCGGTCATGGACTCAACTTCGATGCGGCCCAGAGTCACGCCAGCAGCGGCACGACGCGGCCGAGCCCCGACCGTACTGTCTCGGCGAGGGCCGTTCGGCCCGCCTCGAAGGGACGCCTGTACCTATGCGCACCTGCGCATATGACGAAGACTGCACGTCATGGACGAGGTGTACAAGCTCCAGGTAGAAGTCCTCAAGACTCTCTCCAACGCGAAGCGGCTGGAGATCATCCATCTCCTCGCCGACGGGCCCCGCGAAGTGTCCCGGCTGGCCGAAGAGCTTGGCATCAGCCAGCCCAACGTCTCGCAGCATCTGGCGATCATGCGCTCGGCGGGGGTCGTCGAGGCGGAGCGAGACGGCCGCGAAGTCCGCTATCGCCTGAGCGATCCCGAGATCATCGTCGCCTGCGAGACCATGCGCGGCGTCCTTGTGCGCCGGCTCTCACGTATCTCGGCCGTAGCCACTCGCACGCCTGCCGAAGTTGTTGCCGGGCGTGCTTCGGCAGCCACCGCCGATCACTCGGTCAGCTGAGGAACCCATGGACGAAACCGTCTCGCTAGTGCTCTTCTCCGGTACCGACGACAAGCTCCAGGCGGCCGCCGTGCTCGCGGCCGGGGCCGCAGCCCTGGGTCGCCCCGTCAGGATCTTCCTCCAGTACTGGGCCCTCGATGCGTTCCGGTCGGATCGCATCATGGCCGACCACGGCCTGGCGCCGGAAGCCGGAGTGGCCGGGAAAGCCGCCGTGGACGGGGCCGCAAAGGCCGGTCAAGCGCATTGGGCGGAGACCCTGCGCATGGCCAAGGAGATCGGCGAGGTCGACATCCAGGCCTGCTCGCTCTCGATGGACATCCTCAAGCTCGAACAGTCGGACCTCGATCCGATCGTCGACGGCGTCCAGGGTGTGGCTGCCTTCTACATCAACGCAGGCGAGGGCCAGATCGTATTCATCTAGCCCGCAGGGGCGCAGCCCAAGCAGCAAGGAGCTAAGACGTGGGCAATCTCGACATCAAGCTCAGGGTGGACGCGAGCGGCCTCTCGTGCCCGCTGCCGATCCTGAGGGCCAGCCAGGGCATCAAGAATGTCCAGTCGGGCGAGCTCGTCGAGGTGATCGCGACCGACCCGGGTTCCGTGAAGGACTTCGCTGCCTGGGCAACCTCCACCGGCAACGCGCTCGTCGAGCAAGACACGACGGACGGCAAGTTCCGCTTCGTCCTTCGCCGCAAGTAACCCAGACATTCGGGCGTCGTCACCGCCGATCGAAAGGAACCACAAATGACAGCCCTGGCAACCGCACCGGCCGCCGAAGCAGCATCCGAAGGCGCCGTCAAGACCAAGAAGCTCGTGATCGTCGACTACAGCGGCGAGCTCGAGAAGACGTGGGCGACCCTGATCCTGGCGTCTACCGCCGGCGCCATGGAGATGGAGACATCCGTCTTCATCACCTTCTGGGGTCTGCAGACCTTTGTGAAGGACCGCAGGCGCATCACCGGTGAGAACTGGTTGCAGAAGATGATGTCCTTCATGCAGCGGCCGGGCGTCAGCCACCGCCCGCTCAGCAAGATGAACTTCATGGGCATGGGCCCGTGGATGATGTTCAAGCTGGCGAAGAAGTACAACGTCGCCAAGCCCAAGGACCTGCTCGAGATGGCGCAGGCCGTCGGCGTCAAGTTCATCCCGTGCCAGATGACGATGGACATGTTCGGACTCAAGCGCGAGGACCTGATCGACGGCCTCGAGGAGCCGGTCGGTGCGGCCACCGCCCTCCAGCTGATGACCGAGGCGGATTCGACCCTCTTCATCTAGCCCGCCGGGCCGGCGTCTCCGGCCATCGAGCAACGGACCAAAGGAAGCTCCCATGACAGACGCAACTCAACCTGCAATCACTCGAACGCTCGACGCTCGTGGCAGCTTCTGCCCCGGTCCTCTCATGGAACTGATCCGGGCGATCCGCGAGGGCCAGGTCGGCGACGTAATCGCAGTCTGGTCCGCCGACAGCGGCTCCAAGATCGACATTCCGAAGTGGGTCGAGAAGGCCGGCCACCGTCTGGTCGGAGTCTTCCAGCGCGACGGCTTCGACGAGATCGTCGTCGAGAAGCTCCGCTGACGGCCGCAGCTCTCAAGCGAGGAATCGATGCAGCGCGTAGTCATTCTCGGCGGTGGCGTCGGTGGAACCCTGACCGCCAACTTGCTGGTGCGCAAGCTCCGCAAGCAGCTCGGTCGAGGCGAAGCCTCGATAACGCTGATAGATCGAACCGGTGCCCACGTCTACCAGCCCGGCTTCATGTACATCGCCATGGGCGGCGAGCGGGCTGAGAAACTGGAACGGCCCGAGCGCTCCCTGTTGAGCAAGGAAGTCGCGCTGATAACCGCGGCTGCCACGCGCGTCGACGTCGCGGCAGGGGCGGTGGAACTGGCGGACGGAACGAGGATCCAATACGACCACCTGGTCCTGGCCACCGGCTCGCGCATCGTGCCGGAAGAGATCGAGCACTTCGACGAGGAGGCTCACCACTTCTACTCCGCCGAGGCGGCCTTGAAGCTGCGGCACGCGCTCGACGAGTTCAAGGGCGGCAAGATCGTCATCGGCATCGCCGGCATGCCCTACAAATGCCCGCCGGCCCCCCTCGAGGTCGCATTCCTGATCGAGACCGAGCTGCGGCATCGAGGTCTGCGCGACAAGACGGAGATGCATTTCTGCTCGCCCATCGGGCGAGCCTTCACCATCGAGTCCGTCAGCGAGATGGCGACCCCGATCCTCGAGAAGCGCGGGATCGAGTTGCACACGTTCTTCAACGTCGAGGCCATCGATCCCGAGAAGAAAGTCGTTCAAAGCCTGGAAGGCGAGGAACTGCCCTACGATGTGCTGATCCTGGTGCCGCCTCATAAGGGCGCGAAGGTCGTCATCGACAGCGGTCTCGCGCCTGGTGCCGGCTGGCTGCCGACCGACCGCGCGACGCTCCAGGTCAAGGAAATCCGCCCACCGAACACGCCCGACGGCGACGTCCCGCGGCGACCGAATGTCTACGCCATCGGGGACGCCACAGACCTGCCGCTCTCCAAGGCCGGGTCGACCGCCCACTTCGAGTCACCGATCGTGGCCGAGCGAATCGCTGCCGCCGTGCAGGGCCGCCAGCCCGACGAGAAGGACGGCAACTACACCGGACGGGTCATGTGCTTCTTCGAGATCGGGGACGGCAAGGGCACTCTTCTTCGCTTCGACTACAACCACCCGCCCAAACCGCCGCGCCCCAATCGGATCTGGCACATTGGCAAGATCATCTTCAACAAGACCTACTGGCACACCGTTCCGAAGGGTCGGGTCTAGCCGCGGTCGGGCCCGCGCCACCATCCCGCCTCTAGCTCGGCTCAGTGGAGCAGGAACAGGCTCGTCAGCAGGATCAGCAGCACGGCGAAGGTGATCGTCGCGTACAGGCGGTCGCCCTCGAGGGCGAAGGCCCAGACCGACACCGCCACTCTCACGACTGGCGTGGCGATCAGAGCCAGCAGGCCCAGCTGGGATATGGCGAGCGGCTCGAGGGAGGTCAGGCGCGCCGGAAGGTCGGCCAAGTCCGCCGTCGATCGTCCGATGGCATGGGTCGCACCGATCAGCGAACCCTGCCAGCCGACGCCGAGCGCGGCGATGAACCCGATGCCGATGAGCGCTGCGCTGAGCGCGACGCCGACCGCCAGCACGAGGCTGACGACCGTGCGAAACCGCTCGGCGTTCACAGACCGAACCCGAGTCCGCGGCCGATGGTTTCGATGCCCACGGCGACGAGAACGGGCAGGAGGATCAGCCTCACCGACCGGTTCGTGATATGGGCCAGAAGCCGCGCTCCCAGGATCGCACCCGTCAGCACTCCCAACGCCACAGGCGCGGCTATGCGCGGATCGACGTCGCCGCGGCTCAGGTAGATCCCGGCCGACGCGGCGGCGGTGACCCCGATCATGAAGTTGCTCGTCGCCGAGCTGACCTTCATCGGCAGCCGCATCGCGACGTCCATGGCGAGAACCTTGAGGACTCCGGACCCGATGCCGAGCAGTCCGGAGACGACGCCGGCGATCCACATCATTGCGAACCCGAGCGGAACTCTTCGGGCCGCGTACTGCACCTCGCGCCCGGACTGCCGATCCGGATACGACGAACTGAGTCGGAGGCGAACAGTTAGACCGGAGGCCGGAAGCTCCGGCACGGTCTCCTCTCCGAGACGGCCGACCTGCATCGCAGCCGAGAAGAGAAGGACGATGCCGAGCAGCACGTACAGGAAAGCTGGCGCGACCACAGCCGCGAGCAGCGCACCACATACCGCGCCGGTGGTGGTCGCCAACTCGAGGAACATGCCGACTCGCATGTCGGTCAGGCGATCACGCACGTAGGCAGCTGCGGCTCCTGAACTGGTGGCGATGACCGATACGATGCTGGCGCCGACCGCCAGGTGGATGTCCACGCCGAAACCTATGGTCAGCGCCGGGATGACCAGGATCCCGCCGCCGACCCCGGCGAGGGCGCCGATGAGGCCGGCAGCCGCGCTGATGACGAAGATGCCGAGGTCCGAAGCCGGGTTCAAAGCGAGAGCCCTCGCGCCAGCACCGCGTCTCCTGCTCACCTACTTGCGCAACTACGCAATCATGTGAGAGTGTAGCCGATGTCGCAGGTGCGTCGGCCGGCGAAACGCCGGCAAGTCCCGGAGTGAGAGAATCGCCAAGAAGACCGGCCGATGATCCGGCGCCGTCGACCTCCCGCCATCTCGCGGGTCTTCGGACGACGACTTACCGGCCGCGGCTGTCGCCCAATTCCAGCGGAGCATTCGGATGCACCCTTACGCACGTCAGATGACACCCGAGATCAACGTCGACGAGTTGGCCGAGCGCCTCGAGACCGCAGGCGCTCGAGTACTCGATGTTCGCGAGGACTGGGAATTCCGGCGGGGGCGGGTGGCCGGCGCCATCAGCGTTCCGCTAGCACAGCTGCCTGGGCGGATCGCCGACCTTCCTCGGGACAAGCCCTTCGCGGTCATATGCGAACACGGAAACCGAAGCCTGCTGGCGACCGACTTTCTGCTCGGCCATGGGTTCGAGGGCGCGGCATCGGTCCGAGGCGGGACAACGGCTTGGGCGCGGACCAACAGGCCGCTTGAGAGGGGTTGAGAATGGCTCACGACGAGCGGCCCCTCGGCTGGGACGAACGACACCCGGACGACCGGCGACGAGGCTGGGACGAACGCCACAGCGCCGGAGATTTCGAGGGACGGGGTCCGAACCCGACGCTGCTGGTGGGCGTCGAGGGCCTCCGGCCAGGTACGGCCCTCGAGCTGGCGGCCGGCAGTGGGATCAACGCGGTCTGGCTGGCAGAACAGGGGTGGAAGACGACGGCCGTGGACTGGTCGCCGGTCGGGCTCGCAAACGGTAGGACGAAGGCGGCGGCCGCCGGGGTCGAGATCGAGTGGCTCGAGCGAGATCTCCTGGGCTGGTCGCCCCCGACGCGATCGTTCGATCTCGTCGTGATCGTCTACCTGCATCTTCCTCCCGACGAGCGCCGGCCGGTCTACGCGCGGGCAGCCGCGGCCGTGACTCCAGGCGGTCGGATGCTGGTTGTCGGGCACGACCGGCTGAATGCCACCGAAGGCGAGGGTGGGCCGCCGGATCCGTCACGGCTGTTCACCGCAGACGAGCTCGGCGGCGAGCTGCTCGCTGCCGAGCCGGATCTCGTGATCGAGCGCGCCGAGGTGGTGCGGCGGGTTCCACCGCCGCACCGTGCCCCGATCGACTGTCTTCTGGTCCTCCGCCGCCCAATCCAGGAGCCAACGCCATGATCGTCCGAACCTCAACCGCCCGCTACTCGGGAAGCGGTACGCGTTTCTTGGTTCACACCGGCACGGGCCACGAAGTCGTACTCGACGACGACGCCGGCGACTCGGGTGCTCGGCCCGTTGAGATGCTGCTGGTTGGCCAGGTCGGCTGTACGGGGTTCGACGTCATCGGCAGCCTCCGCGAGGCCGGCCAGGTAGTGACCCGATACGAGGTCGCCGTGACCGCGGAACAGCGCGACGAGGCCCAGCCGGCGATCTACACGCGAGCGATCGTCATGCACGAGGTCGAGGGCCCGTCTCCCGACGAGCAACAGCTCCGGCGGGCAATCTACGAATCGGCGACGAAGTACTCGTCCGTTGCGGCGATGCTCTCAGCCAGCACGGTCGAAATCCACCACCGCTACCGGATCGTCCGACCCGGCGTGGCACCAATCGAGGGCGAGGTTCTCGTCACCGGTCCCAACGCGGATCCCGACCGCCTCGGGGAGTCGTCTGCTAACGAGCGCGGCGGCGTCGCGTAATGGCCTACCTTCCGGAGCTCGGCCGCCGCGGCGAAGGCTGGTTCGACCCCGCTGGTCGTGCTCTTCGGCGCGATCGCGTTTGCCGGCGCCGCCGGTCCCACATGGGGCGGTCTGGCGTGCGGTGTGGGGGTCGCAATGGGTGGCGCCATGGTCGTTGGGCGCGGCATCCTGTCGTGCCGTGGGGTCCTGGACCGGCGCGAGAACCTGATGCCGTTCCGAAGCCGTTGGCCGGGGCTCGCCTCGTTGAGGCAGGCGCATATGGGTTGGTTCGCCATCCGATCTACGGCGGCCTCATCCTCCGGGCCTAGGCTGGGAGCTGCTGACGCCGCCGCCGCCAGGGTTCTCGACGCGGCGCTGCTGATCGGCTTCTTCGACCTCAAGGCGCGGCACGAACCGACCTGGTTGGCCGAGCAATTCCCGGACTCCCCCAACTACCGAGGTCGGACTCGGCGCATCTTGCTCTGGCTCTACTGACTGACGCCGACGCGCTTGACTCCAAGAGCCTCTACTGGGCCGTCCCGACCTGATCTCCCGGCGCCATCGACGTGGCTGAGTAGGACGCCGCGATGTCGCCGAGTCGTGCAATGTGGCGGATAAGGACCTGGCGCATGAGATCGCAGGCGGCGACGATCTCGGGGTCGGAGAGCTGGTAGCGGACCTCTCGGCCGTCTCGTACCGCCTCGACCAAACCGGCCGATCGGAGTGCGGCGAGATGCTGCGAGATCGCCGGCTGCGGCAACCCGAAGTGCTCGGCAAGACGGCGCACCTCCATCGGTCCCACTTCGCCCAGGAGGTGGATCATCTCCAGCCGGCGCGGGCTGGCGATCGTCTTGAGAATCGAGGCTTGAAGACCGTAGATGTCGCCTGAGGGTCGAAGCATGGATCAGAGCTCCACTCTGGCGGCGTGCTCCATCGCCACGGCGATGGCATCGGCCTGTTCCGGCGAAAGGTTGTGCTCGAGGATCGGCACATACAGCGACTCTTCCCGGAGATGAACCTTCAGGATCGAGTGGAGCTTCAGCAGCACTCGATTCAGCTCGATGACCTCGCCGGCGGTCGGCTCCCGGGAGCCGAGAGGATCAAGGAGCCCGCCGAGTTGAGCGATCAGCTTGCGGATCTCGCCATGCTCGCGCTCGAGCGGGGCCATCCCGAGCCGGCACGACATCAGCCGGTCCAGCTCCGGGTGGACCGCGGCGTCGACGGTCTGCATGTGGGGGATCAGGGTTTCCACGAGGAACTCGTGCTCGTCGGTCAGACGGGCAAGGACGTCGGGCCATGGCTTCTGCGCGATTTCGTCGGCGATCTGCGGCAGGAACTCGACGTGCGCCATCAGCCGCTCGCGATGGTCCTGCGAGACCTGAGACAAGGTCGGCATCTGGGGCCTCCTGCCAAGATGTATGCGTAGTACCTGAATAGTCCAATGCCATGCATAGTGGCAGCACCACCATAGGTCGCTTGTCAACCGGTACTTCGACCTGGGGCGGCGAAATGGAGCCGCCGGGCAGCGGGCAAGCGGCGGGCGACGTCGGCGATTTCGCCGGGCGACCTACAATCGCGCCATGAGCGCCACCGATCGCAGGGTTTCGGCTGTGGCCACCGGCCGGGTCTTCCAGCGGACGCTCGGCTCGGACCTGCCTGTCGCGGTCCGCGCCGAGGGCAGCACGATCTGGGACGCCGATGGGCGCGAGTACCTGGACGCCGCCGGAGGTGCAATCGTCGTCAACGTCGGTCACGGCCGCCAGTCCGTCGTGGACGCGATGGAGCGCCAGGCCCGCGCCTTCACCTACGTCCACGGCACGACCTTCACGACCGAGCCGCTCGAGACGTACGCCCGGGCGGTGGGCCGGTACCTGCCGGTCGACGATCCGGCCATCTATCCGGTGAGCGGCGGCTCGGAGGCCATCGAGAGCTGCCTCAAGCTGGTCCGCTCGTACCATCTGGCTCGACGCGAGCCGGACCGGACCGTAGTGATCGCACGTTGGGGGAGCTACCACGGCAACACGATGGGCGCCCTCGACCTCTCCGGCCGGGAGCCGCTGCGCAGGCCCTACGAACCGTGGCTCGGGCGCTTCCGCCACGTCAGCGCCGCGTATCCGTACCGGGGCGGAGAAGCCGCCGCCCATGCCCTCGGCGACGTGGATCTGCTGGTCGCAGAGCTCGAGGCAGCGATAGCGGAGGCGGGGCAGGGGAGAGTAGCCGCGTTCGTGGCCGAGCCGATCGTCGGCGCCACGCTCGGCGCCGTGGTCCCGCCCGACGGCTACTGGCCGGCAGTCGCCGACGTCTGCCGGCGCCACGGCATCCTGCTCGTCGCCGACGAGGTGATGACCGGATTCGGGCGGACGGGCCGATGGTTCGGGCTCGATCACTGGGGCGTCCGGGCCGACGTAATGGCCGCGGCCAAGGGCGTCGCCGGCGGGTACTTCCCGCTCGGTCTGGCGGTGGCAAGCGGGGCGGTCTACGACACGATCGTCGCGGGCGGCGGGTTCGTCCACGGGTTCACGTACAGTCACTCGCCGGTGGGCGCGGCGGTGGCCGGTGAGGTGCTCAGGATCCTCGAGACGGAGAACCTGGTCGAGGCCAGCGCGGTCAAGGGCGACCGGTTGCGCTCGCTTCTGGCCGGGCGGCTGGGCGATCACCCGAACGTGGGCGAGGTCCGCGGCCGCGGCTTGTTGGTCGGTCTGGAGCTGGTGGCCGACCGGGTCACGCGGCGACCATTCCCGCGATCGGGGCATCTCATCGAGTGCGTCATGGCCGCTGCGCGTGCATCCGGGCTGTTGCTCTACCACGGGACGGGCAACGCAGACGGAACGAACGGCGACACGATCCTGCTGGGGCCGCCGTTCGTGGTTACGGACGAAGAGCTGATATCAATCGCCGATCGTGTCGGCAATGCCGTGGAGCACGCCGTCGCCGAGGTGTCAGCGACGCTCGGCTGAGGCCGCGTCGCCGGTCGCCTCACCGATCGGCGACCGGCGACGCACACCCGGCCAGTTGGGTTAGCCCGCGGCCGGGGCGGGCGGGCCCGCCAGTCGACCGGGCCGATCCCCGCGACCGGGTCCGCCGTCCCGCGGCTTCGACCCCGGCTCAGGAGCATCGCACTCGTAGTCGACCTCGGTGTGGCTGAAGCCGAGCCGACCGGAGATCCCGGAGAGGCGCGAAGGCGCCCACCAGGCGCGGCTTCCGAGCAGCCGCATCGTCGCCGGAACCAGGAGCACCCTGATGATCGTGGCGTCGATCAGGACCGCGATGGCCATGCCCACGCCGATGCTCTTGATGACGATCTGGTCGGCCAGTCCGAAGGCCGCGAACACGGAAACCATGATCAGCGCGGCGCCGGTGATGACTCGTCCGGTCCGGGACAGGCCCTCGGCCACGGCCCGACTTGTGTCGCCGGTCTTCCGATACGACTCCTGGATCCGCGAAACCAGCAGCACCTCGTAGTCCATCGAGAGACCGAATATCAGGCTGAACATCAGTATTGGGACGATCGCCACGGTGAAGCCCGGCGATACGAAGCCGAGCACGCCCGACAGATTGCCGTCCTGGAAGATCCAGACCAGCGCGCCGAAACTGGCGGTCAACGACAGCATGGTCATTACGACAGCCTTGAGCGGGAGAACGACCGATCCGAACTGGAGCATCAGCATCAGCGCCATGGCGATCAGGATGAAGACGATGGCGACGGGCAGCTCCGAATTCTGGGCGTTGAGGAAGTCGAGTGACGAGGCATCGTCACCGCCCACCGCGATCGTTATGCCGGCGCCCGGC
>Ga0187878_1004144_pt1 | contig 11394 bp, 8 predicted proteins | sample June2016WEW_17_1_FD_132979 | JGI IMG/M metagenome (GOLD analysis project Ga0187878, IMG submission 132979) | Peatland microbial communities from SPRUCE experiment site at the Marcell Experimental Forest, Minnesota, USA - June2016WEW_17_150 | ecosystem: Environmental > Terrestrial > Soil >...
CGATCCCGATCCCGATCCCGATCCCGATCCCGATCCCGATCCCGATCCCGATCCCGATCCCGATCCCGATCCCGATCCCGATCCCGATCCCGATCCCGATCCCGATCCCGAACCCGATCCCGATCCGGACAGGTATAGTGTTCTCCTCTCTTTTTGATGCCGCCAAATGTCAACCTACTTATGAACTGATTGGTAAATCTTTTCAGCCATTGAATTATTCCAAAACATGCAGCCGTCACCCCTCTTTTGGGTGTAAACTTGAGCATAACTTGCGGCGAGTAGTTGAGCAAGAAACAGGTCGCCTACACTGGACCGAAAAACTTAGACCTATCAATCCGAGATTCCGGGTGGACATAAAGATGCTCTGGCACATTGAAAATCCGCTCTGGGGTAGGGGCCTGATGTCCTAGACCTTTTTTTGAGCTTTTTGGCGGCGCGTGGGGTCAAAAAAGGAAACCACTTTCGGGAGGCACATTATGAGCTGTCCCCGTATTTTCGTTCTTCTCTCGTGTTTCGCTGGACTCTCGGCACCTTCCATGTTCGGGCAGACCGTCGTTGCCATTGGCACTCAGGCTAAGGAGCTGAAGCGCGCGGCGCATCAGTTGCGCATCAGCGTCGATCATCTAAAAAATGCGCGCGACGCCCTGAACCAGGCTACAGACCTTGCCAAGCGCAGTTCGGATTCGACCGTAATATCCCAGCTCGCCCAGGACTGGACTAGACTCGACAAATCCAAAGCGCCGGCGGCGCTCGAGGACTTGTACTCATGGCTATCCACGGCGGCTCGGGATGCCGCGGACGCGCAATCCTATCAGCGCTCCACCTCGGCCGCCCAGGCGCTGCTCCGTTCTTTGGTATCCATGGATTCGGATCGTGCTGTCAGCCTCTGGCAGCTGTGGCCGGACCCACCCTCATCGCTGGGCGAAGACCTCAGGAAAAGGCAGAATGAAGCCGGCGCGCTCTTTGCGAAACAACTGGCTGCCACGGCTTCAGGCTCGGGCATGCGCTTGGGCATGGGCGTGGGCCCGGATCTGACCATGTTGCAGGATGCTGCTGCCCGCGGCGATTACGGCAGCGCCGCCCGCTTGGCTACGCAGTTAAATCAGACCGGCGACAAAGCAGAAGCTCTCAAGCTCGTGGATCAGGCGATCGCGGATTTCAAGCAACGCGAGCCCGATCAACGAGCACTTACGACCTACCACAGTTTCGTCACGCAACTCCCTTCCATCGATCCTGATCGATATTTGATGGCTTTGAATTCGCTGCTGCCGGCGCTGGACAGGCAGGGAAAGCCCGACACCGGGGGAACCGTAACCGTCGGAGATCAGACGATGCAGGTCACTGCCGCGGAAGCCCTCGTGATCGATATGTGCCGCAGACTCAACGGCCGTCCGGACCTTGCGATGAAAACGTTGAACACGATTCCTGGATTGAAGGGCAAGCTGGACCGCCTGGGAGGAATCGACAGCATCGCGGCAGGTACGATGGGAGGTTCCCAAGCTCCCGTGTCTCTGAACTATTCGATTGACGGCACGACCCGGACCACCTATAACAACACGGGCAGCGGTATCTCCCAAAGCACCGGTCCTGCCATCAACGGCGTCGCTAGACCCATTCCCCCCATGGATTTGTATCAGAGCGTTCACGGGAAGTTGGCGAAGGATCCCGCCCTTGTCAGGCAAAAGCTGGCGGAGGCGTCGAAGACCCCGGATCAAATTGACGGTTTGATCAACCTGGCAAACCGAGCCGGTTCCTCCATGGAGGCGGATCTGGCGGACTTGGCTCTAGAGGCGGCTTCGCGGCTCGTCATGCAGGTCGAGCCGCTGCAGAGACGTGCCGGCGTTTTGCAGAATCTCATCAGCGCGTATCAACGGATCGATGGCGAGGTCGATGCGGATTTGCTGCAGAAGGGACTCTCCATTGTCGCGCAGCTGCGCTCTGAGGAACAAAACAAGGGGACGGCGAATGTGACGCCTAACGGTACTGGATTCCGCGTCATGAGCGCCAACATGAGCAGCAGCCGCGTGGCGGATCGGCTCGAAACGGCACTCGTCGCCGAGCTGGCGCTGGACAACTTCGACTCGGCCATGAGTTACCTCCGTCTGATGCCCGACGAAATGAAGCTCCAGGCGCTGCTGCAAATTGTTCAGTCCCTCACCCAGGGCTATTAGCCGCCGCACCCGGAGATGCCTGGAGCGACATCGCCAAAAGAAAACTCACCGCCAAGACGCCAAGAATTCAAGGATTAAAACTCTTGGCGTCTTTGTGTCTTGGGGGTCGAGTTTTAGGTGCGGCCATTTTGAGGTGTTTTTCGTGGTTCGAATCCAAAACCCTGGCCGGCAATGATCGGAAGGATCCGGGGGAAGACCTCGCGCAACAAGTTTGGCTCGAGAGCGAAACTGAGCACCAGGTGGTGGGGTTCGATTTCGTAAAAGTAGCCCGGGTGAACCAGGGTGTGGGTTTTTCGCAAGATGGCTTCAGCCGTGGCCTCTTCATCGCGCTCCAACCGGAGAGTGACATAAAAGCCGCCTTCGGGAGCCGTGTAACGGCACTGCTCAGTCCGGTCGAGACATTCGCGGGCGACTCCCCAGCGCTGGCGGATCTCCGCCACGTAACCATCGAGAAAGGCTCGCCCCCGTTCAAAAATCTCCGTCGCGGCTGCCTGAGCGATCTCATTTACCGGGAGAAAGGTGTCGGAGATCAGCTCGAGCGCGCGCAGCGCCTCCCGTGTCTTCTCGGGCTCACCCGATACTCCCATCCAGCCGAATTTGATGCCGGGGAGGGCGAACATCTTGGAAAAGCCGTTGAGTGTCAGTACCAGCGGCGCGTGGCCGGACGCGGGTCGCGGCAGCGTCCTCCGCTCCATGAGAAACTCGCTGAACACCTCATCGGCGATGATCGCCAGATCGTGGCGCGCGGCCAGCTCGGCCAGCGCCTCGAGTTCGCCCTGCGTCGTGACATGCCCTGTCGGGTTGTGCGGCGAAATGACGACCAAGGCGCGTGTCCGGGTTGAAATACTGTTCTCGAGGTTTTCCAGATCGATGGCCCAATTATGGCCTTCATCCAGGCGGTAAGGGATCAGGATCACGCCGCTGAGGGCAGCGATGTAGTCGAACAGAGGATAGGACGGGCGGGGACAGAGGATCTCGTCCCCCTCGTCGGCCAGGAGCTTGAAGCTATACCAGTACGAAAAGCTGGTTCCGGGCGTGAGCAGGATTTGCTCCGGAGGGATCACAATGTTTTGTTCGAGGTAGTAGCGGGAGACGGCTTCCCGCGCAGGCTTTTGACCGAACGAATCCGGCCGATAGATGCTGCACCGATCCAAGGCCTCCCTCAGGATTTGTGCCAGCAGCGGCTGCGGAAACTGGATGCCTTGCTCGGTGACATTGCCCGACGTCAGGTCCAGGACTGCGTTACCTGCTCGGTTGATTTCATCGCGCAGCTTGTACAGGGGATTCGTTTCGCCGTGCAGGCGCGAGGCCACCTTAGAGAACATATCCTTACCAACCCGCAAGGCACACGATCTAGAAGCAGGAAACCGGGATTTCCAACTGCCATCCTCCGGCCTCAGACCAAAAGGCCGGATGTCTTAGGTCGATTATTTTCCCGTCCTTCGCGATTTGGTTTGGCGCTATTTCTTCCAGTAGTCGTAGTTGACCTGGATGAAGCTCTTCCACTTCTCCGGCACCTCTTCCTCCGGGAAGATGGCCGCGACCGGACATGCCGGTTCACACGCGCCGCAATCGATGCACTCGTCGGGATTGATGTAGAGCTGCGTCGCATCGGCAAACGCAGGCTCATCTTTGCGTGGATGAATGCAGTCCACGGGGCAAACGTCCACGCATGCCGTGTCTTTCACGTTGATGCACGGTTCAGCGATAATGTAAGTCATGTGCTCTCCTCGCCAATTACCACTACCATGATACTAGCGCAGTCAGGCGGGATGCTGCAAATGCTGAATCACGGCAGCAAATAGAAGCAGAGAGCCAAAAATGTCGGTATCGGTATCGGGGTCGCAATCGCAGTCGCAGCCGGTCTTGTCAGTCTGAACCCCCGATTGCGATTGCGACCCCGATACCGATACCGAAGTCTGTCGGTTTGACTGCTACTTTCGAAACAGACTCCCTTTATCGCCACTCCTCCTCGTACCTACCGAGATTCTCCTGGAGACAAAGGTGACTGTCGCCACTTTCGAATGACGATGGACGAACGCGTCCATCGTCATTGTCTTGTAGGATGGCGTGGCATCGTCAGTTGAGAGGAACCCGGACAGACAGAGTGACCGCAGTTGGAACGGCGACGTTCGCGCGGCGACCCGGTGAAATGACACGAGCCTGCATCAGAGCGGTCACGATTTCCGGTATCTCGAACGAATTGCTCTGGACGGCAAGGATCTGGCCCGCCTCATTAATACACACCGTGAAGGTGAGGTCCATGAATCCGCCGCCGCTACCCGTCTGAGGGAGACGTCCGGAGGCCTTGGCCATCTCAGCCAGGCGATCGAAATTGATATCGAGAACCGGAGGTTGGATGCCGGGATCGGCGGCAGGGGCGGCACCGCCGATGACACGAGGAATCTCGGTGGGCCGGACGAACATGACACCGGTGCTGCTGCTGTAAGGTACCCGGTAGAAGAGGCGGCCGGACGCGAAGAGATAGACCTGAGAATTGAGCCGAACATTCTCGACTCCTTGAGCTTGCAGACTTGTCAGCGTCTGCTGGATCAAGTCGAATGAGGCTTGCGGGGCAGGGTTGATCTGAACCGTGCCCTTGGTCCCTCTCAACGTGATGAGGAACACCGGAGCGCCATCTGAATCCCGGATATATCCATCCGCGTCCAGGGTGAGCCACGGGCTCAAGCTGAATATCACCGTCACGGTCGCAACCACCGGAACAGGTTCACCATTGAGCAGGGTTGGCGAATAAACCCATTGCTTAACTGCATCGGTGGCTGCCTGGTCGAGCAGCGGATGACCACGGATCACCCTAACGTTCGATACGAATCCCTCCTCGTTTACGGTCACTTCCAGCACTACGATCTGCTCGACCCGCGCGCGTTTGGCCAGTTCCGGATAGACCGGTTCGACTCTCTTTAATATTTTTGTTTCCTGGACACTGCCGCCGACGCGCACTGGTTCACGTTTTGGTGCTTGCACGGCCGGATTGATGGACTGCACCGATGGCGCCCCCCCTATGATTCCGCTTGCAACACCACTGGGAATACCTCCTGCCACCTCGCCGATAACTCCACGTTGCGACACGGCCGCGGAAGTGGTTGCCGAACCGAACGGTACTTCCACGTTCGCGAGTATCCGGACCGCCTGGCCATTCAGGAGAGTTGGGGAATAGCGCCATTGTTTCACGGCATCGATGGCTGCCTGGTCGAGCAGCGGGTGGCCTCGAACCACCCTTACGTTGGCCACATTCCCCTGCTCGTCCACTAAGACTTCCAGCACTACGACCTGCTCGACTTGCGCCCGGATGGCCAATTCGGGATAAACCGGTTCAACCCGATAAATCAGTTTGGGTGCCTGGACGTTGCCGCCGACGCGTATCGGTTCTTGTTGCTGGGCCTTGGGCGCCGGATTTGCCGCAGGGACGGATGTGCTGGCCGGTTTTGGCGCCGGCGCCGGCGTACTGGCTGTTGTCGGCGCCGGAACCGGCGGGTTAAGAGTTGCGGGCGCGGCAGCGGGAGGTGCCGGCGCCGGGGGCAAGGTCAGTGGAAACCAAGCAGCGGCGAAGGCGCCCGTCCATAGTAGAAAAGCGGCAATCGCCACGAGGCTGACAATCAATCTGGATCTGGTCATTTTGGACTCCTTAAGCATGAGCGCCACACGCTGAACCAGGTGACGCTCTCTTAAAAGCAATGGAGCCGGAACAGCTATGGGCCGGCCCCGTAGCGATGCGATGTGGAGCAGGGATTCCAGATAAGGCCCCCGCGCGCCCGTGACTCTCAAGACCTCACGATCGACTACCTGCTCTCGGCTGAGATGGATTCTCCCCAGTGCCCACCAGATGGCCGGATGAAACCAGAACAGGGAGCGGAGAATCTCTTCAACCACGATAAACAGCCAGTCCCGGCGCTCGACGTGCAGCAGCTCGTGGCAGGCGATCGGACGCTGCAAGCTTTCGCTCATTTCCGTGAAGGATTCCGGGAAGAGCACCGCGGGCTTCTGCCAGCCGAAGGTGACCGGGGTGTCGATGTCCATCGAAAGGAAGATTTCCGGAGAGACTCCGATTCGCCATTGCAGGTCGCGGATCGATTCGGGGAGAGCGAAGAGTCTCCGCGACTTGTTCTGGTAATGGCGTAGGCGCAGCAGACCCAGAGCCAGCCAAAGTAGTCGCAAGACGGCGCCGGCACCGAGGACCATGGCGATGGTCTTTTCGGTTGGGAAGGGAACTGATCGAGTCTGTGCGGCTGTGGATACCAGCGATGCCACATCATTCTCAGGAAGATCAGGGAGAGGATTGCTTTGCACGACTGCTGATGGGGCGCTTGGTACGATCCGCCGCACCCGCGGCCATGGCTGGACCGCGGGAAGCAACAGGCATATGGCGAGCAGCGCCTGCCAGAAAGCCAGCAGCACCCTCGGCGCTTTCAATCGAAACGCATAGATGAGAGCTGTGCCGGCGAGGATCAGAACGGCGACCTGCAGGCTGTACGCCGCCAGGTTTTCCAACCACATCTGTGAGTTCATAACCTTTTTTACTTTGGGCTAGTGTTGTCCCGGATCATTTTGGAAATCTGCTTCAGCTCTTTTTCCGACAAGCGGCGTTCTTCGACGAGATGGGCCAGCAAAGGCTCCGCGGATCCGTTGAAGACGCGATTGATGAACTCGCTGACCATTTCGCGAATCATCTGCTTCTTCGGTCGCGTGCCCTCGTAGACGAAGGCGCGCCCCTCCAGCCGCCGCTTTAGGTACTGCTTATCTTCCATGATTTTCATCATGGTCATTACGGTAGTGTAGGCGATCCTCCGCCGTGCCAGCAGGGTCTCGTAGACATCGCGCACCGTGGCGGCGCCGAGCTCCCAGACGACCTTCATGATCTCGAGTTCCTGTTCCGTCAGTGTTGGGCTTTTTCGTCGCATGCTAGACAATTAGTACTAATATGTTATCGTGTCAAGAAAATAATTGCAAAAAATGGAAATCGCAGAGGTTCAAAGGCTCTAAGGGTTCGCGCAAGAATAAGTTGGCATTTTGGCGCGAGCGCCGGGCGGGCAGATGCAAGGCGCCGCGACGCAGGCGATGTGGCGACATCGCCGAGGAGCGGCAACGCCGCAGATGCCCGCCCGGCGCCGCGCCCCGCAGGGTTGCGGCCCCCAGGGCACGGAACACTGGCGCCGGTCTGGCACGGTGGCCATAATGTAATAGTTACTCCTCGGGCCGCAACAAGATGCCAAGTTATTCTCGCGCGAGCCCTAAGACGCTGAAGTGCACACATTGCCCCTTGGAGTTTTCCAGTGGATCTCATCTGGAACTTCGCAATCTGCGGGGTGTCTAATGGATCAGGAACAAAAAATCGGACTCGGCTGAGTCCCAACACGAACATTTCAATCTGCGCTGACAGACATGAGGCTTGTGGCAGTGCTCTGTCGAAAGGAGGAACCATGTTCGAATCCTTGCAGGGGAGTAGCCGTCACAGTGCGGCGGAGCGGCTTCTGGCATTGCTGCTATCCGCCTTCCTCCATGGCCTGATCATCATGCTGATCGTGGTGTTGCCGCTGGTGTTTTTTCGGGTGCTGCCGGGGGACCAATTGCTGACGTTTCTCATCGCAGCCCCCTCCGTGCCTCCTGCACCGCCCCCTCCGGCCCCGCGGCCGATGGCTGCTGAGCGTGTGGTGCCTGCGAGCCCGCCCGTGGCGCCTTGGCCAGCGGGTTTCGACCCGGGCACGGTGAAGGGAATTCCGCCGCCCCTTGCCGAACCGCCGGTGATTGGCGTTTTGTCGGGGGTGGAAGGTCTTAGCATCGGAATCCCGGGGGTAACCGGCCTGAGCGGTAGTGTGGGCAACCCGGGTCTGCTCGTTTCCCCCTCGGCTCCGACCCCGCTGCCTCCGCCGCCTCCGCCGCGGCGACCACCTCTGCCGGTCGGTGGCATGGTCCAGGAGGCGAAATTGATCAAGCGAGTGCTGCCTGAATACCCTGATCTGGCGCGGCGCGCGCACGTTGAAGCCGTGGTGCTGCTCGATGTTACGGTGGACGAGGAAGGGAATGTAGCTGATGTGAGAGTGATTCGGGGGCATCCTCTGCTAGACCATGAAGCGGTTCGTGCCGTAAAGCAGTGGAAGTACTCGCCCACGCTCCTCAACGGCGAGCCGGTGGCGATTGCCTCGACGGTAACGGTCATCTTTAAGTTGAAGTGAGTGTCTCGCTTCTAGGATTGCGGCGCGGCCATGCCGCTACATTTGAAGGAAGCCACGAAATGCGCAAAGAACTCGAAGAGGATTTCATTCTACTCGTCCACAAATTCTCTGCTGGCTGGAGATGATTGTATAATTCAGGTTGGGGGCGAGTTTGGTGGCAGCCGCATATTTTCGCCAGGACAATCCTGGCAGATTCGAGAAGGGGCGGGGATGAAAGGTGACCGCTTCCGACTTAGAAGGAGAAAACCCAAAACGTCGGTATCGGTATCGGGATCGCAGTCGCAATCGCAGTCGCAGTCGGTCTTGCCAGTCCGCAAAAGCCGATTGCGACTGCGATTGCGACCCCGATACCGATACCGACCCCGATACCGATACCGATATCGATGATCGCCTCCAAGAAGGAGCATAGCCTTTTCATCCTTGCAACCGATTTCCGTCCTGTGCGCGACTTTGCCTGGGTCGTGCTTTTTCCGCTACTCCCTCATTCCAACAATCTGTTATAAGTACGCCCGGTCTGTTAGGTGAAAATGAGTCAACTTATGTGCCGGGACTTGAATGGATAGCCAGCTGATACTCGTCACCGCAGTCATCGTCGTTGCACTGGGGTTTGATTTCCTGAACGGTTTTCACGACGCGGCCAATTCCATTGCGACTGTGGTTTCCACCCATGTATTGTCGCCGCGCGCAGCGGTTCTTCTGGCCGCGGTGTGTAATTTTTCCGCCGCATTTATCATCAGTGACCGGGTCGCCACCACGATCGGGCGAGACATTGTGCAGCCGCAGTTTCTCGACCCGTATCTGGTTGCATTCGGCCTGCTCGGTGCGATTATCTGGAACATCATCACCTGGTATTGCGCGTTGCCGTCGAGCTCGTCCCATGCGCTCGTGGGTGGATTTGGCGGCGCGGCGGTCGCCAAGGCGGGGCTGATTGCCCTCAAGCCGGAGGGGTTTCTCAAGGTAGTGCCGTACATTGTGATCGCCCCCCTGGTTGGATTGGTACTCGGCCGCGGTATGATGCTGCTGATCAACTGGCTCTGCCGCAATTCGTCCCCGCGCAAGGTGGATCGACTATTCCGGAGAGGGCAGCTGGTCTCGGCCTCGATTTTCAGCTTCAGCCACGGGATGAACGATGCCCAGAAAACGGTTGGAATCATTGGGGCACTGCTGATTGCGACCCATCGATTGCCGGCGCCCTCGGGGGCTGATTCAATCCATCCTCCTGCGTGGGTCATTATCGCGTGTTTTTCCGCCATTGCTCTTGGCACTTACCTGGGCGGCTGGCGCATTGTCAAGACGCTCGGGATGCGGCTGACCAAGCTGCAGCCGGTCGGCGGCTTCTGCGCTGAAACGGGGGGCGGCGTGACGATCGTGTTTCTCTCGCTTTTCGGGATACCGCTCAGTACCACGCACACGATAACGGGGGCGATTGTGGGGGCCGGTTCCACTCGGCGCCGGTCGGCGGTGCGCTGGGGAATCGCTGCTAATATCGTATGGGCCTGGATTCTGACCATCCCGTGCGCGGCCCTCTTTGGAGCGCTGCTGGAGTTCGTTTTGCGCCCGCTGCTGCCCAAGTGAGCATCTGTGATTTCAACCTCGAAATCCAAAAACCGCAATCCAAAATCCAAAATCGAGGGGTCCGCCAATGTGGTTGAATGAAGCCACTCCCGTCCAAAAACGCGCTTTGCTGGCCGCCTCTCTCGGCTGGATGCTCGACAGCATGGACATCCTGCTCTACTCCATGGTCCTGGCGTACATGATGCGGGAACTGGGGATGACGCAGGGAACAGCTGGGCTGATGGCTTCCCTGACACTGGGCGCTTCCGCATTTGGCGGCATTATTTTCGGCATTCTTGCCGACCGCTTTGGGCGCGCGCGGGCCATGATGACGAGCATCCTGATCTACTCCGTTTTCACCGCGGCGTGCGGCATGGCCCAGAGTGTGTTTCAACTCGCCGTTTTCCGGGTTTTCCTGGGTCTCGGCATGGGAGGGGAGTGGGCGTGCGGCGCGGCGCTTGTGGGGGAGACTTGGCCGTCCCGGCATCGCGGCAAGGCATTTGGGGTTATGCAAAGCTCCTGGGCTATCGGCTACGGACTGGCCGCGGCGCTCACGTGGGTTGTTCTGCCGCGATTCGGCTGGCGGGCGGTTTTCTTTGCGGGCATACTGCCCGCGCTGGTGGCCCTCTGGATCTTCCTCTATGTCCCGGAGCCCGAAATCTGGCAGCGATCCAAGCGTCAGGCCGGCGGCCAGTCTACGATGGCTGGACTCGTTGCGCTTTGGCGAGGAGAATACAGGCGGCATCTGATCGTAACCACAGTGGCCAACGCCGGCACCATGTTTGCGTGGTGGGGACTGTTCACCTGGATACCTCCTTACCTGTCGCTGCCGGTCGAGCGCGGGGGCGCCGGGTTAGACATCATGCGCACCTCGACGTGGATCATCCTCATGCAAGTCGGGACGTGGTTGGGATACGTCTCTTTCGGCTTCATCAGCGATTGGATTGGGCGCAAGAGGACCTATGTCGGCTACATTTTTATAGCCGCGGCTCTCGTGCCGCTCTATGCCGGGACACGCAATCCCCTGGCTCTGCTTTTCATCGGCCCCCTCGTCGGTTTTTTCGGCACCGGATATTTCAGCGGCTTCGGCGCGATCACGGCTGAACTCTTTCCGACGGCGGTTCGGGCCAGTGCCCAGGGCCTGACTTACAACCTTGGACGAGGGGTCAGCGCGGCCGCGCCTTTCCTCATTGGCGCTCTGGGCTCGCGGCTTGGCCTGGGTTCCGCATTTCTCTTGACCGCTGGGTCCTTCCTTCTTGCCGGGCTGGTGGCTCTTATGATTCCCGAGACGCAGGGCCGTGAGCTGACCTGACCGAACATGAGGCAGCGTAGCCGCAACCAAGACTAAACGCCAAGACGCTAAGACGCCAAGAAATCAAGTAACTGCTCACGTTGTTTGGACTGTAGTCTGATTCTTCTCGGGGTCGGGATCGGAATCGGAATCGCTATCGAAAGTGATCCGTTTTCTTTCGATTCCG
>Ga0187878_1004145_pt1 | contig 11394 bp, 5 predicted proteins | sample June2016WEW_17_1_FD_132979 | JGI IMG/M metagenome (GOLD analysis project Ga0187878, IMG submission 132979) | Peatland microbial communities from SPRUCE experiment site at the Marcell Experimental Forest, Minnesota, USA - June2016WEW_17_150 | ecosystem: Environmental > Terrestrial > Soil >...
CCCTCGCGGCCGAGGCAGTGTGGTCGGCTAGATTCCTGACCGCGGAGAGCCTGCTCTCCGGGCTGGCGATCTATGGGATTTTCGGCTTGTTCTATGTTGGCGTGCCGATGGCAGCGCGCCGCTGGCACAAGGCACTCCGCCCGGAAGGAGCCGGTGCGGTGCTGGTCCTCGTCAGCGTAGCGCTGCTATTTTTCGTCGCCCACGGGGGCATTGCCGTGTGGGGGCTTGCCCTGCTGCTGCTGATTCTCAACCTCGGTCTCTTGCTGGAAGGATCCGCCTCCAAATTCCCTCACCTTTCGATTGTGGGGATTGTACTGTCCTGGGCAGTGCTGGGCTATTTCTGGTCGCATGCCACGCTGGCCGACATTCTGATTCCTGCCCTCGTCGTGGTGGCCGGCTTTGCCGTCATGGCCATGATCGGAATGATCTGGCTGCAAAGGCAAACAACGGACGACCATGTGGCTCTTTTGGGTGATGGCGTTTTTCTCGGCCTTGTGGGCCACCTGTTCCTGTTCGTGGTTGCTTCGCAAAGATCGTTGGCGATTCACGCCTGGCCGCTCCTGGGCATTCTTCTTGTCCTCGACCTGGCTGTGGGCGTTGCCGTGCTTTACACGCGCCGGCACGCGCTTCTGATCGGAGCGATAGTGGCCTCTGCGCTCATCCTGATGGTTTGGATTGGGGTCGTGGGAATCGCTCCGTGGCCAAGCGTGGGCATTCTCTCGGCTGGGGCCTTGGTTCTGTACAGTTTCGTTTGGTTCTATCTTGTCAAGCGCATCGGGATCGAGACTGCCCCATATGCCGACGCTTCCGCAATAACAGTCATTCTGGCTCAGATTGTCACTATTATTGCAGCCCAACAGCCCGGCTCGCCGGAAGTCGGATTCCTGGTCACAGCTCACCTGGTTTTTCTCGTCGCACTCCTTGGCCTGGCATGGTCCCGCTCCAAGCACTTCCTCGTGGTGCTTGCGGTAATGCCAACAGCGGTGGCCGTCTCGCTTTGGATGGCGCAACATTCCGGACCCGAATTCTGGCAGTCCCAGTTGCTCTTTGCGGGGCTCATCTACCTCGTCTTTCTTTCTTATCCGCTGCTGCTCGGGCGCCGTGCCGGCCGATTCCTCGAGCCTTACCTGGCTGCCGTCCTGGCAAGCGTGCCGTTTTTCTTTCAGGCAAGATACACGATCACGGTGGTCGGCTGGGGCGACATCATTGGAATCTTGCCCGTAATCCAGGCCGTGCTTATGGCAGTGCTGCTCGTGAAGCTGCTGGGGATTGAGCATACTGGAGCGCGGACCTTGGGAAGGTTGGCACTGGTTGCCGGCGCGGCGCTTGCCTTCGTAACCGTTGCGATTCCGCTTCAGCTCGAGAGGCAGTGGATTACAATCGCCTGGGCTCTCGAAGGAGCGGCGCTGGCATGGCTGTACCGTAAGATCCCACACCGGGGCCTTCTTTACACGACTGCCGGTTTGCTCCTTACAGTTTTTGCCAGGTTGGCCGTGATTCCTTTGATGCTCCACTCGCAACCCCGCGGTGCGCTGCCCATCTGGAACTGGTACCTGTACACCTATCTGGTTGCCGCCCTGGCCATGATACTGGCCGGCTGGCTGCTCGCGAAGACGCAGGATGCCCTAATGGATGAGCTGCCGCGTGCATCGACGCTATTGCCCGCCGGCGGCGCCTTGCTGCTCTTCATCTTGCTCAACATCGAAATCGCCGACTTTTACTCCGTCGGCGAAAAAATCATATTCAGATTCTCAGCGACATTGGCGCAGGATATGACGTATACGATCGGCTGGGCCCTGTTTGGCGTGGCCCTGCTCGCGGTCGGAATCGCGATCCGCAGTCATGCGGCGCGGATCGCGTCCCTTGTCCTCCTGGTAGCTACAATTGTAAAGTGTTTCCTCCATGATCTCGCCAGCCTCGGAGGGCTTTACCGAGTCGTGTCGTTTGTGGGTCTCGCGATCTGCCTGGCACTCGTAGCCCTTGCCCTGCAGAAATTCGTGCTCGCCGCGAGGAAGGAGTCAACATGAAGCTGTCGTCGACGCAATGGGAAAACCGGGAAAACCGGGGACGCTCCCCTATTTCCCGCCGTGCAACGGCTGAGTTATGGACAAGTCAAATGGGAAATAGGGGGGCGTCCGCGGTTTTGAAATGGGCAATAATCTTGGCCTTCTTGTCGGTCACCCCGGGGCACGGGCAGTCACAACAGGCGCAAATTGAGAAGTTTCATTATCAGCGGGCTATCGTGCCGGGCGGACCGGGGCCGAATCGGCTCGAGATCGATGTCGCACTGCTTGCCGCGGCAAGCCCATTTCGAGAGCTGTCCCGCGCATCCACCGGCATGGACCAGGAGCCGGTGTTCATCGGCAGGGTTGGGCTCAGCGATTTAAGGATTTACGACTCCGCCAACCACGAGGTGCCCTACCTGCTGGTGGCGCCGGCAACTCCGGAGCCACGATGGTCTGAGGGACGTTTGTTACCCGTCGCCGCCACGAAAAAAATCAGCGGATTCGAGGCAGATCTCGGGCAACCTCTCCGGGTCGATGGTGTGCGGTTGGCAGGCATTGCAGCGCCATTTCTGAAACGTGGCCAGCTGGAAGGCAGCGGGAACCGCAGCCGCTGGACGATGCTTGTCGCAGAGGGCACGATCTTTGATCTTCCCGCTGAAAACCTTAAGCGGCTTGAGCTCGAATTCGAGCCGGGAGAGTACCGTTACCTGCGCATAACCTGGGATGACACGGCCAGCGCGCGGATTCCGCTGCCGCGTTCGATCTCGGCCCGCATGGTCTCGGCCGGAACACTGCCTCCTCCGCTAAGGGCCCCCTTGCAGTTTGAGCGTCGCGCCGGCGAGCCTGGGGTGAGCCGATATCGACTTCACCTGCCCGGTCCGCACTTGCCCGTTATGGCAATCGAGCTCGCTGCAGCCGGCGGGAACGTGCTGCGCCGCGCGCGCGTAAACGAGAGCCGGCTTTCCGGGGACGAGATGGTGCCCCAAATGCTGGGATTGGCCACTCTGTGGCATACGGTTCGCGGATCGGCCACGGAGGCCGAGCTACGGATCCCCATTACGGCCCCGCAGGAGGCGCAACTCGAGCTGATGATTTACGACGGCGATAACCCTCCGCTCGATCTTACCGGCATTTTTGCCGTGTTTGCGCATCTTCCCTGGATCTATTTCGAAAATTCCGGCAACGAACCGTTGACGGCTCGTTTTGGGTACGCGGGCCTTGCAGCTCCTCAGTATGATCTGGAGGCCGTGCGCGATTCGATCGCGAAGCTGCGCATGGCCAAAGCTCAATGGGGGGAGTTACGCGAAGAAAAACCGGCTGCGGAAAACCTGAAGTCCGGCTCCGTGCCCTTGGCGGGCGCGCCCATCGATATCGGTACTTTCCGTTACTCGCGTGAGATTCCGCGAGGCAACCCCGGACTGAATGCGCTCTTGTTGGATGCCGAGGTCCTGGCCCATTCCCGTATGTCCGATCTGCGGATCGCTGCTGCCGACGGGCGCCAAATTCCCTACCTGGTGGAAAAACTGGACGGTCCTCTCACCGTCGATCTGCCGGCCCTGGAAAAAATGCAGGCGCCCGGCCCACGCGCAGCCGGTAGCCGGCCCATATCGGGTTCGCAGAGCTACTATCGCCTGCGCCTTTCCTACGAGCATCTCCCCGCGTCGCGGCTGGTGTTGAAGACCTCCGCCCCCGTATTCCGGCGTGAGGTGAGCGTCCTTATTGAAAAGAGTCCGTCCGATGAGCGTCAGGAACCGTGGACGAATCGGATTGCTGCAGCGACGTGGAGCCGTTCCGACCCTGAGACGCAGGCCCCTCCTCTCATAATTCCGCTGCCATCGTTGGCCACGGCGGATGCTAGATTGGTGATTGAAGAGGGCGATAACAGTCCTCTTCCGATCGAGTCCGTCCGTCTCTTGCTTCCGTCTTACCAGATGCGCTTTTTCCGTGAGAATACCGCCGGCCTGAAGCTTTATTACGGCAACAGCAGTCTCGAAGCGCCGCGCTACGATCTTTCCTTGCTCGCTCCGCGCCTGACCGGCGAGGCAGCAGAGGAGATCTCTTTTGGTCCGGAAAATTCAGCGGCGTCCGAACGGACCGAAGCACACTCACTGCAGACAATCATTTTCTGGGCAATCCTGGGCCTGGCAGTGGTCGTGCTTCTTGTCCTGATCGCGCGCCTCGTCAAGAAGAGCGAAGCGGGTGGCTCGAATTGAGTTCTTTTTAGAAAAACGTCGCCATGCCGCTCCATGTCATTCCAGCCAGTCCCCTTTTAGCGCGCCGGTCATTTCTTCGCTTCAAACGCAAGGTTGACAGTTGTGCCATCGGGCATCGCGGCAATCGACACCGTCGCACTCCGTTGCGAACTGCTTTCTTTAGCCGTGATGAGAATCACCGAACCCTTTTCGAAAGCTTGAGTCGGCGTTCTTTGTACTTCGAATCCCTTGTTTTTCAGGGCCTCTTCATAAAAGGAAGCGACATCTGCCGCCGCATCTTTGGTCAGAAACGTGAATGACCCCGCGTTTCCCTCCTTGGTATTCAAAGCAAATGTGCCGCTTCCTACAGCACGCGGATAGGAAGGCAGCCAATCCGGCAATTGGCCTCCGGTTCCACCCATGCGCAGGCTGCCCTCGGGCGACTTGATTTCCAATGAAGCCTTATCCCCTTCACCTTTAGCTTGAATCTCAACCTTCTTGCCTTGTTCGTCCTCGAAGCTGATTTTTCCTTTTTGGGCGTCCGCAAGATTCATGTTCATTATTTTGCCGGTCTTTTTGTCCCGCACCTTGAGAATGCCGTGGACCTCGTCGACTGAAACGATCTCGATGTTCGGATTCATGCTCGCCATTATTTTGGCAGTGGCCAGCGCCGGGTTTTTCTTCATCAATTCCGGATCGATGCCAGCTTGTTTCGCCACGTGCATGAAATACAGGACGGAAGCAGTGATGATCACGGCGCCGATCACCACGAGCCCGCCACACCCCAAGAGAACCCAAAATAACGGGCCGCGCTTCTTTTTGAGCGGCGCGACTGGTGTTGGCGATGATGCATAGGTGGGCAGGCTTGCCGGAGAGGAAGGCTGAGACTGGTTGCTGGATACCTCGGGGGAACCAATCCGCGTCCCGCATTTGACGCAAAATTCGCCCTCGACAGAGGCACCACAATTCGTGCAAAAGGCCATACGATTCTCCTTTTAGAAACTCAGATTCCAGAAATCACAAAATACACGAAACCAGGGGTAACCCGGTGATCCATCAGGTAACTAAAGAGCAATCTTAGCTCAATTGGGGGTCATTCGGGAATGCCATCTCGTCCGCTACCACGATCCCGGCAAAGTCGCAGAGCTGGCGGCGAAATCGGGGACAGCAACCCATGCGCCGGGGCGCACCCGACGACGCATGAAAAGGCTATGCTCCCTTTGGGGGGTGATCATCGGTATCGGCATCGCTATCGCTATCGGCTTTCTCAGACCTATACGACCGATTGCGATGGCGATGACGATTCCGATACCGATACCGACGCTTTCGACTTTCTGCTTTTGTTTTCGGAACAGTCACCTTTTTTCGCCGCGAGAATCTCGGCAGATTGGAAAAGGGATCGTGAAAAGAGCCGACCGTCCCCAATTTGGCAATCCATTTCCATCCAGCGCACGACTTTGCCGGGGTCGTGGTCCGCTACCTCCTCGACCGTCACAGTCCACGGCACATATTCCCGTGCCAAAATACGCCACGCATTCCGTTACAGACCCTTGGATCAGCGCAGAAGCAGCACGCCGATGACGATCGTCGCTGCCGTAAGGGGCGCGCCGATCTTGAAGTAATCCCAGAAGGAGATTTCTACCTGGCGGCGAGCCCGTTGGACCACAATCAGGTTTGCCACTGAGCCGAGAACCGTCAGGTTTCCGGCGAGCGTGGAAGCCATCGCAAGAACCAGCCAGGCCTGTTTTGGGTCTGCAAGGCGCGGAATAAACGGCTTGAAAACCAGCACCGCCGGCACATTGCTTACGAGATTTGACAGCACGGCGGCAAAGGCACTGAGGACGGCGGGCCGGTCGAGCCCGTAACCCGAGGCAAAGGCTATGGCGCCCGACGAGAGTGAGGTCTTTTCGATCCCAGCGACCACGATGAACAATCCGATGAACAATATCAGGAGCGAGAAGTCGATCTCATGGTAGATCTTTTCGGGCTTCACTCGGCGCGTAATCAACAGCAGGGCTCCAGTCAGCAGTGCAACCTTGGGAACGGGCCAGCCGGCAAAAAAGAGCACGATCATCGCCGCGGAGGCCACCAGCGACTTCCACATCAGGACGCGGTTCACTCGTGTGCGCGGGCGCGCCAATTCCACCCGCTCGGTGCGGCCGAACTCTCGACGGTGAATGAGCGCGATCAGTGCAAAAGTGACGGCCAAGCCGGCTGCGGCCACTGGTGCCAGAGCAGAAGCAAATTCGCGATACTGGATTCCAGAGAAGGCGCCGATCATCATGTTTTGTGGGTTTCCCGTGATCGTGGCCACGCTGCCGATATTGGCAGCCATCGCAACCGCCAGCAGGTAGGGTATGGGGTTGCGCCGCAGGGCAAGGACGATCTCGAGAACCAGCGGTGTCAGCACCAGGCACATGGTGTCGTTGACGAAGAACGCGGAAAGGACGCCCGAAACAAAGACGATGGCGGCGAGCAGGGCCAGCGGATGATGGGCATGCTGTACGACCCACTCGCTCAGCGCGGTGAAAAATCCTGAAAGCCGCAAGTTGGCCACAACGATCATCATGCCAAACAACAGGATGATCGTGTCGTAATTGATCGAAGCGTATGCTTCCTGGAAGGTCAAAGTGTTGAAACCAATCATCAGGCTCGCGCCGATGATCGCCGCGCCGGTGCGGTCAATGCGCAAGCCGGGCACACGCCCGACAGCAATTACCGCGTAGGTGCCGAAAAAAATGAGAGTTGCTGCCAGCATGATTAAGTCTCCCTCAGACAGGGTAACAGAATCAACTGGATCCCCGGTGCCCTTTCCGGGAAAACTGGACGTCTCGCGATAAGAAGAACGCTTGTGAAATCCTCGAAATTGGCGGGCAAAGATTGTAAAGTTAGATCCTTCTGGGGGAGACAAGGTGAGCACGATTCAACGGTTTTACCGGATGTCCGGCCAAGGGGCTGAAAACTGTTTTTATGTGGAGGCTTCCGCGGCGCTCGGCGCTCGTGAACTGTCGATTCTCGGTTGGCTGCTCGCGGAGACATTCGAGCCCGAGAACCTGAGCGCTCAATCGTTCCTCGGGCCGGGTGGGGACGCGACGGTCGAGCTTGGCCCGCGCCTCAATTTCGAGACGGCCTTTTCAACCAATGCCGTTGCGATTTGCCGGGCTTGTGGTTTGGACCAGGTCTCACGCATCGAAAAATCGAGACGCTGGATTCTGCCGCAGGGTGAAGCGAGAGACGCGTTCATCTCCAGTCACCACGATCGCATGACCGAGTGTCCTTACCCTTCCCCGCTCGAGAGTTTTGAGACCGGACTCATTCCCCAACGCGTGGTCAGGATCTCTCTTATGGAAAAAGGCCCCGACGCCCTGAGCGCCATCAACCGTGAACTGGGGCTGGGCATGGACACCTGGGATCTCGGCTTCTATCACGATCTGTTCGTGAACCGGTTCCGGCGCAATCCCACCAATGTGGAGTGTTTCCAACTTGCGCAGGCCAACAGCGAGCACTCGCGTCACTGGTTCTTCAAAGGAAATTTGATCGTTGACGGCAAAGCGGCGCCCGAAACGCTGATGGAGATCATCAAATCCACGCTGCGCGCCAATCCGTCCAATAGCCTGATCGCCTTCGAGGACAACTCGAGCGGGATCCGAGGTTACCAGGTCGCTACCATCATCCCGAAGATCCCCGGAAAATCATCGCCGTTTGTTTTATGGCAAGGCGGACACGACATCATCTTCACCGCGGAAACGCACAACTTTCCGAGTGGAGTAGCGCCATTCCCCGGCGCCGAGACCGGGACCGGCGGCAGAATCCGCGATGTCCACGCAACCGGAAGGGGTGCGCTGGTGATTGCGGCGACGGCGGGCTATTGCGTGGGCAATCTGAACCTGAGGGATTTTCAGATTCCGGGCGAAGACAACTCCTTTGAATATCCATCCAACCTGGCCAGTCCGATACAGATTCTGATCGGTGAGAGCAACGGAGCTTCGGATTACGGCAATAAGTTCGGCGAGCCGTTGATCCTGGGTTTTACCCGATCGTTCGGATTGCGCCTCCGGGACGGCAGCCGCAGGGAATGGGTAAAGCCGATTATGTTCACCGGCGGTGTCGGTCAGCTGGACTCACGCCACATCCGGAAGGGGGATCCGCAAACGGGGATGCTGATCATCGAGATCGGCGGCCCCGCGTATCGCATCGGGATCGGGGGCGGAGCGGCGTCGAGCATGATCCAAGGCGAAAACAAGGAGGAGCTGGACTTCAGCGCCGTCCAGCGCGGCGACGCCGAGATGGAACAAAAGATGAACCGCGTCATCCGCGCCTGCGTCGAGATGGGGGAGAGCAACCCAATTGTGAGCATCCACGATCAGGGTGCCGGCGGACCCTGCAATGTTCTCACCGAGCTTGTCGACCCCGCAGGCGGGCGCATCGAGATCCGAAACATCGCGCTCGGCGACAAGACGATGTCGGTGCTCGAGATCTGGGGCGCCGAATACCAGGAACGCACTGCGTTGCTCTTGAGCCCGGAGCGACTGGACGAGTTTCGCTCGATCTGCGCGCGTGAAAAAGTGAACTGTGAAGTGCTCGGCCAAGTGACTGGGGACGGGCGCATTGTGGTTCATGACGCCCAAGACGACTCCACGCCGGTCGACCTGGAACTTGCCCCGATTCTGTCCAGCATTCCCCGAAAAACATTCGAACTGAAGAGCAGCCACAAACAGCCCGAGCCTCTTCACCTACCCGCGGATTTGCAGGTCTGCGATGCCTTGCGTAGGGTGTTCCGCCTGCCGTCCGTCGGATCCAAGGGTTATCTGGTAAGAAAGGTTGATCGCAGCGTCACGGGGCTGGTCGCGCGCCAGCAGTGTTGTGGGCCGCTGCAGCTGACGGTCTCCGACGTCGCCATCACCGCACAGAGTCACTTCGGCGTCACCGGTGCCGCGATCGCCGCCGGCGAGCAGCCGATCAAGAGCCTGGTGGATGTGCGCGCCGGCGCGCGCATGGCCGTGGCCGAAGCGCTGACGAACATCGTCTGGGCGCGGATTTCCGACCTCGCCCATATCAAGTGCTCGGTCAATTGGATGTGGGCTGCGAAGATGCCCGGGGAGGGAGCAGCGCTCTACGACGCGGCGGCCGCATTGCGGGATCTGATGGTCAATCTGGGGATCGCGGCCGATGGCGGCAAAGACAGCCTCTCCATGGCAGCCCGCGTCGGCGATGAGGTGGTGAAAGCACCAGGTCAGGTTGTCGTCTCCGCGTACGCTTCCATGCCCGATATCACCCGCGCAGTTACGCCGGACATCAAGCGCCCCGGCGAGAGTCGCTTGATGCTTCTCGATCTCGCTCCGGGGAAGAACCGTCTCGGAGGATCGGCGCTGGCTCAGGCTTTCGGGCAAATCGGGGATGATTCACCGGATGTAGACGAACCGCAGTTACTCAAGCGGGCGTTCCTGGCTGTGCAGAATCTGATTGCGGAAGGGCGCGTTCTTGCCGGCCACGACCGCAGCGACGGCGGCCTCGCCACGACGGTGGCCGAGATGGCAATGTCCGGCAATTGCGGCGCCAGGATCCTACTCCAGGAAAGAGTCGAGGTTCTGCCGCAGCTTTTCGCTGAAGAGCTGGGATTGGTGATCGAATATCTGCCCGGGGATGAAGACCGGATATGTGCCGTATTGCGAGCCGCTGACGTTCCGTTCAGGTCCTTGGGCACAAGTGATGCGGAACGTCGGATTGTGATCATGCACGGCGAGAACAGTGCGCTGGATATTGATACTCCTATCCTTCTTTCCTGGTGGGAAGAGACCAGCGATCAGATCGAACAGCTGCAAATGAATCCGCTCTGCGCGCGCGAACAGGCCGGGCGCCATGATCGCCCGGGCCCCAAATATCACCTTAGTTTTGATCCCCAGCTGACACCCAAACACATCCTGCTGAGTGAAAGGAAACCAAAGGTCGCCATCCTTCGTGAAGAAGGAAGCAATGGCGATCGAGAGATGACTTCCGCTTTTTATGCCGCGGGGTTCGCGCCGTGGGACCTCACGATGACGGACCTGCTCTACACCGGCGCGACACTGGATGAATTCAGAGGAATTGTGTTTGTCGGCGGCTTCTCTTACGCGGACGTGCTCGACAGCGCCAAGGGCTGGGCCGGCATTATCCGCTTTAACGACAAACTCCACGAAATGTTTGATCATTTCTACCATCGGCAAGACACCTTCTCCCTGGGCGTGTGCAACGGCTGCCAGCTGGCGGCGTTGCTCGGCTGGGTGCCGTGGTCCGGAATTCCCGACACCATACAGCCTCGATTCATTCGCAACGGCTCCGGAAGATTCGAGTCCCGCTGGGTAACGGTGAAGATCGTCGAGAGTCCGGCAATCATGCTCAGGGGCATGGAACACTCGACCGTAGGAATTTGGGTAGCTCACGGCGAGGGCCGCCTGTACTGTCCTGATCCCAACATTCTGCGCGAGGCCGTAGCAAAGAAACTTGCGCCCTGCTACTTCGTAGACGATGAGGGCCTGCCGACGGAGAAGTATCCGTTCAACCCCAACGGCTCAACCCTCGGCATCACGGCATTCTGCTCGCCTGACGGAAGACATCTTGCGATCATGCCGCATCCCGAGCGCACGTTCTTGAAGTACCAATGGCCATGGATGCCGGAATCCTGGAGGCAGACCATGAAAGCCTCACCCTGGCTCCGGCTGTTCCAGAATGCCCGCCTCTGGTGTGAGGAGAAGAATTACTAATCAGTTCATTGGTATGAAAACATTGAACCTATTGGAGGATGGAACCGCGCCACGACGGACACGAAATATCTGTGAAAACTCTTCTGTTTTCTCCGCGTTTTCCGCGCCTCCTCCGCGTCTCTGCGGTGAGTTTTTATTTTTGGTTGGTTGCAGCTATGCCTGGGATTTTATGCCGGACGTCTACTAACCAATGAACTGATTGGTAAGTTGTCGCCATCCCCCTGAGCACGTTTGCATGGCGATGAATTTGACCATGATCGTTGACTATGGTGTTACTAATCAGTTCATAAACAGGTGGACATTTGATCAAGCAAAAATGAGGATCTGGACGGAGGTCGTGTTCGCTTTGGGTGGCGATCATCGGTATCGGAATCGGGGTCGCAGTCGCAATCGCAGTCGCTATCGGCTTTTGCAGACCCATACAACCGATTGCGACTGCGACCCCGATTCCGATAC
>Ga0187878_1004154_pt1 | contig 11378 bp, 3 predicted proteins | sample June2016WEW_17_1_FD_132979 | JGI IMG/M metagenome (GOLD analysis project Ga0187878, IMG submission 132979) | Peatland microbial communities from SPRUCE experiment site at the Marcell Experimental Forest, Minnesota, USA - June2016WEW_17_150 | ecosystem: Environmental > Terrestrial > Soil >...
AATTACTGGGTAATTGCGGACCCGTCTTTCTGGCTAAAACCGGAGAAGCATTTCCTTCCGGTTTTAGGCTATGCCAATGCGACAGCGCTCCATACCAAGCTTTTCGTCCCTTCAGGAGGATTTGAATATTTTGCCAACATTCATATGGGTCCTCTGATCGATCTCCATTTTTACCATTTTGAAGGTTCTAAAAACAGCAGCACCATAATCGACTTTACCCAGGGCATTCCCCAGAATGGCAATAATGTCATAATGATCAGTCTGATGCTTGCTTATTATATGGGATGCAATCCAATTTATCTCGTCGGCTGCGACCACGATTTTCTAAAGACGACCAAAGAAGAATACGAATCCAAGGACATTGAACATTTCTATCCCAGTTCAAAGCCGAACTTACCTTCCGAAGTTATGCCATGGGACCAATGGCACAACGCCATGAAATTGATAGATCTCCAGTATAACCAATTGAAATTGTATGCGTCCCTCTGGGGTTTCAACGTCTTCAATGCAACAAAAGGCGGATGCCTGGACGTATTTCCTCGCATCGAATATGAAACCTTATTCCCGCACAAATACTCCTGCGATTTCTTCGCACAAACAGTCCCGAACAGTCCAGACCCGTTCCATCTCTGTGAGGCTGCGATCGGCATGATTGATGCCGGAGACCACCAATCGGCGCTTGTGCTGCTGGAAAGGGCACAGGAAATAAATATCAACCGTCAGGAAAGGGTTGAAGGCATCGAATATCTCAAGGCAATCTGCCTCGTCAACATGGGCCGTTACCACGAAGCGCTGATGCTTGCCCGCCAGGACTACTCATGCAATCCCAGCAATCGGGAAAATTCCGACGCGTTGATGCTGCAACTGGAAAATGTTGGCCTTGACCGGGAAATAATTGCACAAAATGCATAAGTTCACGAGGAAACCTACCATGAACTGCATCTGCCCCCCTAAAAATACCGTACATGAATGCATAGAGTATCATTGCCGGCAAAATCCGGCCGCTCTCTGCTGCTCCATCCGGGTAAACGGTGAGTGGCTTTCTTATTCGAGGGAAGAGTTCTGGGACCACGTCTGCAGATATGCCGATGCCTTCAACAACTGCCTGGCAGAACCGACCTTTTTGCTGTTTTCCAAGAGACTCGACATTCACCTGCTGGCAGCCTACATCGGCGCCATGAAGGCAGGGCACCTGCCGGCACAGATCAGTTTCCCCTCAGCCAAGGTCAATGAAGCCGAATATCAGAAAAAGATGCACCATATTCATGAAATCACCGGATTCGGCGCCATTTTTACCGACGCAACGGAAGCCGAACGTTTTACCAGGATAGGTGACGGCATAATCATTACACCAGATATTCTGGAGGTCCCCGCTCGACCGGCATCAACTCCTCCCCCGAATAAAGACGCCCTGGCCCAGTTTTCTTCAGGCACAACCGGTCTGCAGAAGGGGGTTATTCTGACCCATCAGGGAATTGTGGCACACATGCGGAGTTATGGCGCGACCTTGCAGTTGACGCCGGACGATGCGATTGTCACTTGGCTCCCCCTTTATCACGATATGGGGTTGATCGCTTGTTACCTGATGCCGCTCATGTATGGAATACCCTTTTACCAGATAGATCCGTTTGACTGGATCATGCAGCCCGACCTGCTTTTGCAGGTAATTGAACAGCACCGCCCCACTATCTGCTACCTTCCCAACTTTTCCTACCAGGTGCTCGCAAACAAAGGGCGGGTGCGGGACCTGAGCAGCATCAGGCTCTGGATAAACTGTTCCGAACCGGCGCGACTAAAGAGTCACAACAGTTTTCTCGATAGATTTCCTTCAGTGAAGCCGGAAACATTGACCGTGTGCTATGCCCTTGCGGAAAACACCTTTGCGGTTTCCCAGACTCTCCCCTGGCACAATAATTCAGCTCGACAGCATGAAAACTTTAATGCCTTGTCATGCGGCAGGCTTATTCCGTATGCCGAGGTCAGGATATTCAAGGGAAATGATTCGGAGGAAGGCGAGATCGGAATCAAATCGCCATTTCTTTTTGACAGGTTTATCGACGGTACTCTCCCCCTGAGGGAGGGTTATTACCTGACCGGAGATCTGGGATTTGTCGATGACCGAGGGGAACTATATGTCACCGGCAGGAAAAAGGACCTGATCATAGTTCATGGCAAGAATATCTATCCCCAGGACGTGGAGTACGTGGCTTCGGAGGTCAATGGCGTCTACCCAGGCCGGAGCGTGACATTCGGAATCTGGGACGATGAACTCGGCACTGAAGAGCTGTATGTGCTGGTGGAGCGGAAGGAGGGGATTGCCCCGACACCGATAAAGATTGCGGTCCAGAAGGCCGTTAACGAGGAGATCGGGATCGTACCAAAAAGGGTCGAGGTCATGGAGCACATGACCCTGGTAAAAACCAGCAGCGGAAAAATTTCCCGCTCCCGCAACCGGGAACTCTACCTGAACAAAGGACTGGCACTTCTATGATAATCACCGGCAACAGCAATGTAAGCAGTTTCAGACAAAAGGGTCTTATCGCTTCAGCCGAAAAGGAACGGTTCGAAGTCTTTTGGGTGGGCGCCCTGAAGATCGATCAGTTTGAAAATGGCCACCCCGCTGGCGGCAAGGTAAGGGAGCTCTTCCGCAATGATGATGGCTGGAAACTGCTCAGCATCGGGATTCACGACATATATGCACTGTGTGAGGCGGCAGGACTGGGTCGGTTACAGGAGTCCCTCGAAACTGCATTCTACCGGTATTGCACGGCATTCCAGGAATTCAATGCAGCCGGCAGATTCGCCTGGCTCGTTTTTCCCCAGCCGCTCCACGAAACCTCCTTTCCAGACATGACCTGCCGGGATCTGCTTTCCATTGCGCGAGCTTTCAACAAACGCGTTGAGGAGTGGTGCCATTCGCAAAAGATTGCAGTCATCAATCCCCTGAGGCATATCGTGGGCCCGGATGGAGAGCCCTATGTCGGCTTCCTGCAGAAGGACGGCATCCATCTCAATGTTCAGGCCACGAAACTGTACCTCGACGAAATTGAAGCCGTAACTGGTGTCAAGCTTGCTTTTCAGCCGGGCCCTCCCCCCTTTGAGCCTGAAAATGAGCCTGAATCCTTTTGCTCCCTTCTATTAAGCAGCCTGAACATACCATTCGGCCGAAACATGTCCCCCCAAGGTCTGGAAAAGACCCTGGTGGATTTCGTTACCGGTTTATTGCTGGGAAAAGGGCTGGAACTTGACATCGACGCAGAGACGGAATTGATTGATTCAGGCCTTATGGACTCTCTGAGCCTGGTCGAGACCTATACATTTGCCATGAATGCAATCCGGATGGACCTTGCTTTCGATGTGAATCTCCGCGACCTGAACACCATCCGAAAGGTTTGCGATTTCATGATGTCCAAAACCGACCGGACAGATGAAGAGAAGAACGGGCTCAGCTTCACCGATTTCCTCACCTCCCTGCGGGGTAATTTTGAGGACCCGGCCCAACGGCCGGCTATCTTGGAAGCTGAGGAGCGCATCGCGAATATGGGTAACGAACTGACCAGGGCGTTTATCGACAATTTCTCGGTTGTCTCCGGAAATATGGTTTGCAGTTACGGCGTGATATATTTCTGGCTCGCCCTTATCGCGGCAGCAAAGAACGATCTTGATACGGCCTTGCAACTGTTGACGCAAGCCGGCTCCGCTGAGCAGAGGTTTCCATTCACCCCTTCACATCTCGAATATTATTCCGGCGTCTGGTCCAAAATCGTCGGGAAAGATCAGAGGCTTTCCGATCCGGAATTCTCCACAGCCTGCAACAATCAACGAATTATCTTTCCTGAAAGCAAGATGGCGCACCAATGGCTCGACGGCCTGAAGGGGCTCGAGATCGGCCCCTCGTCCCACAACCCTTTCGGGCTTGACACCCGCAATGTCGGAATCGTTGACAGCATATATTACGAAGAGCAGATGCGTCTCACCGGAATGGCAGCTCAACTGGACTTCATCGCCCATGCGGATGCAATTCCGGTCCCCGATGAGTCGGAGGATTTTATCCTATCTTCGCATGTCATTGAACACTGCCCGGACATGATCAGAACCCTGGTGGAATGGTATCGCATCATCCGTCCCGGGGGTTATATGTTCATGATAGTGCCACATCGAACTGCGGCACCGTCGGATGCCAGCCGACCCTTGACCAAGTGGGAACATTTCAGAGAGGACTTCCTTCGTGGTAATACCGAGCATGATGAACCTGATGCAGGTAAGTTCGGACATTGTCACTACCATGTGTTTGATTGTGATCTGATGCAGCAATACCTGCAGAATATATTTGGCGAACGGCTGCAACTGGTTGCCACCCAACCGGTAGATGACAAGATCGGCAATGGTTTCACCTTGGTCTACCGTAAAACGGCCAAGAACTCGGAGATGCTCCATTGGGAATTCCGGCCTCAATCACCTCTCGTTTCTGCCATTGTTTCCACCTACAACTCCGAACGTTTCATGCGTGGCTGCCTGGAGGACCTGACCAGCCAGACCCTGTTTGCCAAAGGCCAGATGGAGATCGTTGTGGTTGACAGCGCCTCACCTCAGAATGAAGGAGACATCGTCCGTGAATTTCAGGGACGCCACGGAAAGAGTATCACATACATCCGTACCGAAATCCGTGAAACTATCTACCAGGCGTGGAATCGAGGCATCAAGGGGGCAAGGGGGCGATATGTTACCAATGCCAACACGGATGACCGTCTTCGGGTGGATGCTCTGGAGGTCATGGCCCGGACACTGGATTCTCACCCTGAAAAAGCTTTGGTTTACGGTGATGTGTTCGTCACCTGCCTGCCCAACCAGACGTTCGCCGAACACGTCCGTTGCGGCTACCACCTCCGGCCAAACTATTCCACGGAGATAATGCTCTCGGGTTGCCACATGGGGCCACAACCGATGTGGCGGAAAGAACTGCATGACGAAATCGGCTGGTTTGATGAGACATTTCGCTCCGCGGGAGACTACGAATTCTGGTGCCGAGTTGCCCAGAAGCACCAGATGCTGCATTTATCTGAATTTTTGGGACTATATTTCGAGAATCCGGAAGGGATTTGTAATTCCGCTATGGATGTGAGCCGGAAAGAGACAGAAGAAATTTTTCGACGTTACGCCAAATCTTTTCCAGCCCCCTCACGGAGTTTTACGATCAATATGCAGTTCAGAGGCACGCTTGAGGCTGATAAATTCGTAAACATTGGAATGGTTACTTTCAACCGGCTCGAATTTACCATTAAGTCGATTGATGCTCTTCTGTGTTTCACCGACTACCCATATGTCCTTACAGTCATTGACAATAACAGCCATGACGGAACAAAGGATTACTTGCAGAATCTTAAAAAGAAAGGAATCATCAAGAATCTTGTCCTTCTGGACGAGAATGCGGGCATTGCCAAGGCATCCAACCTGGCATGGAGCCTGGAACCAGATGCGAGCTTTTATCTAAAACTCGATAATGACATTGTTATCCAGAAACCGGGCTGGCTCCTACCCATGGTGGAAGTAGTTAACAAACTCCCAAATGCAGGCGCAGTGGCATACAATTTTGAACCGACAAGCTACCCGATCCAGGCCACAAACGGCTGTCGAGTGAGGATAAAACCACAGGGGAACCTGGGTGGCGCCTGTATCCTGATTCCAAGAAAGACCCGCGAGAAACTTGGCTTCTGGTGCGAAGACTACGGGCTCTATGGAGAGGAAGATTATGATTACGGTATTCGTATCCAACTTGCAGGTCTCCAGAACATTTATATGGAAGATGAGGAAATGGGAATACACCTCCCCGGCGGACGTGCGGCGGTAATCGATATGGAGACTTACCGGGCTAAAGATGGTGTCGAGGAAGACATGCATGCGGAATATCGCAAGTGGAAAGATGAATCGCGCCGAAAAACCATCAGCAGCGGAATCCTCAAGCAAAATCTGACATCGTACGAAAATGGCAGCAGCTCCTTATTCGTCCGGTCAAGCTTTGTACAAGAATGGAGGGGTAACCAAATTGCGCCTCTCCAAGAGGCGCTCCCCATGAATATCGATACCCGACAACGCCTGAAGATCGTGGTCTTCTCCCTGGAAGCGAAAGAGTTCGCTTGCGCTCGTGTCCGTCTTATCACCCCACTCTCCGCCCTGCGTGACGAGTTTGAGCTGATATGGGGGGTCAATGGCTTGACCGTCAATACAGGCTCTATTTCCCAGGCGGACATTATTGTTATCCAGCGGGGCTTCCCCCGACAGGAAACTACCAATTTGCTTGATATGATTTTTGAGTCGGGCAAGCCAGTGATCTATGACCTGGATGACCTTCTGACAGACCTCCCCGCAACCAATCCCCACCGGGAGGAATACGAGACATACCGTCCCTATATAATCTCGTGCCTTGAAAGGGCAAGCGCGGTCACGGTCTCAACAATTACCCTTGCCACGGCCTTAAAGAGCTATAACGACAACATTGTTATTTTACCGAACCTGATGGACGAAAATATCTTGAAAATCCCAGCCGACAAATCGGCTGAGCCGATTGTTATCGGCTACGTCGGAACCCCGACCCATACCGCCGACTTGGATATGATTACCGGGGCGCTTGAAAAGATTTCCCAAAAATACGGATCTCGAGTCGCATTTCGTTTCATGGGGTGCGCAACGGAAAGAATCGCTGCCCTTCCCGGCTTCTCATTCATCCAGTTTGATGCGGGCTACGAATCTTATTTAAAAGTTCTGCAGGAAGAGAAAATCGACATTGGCCTCGTCCCATTGGCCGACAACCGGTTCAACCGTTGCAAGAGCAATATCAAGTGGCTGGAATACTCAGCCTGCGGAATAGCAGGTGCCTATGCAGACCTTTCACCATATAATACCTGTGTGCGGCATGGTGAAACCGGATTATTGGTTGAAGGTAGCCAGAACAGTTGGTTCACGGCAATTGAAGAGTTGATTAATGACCCGATTAAGCGCTGCAAAATCGCTGCTCAGGCTCGATCTGAAGTCCTGGCTTCATACACTCTGTCGAACTTTGCGCGCCTGTTCCTTGAAACCTACCGACAGATTGCGGGATTTCCTGCTTCCCCAGGAAATGTCTTATCTCCGATTTACAGTAACAGCCGGATGAAAGCAGCGCATATCCCGCAGATGAACGTTAAAAATAATGAGGAGCAACCAATGACAGCCTCTACCAGATTACAAACTACAGAGCAGATGATATCCCATGACAAAACCATCTGCATGTCAATAATTATACCTCTCTACAATAAAGCGGAGTATACGAAGCAATGCCTTGATGCAATTGCCGTTAATACTGATCAAAACCTGAGTTATGAGTTGATCCTGATCGATAATGCCTCCACTGATGTAACCCCAGGCTTACTCCATTCTCTCTCGGGCGAAATGACTGTCATAACGAACAAAAAGAACCTCGGCTTCGCCAAGGCATGCAACCAGGGAGCCAAACTGGCCTCCGGCGCCTATCTTGTATTCCTGAACAATGATACCGTTCCCCATCCCGGCTGGTTGGACGCTTTGCTTAGGGGGACTAAAGAAGCCGACATCTGCGGCGCAAAACTGCTTTACCCCAATGGCAGGGTCCAACATGCCGGCGTCGCTTTCAATGAGCAAGGAATCGGCTATCACATTTTCAATGGATTCCCAGCAGACCACCCTGCAGTAAACAGAAAGCGATTCATGCAAAGCGTCACCGGGGCATGCATGCTGATCGAAAATAAGCTTTTCCAGAATTTGGGCGGCTTTGACGAAAACTTTATAAATGGATTTGAAGATGTAGATCTCTGTCTTCGTGCAGGTGAAATGGGCAAGAAAATCCTCTACAACTCTTCCAGTGTACTTATCCATTTTGAAGAAACCAGTGAAGGACGCAAAAAATACGATCAGCAGAACGCACTTTACTTCCTTGATCGCTGGAAAAATAAAGTTCTTTGCGATGACAATGATTTCTACGGAATGGAAGGATATAGAAAAGAAACGCAATCTGACGGGAAAATCATTCTTCGCCAAAGAGCTTTGCAGAAAGAAACCCGGCAACAGAAAAATAATGTGGAATTTTTTCCGGTTGGGACTAAATCTTCCATGTCGCCGGCAGCCAAAGAGAAAGCTGCATCAGGAAGGAAATACAAAGAAACAGGCAACTTTGATGAAGCAATGGAAGCTTTTGCCCAAGCCTGTAAATTTGGAGACACTTCTGTTCTGGCAGATATGGGAGATTGCCTGGCAAACCTGGGTAAATTCGAAGGGGCGATCGTTTATTATCAGGATGCCCTCAAGCATGCTGCAGACAACACCCAGGCTCACATTGGCATTGGCGTGCTAAATCTTCTTGCAGATAAATACTCCGAAGCTGCCGATGCTTTTTCCAAGGCATTGCATTACGAGCCGACCAACTCGAAAGCACTCTGCGGAATAGGCATGGCGAGAAATGGCAAGGGATTCAAAAATGCCGGTTATGATTACTTCAAGAAAGCCCTTGATGCCGATCCGGAAAACCAGACCGCACTCCATGAACTGATAAAGTTGTCCTATGAGCTTGGCACTTTTACAGAAGCCGAAAAGCGATTGACAACCTATCTCATGTACCACCCGGGTGATCTCGACATGCTTTTTTCCCTGGCGGGTATTTTGCACAAATTAGCCAGATATGACGATGCCCGCGACTCGCTGGAATGCCTCCTGGCCCTCTCTCCCGCATATGCGGGGGGAGCAGAACTTCTGGCCCTGGTACTGGCAAAAATTCACGAAACCTCCGTAAATGAAGTCGGCAAGGACGCAGTTTCCTGCAACTCGCATACTGCAGAAAAACTTGCCAAACTGGGAAGAACGAAAAAGGAAGCAGGGAACTATGAGGAAGCCCTGGAAGACTTCGTAAAAGTCCGAGCACTCGGCGATGAATCTGTTCTTCCCGAAATGGGTGACTGTAAGGCAAACTTGGGAAAACTCGATGAGGCCTCGGATTGCTATGAGGAATGCGTGAAGAATGCACCGGAAGATACTCGGGCACTAGTCGGTCTTGGGGTCATTAATCTCTTGCAAGGTAACCACACCAAGGCTGTCACCTGGTTCAACAAGACCCTTAAGTGTGATCCGTTCAACACCAAGGCTCTATGCGGATTGGGAATGGTCAGAAACTTGCAAAACAAGCCTAAAGAGGCATTAAAATGCTTTTCCCTCGCCCTTGATACGGATCCGGAGAATTTATCCGCACTGCACGAAGTTGTGAAATGCTCGTACGAATTGAACAGGTTCGAGGAAGCGGAAAAGTACCTGCAAAATTATCTCATGTATCACCCGGGCGATCTCGACATGCAGTTTTCACTGGCCGGGATTTATTTCAAAAAGGGTGATTACGCGGCAACGCTTGAGAATATAGAAAATCTGCTTGTTTTTGATCCTGAATATGCAGGTGGAACAGAGCTGCTGGACAAAGTTTACACCCGCATGGGAAAAACGGTTTAAAAGGCAATTTTAAATTTTGAGTTAAAGAACCTCTTCGAAATCCAACTGAATGGGAAGCTCATGAACTACTACGCTAAAAATATCGAGACGCTGCGCCGCTGCGACCCTCAATTGGCCGCCAGGATTGACTCTCTGCAGCCGGATCCGGACCTTTGTGCGGAGTCTGCCAGGAATGGTGAACCGACCATAAAGATTGATGAAATCTACCTCCATTCGCCCTATAATCCGGCAAAAGAAGCGCAAGAATGGGCAGCACGGATAGCAGAAGAAGAACCGGATCTCTTGGGCCGAGATGCGATGCCATCCATTCTGGGTTTCGGTCTCGGATACCACCTCAAGGCGCTTCTATCCCATGGCATCAAAGGCAGTGTAATTGAATCGGACCTGGATCTTTTTCGTATTGCCTTAGAAACTTCAGATCTTACCGCGGTTCTTGAAAATTTCAAGCTGTTCCTGGGACTGTCACCGGATCTGCTGCACCGCAGACATGGCGCAATGCTGTCCGGTAAAATTCTGCCGCATCCGGCATCAATGAGAGTCCAACCCGACAACCTGGGCAAATTGAATGCTTATGCCGAAGCCCTGAACCAGGTTAAGCAAGGTGGACTGAAAATACTGGTGGTAAACCCCATATACGGCGGCTCACTTCCTGCAGCGCGCCATTGTGCTGAGTCTTTACGACAGATGGGGCACAGGGTCATCACGTTTGACAGCCAGATGTTTGCCGAAGGGATGAAACTTACCGATAGCTTCGAATTTAACGACTGCAAGCGCAGATTCCAGGGGGGACTGGCCGCCTTTCTCTCCAATGGAGTTGAAATGCGGGTCAGGGAGACCATGCCGGACCTGGTTCTAGCCCTTGCCCAGGCGCCGCTTTTACCGGAAACTCTGCGCAATATCGACAAGATGGGAATACCTACCGCTTTCTGGTTTGTGGAAGATTACCGGGTCTTACCCTACTGGCGTGAAGCCGCCCAGTACTATTCCTATGTTTTCGGCATCCAGAAGGATAATTTTGCCCACGAACTTGACAAGATCGGCGTATCCAATTATTCCTATCTGCCAACTGCTGCGGCCCCTCATATTCACGCACCTCTGCAGCTGGGTAAAGCTGAGAAAAAGGAATTGGGCAGCCTGCTCTCCTTTATCGGCGCCGGTTATTTTAATCGGCAGTTATTTTTCAAGGGCCTGGTTGATTATCCCTTCAAGATATGGGGCAGTGAATGGCCGATGCTTTTCCCACTGGCACCGCTAATTCAGCGCCAAGGAGCGAGGATCAACACGGAAACCAGTGTGAAGATTTTCAATGCATCCGAGATAAATTTGAATCTGCATTCGTCCACTCACCAGGAAGGAGTGGTACCTGACGGCGATTTTGTAAACCCGCGCACCTTTGAGATTGCCTCCTGTAATGCTTTTCAGCTGGTCGATCGCCGCTCCCTGCTGGGAGAATTGTTTAAAGAAGACGAACTGGAAACCTTTTCCGATATTGGGGAATTGCGCGACAAGATAGACCACTACCTGAAGGATGGCCCGGGAAGAAATTCTTTTGCGCAAAAGGCCAGACAAAGGGTCCTTGCCGAGCATACCTATCAGGCCCGAATGGAGGAACTGCTGGCAATTATGGTGTCTTCCTTCCCATGGCTGGCGGAGAGGCACCGTAATCGACTGGAAAACCGTTCTTCCATTTTGAACGAACTGCATGATCATGAAGGGCTGGGTGAATTGATGGAACGGATGCCGCAAGGTCAATGGTTTTCCCTTGAAGATGTTTGGCGAAACATAGAAACGGGTAAAAACAACATTTCCAGGGCGGAAAAGATATTCATCATGCTGGGCCACATCGAAACGATACGGGAGGCACTGCCACAATGAAG
>Ga0187878_1004159_pt1 | contig 11370 bp, 5 predicted proteins | sample June2016WEW_17_1_FD_132979 | JGI IMG/M metagenome (GOLD analysis project Ga0187878, IMG submission 132979) | Peatland microbial communities from SPRUCE experiment site at the Marcell Experimental Forest, Minnesota, USA - June2016WEW_17_150 | ecosystem: Environmental > Terrestrial > Soil >...
CTAACCGGCACGCGGCGCCGACCGAATGCCCCTTTCCCAGGTCACGGCGAGCTCTTGCCACCTCTGGAAGCCGCTATCGACGGATTGGGGACACCGCGCTGCCGTTGTCGGTCTTCCTTTCTGAGCATATAATCTTGCAGGTTGCGGAACCACGATTCGCCTCATGATGTATCTGATTTACAGTTTCTTGGTAACGCTGGGCGTGCTCCTGACGGCCCCTTACTATATCTGGAAACGGCGTGACGAACTGGCCGGAAGGCGATGGCGGGAACGATTCGGGCTGTTGCCGGAATCATTCCAGCAGGCGGAGCGCGGGGCTATTTGGATTCACGCCGTATCCGTTGGTGAAACCCTGGCCGTGGTGAGCTTGGCGCGCGAGTTGCAACAGGTATTTTCTGACAGGAAGATTTTCCTGAGTAGTGTCACGCCTGCGGGCCGCTCTGCTGGAGAAAGCCGCCTTCCCTCAGTGGCCGGCCGGTTCTATCTGCCCATGGATTGGCGCGGGGCGGTTGGGGCCGCGTTGAAACGAATTCAGCCGTCTTTACTGGTGATCGTGGAGACCGAGTTATGGCCCAACCTGTTGCGCGCCTCGCACGAGTTTGGAGCACGGATTATTCTTGTTAACGCGCGGCTTTCGGCGCGCTCGTTTCGACGTTACCGCCTGGTTCGGCCTCTCATGCGCCGGGTGCTCGAACATGTCGATGTGATCTGCGCTCAGACGGAAGCGGATGCCGAGCGGTTCCGGCGTTTGGGCGCTGCGCCGGAGCGCCTTGTTCTGTCTGGAAACTTGAAGTTCGATGCGGAGCCGCCCCGGGTCGGTGTCTTCCCTCGCCTCCTGGAGAAAGCTGCGACTATTACGGGGCGTGGCCCTATCATGATTGCGGCGAGCACGATGCCGGGTGAAGAGCCGATGGTCCTCAAGGCCTGGAGTAAAGTCCGGGCTCAATATCCCAAGGCCTTGTTGATCCTCGCCCAGGTCTTCCTACTGGCCGGACCTGTGGTGCTGCCAATCATCCTGTGCTCAACGGCAGAGCCCTCACCAATCCTGGAAGGTCCTGGGCAAGGCGTTTCGGCAACCCCCGCGGTCGACTCCACCGAGGAAGGAATGAAATACTACCGTCTCGGAGTTGATAGTTACCGCGGCGGACGGATTGACGAGGCTCAGCGGGACTTCGAAATCGCTTTGCGCTTGCTTCCCCGGCTGGCCGAAGCCCACAACAACTTGGGCATCATCCTCCGGCAGAAAGGCAAGCTCCCGGATGCCGTGGCCGAATTTCGGGCGGCACTAAAGGCGAACCCCCAATTTCTTGGCGCGCGCTACAACCTCGCACTCGCGCTTCTCGCGACTCAGAAAGCCGATCTCGCAGTCCAGGAGGCTCGCACGGGCCTCGGCCAGGACGGTAACTGGGCGCAGGGCTACTACGCCCTGGGACTGGGACTTGCTGCGCTAAATAAGTTCGTGGAAGCCGAGCAAGCGTTTCGTGATGCAGTAGCGCTTGACCCGAAGGCCGTCCGCGCGCGTCTTGAGCTGGGAGTTCTCTCTGCGAAACGTGGCCGGACGAATGAGGCCATAGAGCATTTTCGCAAAGCCCTTGAAATCGACCCGAATATTGCCCAGGCATACTACAACCTGGGTACGCAGTTGACGCTGACCAAGGACGTCAATGGCGCCCGGAAGGCTCTCGAAAAGGCCATTGCCCTCGATCCCCATATGGCCGATGCGTACTACGCCCTGGGCCTCCTTTTTGAACAGGAGCAGGACGCAGCCGCCGCAAAGACGGCCTTTGAGCGTACCCTGGTTTGCGATCCGCGCCACTTGGGAGCCTCGGTCGGGCTGGCACGGGAGGAGGCGAGGCAAGGGAACATCGACCAGGCTCTGCAGGTATTGCGGAAAGCCTCGGAAGTTCATCCCGAAGCGGCCACAATTCACGTAGAACTCGGGCGCTTGCTTCGGCGTGCGGGACAACTCAAGGAATCTTGCGACGAACTCGCGCTGGCGTGTCGCCTGGGGCCCAACCTCCCGAGCGCCCACTATGAGCACGGTTTGACCCTGAAGGGTCTGGGAGACACTTCGAATGCTCGCCAGGAGCTAGAGACGGCAGCCCGACTGAGCCCTCAGGACAAGGACATCCATTACGCCCTGGCCACACTTCTTCGGAGTCAAGGTGAAGAGAAGGCTGCACAGGGGGAGTTTGCCCGCACCCAGCAACTCAACCAGAAAGAGGTTAACCACGACCTGGCAACAGGAGCGAATCGCGCCGGCGCTATGCTGGCGTCTCAGAAGGATTGGGCTGGGGCTGTCACGCAATTTCGCCGTGCCCTGGAACTAGATCCTAGTCTTGAGGAAGCGCGTTTTAATCTTGCTGGGGCGCTCCGCGAAAGCGGGGATCTGTCCGGGGCCACGCAGCAACTGCGGGCGGTCGTGAATGCTCTCCCGGACTGGACCGAGGCGCGCAGCGAGCTGGGCCGAACACTCCTGCAAGCCGGAGCTTTAGATGAGGCCTCGCGCGAATTCCGTGCCGCAATAAAACTGAACCCTGAGTTCGCACCCGCCAGGCTGGGACTTGCCCAGGTGATGGCGCAAGAGGGCAAAGCGGACTTAGCCGAACGGGAATTGAGGGCGGCGCTGGCGGCTGGTCCAGACAATCCCGCGGCGGGAAATGCGCTGGCTTATCTCCTCATCGGGTCCGGGCGGGCTGCCGAAGCCATGGTGGAGTTGCACGCCCTGCTCCGCCGAACTCCCGAATCTGCGCTGGCACATAACCTTCTGGGCCTGGCCTATGAACAACAGGGGGAGGCGGCTGCGGCGGCCGCGGAATTCCAACTGGCGGTTCGCCTCGATCCACAAGCGGCCGAAGCTTTGCAGAATCTCAAGTCTATTCTGGGGAAAACCAAGACTGCCGACCCCACTGCCGGTAAAGCTTCGGACCTGCAATAAGCGGTGGGCTTGGTTACCAGCAGGCGGTCTCGAACAGACTAAACCATAGATGACAGCTCACAACGAGCGGTCGCATTCTTACCGAGGAGGATACAAGAACGATGGATGAGCGCTTTGTCTTGACGGATCGACGGAGCTTTTTAAAAGCGGTCTCAATAGCTGGAGCGGGGTTCTCCCTCGTCCCACAGAACGGTCAGGGGCAGGTTCCGGCCTCGACTTTGCTCTCGCCGCAGATCGAAAACCAATTCTTTCGAGTTCAGTTTGATATCAAAACCGGCACTTTGAACGCCTGGCGGAAGAACGGGCAGACCTTTCTCATCAACGCCATCTCGCGGGCTAGCCTGCCCGGGGAATGGCGAACCACGGCGGACGAAGCTTATGCTCGATCCGTTGAGGTCCGGAAAGTTCAGGACCATCTGGGGTCAGGGCCGCAGTTGGTGGCGCACTGCACCGATCGCCGCAAGCAGATTGATTTCGAAGTGTGTGTCACCCTCTACGATGGCCGCAACGCGCTGGTCCTCGAGACAGTTTGCAGAAATGTTTCCGGAAAACAGTCCCTTGTCATTAGAAGCCTCGAGCCCGTGCGGACGGTGCACGACGACAGCGGCGCTTGCAACTGGCCAGGCGTTCAACAAGTCCTGACGAACGGCTACATGTATTACGACCCCGGTCGTGTGGAGGACTTCTATTTTACCAGCCGCCGCGCTGCCGAAAGCGTGTGGAACATGGGCTTCCATCGTGGCGACCACGAAGAAGGCTTGGTGGTGGGATTCCTTGAAAATCAGGTCGCGGAGGGAAAGGTTTCCGCTTGGCGAGCTTATGGCTCGGGTGACTGGGACCCTGCGTTTTCACTGGTTACGGAGGCGTTCTACAATCGCGAATTCGTTCTGCCTTCAGGCGCCAGTGTGACCTCGGGCCGGGTGATCTTCCAACTCGGCCCCGACACCTTCCAGGCCCTCGAGTCGTATGCACAAGCCCTCGGCGATCTCCACCGCGTGCATTTAAATCCAATTATTAATGGCTGGTGCAACTGGTTCTTTACGAACGAGTTCGTCAGCGAAGAGCGGATCATTCGCAACGCCGAGTTCGTGGCCCGCCACTTGAAGAAGTTCGGGATGGAGTACATTCAAGTCGACGGCGGCTACCAGCGTGCCTATGCGGATTGGGAAGGGAATGACAAGTTCCCTCACGGTATGAAGTGGCTGGCGGACCAGATCCACGGCCTGGGCCTCAAGGCCGGCATTTGGCTTGCACCCTACTGTGTCAGCGATGGTACGGAAGTTCAGGAAAAACATCCCGAGTGGCTCGTTATGGACGCGAACGAACAGCCGAAGCTATGTGGTGGCAACGTGAACACGGAGGATCTGAATGGGTACGGATTCTGGACATTCAAGAACAAGGTCTTTGGCCTTGACATTACTCATCCGCAGGCGGCCGAATGGCATCGCCGGCTGTTCGAGAAGGTGGCGCGCGATTGGGGCTATGACTTCATTAAGATCGATTTCGTAGAGTGGACGCTGTTGGCGGCGGACCGCTACCACGATCCGACGGTGAGCAAGGCCGCCGCATACCGCCGGGGGTTCGAAATCATCCGCGCAGCCATCGGTCCTTCCAAGCACCTATTGGATTGTGGTCCATCGAACACTACGGTGGGAATCCTCGACAGCGTGCGCATCGAGCAAGACTTGCCCCACCTGACCTGGGCCCAGTACGTTAAGACCTCGAAAAGCAGCGCTCCTGCTATGGCCAAGCGGTATTACTTCCACAAACGTGCCTGGATCAATGACGCAGACCACCTTGGCCTCGCGCTGCTGACCATCCCGCAGGCCCAGGCGGCGGCTTCCATCATTGCCCTCTCTGGCGGAACCTTGATTTCCGGTGATCTGCTTCTCCAACTGGATTCCGACCGTCTCAGAATCCTGGAAAAGGTGCTGCCGGCTTACGGTGAGGCCGCACGGCCGCTCGATCTTTTCGAAAAGGATCTCCCGGAGATTTTCGCTTTGCCTGTCCACAAGAACTTTGCGGACTGGTGGCTGGTCGGGTGCTTCAACTACGACGAGGGCGCCACGGTGCAGAGGGATTTCTCGTTGGCGCGACTGGGCTTGAGCTCCGCGGCGACGTATCTGGTTTATGAGTTCTGGACCCGGAAACTGCTCGGTGAGGTTCGTGACAACGTGCGCCTTTTCTTTATCCCTTCGTCCGTTAACCTGCTGAGCATCCACACCAAGAGTGGCGTCCCGCAAGTGATTTCGACGGATCGGCATATTACGCAAGGAGCAGTGGAACTGGAAACGGTCGAGTGGAACTCGACCTCCAGCACGCTCCGGGGAATCTCCCTGGGCCCAGCAGGAACCGAGCACAACGTCGCCGTGTACGTTCCAGACGAGTATCGATGGGCCGCAGACCATCCGGATCTGTTCCACGACTTTGGGGCCTACACGGTGATTCTCGCTGAGCCCAGGATGCTGCAGGTGCATGTGCGGTTCGAAGCTAGTGAACGCGTCCCGTGGGAGGTGAAGTTCACACCCAGTGCCTGACTTGGGTGCCGAACGCTGACCGACTGGCCATAAAAGGCGGTGGTCAGGAAGGAAATGCAGGATATGAACAGCGAAGCGATGACTCCTAGGGAACGCTGGATGGCCACCCTCAGTCGCCAGAAACCAGACCGGGTTCCTATGGATTATTGGGCAACGCCGGAAGTGGACCAAATGCTGCTCCGGCATTGCAAATGCGACGACATCTGGGATGCTTTCAAACAGCTTCACATCGACCGGCCTGTGGTTGTTTCGCCCGCCTATGTGGGGCCGCCTCGACCTCCGGGGGCCAACGACTTTGGCGTCATTTATAAGAAGGTTGATTACGGGAGCGGGGCTTACGATGAAGCCCTATTTCACCCACTGGCTCAGTTCCAGTCCATTGCCGAACTTGAAGCGAAATATGTTTGGCCCCAGCCGGATTGGTACGACTACAGATGCCTTACTTCGCAACTCGTGGGCAAGGAAGAGTATCCGCTCGAGGGTCCTTGGTCAGAACCTTTCTACATCTATAAAGACCTGCGGGGCATGGAGCAGTCTTTCGCGGACTTGGCCGAGAATCCGGAATTCGCGCATTACTGTCTGGAGAAGCTCTTTGACTACGAGTACCAGCGAATCCTCCGTACCTTCGAGGCCCTGCCAGGAAAGGTTACGTACATCCTGGTAGGCGAGGATTTAGGGACACAGGACGACCTCATGTATTCGCTGCGGCATATTCGAGAGTACTTCCTGCCGCGCATGAAGAAGATGATGAAGCTCGTGCACGACGGTGGTGCATTCGTAATGACGCATAGTGACGGGGCGGTTCGCAAGGTCATCCCCGACCTGATCGAGATTGGAATGGACGTGCTTAACCCAACGCAGTGGCGTTGCACGGGCATGGACCGCGAAGGCCTCAAGCGCGACTTTGGTAACAAGATCATCTTTCACGGGGCCATGGACAACCAGCAAACCCTGCCTTTTGGGTCCGCAGAGGAGGTGCGTCAGGAGGTCCTGGACAACCTGAGAATTCTCGGCACGGGAGGGGGCTACATCCTCGCACCCTGTCATAACCTTCAGGGGATCACCCCGCTGGAAAACATCCTTGCCATGTATGAAACAGGCTACAGGGCGGGGCGGTGCTGAGACCCCGGCCCGAGTTGTGGCTCTCGGCCGACGGTTAGGACATCGAGCATGGGGGGCATGAACCTCAGCAAAGTACATGACCCGGAGGTGGGGGGGGACTACCCCCGCTTTACTAAGGAGCTTCACCACGGCTGTAGAACGCGGATGGCCACATGAGCGGCGTCAACTGCACAACATTGACTAACTCGGGGTACCCACCCGGGGGTTCAAACAGGTGAGCGTTGTGACGTGAATGCGGCTCCTTTGCTCTTACAACCTAATCCTTACGAATTCTTACGAATTCTCTTGACAAAGCTATTCTCGTGTGGTCTATTGGGTGGCCTGTGTTAGCTTAGCAGTTTACTAAACCTTTGTGCATCCTTCGGTTGGAGAGTTATAGCGAAGTGAGCGTACTCGAGGCATCAAATCCCCGGTTTGTCTTTCCCTCCTTGAGTTCACGTGCGACACTTGTCCTGATATCGAGGTCCGACCCGGGATCCATCAGTGGCACCAGACTCGTCCGAGTTCCATACTCGGAGGCGCGGGAATGATATCGACGCTTCGGATTAATTCGATGCAGCCGTGAGGTGATAATTGGGCCGAGACCAATGGTGTGTCCACAGCGACTAGCATTCATTAGTACACCCCGGGCGGACGCAATTCGCCGCCCTCAGCCTGAAACTCTTGGTAGTTTTGCCGGAGTTCCGAAAAAAGGAGGAATTTGATGAAAAGTAAACTTCCGTTTCTTTGCGGAGTCCTTTTTCTTATCGCTGGATTACCTTCGCCGGCTTGGGCCCAAGCGGTGGGCGAGATCGTGGGGGTTGTCAAGGACCCGAGCGGTGCAGTTATTCCCAGCGCCAAAGTGACCGCGGTCCAGGAAGGAACTGGATTCACGCGCTCCACGGTTTCGGGAAGCTCGGGAACTTATTCCCTTCCCGACCTTCGCGTAGGAACGTACGACGTCACGGCGGAGGCTAAAGGGTTTAAGGAAGCGACCTCCACGGGAATCACCCTGGACGTTACCCAGCATCGGGAAGTGGATTTTACCCTCGGGCTGGCCGGGACGACCCAAACGGTCGAAGTCACGGCGGCTCCCCCGTCGCTTGATACGACCGATGCCACGATCGCGGGCCTGGTCAATGGTCAGCAGGTGAGTACACTTCCTTTGAACGGCCGGGATATTAACAATCTCGTCATGATGCAGCCGGGCGTTAATATGGAGATGGACTCCTCCTTGCCGGGTTTTTCGGGCGGGGTGGCCGGCAATGGAAACCGCGGGACGACCGGATCGAGTTATTTGGACAGCAGCGACACTTCTGATAACGAGCTGGGCGGAGCGCAATTCACCAATTTCAATCTCGACGCCATCGCCGAATTCAAGGTTCTGCAAAACAACTACTCCGCTCAGTATGGACGCGGATCAGGGACGGTCGTGGAATTAGTGAGTAAATCGGGGACCAACCAACTACATGGCAGCCTCTTCGAGTTCCTCCGGAACAGCGCACTCGATGCCCGCAACTTCTTCGGTTCCGACGTTGCCCCCTTCCGGCGCAACGAATTTGGCGGAACGCTGGGCGGTCCAGTCAAGGTGCCGGGTATTTACAGCGGTAGTGATCGAACGTTCTTTTTTGTTCAATATGCCGGATATCGGCAGCGCTTAGGAGAGCCGGCCATCTTTTCCGTGCCCACCGCTCAGGAACGGCAGGGCATTGTCGCGATTACCGGCGCGAATGGCCAGGCGGATCAGCTCACCGTACCCCTAAACCCCATCGCGGCGAGTATTTTGAACCGCTATCCGCTCCCCAATGATCCGACCGGCCCCGATGGACCCCGGACGTACGACAGCAATGCCAGTTTGCCTGTCAACCGCGATCAATGGTCTGCACGCGTCGACCACAGGTTCTCCTCGAAGGACTCCATGTTTGGTCGGTTTACATGGTCGAATAACATTCTGCGCGCCACCGACCCTGTAGCCTTGACTCTGGGGTCCAATTTCTCCAGCGGCGTTCGCTGGAATCAACGCAATGTAGGACTGACGGAAACTCACATTTTTTCGCCTACGATGTTGAATACCCTCAGTGTCGGGTACACCATGAACGATGACTTCTATGGTCCGGGCACCGAAGCTATTCCGCAATTTGCCCCGACGGACGGGAGCATCGCCTACTGGGGCCCTGATCCGGGAATCTTCGACCTGCATCCGGAGACCTTCACCTACCATGATGCCGTGGATTGGGCGAAGAACGTCCATGCGATGAACTTTGGGATTGAGTTTCGTCGGGTGCGTGACGACGAGTACGGAGGATCGGTAGGAGGTCCCGCCGGAATCTTTTTCTTCCCGCCTGGGCAACCGCTCCCCGTGGCCATTCCTTCACAAAGCGGAAACAACAACATCCCGGCCGGGGCTGGTAGCCCTAACTCGTTGATCAGTTTCATGGAGGGAGCTGACTCATTCTACCAGCGGGATGTGCCTTACCCTGGCTTCGGACCGCCGGGCGGTGGGTTTGCGCCCTTTGGTATCAGGCGATACCATCTCAATGCTTGGTTCCAGGATGATATCAAGGTCACCCAGAAACTGACGTTCAACCTGGGGGTTCGCTACGAATATAACTCGGTTCCCTACGAGGCGGCTGGCCGCTTCGGGGGAATCATCGATGATCCGAATTTCCAGGGTGGGTCGCTCTACCGCAAGCTGGTCCTAAACCCCCAGCCGGCGTACTATCCCGATTACCACGGCTGGGGTCCGCGTGTCGGCTTTGCTTACAGGGTGGCGGAAAAGACCGTCCTGCGTGGGGGATTTGGAATCTTCACGAATCTTCCCCTCACTCAAACCGCCGACCAGCAGGCCTTCGGATTCCCTTACGCCTCAGTGGGCTCCGTCAGTAATGCCCCGATTTCGTTAAGCCCTCTACCCGTCGCGGGACTGCCGGTCCTGACCGACCTGAGCGGCAAGCCGATGCCACCCAACAACAACACCAAGCTCATCCCGCCCAATGATCCGGTAAACTTGGTCCCGGTGGCTGCACTCTTTGGAAACTTGCTTGTGAACTATACAGACATGAATTTCCACAACGGCTATACGATGGCAGGCAACTTCACTTTGGAAAGGCAGCTCCCTGGCGACGTTGTTTTTCAGGTTGCCTATGTCACAAACAACGCCGTCGGCCTCTATGCTTCCGAGTGGCCTAACGGCTACGTGGGAGGTCTCCCACAGTACAATCTCTATTCTGCTGCCACCCCAGGCTTGGGCGAGTTCCAGCTAACCGACAACCACGCCCACTCTACTTACAACTCGTTGCAGGTCATGACTCGTAAAGTCTCCCCCTCACACGGGATCACTTTCCAAGCGTCTTACACATGGTCAAAGGCCATCGACAACGCCAACACTGTGTTTAACGGACCAGGGACGACGCAGAACAACCCCTTCTGCTGGCGATGCGACAAGTCCCTCACCGCGTTCAATTTTCCGCAGCGCTTCGTGATGAACTTTATCTATAACTTCCCCTTCGACAAGTGGCAGGCTTTATCGTCCGCTCCCAAGCGCTTAACCAGCGGTTGGCAAGTGACGAGTATCATCCAGGCGCAGTCGGGGTTCCCCTTCACGGTTTTTTCGCCTTATGGGACCAGCGAGTATGGGACGGATCAGTACATCGGTTTCTCGAGCGCCAGGCCGGACTTGGTTCAGCAGCCCACCCTCCATACGGGAGCAGGCCCAGAAGAGCAGTTCTTCTCAGACGCGGTCGTTGCGGATGGCAAAAATCTGACGCAAAAGTACTTCGCGACGCCCGGGGCTTTGGCGACAGGGCTTCAGTCTCATCCGGGGAATCTCGGCCGGAATACCTACCGTACCGGGGGTTTCTCCAACTGCGATTTTTCTCTGGTCAAAGACACAACCCTGACCGAGGGGAAGACACTGCAATTCAGAGCCGAGTTCTTCAACTTGTTTAACCAGCACTCTTTCGGGATACCGGGGACGACACTGGGTTCACCCGCGTTTGGTGTTGCCGGATCCACCGCCCTCGCAGAACGAGAAATCCAGTTTGGGTTAAGGTTCATTTTCTGAGCGCCGGGAACGTTCCCGGCGCCGCGGGGCTTTTTTCATCGCCGAAGAGCGAGTGGGAAGCCGAGCGGGGAGCGGCTGACTGCGCCGGTTGAGATACGTTCCCGCGTGGGGGGTACGACAAGTAAGGTCTATGACCTTCCTGTCGTTCCCCCCGGCGGGGAAGACGCCGACTAGCCGTGAAGGACGGTGCAGAATCTCACTCTTGTGAGTTCTCACCAAGGAGGACGGGCACGTCGTGAGAAGACCCTGACCAGTCGGCAGGTGTCTCATAACGAATGAGCCCTTCCGCCGAAAGTTCTCCATCGACCGACCCTCCGGATTCACATTCAGGTCTGCTTTCAGAACGTCCAGTCCTTATCGCTGGATGTTCCGCCGTCCCCAGAAGCGAATCCGTATCACCCGCTACCGACACGAAACGCTAGAAAGTGATTGGGGGCACGAGAAGCGAATCTACAACTGCAGCTTAAGGAGGAAGAGATGCAAAGAGTCTATCTGGTAGTGATCGGATTGGTTCTGGCCGTGCAACTAGGTTGGGCAGAAGCCGGAAATCCTCTCGCGGTGAGCAGCGAAGGATGGACCGTCGCGGCCGACCGAGAACATGGGGCACTTACCATCAGCCGGGAGGGCCTCGGAACGGTTTTGAAAGACGTCCGGCTGAATCTGCGCGGCCAGGACGGGCTGCAGCAACTGAAAGGCTGGTCAGTGGGGAAGGTCGGGGAAAAGGGACTTTC
>Ga0187878_1004161_pt1 | contig 11370 bp, 6 predicted proteins | sample June2016WEW_17_1_FD_132979 | JGI IMG/M metagenome (GOLD analysis project Ga0187878, IMG submission 132979) | Peatland microbial communities from SPRUCE experiment site at the Marcell Experimental Forest, Minnesota, USA - June2016WEW_17_150 | ecosystem: Environmental > Terrestrial > Soil >...
ACACTCTTTACTTTGCCAGCAACGTGCTCTTCAAAACGATCGACGGCGGCAACTCCTGGCAGACGATCAGCCCCGACCTCACTCGTGAGAATCCGGGAATTCCAGCCGGCGTCGGCAATCTCGTCCCCAAAGGCGCCGACAAGCAGCGGGGTGTTATCTACGCGCTTGCCCCCTCATTCAAAACCATCAACACGCTGTGGGCCGGCACCGACGACGGCCTGATCTGGCAAACCCGCGACGGCGGCAAGAGGTGGAACGATATCACTCCCAAAGACCTGACGCCCTGGAGCAAGGTTACGCAGATCAGTGCCTCGCACTTCGACGACGACACTGCCTACGCATCCGTCAGCCGCTTCCGCATCAATGACAACCGCCCCTATATATACCGCACTCACAATGGCGGCAGGACCTGGAGTCTGATCACTGCCGGCCTTCCCGACGTCGGCCCGGTGGACACGGTCCGCGAAGATCCTGTGCGCAAAGGCTTACTGTTTGCGGGCACGGAGAATTCGGTGTGGGTCTCATTCGACGATGGCGATCACTGGCAATCCCTGCAATTGAATCTGCCGCACACCTCCATGCGCGATCTCTGGATCCATGACAACGACCTGATGGTCGCGACGCACGGCCGCTCGTTCTGGATTCTGGATGACATCGCCCCGCTGCGCGAAGTGGCAAATTTAGCCAGCACAACCGCGGTTCATCTCTTCACCCCGGCACCCACCTTCCGCATCCAGCGCGATACCAACACGGACACGCCGCTTCCTCCCGACGAACCCGCTGGCGCCAATCCGCCCGATGGCGTAGTGATTGATTACTATCTGGCGTACAGCGCCACTTCTCCTGTCACTCTTGAAATTCTCGACGCGCGCGGCCAGCTCGTTCGCAAATTTTCCAGCACCGATAAACCCGACGCAACAGAAGAGGAATTGGAGAAACAACTCATCCCCCTATATTGGCTGCGTCCATTCCGTTCGCTGCCCTCCGAGGCTGGCACGCACCGCTGGGTTTGGGATCTGCACTATCCCGCACCCAATTCCACGCGCCATGAATATCCCATCGCCGCAATTCCTGGGGACACACCTCGCCTGCCGCTTGGTCCCACGGCTTTACCGGGTTCTTATACCGTGCGGCTAACTGCAGATGGCAAAAGCTTCACCGCGCCCTTCGTCGTCAAGATGGATCCCCGCGTAAAAGCCTCTGCTGCCGGCCTTGAGAAGAAGTTCCAGATTGAAGTGCACCTGGCGTCGCTGCTGGGCCGGACGTCACAGGCTGTACTGCAAGCGGGATCGATTCGCGAGCCGCTGCAAAAGCTGAGCCAGCAAGCCAGTGGACCGGTGCGCGATTCTGTTCAGGCATTGCAAAACAAACTCGTGGCTGTTCTGGGAGCGCCGGCCGGCTTGCTTGCGCCGCCTTCCAACGAACTCACTCTTACGCGGGTAAATGGACAAATCGCTGTGTTATATGCCCAGGTGTGGCAGGTGGACGCGGAACCAACAGCCGCGCAGTCTGACGCCGTCGCGGCAAACGAACGCGACGCAGCGCATGTGATGAAACGCTGGGATGCGCTGCAGGCTTCCGACCTCCCTGCTCTCAATCGCGCTCTCAGCGGGGCTGGCTTGCCGGAGGTGAAAATCGAATCGGACCCGCACCATGAAGAAAGCAATATGGATGAAGAATAAAGCGCGATCACGCGTCGCGCTCTACAAAGCTTCTACCGCACCCTGTAGCTCCCGTGTGATTTGCGCGGGATCCCTTCCGGCTGCAAATCGCAGCGGCTGGCCGATGCGGACTCCAATCTTCCACGGTCGAGCAAACTTTCTGCCACTTTGCTTCACTTCAAACAATCCCACAATTCTCATCGGCAGTACAGGAATATCCAAATTATTCGCCAGAAGCCCAATCCCCGCACGAAACGAATTCATCTTGCCATCAACCGTATGTCGTCCCTCGGGAAACACCAGCACGCTGTATCCGCGATCCACGGCCTGACCCGCATAAGCAAAGCTCTGCCGGAAGCCGGCTTCGCGCGGCAGAGGAAACAAGTTCAGCAGAGAAACTCCCAGCACCCATTGCATGCGATCGTGGATTCTTCCGACGAATCCTCTGCTGGGAGCGGGCGTGTGCAATGCTTCCATCGCCTCGCCCCCAGCCGCAGTCGCGATTCGGTTCCGCAGCCGTGCCGGTAATGCCGTCTGCACGAACCCCACATCCACGTCAGCAATATGATTGCAGACCACCAACAGCGGCCCGTTCCAGCCTCGCAAATGTTCTCGTCCTTCGATCCGTGGCCAGCCCAGCAGCAGCATGGCCGGCCTCATTAGCAAATAATGCGCTAGCCATCGCACCCACGGCATCGGCCACCGCAATACCCAACCCGGATAGTGATACTCCACGCGCTGCCGCACCTCACCCTGCAACATCCTTTCCACGTCGCCCACCGTACGCGCCGCGCTAAAACGAGTCTCGCTCAGGTCCACTTGATATCGATCCTCCAGCGCGCCAATCAATTCCACGCGGTCCAGCGAACTGAGTCCAAGATCGGAATCGAGCGCCGATTCAGCATTGAGCCCGGTGACGCTGCGCCCCGCAATGCGGCCAATCAACTCCGTCACGGGACTGTCACTCGCGGCGTCATGGGCCCCGGCATGCAGAATTTGTGTGGCCGCGAATTCCGCAATCATGTTCCGCCGGGGCTTCTGCGTGCTGGTGCGCGGAAAATCTTCTTGCGGCCACTGCACCCACGTCCGCATACGCTGGAATTCCCCCAGAGACTGATTCGCACGTTCCACCACTTCTTCCGCGCGGGCATCGGCGCGCAGGATCAGCACTGCGCACGGCTCTGCATTTCCCCCACGCTCAATCCCCACCACCACGCAATCTTTCACTTCCGGCTGGCGCCGCAACGCCGCCTCCAAATCTTCGGGATAGATATTGAGCCCACCCGGCGTCACGATCACTTCTTTCTTGCGCCCTTTGAAATAAAGGTTCCCGGCTTCATCCAGTGCGCCCACGTCTCCGGTGCGATACCAACCTTTTTCGTCGGCGACTCCTTCCGCGTGACCCGCTCCCCAATACCCCGCCGCCACTCCGCCCCCGCGGATCAAGATCTCCCCATCTTCCGCCAGCTTCACTTCTCGCCCCGGCAATACTTTCCCGATCGATCCTTTCCCCAACTTGAACGGATGGTTCACACTAATCAGCGAGGTCGTTTCCGTCAGCCCATATCCCTGGATCGCGGCATAACCCAGCCGTCCCCAGAATTCTTCCGTCTCAGCATCCAGCGCCGCGCCCCCGGAAATAAACGCCCAGAACTTCCATCCGAACTGCCGGTGAATCGCGCGAAAAATCCACCATCGGTGCAGAAAGTGCTTTCCTTCCGACGCGCGGAACCGCCGCCGAAAATGTTCGATTTCCCCGTCATCCTCCAGATCGCGTTCGATCTTCTGCTTGAGCGACTGCAAAACTCTCGGCACACTCACCAGCACCGAAACTCGCTCCCGCCGGATTGTGCGCACGATCTCCGATGGCTTCAGCTCTTCCTGAAAAATCACTGTCCCGCCCAGCAGCTGCGGCAAGAACATCCCGAGAAATTGCCCGAAGACATGGCTTAGCGGCAACAGATTCAGAAACCGCACAGGATGTACCCAGCGCTCATACTTCAAATAGCGCTGCATCTCTTGCTCTAGCGGATCAATGTTGGCCAGCACGTTGCCATGGGTGATGACCACACCCTTGGGTTCAGCCGTTGTCCCGGAGGTAAACACAATTTGCAGCACATCTTCGCGGGTGGTTATGTTCGCGGTTGGCTTTGCGGAATGCTGCCCGAGCTCCTTCGACAGATCTTCAAGAACCAACACGGGGATTGTCGCGGCAGCGCCGTCTAAGAGTTCAGCCGAACGGCTCCGGGAACACACCCAAAGCCTAGCCTCAACCTGTCGTGAAACTCGCGCAGCAAAATCGGCGGAGGCGCCATTATCCATCGGGACCACAACAACGCCGCACAGCGCGCATCCAAAGAATGCCGCAACCCACTCCGCGCAGTTCTCGCCCCACCGCATCATCCGGTCGCCCTTGCCAATCCCACGCGCTTCCAACTCCCGACAAAACCGAAACGCCATCTCCATAACCTGCCCGTACGTGAACCATTCCATGCGGTACCCACGATGCTGCCCGTAGGCACGCTCATCGCAGTGCGCCTGAAAGTTCGTTAAGAAAAACTGTGCTAAAGATTCAGCCATGGAGTGAAGAGTGGAGGTGGCAGAGAAATACAACTGAAGCCTTGCCTCTTGGCAAGTTTAGTAGCAGAAGGGGACAAGCGCACATGCACCGGGTAGATTCTTAAGAGAGGATGCTTGCGCGGCACTTCGGACATCGGCCGCTCACATTTATGAAGCCTCTCGGCTCATGAAGAGGCTTATGACAATGGGGACACATGAATCCCTGTTCTTCGCACATGACCCTATCGTGCTGAAAGATTCGATGGAGCACGTAAATCTCGGCTAAGCCAACAGCGAACAGAGCTACGAATGCGGCCACGTGAGGGTGTGATGGTGAGGGAACACGCACAAGAACTCGGAAAAGCATGTACAAGGTAGCGAATAAGACGAGCAACATCGTCCCCACGAGTTGGTTATGCCTTTTCGCGATTGCGACGCGTTTTGACTCCCACTCGGCAGGAAGGATCGATTTTGTCTTGCCCAAGTAGTTCCCGGTGGGAAGCTGATAAAACACTACGACTAGCAAAAGAAGAAACGCACCGCCGAAGTACTTATCCCTGCTCGCTACCGTCAGACAAGGAAAGAAGCAATTCATCTGGGCGATATTATCAGCGAGCACCAACTTCTAGAACCTTCACTCCCTCCCCACCCCCAACGCATCCGCCACCCGATTGATGTAGTTAAACCACGAAGCGATCAGCGTGATCTGCAATATCCCGCGATCGTCAAATCCCACGGCGCGCAGCCCCTCGATATCGTCCTTCCAAACCTTGGTCGCGTCCTTGGTCAACTTGACCACATAATCCAACATCACCCGCTCCTGCGGCGTGATGGGCGCGGTCGTGTAGTCCTTTTCCAGCGCCTCCACCAGCTCCCCGTCCAACGTCACCCTACGCAGAAACTCTGCATGCGACTCGATTCAATACTTGCACCGGTTGGTCACCGAGACCATCGTGGTAATCATTTCGTGCTGCCGCCGGCTCAACGGCAACTCCGGCGACATCAGCGCCCCAAACGTGCTGAACGCGTGGTAGAGCGCCTGCGGGATCAGTGTGTGCGACCCCACAATCGACGACCCTCCCGACTCATCCGGGTGCACTGGATCGCCATACTCCTTGGGATACAACGACCGCTGCGCCTCCATCGCATGGCGCAGCTTTTCATCAGCTCCCGACAACGGTATGGTTTTAATCCAAGTCATAAACGTCTTCGCCCCTCGACCAAGGTTTCCTGCAGCTTTGCAGCGCGAAGGTTACACCAGTTGCGCATCACCGCCCCATAGCGCATTTGTACTAGAGGCCCAAACCTGTTCAATATAGTCAATTTTGGCCGTAACCTGAGGGTCTTCCAACTGATTCCCTTGGTAACTCGTTCGTACACTCCCTTTTGGTAACCCTTGGTAACCATGCGATTCCCCCCGTCCAGCCGTACAATTGCACTTGTTCCAACCGGCCATCTCTAATAAAGGAGTTTGGCCACGTGACGTTCCCCCGGGCAACACTCCCAGGAGGCGTCATCGGTTTCTCGGTGCAGACTTTTTCGGTTCAGGCTTCTTTGGTTCAGACCAGGGGCTGGAGTTCGTAACCTTATGGCGTTCGGTTTCGGGTTCAACAAACAGAAGGTGCTCAGCACTGCGGAGAAGTATGTTCAGCAGGGCAAGATGCAAAACGCCATCGCTGAGTACGAAAAGGTCATTAAGGCCGATCCCAAGGACCTCACGGTCACCAACACCATCGGCGACCTCTACTCCCGTCTCGGCGAGGCCGACAAGGCCACAGAATGCTTTAAGACCGTAGGCGATGCCTATGCCACGCAAGGTTTCACGGTCAAGGCCATCGCCATGTACAAGAAGATCAGCAAGCTCAAGCCTTCGCTTGAGAGCGTGCTGAAGCTGGCCGAGCTCTATACCCAGCAGGGACTCTTCAATGATGCCCGCGCCCAATACCTGCAAGTAGCCGAAGAATTTCTGAAATCCGGCGAGCTCGACAACGCCGTCCGTATCTTCCAGAAGATTCTGGAAATGGATCCGGAAAACACCAACATGCGCGTCCGCCTGGCGGAAGTCTACGTCCGCCTCGGCAAGAAGAATGACGCCTGGCAGATTTTTTCCGCCGCCGCCGAAACCCTGCGTGCCAAAGGCTCTCTGAGCGGCGCCGAGGAAGTTTTGCGGCGCATGCTCACGCTCGACCCCGGCAACAGCTACGCGCTGCTCATGCAGGGCCGTAATCTGCTCGAGGCTGGCGATGCCGAAGCCGCCATCGAATCTCTCCAGAAAGTTTCGGATCTCGATTCCAATCCTGATGGCCTCCGCGATCTGCTTAAGGCCTATCTCAAGAATGGACGCCTCTCGGATGCCGGCACTCTCGCCAGCAAGCTGCTCACTGTCCACAATGACCTGGCGTCGATCTCCGTTTTTGCCGATGCTCTCATGCAGGCCGGCCAATACGAGAACGCGCTCCAGGTTTATGACCAACATGCCGACCGGCTGCTAGCCGAAGATTCCGATAAAGTTCTAAAAAACCTGCACTCTGTCATCGGGCATGTGCGCGATAATCCCGCTTCGCTCGAAAAGCTTCTCGAACTATTCCAGAAAGCCGGAGAGTCCACACATCTCACCGAAGTCATCGAGTTGTTGGCTCACGCCTCGGTCCAGTCCGGCGATCTGCCGCGCGCTCGTGATCTTTATCAAAAGCTCGCCACCATGGAGCCTGGCAATCCCCTGCACATGAACAATTACCAGCAGGTGGTCAGCCAGCTCGGTGGACCTTCCGCCGAAAAACTGATTTCCGCGGAAGAAGCCGCCGTCATCGTCGACGAACTGGAGGCCACTTCTCCCTCCGTCCACCAACACTATTCAGACGCCATTGCCCTCGCAGTTCGTTCTGCTCTTACCGACGCGGAACTTTTCATCTCTTACAACATGCCCGCCAAGGCTCTGGGCCCGCTGATGGCCGCTCTGCCGCAGGCGCCCAACGATCTTCGACTGAACCAGCGCCTCGCCGCCCTGCACACTCGTGCCGCGCGTTTCGCTGAAGCCGGTGTCTGCTGCCGCACTTTGCAGAACGTATATTCCGAAGCCGGCTATCCCGAAGAAGCCACTCGCTACGGCGAACTCGCCGATCGTTACGAAGAGCGTTCTGCAACTTCCGCTTCTACCGAATCCGTTGTCGAGTTGGCGCCTGCTCCGGCAGAACCAACTCCGGAGGAAATTTCCGTCGCGGCCGCAGCCTCGGCCCATTCCGCGGAAGAAATTGAATTCTCCGTCGTCGCGGGTCAAGACAACGACCAAGACACTGATCAGGTCAACCAACCAGTTAGCGCGGTCGCGCACTCCGCAGCACCTGAGTCCACTCCTGCGGAGATCGATCTTTCCTCCGAGTGGGATGATGCCCTCACGATTGAAGCCGACGAACCCGCTGCGGAAGCCACGGAAATCGAAATCACGGATTCCGCTGCCGACCATGAAATTTCCATCGGCAAAGCCGAAGCACCAAACCAGAATCCAGAAAAGATAGCCGAAACCATCGAAGAAATCCGCTTCTACCTCGAGCACGGTATGCCCGAGCAGGCATCGGCAGCCTTTGAAAAGCTTCAGGCTCTCACCAATGACGAAGCCACTCTAATCACGCTCCGGGCTGAACTCGAGACTGCCTCGCAGCACACCGCCGCTGTGGACGAAGTGTCCACCGTCGACGCCGTCTCTGAATTCAATGTCGACGAATCCGCCGCCGAAATCACCGTCGATGAAATTCCAGACGCTGCTCCCGAAGCCCCGGTCGTGGTCGAAGAAATTTCTCCTGAACCACCTGCTCCGGTTGCGCAGGTGGAAGCTCCGCCTGCGCCCCACGCCGAACCTGCCGCAGCCGAGCCTCCCGTGACCGAGCCCTCTGTCGCGCCGGCGCGTGGCGTTCTCCAGGAGTTCGTTTCCGATCTAGAGTCTTCCCTGGGCGAGAGTTTCCTTCCAGCGACGGTCTCGCACGAAGCCGAACCATCATTCGAACACGCTTCAGTGGACTCCGCCACAGCGGAGCGCCGTGTCCAGCCTGAACTTGAGCCTGTGGGCAACGCCACACCCACTACCTTCGGCGTGCCCCAACCCGAGGTCATCGGTGAGTTCGTAGCGGATCTCGAAGCTTCCCTGGGAGACGACTTCCTCAAGGGCGCTCCAGTCCCCGAACCCGAGCCCGCATCGCAGCCTCAGCCCGAACTAGAAACCAAGCCGCCCGTTGCGGCAGCTCCTGCGCAGCAGTGGCCCGCGCCAACACCTGCGCCCCTTCCACCGGTCAGCGTCCCTGTGGCCGCCAGTGCCGCAGCCGCCGCGGCGTCCTCTGGTTCTCCTGCAATTTCATCGCAAGCGTCAGCCTCGGTGCCGCAGCAATCCGCGGCCGCGGCTCCCACTCCACACATTTCTCCAATCATTCCCGGCGCACCAACCGCCGCCAAGTCTTCCCCCTTCGGTGAGGACGCTGGCGTCGATCTAGCCGAGATGTTTGGCGAGCTAAAACAAGATCTCGAGGCCGGTTCTAGCACCACTGAAGAGGATCCTGAGACTCATTACAACCTCGGCATCGCGTTCCGCGAAATGGGCCTGCTCGATGAAGCCATTGGCGAGTTGCAGAAGACCTGCCAGGCCGTCGATCGCGGACATCCTTTCCCGCAAGTCATGCAGACTTACACTTGGCTGGCTCAGTGCTTCCTCGACAAGGGCGTCCCCGAAGCCGCGATTCGCTGGTATCAAAAAGCTCTCATCGCCCCGGGCATCGACGAAGAAACGCGCACCGCTCTCCACTACGAACTCGCGGCTGCCCACGAGACCGCCGGCGACAAACCCTCCGCCCTCAAGCACTTCATGGAGGTTTACGGCCGCAACATCGATTATCGCGACGTCGCCGAGCGCATCAAGCCCCTGAAGTCGTAGAATAACCCGATGGGTTTTGTCCCTTACTCTTTCTTTCGGTGTTCACTAAGCCGGTTTTCAAGAAATACGCTCGGTGAATTCTTCCGCGCGATTCCACCCCTGCCGCGGCGGAGCGCCCAGTGACCACCGATCCCAAGCTGCCCGTCGAAAGTGGTCCCGTGCCTGCCCACCATGCGCCCGTGCCGAACGAAACCATCACCCGGCTCCTCGATTCGAAAGAGGTCGTTGCCCCTCCCACCCATACGGGGTTGCAACTCTGGCTGCATCGCACCTCCGTGTTCCTTTTCGTGCTGGTTAGCGCCGTCGCCGGAGTTCTGCTCCTGATTTTGCCCTGGACCCCCGAGTGGACCGATAACTATCTTCTACTTTCGTATCCCTGGCTTCGTATCTTGATCTCAACCGGCTTTTTTCGTGGCCTGTGCAGCGGCCTGGGTTTGCTCGACATCTGGATCGGCTTCTGGGAAGCCCTCCACTATCACGATCGTCAATAGTCCAAAGTACGTGGGCAGCTTTCGCGAATGCTCCGTCGAATTGAGAAACGTAAGAACGCTGGATTTCAGAACGTGAGTCTCCTACATGGTCGATAAGCTCAAACCCGCACCTCTGGCCTACGAGAATCAACCCTTCATCAACAGTCCCGACGGGCGCATTCTTCGCATTCTCGCGGAATATCAGGAACCGTTATCGCGTTTTCGCCGCGAACAAATTCAGGACACGGTCGTCTTCTTCGGCTCGGCCCGCTTCCAGAGAGGCGACGCCGCCAAGAAGAATCTGTCGGCCGTGGAAAAGAACGACGCCAATGCCGCCGTAGCGCAGTACGAAGATAATCTGAAGCGTGCCCGTGCCGCCGTTGACATGGCCCGTTACTACGAAGACGCCCGCCGCCTGGCGTTTCTTCTTACCGAATGGTCCATTCAGATTCCCGCCCGCCGCCGCCGCTTTGTCGTGACCACCGGCGGTGGTCCCGGAATCATGGAAGCCGCCAACCGCGGCGCCCAGGAGGCCGGAGGCAAAAGTATCGGCCTCAACATCAACCTGCCCCTCGAACAGAATCCCAATTCCTACATCACGCCCTCGCTCAACTTCGAGTTCCACTATTTCTTCATGCGCAAGTTCTGGTTCGCCTACCTGGCCAAGGCGCTGGTGATCTTCCCCGGCGGCTTCGGCACCATCGACGAACTCTTCGAAATCCTGACACTCGCTCAGACCGATAAACTCGCCAAGAAAATTCTCGTCGTCATCTACGGCAGCGAATACTGGCACCGCATCATGAACTTTCAGGCCTTCGTCGACGCGGGCACTATTTCTCCGAATGACCTCAATTTATTCAAGTTCGTTGATACGCCAGAAGACGCTTTCACTTTCCTCCGCGACGGCCTGACTGAATACCATCTCGGCGGCCCGCCCAAGAAAGAGAAAGAGCAGGAAGTCCTGCCGAAATCGCCAAAACCAGGCCATAAGGAAACGAAGAGGACGCGGAGAATTCCCAGCTTTCCTGCGTGAAACCCTGTGTCCGAGGTTGAGAATTTGGGAGACTACCACACGCCTGGCGCGGTCACCTTTTTGCTCTAAACTGGGAGCTGAAAGCCGATGGCTGAACGCTACCTCCTCTACTACATCACGGACCGCACGGCCTTCCCCGGCGATGAGCACACTCGCCGCCACCGTCTCCTCGACAAGATTGCGGAAGCCGCAAGCGTCGGCGTCAATTACATCCAGCTCCGCGAAAAAGATCTGTCCAGCCGCGACCTTGAATCACTAGCCCGCGAAGCAATCCGCATCATCCGCGATAGCGCGAAACTGAGAACTGCCCTCCTCATCAACGCGCGCACCGACGTTGCCCTCGCCACAGCTGCCGCCGGGGTTCACCTCCCCGCTCACGACGTTTCGGCCGCAGAAGTCCGCAAGGTATGGAACGGCCCGTGTGGTCGCGGGCGACTCGCCCGCGAAATCTCACCACGACATCCCGTCATCTCCGTCTCCTGTCACACTCTAGAAGAAGTAGCCCAAGCCGCCGCAGATGGCGCCACTCTCGCCGTCTTCGCTCCCCTGTTCGAAAAAAGGGACGCACCCGGAGCTACTCCCACCGGCCTCGACGCTCTCCGCCAAGCCTGCCGCGCCAAAATCCCGGTTCTCGCACTCGGAGGGATAACTCTGCAGAACGCCGAATCCTGCCTGCGCGCCGGAGCAGCCGGCATCGCCGCCATCCGCCTCTTCCAGGAAGATGACATC
>Ga0187878_1004162_pt1 | contig 11367 bp, 8 predicted proteins | sample June2016WEW_17_1_FD_132979 | JGI IMG/M metagenome (GOLD analysis project Ga0187878, IMG submission 132979) | Peatland microbial communities from SPRUCE experiment site at the Marcell Experimental Forest, Minnesota, USA - June2016WEW_17_150 | ecosystem: Environmental > Terrestrial > Soil >...
ACCAGAAACAGAACGTCCCGCCGAAGCGGGACGTTGAGAATCCATGCAACAGACAAACAAGAACCATTCTACTGGAAGTCACCAGAATAAACCCAGGTCCCGAGCTTTCCATCACTATCGATTGTGACCTTGATGGTATTCGAGGCATTCTGCGCTGAAGTTGCGGTGAAGACGATCGTGTTGGTCGTCGGCGCAGCAGTGTATGTTCCATTTTCGTTCGTCTGCATTTTCGTCGGGATAGCGAACGTTGTGTAGTCGCCCTGACCGCCCCCCATGGACGACGGCCGAATGCGGAACTGATATGCCTGCGCGGCAAGGTTATTGAGGTCGTTGATGATCGCATCCCGATTTGACTGCACGCTCTGAGCACTGAACAAACTCAGACCTACCGCAATCGCGATACCAACGATGATGACCCCCAAGATGATGAGCAACAATTGTTGTTGGCCCATAGAGCACTCCCCTCATAAAATGTTTGATGGATGAAAACCCACACCTCCCACTAACCTCTTACTGGTTTCAAAAATAGGAAGGTCGATTGCAAGTATCAAGACAAACGAGATGCCCAACCTCGCTATTAATGATTTTTAACTGAGCGAACGTTGTGCTCTCATGTTGAACCTCGACATTCCGTCAGAGAAGCATCATGCTCCGGACGCGCTTCAGCGAGATTATTGGGCATTGCCGGAACAGTTACAAAGCTCGCGTGAAAAAACGTTAATGTGCGCGTGAACAAGTGGTACGTGGAACGATCAGAATGACAAAGAGGAATGATGAGAACAACTCAGCGGCATTGAGAGAAGCGTTGGAAGTGTGATGCGAACAGCTAACTGTAGATCACGCTTTCAGATCGGCGTCCACATCTGTGAAATATTCTTTGATCTCAGATGCGAGCTTCGGGCCGACAATCTCGGCGATCTGTTCCTCCGTCGCGAACTTTACGCCTTGAACAGAACCAAACGACTCCAGGAGTTCCGTCGCCCGTTTCTTGCCGACGCCTTTGATCAAGTCAAGTTCGGTCTTGAGAATTCTCTTTGAGCGAAGTGTCCGGTGATAGGTGATCGCAAACCGATGTGCCTCATCGCGAATCTGCTGCAGGAGCTTGAGGCTCGAAGACGTTCGCGGGATCAGCAGTGGATCGCTTTGGCCCGGAAGGAACACCTCTTCAAGTCGTTTCGCCAGGCCGATGATGGGTATGCCGGAGTAGTTCAAACCCTGGAGCACTGCGACGGCGCTTGACAGCTGCCCTTTTCCGCCGTCGACGACAATGAGATCCGGGCTTGTTCCCCCTTCCTCGATCAATCGCGAGTAGCGTCGCTCAACGACCTCTCGCATGCTCGCAAAATCATCAGGCCCCTCGACGGACCGGATCTTGAATTTCCGGTACTCGCTTTTCTTCGGCTTCGCATCGACGTAGACGACCATCGATGCAACCGTATCGCTCCCCTGGATATTTGAGATATCGAAACATTCTATTCTGCGCGGCGGGGCCGACAGGCGAAGGTCACGCTGCAGCGATTGAACTGAATGGGGAATGAAATCGCCGCGCTTCATTTTTTGAAGCTGAAGCTCCTCGAGGAGGAATTCGGCATTCTTCTTCACCATCCCGACAAGTCTCAGCTTGTCGCCTGCCTTGGGAACATCGACGTTGACAGGCGCCTTTCTCCGACCGGCAAGCCAGGTCTGTATGACATCGACGGAGTTCACGTCGCTTGAGAGCGAAATTTCGCCTGGAATATCCTCATTATCGAGGTAATAACGCTCAAGGAGGCTTTCCAATGCCACCCCCTCTGTCTTCCCCTCGACGTTGCTCAGATAGTAGTGGTGGCTTCCCAGGACCTTACCATCGCGAACTTTAAAGACCACACCGCAAGCGTCGTCCTCTTTGAGGGCCAGTGCAATGATATCCCGGTCGACTTCCTTCATCTCCACGACCTTCTGCTTCTCATTGTACACGGAGAGCGCCCTGAGCCGGTCACGCGTCTTGGCAGCTTCTTCGAACCTGAGATCTTCCGACAGCTGGTTCATCTCAGATTGAAGCGATGCCACGGCATCATCCGTTTTCCCACGAAGAACCTTTGCTACCTTGTCAATCATGGAGTTGTAATGTTCTGCTGAAACCTTTGCCTCGCATGGCCCTTCACACTTCCTGATGTGATAATCCAGGCAAATCTTGAATCTCCCCCGCGCGATTGATTCGGCCGTCAGGTCGTAATTGCAGCTCCGGATCATGAAAATATCGCGGACGGTCTTCAGGGCAAACCGCATCGTCTTGACATCCGTATAAGGCCCGAAGTAGCGCGATCCATCCCTGATGATTTTGCGTGTTACGAAAACACGGGGAAATGGCTCATGCGTGATGACGATGTACGGAAAGCTCTTATCGTCCTTCAAAAGAACATTGTACCGCGGCTTGAGTTTCTTGATCAGGTTGGCTTCGAGAATGAGGGCTTCGACTTCGGAGTCGGTAACGATGAGCTCAACGTCAGCGATTTTCGAGACGAGGGCATCGAGCTTTGGATCAAGAGCGCGCGACTTCTGAAAGTACTGTCGCACTCTATTACGGAGGTTCTGCGCTTTCCCGACATAGATGACCTTCGCATCCGGATTCTTAAACTGATACACCCCCGGTTTTGCCGGGAGCGAATCGAGTTTCTCACCGAGTGAGAGGTCGTCTTTCTGGATGCTGATTTCCATCACGTCCCTCTTGGAAGCAGCGCTCAGCCAGTTTGTTTCTGGCTGATTTCTATCAACACACCGTTTGTGGATTTTGGATGCAGGAACGCAACGCGATGGCCATCAGCACCGAGGCGGGGGCGTTCATCGATGAGCTGGAAGCCGGCAGCTTTCAACCGGGCCAGTTCCGCCTCGATGTCATCCACAATGAACGACACGTGGTGGACTCCTTCTCCCCGCTTCTCGATGAACTTGGCAATTGGTGAATCAGCGTCGAGAGCTTCTGTGAGCTCGATTGCTGAATCGCCAACAGTGAACGTTGCTGTTTTGACTTTATGGTCTGGAAGATCTTCGGCGTGGTCAGACCCTTTACCAAGAAGGGCATGAAACAAGGCGCTGGATGCTTTGATATCTTTGACGGCTATGCCGATATGGGAGATTTTCTCAAACATTGCGACACACGTCTAACGGAAGTAAGATGATTTTGTCGAGCGTTCCATCCAGTTCAAAATTCAATAAGGTCGACAACATATTTGGATATTGCGTCTCGAAGGAACTCGCTTGATCTAGAAAGAAGGCACACACCCCTTACATCCCCTCTCCCCTCGCCTGAAGCCAACGCACAGAGGGGACAGCTTAAACTTGTATGAGAGAACGGCACGTCCCCTCTCTCGCGGCGGCCAGCGGGACGCGAGAGGGGAGCAGAGGGGTGTGTGCTGTTTCAGCTTCTGCCTTGGCACTTATTTTCGCAGTCCACACAGAAATATGTGCGCATGCTGTCATTCTTCAGCGGAGTATCCAAGACGTTTCAGGAACGCCTCATTCTCTCTCCACTTTTCGCGCACTTTGACATGGAGTTCGAGGAACACCGGCCGTCCGACCATCCGTTCAATATCGACACGTGCTCGCTGTCCAATTTTCTTCAGCGCTGCTCCTCCCTTTCCGATGAGAATACCCTTCTGAGAGTCACGCTCCACGATAATGTCAGCATTGATATAGGTCTTCCCCACTTCCCGTTCTTTGAAGTCGATGATCTGCACTGCGGTGGAGTAAGGGACTTCTTCACGGAATAACTCGAATATTTTCTCCCGGATGAGTTCCGCGGCGAAGAACCGTTCGGGCTGTTCACTCACTGAATCAGGAGGATAGAATGCAGGATGCTCGGGAAGGTACTGCACAATTGTTTTGAGAAGATCGGGGAGGTTCTCGCCTTTGAGAGCTGAGATCGGGATGATGTCCGCGAACTTGCCCGACCGGGCAAAGTGTTCAATGACCGGCAACACTGCCTGGCGCTGCACGGTATCAACCTTGTTGATGACCAGGACGAGCTTCTTGTCCCCGCCTATGCCGGCAACCGTCTGCTCCACAACAGGGGGCAATTCGGTTCCTCTCGATGCTTCGGTCAGGAGCAGGACAATGTCTGCATCCTGGAGTGCCATGTGGGCCGAATGGACCATCTTTTCGTGAAGGAGGTACTTCGGCTGAAGCAATCCCGGTGTATCAAGGAATACGACCTGCGCATCGTCTGTGCTCAGGATCCCGAGCACGCGCTGACGCGTTGTTTGCGGACGCGCCGAGACAATCGAGAGCTTCTGATTGAGCAAAGCGTTGAGCAGCGTCGACTTTCCGACATTCGGCTCACCGACGATGGCGACATATCCGGCTTTGTGTGGGTTTTGTTGTGTCATACTGTTCAAAAACAAAAACGTTCCGTTATGGACGTAACGGAACGCATACCATGCGCTCTACTACCCTGAACACGAAATGAGCGTGAAGAGGCAAACGAATCTGTTCAGACGGCATCCTCGCCCGACTCTTCGGTCCGGACCCTGATGACATCTTCCACCGGCGAGACGAAAATCTTGCCATCCCCTACCTGCCCTGTCCGCGCACCTTTGACGATGGTCGAGACTATATTATCCACCATCGAATCTGCGGCAATGATCTCGATCTTTATTTTCGGAAGAAAATCGATCTTGTATTCCGACCCGCGGTACAATTCCGTATGCCCCTTTTGCCGGCCGTATCCCTTCACTTCCGTCAAAGTCATTCCCCGGACACCGATTTCAGACAGGGCCTCTCGCACATCGTCGAGCTTGAATGGGCGAATGATAGCTTCGATTTTCTTCATACCGGTTCTCGCCTGCGCTGGTTGTGGGCTTGTCAACTGTATGATGTGACGGACTCGGACTGCGAGAGGGACTCCTCAGGCACCGTGACAGTTCTTATATTTCTTCCCGCTCCCGCATGGGCACGGATCGTTCCGTCCGACTTTTTGCTCTACGTGCACGGGAGCCGGCTTTTGCGGCGGCCGGCCAGCCGGGGCGTGTTCTGATGCACCCGCCGGAATCGCCTCGCGATTCCCCTGGAATCCAGCCCCTTGCGCCGACTCGTGCGTCATGGTGATGTCCTGTGTGCGGACGGGGCGTCGTCCCCTTTGCGCCGGCAGCTGCTCCGGGCTCTCAGGGAAGAACTTGAAGGCGATGTTGACCACTTCGTCTGCAATCAGCTCCATCAATTCCATGAACATCCCAAACGCCTCGGTCTTGTATTCGACCAGAGGATCCTTCTGCCCGTAGCCGCGGAGGTGGATGCCTTCTTTCAAATCGTCCATTTCACGCAGGTGATCGCGCCACTTGTTGTCGATGACCTGGAGCATTGCCATCCGCTCCAGCATTCCCATCATGTCGCGACCGATCTTCTCTTCCTTCCGGCGATAGAATTCCTCGGCTGCCGTGACGACACGCTCGGCAACCCCATCTTCGCCACTCTGCTGAAACTCTTCGGGAGTGATCTGCAGATCGGTCAGGAACTTTCCTCGTACGTCATTCTTGAGCGCCTCGATATCGCCTTCCCTGTAGTGATCCTGGGTGATCTTGGCTGCAATATCCCGCACCATGTCGAAAATATCATCTCTCAGGTGCTCACCCAGAAGTGCGTGCCGCCGGCGGGAGTAAATGACCTCGCGCTGCTGATTCATGACGTTGTCATACTCGAGCAAACGCTTTCGAATGCCGTAGTTGTTCTCTTCAACCTTCTTCTGAGCCCGTTCGACGGAGCGGGTGATCATCGGGTGCTGGATCACCTCCCCTTCCTTCAATCCCATTCTCTCCATGACCTTCGCAATCCGCTCGCTGCCGAACAACCGCATCAGGTCGTCCTCGAGCGATAGATAGAATCTCGATGACCCCGGATCGCCCTGCCGTCCCGATCGGCCTCTTAGCTGCCTGTCGATGCGACGCGCTTCGTGCCGCTCAGTTCCAACGATGTGAAGGCCGCCGACCTCTCGCACGCCGGGACCCAGCTTGATGTCCGTCCCACGGCCGGCCATGTTCGTCGCAATCGTGATCGCACCGGGAAGTCCGGCATGTGCGACGATCTCGGCCTCACGCTGATGCTGCTTGGCATTCAACACGTTGTGCGGAATCCCTTTTCTCTTCAACATTCGGCTGAGCGTCTCGGATACTTCCACGCTCGTCGTTCCAACCAGCACAGGCTGGTTGATGGATCTGCAATGCTCGATTTCCTCAATGACGGCGTTGAACTTCTCCCTCTTGGTCTTGAAGACCTGATCTTCCTCGTCCTTTCGGATCATAGGCTGGTTGGTTGGGATCACCACCACATCGAGCTTATAAATATCAAAGAACTCCGCAGCTTCCGTTTCCGCTGTTCCCGTCATTCCGGAGAGCTTCTTGTACAGGCGGAAGTAGTTCTGAAGTGTCACGGTGGCCAGCGTTTGCGTGTCCCGCTCGACCTTCACACCTTCCTTCGCCTCGATCGCCTGATGCAATCCCTCTGAGTACCGTCGACCCGCGAGAAGCCGGCCGGTAAACTCATCAACGATCATCACTTTGCCGTCGTCAGACACGACGTATTCATCATCCTTCTCATATAGGCAATATGCCCGGAGAAGTTGTTGAATCGTGTGAATCCGATCGCTTCGATCGGCAAACAACGCGTTGGCCTCATCCTTCTTCAGCTGCTTCTGATCAACACTGAGAGAGTCATTCCCTTCGAGCAGGCTGAATTCTGCAGCGATATCAGGAATGATGAAAAGGTCTTTGTTTTGCCCCGGGAAAACCTGTGCCAGAAACTCGCGGCCCTTGTCGGTCAAGTCGATGGTATGGGACTTCTCATCGATGGCGAAATACAACTCGTCGTCGATCTCGTGCATGCGGGATGACTGATCCTGAAGATAGATCCTTTCCGTCTTCTGGGAAAGGGTCTTGTTTGAGGGCTCGGAGAAGAGTTTCAACAGTTTGTTGCTCTTCGGCAATCCACGACTCGCCCGCAAGATCAAAACGCCTGCGTCCTCCTCGTTCTTGGCGGCGAGCATTTGTTCAGCTTCGCCAAGCATCTTTGCCACAAGGCTCTTCTGAGCGTTCACGAGCCGTTCGACATACGGCTTCATCTCGTTGAATTTATGGTCGTCGACGGCGACGGGGCCGCTGATGATAAGAGGGGTTCTCGCTTCGTCGATCAATACGGAGTCAACTTCGTCCACGATAGCGTAGTTGTGTGCCCGCTGTACCATTTCCTCTGCACTGACAACCATGTTGTCACGCAGATAGTCGAATCCGAACTCGTTGTTCGTGCCGTACGTAATATCGGCATTGTAGTGGATCCGCCGCTGAGCCGGATCCATCGGCTGGAGAATAACACCAATCTTCAGGCCGTGAAATTCGAAGATTTTTCCCATCCACTGGCTGTCGCGCAATGCCAGGTAGTCATTCACCGTTACGATGTGAACGCCCCTTCCGGGAAGTGCGTTCAGATAGGTGGGAAGAGTCGCTACGAGGGTCTTTCCTTCACCAGTCGCCATTTCGGCTATTTTGCCCTGGTGCAACGCAATGGCTCCAAGCAACTGTACATCAAACGGGACCATGTCCCATATGGTCTTGTTGCCAGCAACGTCCCATGACTGTCCTACCAGACGACGGCAGGTTTCCTTTACGACGGCGAAAGCCTCGGGCAGGATTTCGTCGAGAGTCTCCCGAATGGTCGCATCCAAATGCTTATTCAACTCATCCAACTCATTATAAATGCCTTCACGCTCGCTGAAAGGAATATCTTCCTTGAGCCTCTCCTGCAGTTTGGCGATTTCGTCCTTGATTTCAGCCGTTGCCTCATCAATTCGCTGACGAAATTCGGGGGTCTTCGCCTTCAATTCATCGTCTGTAAGACCCTGGAGAGTTTCAGTGAATGCATTGATCTCAGCGACGACAGGCCAGAGAGACTGAACATCACGCTCGTGCTTGGAACCAAATAGATTCTTGAAAAAATCCAACATAGAGACCTTTCCACCGGGTGTAAGGTGACAACAACCGTTAAATATACCCCTTTTTTGTCGCGCAGTCAAGAAATGCCATTTTCCAGAAGCGTCCTCATTTGATTGTGGTTTTCAACGCCGAGACGCCCCGACACAATGCGCCGGGATAAACAGAGTCCGCAGAGAAACGCGGAGGACTTTCGATATTGTGAGTGCTCCGCGATCCTTGGCGTGCGCAGTTTATCCCGCCCGCCGTTGGCGGGACGCCTCTGTGTGGAAGGATCTCTGTCGAAAGTACGATACTCTTTTCCCTTCCTCACCTTGCATTTGACGCTTTTTCGGATGACATTTCTTCCGGTATCTCATGAAACTCTGAACCCTCCGGAGCTCACCCATTGAACACCTCAGCACCTCACCAAACGTCTCTGAATCATCGTTCTTCTTGTCTCTTACTGCTTGCACTCGCTGTTCTTTCAGCATTCCTGTCCGGGTGTGCGGTCTTCTTCCCGAACAGCAGACCCAGTGATCCCCTCGAAGGGCTTCGCTATGACATCAGTCGAGTGCTCTCCGACTCGATTTTCGTGCAGGCAAGACCGAGCATCAAGGTCATTTCACTCGAGAGCAAAGAAGTCCTCTTTGAGCGCGATAGCAAGCTTCTCATGCGCCCCGCTTCAAACATGAAGCTGGTGACATCGGCATCAGCCCTCGGCGTTCTCGGCAAGAACTACATCTTCAAAACACCTGTCCTCGCAGATACACCCGCGACCGATGGGGTTCTGAACAGAAATCTGTATCTCAAAGGGCTGGCGAACCCCGACCTCGTGACATCCGATCTCGACTCGCTCGCCGGGTTGGTCAAGTCTGCGGGCATCAAGAACGTCGCAGGAGGAGTGTGTGCTGATGTGTCGTTTTTCGACGATGTATATTGGGGATCTGGCTGGATTTGGGACGACGAACCGTACTCATACGCACCATTCCTCAGCTCGCTGGCTGTCAATGACAACTGCGTGGTTGTGACCGTTACGCCCGGCGCATCAGCAGGCGATTCTGTGCGCGTCGTTGTCGATCCGCCGACCTCGTACATCACCGTTCTCAACAAGGCCAGGACGGTGCAAGACAGCGTACTACATCCTCTCGTGGTCACACGACTGTTCAAAGAGCATCTGAACACCATTCTCGTCGAAGGTGAGATGCGAACAACTTCAAATCCGGCCGAACACACACTCAGCGTCTGGAAACCCGAGGTTTACGCAGCGACCCTTTTTTCCGAAGCTCTCCAGCGGAAAGGAATCGCGGTGGCACAGTCACCCTCCGTCGGCACAGCACCAGCAAGCAGCCATGAAATCGCCTCTCTCTCGCACGGCATCGATTCAACCATCGTCAACATGAACAAAGTGAGCGATAATCTTTCGGCAGAAATGCTGTTGAAAACACTGGGCACAACCAATGGCGGGGCCCCCGGCAGCACCGAGGGAGGAGTCTCTGTGGCTCACAAATTCCTCAGTACGTTGGGGATCGACACCACCAAATTCAACATGGTCGACGGTTCCGGTCTTTCCTTCTACGATCTTCTGACAACCGAGATGATCAGCCAGCTTCTCGAAGGCATGGCCCGACAAAAGGACCTTTTTCCACTTTACCGCGAGTCGCTCCCGATTGCCGGCGTCGATGGGACACTACGCAACAGGATGAAGAAGACTCCAGCGGAAGGTAATCTCCGGGCAAAGACCGGAACGATCAGCGGTGTCAGTTCGCTTTCCGGGTACGTTCAGACGCTTGATGGCGAAACACTCGTCTTCTCCATGACGATGCAGAATTTCATGTATCCGACCCGACTCTATCAGAGAGCGCAGGATAAGATCGGCGCGCTCCTCGCCGGATTCAGTCGGATCGGTCGGACCGCTTCCCTCCCATCCAAGTAGCCAGCCGACTGGCAGTTGAGATTCCAACGACTTTTTCCTACGTTGATTGTGTGACGAACCATTTCCGGTTATTCTTGCTGGCGTCCATGATCACGTGTGTGATCTGTTCGTTAACCTCGCAGACGCATCCAACGCGACGAAACGCTCCTCAGCAACCCGTTTCCGGCTTCGACGGAGGTATGGCATACACCTACCTCACGAAACAAACAGCGTTCGGTCCGCGAAGCCCGGGCTCTGCTGGTCATGCCCGCTGTCTGTCATATCTTCTGAATGAGCTACGAAGGTATGCCGAGAAAGTCGAATCTCAGGATTTTGTTTCCACGCTTCCGGATGGAAAGCAGGTCCGATTGACCAACCTGATAGCTTCGTTCAATGGCGGAGCGACGAAACGGCTGTTTATTTCTGCGCATTGGGACACCAGATTGTGGGCTGATCAGGATCCGGACAAGAACAATCGGAACAAACCGATTTCCGGAGCGAACGACGGGGCCAGTGGCGTCGCTGTAATTCTCGAGATCGCACGGCAACTGAAGAAGGTTCCGCCGGCAGTTGGCGTGGATTTGATATTGTTTGACGGCGAGGATTTGGGCAAGACGGGACGGCCCGAGAGCTTTTCCGCCGGAGCGAAGTATTTTGCAGCCAACAAGCCGGCTGGATTCAATCCGAATTTCGGCATCAACATCGACATGATCGGCGATCGCGTCCTGCAGATCTTCCGGGAGCAAAACTCAGAACGGCTCGCTCCCGACGTGCAGGATCTTGTCTTCGGAACGGCAAAGAGTCTTCACGTCACGCAGTTCGTGGACTCTCCCGGAGAGGAAATCACCGATGATCATCTCCCGTTGAACAACATCGGTATCCCGACGATCGATCTGATTGATTTCTCGTATCCCGACGATTCCAACAAGTACTGGCATACACTTGCCGACACGGCAGACAAGTGCAGCGCTGAGAGCCTGGCCGCAGTCGGAAAGGTCTTGATAAACGTAATCTACTCACAATCACCTACACTGCTGAAACGTCCATGAACAACTCTTCCTCATTTGGCGGCTACGAGGCTATGCGCATTCTTGTCCCCGGCTATTACTTCGCCACGCTGTTGATGTGTTTGACGTGGGCCCTGGCCGGAGCATTTGGCAGGACCGTGGAGATGGGGGGATTGCAGCTCCTCCTCGTTTTCATCGGCGTCGGATTGATTGCAGGACTGACGCTCTACGCGAAGGAAGGGACGAAGCGGAGGAAGGCGTTTCAGGAGAATCAACCAAGCCTTTACCTAAAGTCAAAGGCCCGCGCGATGTCAGATCTTCCTGTCATGGAAGAAGCGGACGCCCGTCAGCTCTATTTCTACATCCTCAACAATTACATCCCGTCCGTATTCCATGAGAAGATTTTCTTTTTCGGAACAATCTATCACATCATGATTCAGATACGCAGAACCTCACTTTGGTTCGCGCTTCTGGCAACGCTTTCGGCTGCCGGATTTGCATACGGATCGCCCAA
>Ga0187878_1004167_pt1 | contig 11358 bp, 8 predicted proteins | sample June2016WEW_17_1_FD_132979 | JGI IMG/M metagenome (GOLD analysis project Ga0187878, IMG submission 132979) | Peatland microbial communities from SPRUCE experiment site at the Marcell Experimental Forest, Minnesota, USA - June2016WEW_17_150 | ecosystem: Environmental > Terrestrial > Soil >...
ATCCGGCGGCAATACCGTCCTGGGAAAAGGATCAGCTGCCGGTTACATGATCAACGGCGATCTCGCCTATACGCTGGCATCCTACAGCGGTTCCATCAGGGGGATGACCGGAGGCAGCCTGAATGTCAACGGCGGCGCCATAGAGACGGCCACGGGAGATATCACCCTGGATGTGAAGTCGGACCTGAATCTTTCAGCGACCAGCACTCCCGGCTCCATCCGCACCACCGGGTTCCACGCCGCGTCTAACATCCAAAATTACTCCAGCAGATATTGGGAGTATGCCGGAGGAGGTAACATCACCCTGGATGTGACGGGGGCTGTTAATGGGCAGGTCAATACCGCCGCATGGGACTACGTTACATACTTAAGAAGCACCAACAGTTATTACTGGTCAGCCGGCTTCGGCGGCAGTAGCGGCAAACCGACCACCGGTCTTGCAACAATGGGGGGAGGGAGCCTCTCCGTCAGAAGCGGCGGTGACTTCGACTGCCAGGCCGGCACTTTCGGCAATATCGATTCCGGCAACCTGTCGATCCTTTCCGGCGGCGATGTAAAGGGACTTTTTGTAGCTAGGAGCGGGGAAGGGGTTATCCATGCCGCGGGAAATATCGGATCGCCGAGCGCCGAACAGGTGATAGGAGCCTTCGATGTTGATCTCTCGGTCATCGCCCAGGGAGGATTGTCCCTCGGCACCGTCTACAATCCGACCATTGCCGGCTCTGATAATCTGTGGCAGCCCACCTACGGCCCAAATGCGCGGCTCTTCGCGATGGCGGCAAACGGGGATTTCTCGATAACCGGGAATAACCCGAATCGTATAACATCCAGACTATCCGATGTCAACGAATGGCGCGAACGGATCTTTCCGGCGTCGGCTTTCCTGTTTGCCGGCCGGGACATCCTGTTCACCAACAAGATTTACCTCGAACCCTCACTCTCTGGGAATCTGCAGATCCAGGCGGGGAGGGATATCAACGGCAGTTACATTTTGAACAGCAATTACACGAAATCGCTGGTGCTGATGTCGGATGTGGACCCGGCCCAGTTCAACACCGTTGTCAACGGTTCTAATGCTAATAAAATGCATGAATCTGATCTTTTCGGCCTGCGTTTACACAGCAATACCAGTACCCAGAGGGCTGCGACTCCGGTTTCGATAACGGTGGGGCGGGACCTGGAAAATATTGCTATAGTAACGCCGAAGATGACGAACATTTCCGCAGACCGGGATATCCGGGATATCTACTATATCGGCCAAAATCTTAACTCGACAGACATCTCCAGCATCAGCGCCGGCCAGGACATCCTCTTCAGTTCGGTTGCCGGCAGCTCCAGTACTTTCAGTGAAAACTCCGTGGATTATACCGGACTGGAACAGGGAGGGGCGGGCGCTTTCATAGTTCAGGCAGGCAGGACGATCGATCTAGGGACCGGCAGAGGGATTCAAACCTACGGCAACGCCTTCAATGTTGCCGCCCTTGACCCGGACAAGGGGAGTGACCTGTATGTGGTGGCCGGCAGCAGGTCGATAGAATCTCCTGATACAATTGCGTTAAAATCTCCTGAAGCAATCGTGAAACTGATTGAGGGTGACGCAGCCGACAATGTCAAGGGGTTGCGCGAATACGGGGTCGAGTACACCACTCTCAAATCCCAGGGCGACGCCGCAGGAGCGCAACAATGCATAGATGAGGCCCGCACTAAACTCATCGACCCCTTTTTCGGCGGGGAGACATATAAGGAAAATGCCGTCGGCACTATCAATATGACCTCTTCCCAGATCAGCACCAACGCCGGGCAGGATAACATTTACATAATGGCCCGCAGCCAAGTGAATGTCGGCAAGACCACACTTATCCTTGACAAGGCGATCGCCGCCAAGAAACAGGCGAACACAGGCATCTATACCGGCAAGGGTGGAGCAATCAATATCTTCAGCGGCGGCGACATGAATGTCAACGAGGCGCGCGTCATGTCTTTCCTGGGGGGGAATCTGACCATGTGGAGCGATCACGGGAACGTAAATGCCGGACGCGGCTCGAAGACGGCGATAAGCGCCAATCCGCCGACCTTGCAGCTTGTGCCGGGAACGGGCAAAAAGAACCCAGACGGCAGCTGGGATGTACCTCCCCAGTATCAGCTCGTTTTCAGTCCCCCGTCGGTCGGCAGCGGAATCCGGACCCTGACCTATTCCCCGAATCTCGGGGAAACGGCCCCTGAATCCGGGGACATCTATATCTTTGCTCCCGAGGGGAGCATCGACGCCGGTGAAGCCGGGATTGCGGGCAATAAACTGGTGCTCGGTGCAACCCAGGTGCTTAACGCCCAGAACATCAGCTTCTCCTCCAGTTCCGTCGGAGTGCCGACGTCCGAGACCACGGTGAACCTTGGCGCCCTGTCAGGCGCTGGTACCGTGGCGGAAACCAGCAAGATGGTCGAGCGGGCTACGCTCGGCGGCGCCACGGACTCAACCAAAACTCTGGCGGACAAGATGGCGCAGATACTCTCCGGCTGGCTTGACGTGAAGGTCATCGGGTTCGATTCGGACACAACTGACGCTGAGCAGTAAAGAGGATAGAGAATAAAGGCTCGATGAGTGGGGAGTGAAAAGTAAGGCATGCCCTCCCCCTGCCCCCTCCGGAATCATAATTCCACCAGAGCCCCTATTATCTAATCTAGTTCCTTGAAGAAGTGCGACCTGAGATCATTTGGGAAGGAAAATGCAGAGTGGCTTAACAATTATGCAGGAATCAATATGGGGTACGAACATACCGGGTGAGAAGCACGAGCAGCTTCTAGCGATATTCCGAGGATCCGAAGCCATGACCGGTCGTGCCTGACCTGAGCGCCAGGTAATTGGCCGCGTAGATGTAATCATCCAGGTAGCCGGGGTGACGGTCGGCAGCCCCGGCTTCATGTTCCGGCCGGGACAAGCTTGCCCGAAAGCGGGCGAAGTCGGTTTCGCCCATTTCTTGCCTTGCCGTCACCAGGGAAGGCGCGACGGTCAGCGGGTACTCGGTCGCAGAAAGATTTGTCACAACCGTCACGCTTGACTGGTATACTCCTTTTTTGGGTATAGACTCGATAATCCATTCACCCTTGATTCCGGCGTGAAGCGAGACGCAGTGCGCCCCGTGAAAAACGAAACTTAATGTCGTATCTTCGCCTTCCGCCAGCTTGACGGTGAGTCGCACCGTACTCTTGCCGTCGGAAAGGACTATCGGGGGTTCCTGGCGCATGTGGCCCTCCCCGCCTGACCCGAACAGGGAGAGGAGACTAGCCAGGGATGAGCCTTGTGACATGCGGCGAAATCGGTCCAGTACGCTCTCCAGCCGGATAGTGCGCCGGATGTTCCCTGTCTCCGACCTGTGGTTTAAGGGCCGTGCATCCTGCTTTTTCGTGTCTTGACCGACCTGCTCGGCGGGTGGATTATCAACCTTGATTTGCGCGAATACCGGCTCGCCGTTATTGCCGGTCAAACGTGCATACAGTGAATTGATCTTTCCCGCTTCGCTTCCTTTTCGGGTAAACTGTATCATGGCCGGCGTGCCTCGCTTCTTTAGAGGTACGGCACTTGTGATTTTCACCTGCACGACCCCCGTGCTTTCGGTATTCACTTCGAACCCGGCGCCGGCATCCAGTTGCCCACGGTTGACGACCGGGTTTGTCAGCGTATCCCCATCATATTCCACTGTGATTTCCATCTCTTTGACCTGTTCCTGAAGTTCATATCTCACTGCGAAGTTATCGTTTCCTCCCACAGGGCTAATGGAGACGGTCGAATCTGCCGTTGCCGTTCCCCGGCAACATATCGTAACGGCAAATGTCAGGATAGATAATATTATGAGGCGCAACGATTTCATCACATTTTCTCCATCATGGCTCTTACCCTCTTATTCTTCAATCCTTCTTTTCCGCGCACAGCGGAGATATGATGGAATTTCCCGGCTGTTTCTATTCCTCACAACGGGCATGAATAGGTCTTTCTTTTCCCTGACGGCCCGCGAGAGGCCCATAGCCAGAACAGAACCGGCAGCAAATATTCGCCGCATACGGTAATTGCTATTGACAATTGCAAGGCAGGTCCCCAGTCGAAGGCGGTAAGGAGGACATTGCCTATCCGGAACAGCAAGTGCCCTGCTGCAAGCACGCCCCCTCCCACCAGGGCGTATTTGATCCTCCGTCGGATCGGCAGCCGCTGTTCCGCTCCGAGCAGAGCCGCCAGGAGCACGATATTGAAGGTCTGGAAATTGACCACATGCTGCTGGGGGATAAAAATTTCATAATCCAACACGGCAAATAACGCCGTCACCAGGCGGTCCATTTCCATGACGTAGACTTGGTTGAACGCAAGCCAGATCGGGAAAAAAAGAGCTGCCAGAATAAAAGCCCGCAGGGAGCTGGTCTCCCAACTCCACCACGCCATAGCCAAACCGACTACCATCAGGAGCATTACCACCTGCATCAGATAGACATGAACGATTTCAAACAGACCGGGATAAACCGCGCCGACCATAACCACTACGGCGATCCTCAAAGTGTTGACGGTGAACAGGAAGGATATGCCGGTCAGCAGTCCTTTCAGCCGGGACAAGAGGGCGACGGGCGCCGACATCACGAATGAACCGTATAACACCATGCAGTACAATGCCGTGCACTCGGTGATTATCTGCACCCGGAAGCCACTCAGAAAGATTATGTCACCGGCAACCACCGGTTGCCTGCCGAACAGATTCAGACACAAACCGGCCAAATACGCCGTGGTACGGTTAAGCGGAGCAAATAAGGAATCGGGCAACCAGATGATCAAGACAAATGAAAGAATGCATATGCCGAGGAAATATAAGGGTCCGAATTGCAACGAAATATTTTTCATCAGTATTCATCCGTGGCTTAATACCAGCTTGAAATCATCGATCGGATTGTCATTCCCGAGGGTGTAATCGCGAATCCAAGTTATTTAAAAAACAAAAGAATTTTTCACACGGATCTGACGGATTGAACGGATAAAAGCGGATCAAGCCTTTCAGGTTAAAAACCCAAAAGCTTTTTGTTTAATCAGATTTTATCCGTAAGATCCGTGTCATCCCTGCCCGCGCGCTATAGCGCTACGGCGCGCAAGCGTGTGCTGGTTTTAATTTGAACTTTAAAGAACATCTGGATGTCCGATAAAAACATTAGGTCATGACGAACTTTTGAAAACAACCCGGCATTAGAAGTGATTTGGTTCCAGAATATAATTTCACCTTTTTATTACAATCCCGCTGAATGACTGTAACAATCATGTGATTATAATAAAAGTCACCGGAACAGGGAAACTATCGAACAGGAGTTTTGGCACCATGGATATGCGGACTTCATCGGTTTCATTACATCGGGTAGGCCGCAATTGGCCGTCAGTCATAATTTTTCTGGCAATTGCCGCGGGATTTTCCCTTTCGGTCATGTCGGCCATGAACATCTGCACCGAGGCCTGTCACGAGGCCGCCAGGTACAGGATTTTCGTGCTGGACCTCGGCTGGTTCGGCATTCTATTTTTCAGCGCACTGTTCCTCGCCTTTATATTGAGAAACCGGCTGCCTTGGGGCAAGTGGATATGTCCCCTGCTCTTATTCTCCGCTGCAGGGGCCGAGACCCATTTCATCTGGCTGCAGAAATACGTCATCGGGCACTGGTGCCCGTTGTGCCTTGGCATCGCCGCGGCCGTCTATTGCGCTGTTTTCATGCTGTTTGTCGAAAACATCTCCGCACCACGGGCAAAAGGAGTCTATATGAAACGTTTTCTCAAACAAGCACTGGTTTTAACTGCATTTTTCACCGTCGGCCTGTCCATGGCCGTTATCGGTGTACACAAGGAGGCCGAATCCGCAACAATAGACCCTTACCTCGGCAAAACTGACAGTTCCGTTACCGTCTACTTCGTCAGCGATTGGTTCTGTCCGGGCTGCCGGAAGGCCGAGCCGGAGATCGAGCGGATGTATCCGGCAGTGGCAAAACTTGCCCGGGTCGCTTTCATCGACTATCCGATCCATCCCGAAACGGCCAATTTCACTCCCTATAACTTGCAGTTCCTGGTTTACGAGAAAGGGAAGTATCCGAAGCTGCGTCACGCCTTGAGCGAACTGGCATTGAAGACAAAAACGCCCTCACCTGAAGAAGTGCAGTCCGCCATAGCCCCAATCGGCGTCAAGCTGCGCCAGATCAACTACGCTGACACGCTCTACGTGTCGCAGCTCAATCTGACCACCTATCGCGGTTACGGGGTCACGCTCACACCGACAGTCGTAGTAGCCAATACCAGGAATAAACGGCACAAACTCCTCGAAGGAGCAGACCAGATAAGCCCGCAAACGGTGAAAAATGCAATCCTGGAAATGAGCAGATGAAAATTTATGCCGATATCTATAAAAACCACTGGAATATTTACAGGAATACATGACCGCGTATTTTGCCGGCCAACGGATCTTATTGCTGGATTCAGCGGTATCACAAACAAAAGCATAAAAAATGTATGCTTCTTGCGTAGAATCTGATTTGCGATTATTATAAAAAAGCCTCACTCACAGAATTTCTGGGTAGACACTGACTCGGGCTTGCTGACTTATTGCCGCAAGAAATGATCAAATCACTCATGAACAGACTACCCCGAAACAAGAATAGGCCCTGAATAGGCCTATTCATCCAGACATCGATCGGCATCACAAAAAGTGTTCATCCAGTTTCCATCCGGAGTCGATGGATATAAACTACCAGTTTCTGAATCGGAAAGGAGGGATTTTCTGTTCTGGCAAGGAAATCAAGGGATTGCGCGGAGGCATACATGAGTATGACACACAATCAATCCCGAAGATTGACACCGCCAGGGCGAATAAGCACCCTTTCCGGACAGAAACCATCTTACTCATCGTGATTTATTAACTGCATAAAGGGCTATTCCCAGCGCTATAACAGCCAATAAAACAGCCAATACAACTTCACTGTTCGGGCTGTGCAGCCAGAATTCCCTGGCGTATGGAATTTCATTTTTGTTCATTTTCGGCACCATTTACAATGCATTGACGTCTACACTGATTCCTGTTATCCCCGTTTGTCTCCAGTCCCGTTATACTTGAATGAGCTTCTCCAAAATGCTCCAGGAGGCCTGATTCCTCCAGCGCTTCATGAAACCAGCGCACCTCCTTGACTGTGGTGTTAATCATGTCGCGCATAAACACCTGGTCAATCGAATCATTTTTGCGACAGAGATGGATCAATTGGTATACCATTTTTGCATTATGAAACCATACCCTTCCGATAAACTGATTACTGTCCCGGCTATAGAGGTTATTTACAAGCATTGCATAGTCACTCACACACTTCATACATTCCGGATTTGGTGAAGGTATGCCTATTTTGACCATGAACACTATGGTTTTGGCGAACATGCCGACCCTGCATGATGCTTTGCCGCATTTGCCCATAACGTCGGTCCTGAACATAAAACTCACTACGTTTGGGTCTTCCACCTGATATAAGATTTTTTTTGCCCGCAGCTGTGCCGTCAAGACCCCGATGAACCGCTTTTCCAGCCTGCCGGCTTTGGTGATTACTTTATTTCGGCCTATGGTCACTCTCAATTTTTTCCACCTTTGTACGTTTAATCAATAAAAGTAACCCTGTTGATTTCCCGTAGTGTTGTTTCACCGGCTAAAACTTTTTCCAGCGCGGCCTCCCGCAGAAAAACCGTTCCGGCTTCTCCGGCGGTCTTTTTCAATTGTGCAATCGGCGCTTTGGCGATTATCAGTTCCCGAATTTCATCGGTCAGATCGAGGAACTCAACAATGCCGGAACGACCGCGATAACCGGTACCACTGCACTCATCGCATCCTTTTGCCTCATAAAAAACCGTATCCCCGTACAACCCGGGATCGACATTGGACTCCAGGAGGGTTTCCGCGTCATGCTTCACCGGCGCCCTGCATTTCACACAGAGCCTGCGTATCAGCCGCTGTGCAAGGACGCTGTTCAGGCATGAGACGAAGTTGTATGGATCGATTCCCATGTGGATAAAACGGCCTATTACATCGAATATGTTATTGGCGTGCACGGTTGTGAAAACCAGATGTCCGGTCAGGGCGGACTGTACCGCTATCTGCGCTGTTTCCGGGTCACGTATTTCCCCGACCATTATCTTGTCGGGATCATGCCTGAGTATGGAACGCAGACCACGGGCAAAGGTAAGTCCTTTCTTCTCATTAACCGGTATCTGCACAATGCCGCGCAGCAGGTATTCCACCGGATCTTCAATTGTTATGATCTTTTCTTCGCCGGTATGTATCTCGGTAAGTGCTGCGTACAGTGTGGTTGACTTCCCGGATCCAGTCGGACCGGTAACCAGAAACATACCATACGGTTCCCGTATCGCTTTCCGGATCCGTTTAATTTCCCGGGTATTTACGCCAAGCGCTTCCAGGGACAATTTTTTAATGCCGGCGGCAATATTTCCCTTGTCAAGAATACGGATAACTGCATCTTCGCCAAAGGCGCTCGGCATTATGGAGACACGGAAGTCTATCGACTTGTCGCTCAACCTGATCTTGAACCTGCCGTCCTGCGGTACGCGCCGTTCCGAAATATCCAGCTCGCTCATTACCTTTAGCCGGGAGATGATGGGACCCTGATAATGAAGGTCAATGGGCTCCATGGCCTGATACAGAACGCCGTCAATGCGATATTTGACGATGACTCCTTCCTGGGCGGTCTCGATATGGATATCACTGGCTCTCTTGGTAAGAGCATCCATAAGTGTTGAATTTATCAATTTTATTATCGGGCTTGTATCGGCGGTAATGGTTTCCACCGATAAAATCTCTTCACCCTTATCGGTTTCCTTGACCAGTTGCAGGGAAAAGTCCTCCGAAACCCCTTTCAGCACCCTGCCTGTTCCATTGCTTTTTTCAAGGACTGATTTAATGGCTGATTCCGTAGCGACCCTGAAAACTAGCGGTCTGACGGCAAGAAACTCCAGTTCGTCCATCATGATTACGTCGGAAGGATCGGCAATGGCTACAATTATGTCCTCACCCATCTTCTCCAATGGAACAAACTGGTGCCGGAAGAGAGAATCCGCAGGAAACATTTCCAGGACTGCCTCGTCCATTTTGAAACCCTTTACGTCTATGTACTCCATCCCGAATTGTTCGGCAAGGGTCTGAGCCAGATCTTCTTCTGTAATGAGGGATCGTCTGAGACAAATGCATCCGAAACGTTCTTTTACGTTCTCACTCTCACCGAGGACAAGAGAGAGATCGGAAAGAGACAGCGCCCCCCGCTCAACAAGTATTTCTCCGATTTTCTTTCTTTTTTTCAGAGTATGATACATATTTCCTCTTCAATTATCGTCGGGCCTTGATTAATTTATTCATAATAATCCATAATTGTTACAGAATTATTAAAATTGCATTACTTTTAGTTGAATTGTCGGCTCTCGCGCACGCAACCCGCGGCCAATGAAGGTTATGCATTTCTTGAATTTTATCTTTTAGGAACCTGATAGCCTTGATGAGTAGAATTCGCGAAAGCTTGGGATGTCATAAAGAGGCAGTAGCTGGCTTTTTACGAGAACATCAAACGTTGACTTGGAGAAAATTTTTTTCATCCGATCTGTCGCAGCAGGTTTCACTGTCCTGCAGGCTTGAGCGAAGCCAATCAACCGCCGATCGGAGTCTTAAAGAATAATCATTCAATACGTCCGCAATTCCCTCCCAATCATCATCCTCAATCCGCGAGAGACCTATCAGAGTTTTAAGGCTTCCCAGGCTGATCGCGATTATTTCAATATCGTCCAGTTGTTTATCAATCATTGTAGCGCCTCATTTCCTGCGATGATGTTATTTCCCGCAACATTGCATTTCTTTTCACCGGGGAGAACCGGTATTTCCAGCCTTGCCTCAATTGCCAGTAACAGAATCTGATCGCCGTCTCTCGATTTGATCTTTATTTCCGGAGGACATTTGTCAATGCGGAACAATTTTAAACATAAACCGCTCCCATGACGCTCATATATAGGGCAGCACTTCCGTATTTCACAATCCATAACGCCTCCGGCATAAAATTCGAAATTAATTCCAGATTGCCCGACAGATCCTTGTCAAACGGACTTTTCTGATTTATCCATTTTTCCGACCCCCTGCAGCATGGAACTTCTTGCCGGGATTATCGTGAATTCAGAAATCCTGTCAAATCCGGCTTAAAGAATTTCCGCACAGACTCCATATGATACATTGATTTTCCTGGCGGGAAGTGCCAGACGTTTGTGGCAGGCCCCGCAAACAACCTCACTTTTTTCGAATTTTGTCCATAGGGTAAGGTTTTTGGAATCACACCATTCGCAATACCATTCGTAATAATCTCCTAGTGGTTTCAAGCGCATATCAGCCTCCTTCTCTTTTTTTAAAGTGGAAATTCGCTAATTGTTTTCTCTTTGAATAACTTGGAAATTCCCGTTATTCCGAGATACATGGTTAAACCGTGGGCACAAGAAAAGACCATCCTCGCCGCAGCATGGTTCATAATATATCCCTGTATATTTACAACTGTATTATGAAATTGAAAAAAGTAAGTAAATTCTCTGATCATGTTTTATCCCCTGAAATTTAAAATGTGAGCATGAAGAGCTAAATTGGGCAGGGATTCGTCACTGAAAATTTGCGGAATTGTAACTTAAACGACCAAATATGGCTTTACTATTACAAGACGATTTTCACCCGGCAACTGGCGCAGATAATCACGTCAGGTAACGCTACATGATACCGTTTTACTGCGCAGATTATTAACCTGTCTGCGGAAAGGAGAGAAAAATTATGCTTGAATTTTACGAAATTATCAGATCCGAATAGCGATGAATTGCAGGTGAATTTATTTTTTCCGAATAAAACTCAGTTAGGGGAGAACCATAATGTTCAGGCTATTCATCTCAATCATTATTTTGTCGCTCGTAATTACAAGCCAGGCTATAGCCGCGCCCGCTGTAAAGGTAGGAATTGTGGACCTGCAGCGCGCCGTTTCGGAATGCAAGGAAGGAATCGCGGCGCGTGCTGATGTTCAAAAAAAGACAGAGCAATTCAATGCCGAGCTCAAAGCCAAGCTGGCTGATATTGAGAAATTGAAAACAGAGTTGGAGAAAAACGCCGGAAAGCTTTCCGCGGATGATCGCGCATCCAGGGAAAAACTGCTGCAGAAGAAGATGCGTGAATTTCAGAACCGGCAGCAGGAAGCCAAGGAAGAGATCAAACAGACAGAATCGGACTACCTGAAAAAAATCATCAGTAAATTTGGCGCTCTCATTGGGAAAATCGGCGAGGACGGGAAGTTCTC
>Ga0187878_1004168_pt1 | contig 11354 bp, 10 predicted proteins | sample June2016WEW_17_1_FD_132979 | JGI IMG/M metagenome (GOLD analysis project Ga0187878, IMG submission 132979) | Peatland microbial communities from SPRUCE experiment site at the Marcell Experimental Forest, Minnesota, USA - June2016WEW_17_150 | ecosystem: Environmental > Terrestrial > Soil >...
CTTCCATGGGAGCGGCCACGGCGAGGGCAATCTGCTCGGCACGCTGCAGGGCGAGGGTCTTGGGCACGAGTTCGCCGAGGAGGACGTGCAAGTAGGTGATCAGGCTGAAAGCGATGACGATGGCGATGCCGTGAGCATAGACCGCCGCGTGGGGAACTTCATGAACGAACCTAGAAGCTTCGACGAGACGGGCGACCATGGGTTCGCCGATCCAGCCTAGCGTCAGGCTGACCATGGTGATGCCCAGTTGCACTCCGTTGACAACTTCGTCGAGGTGCTGATGGAGACGCTGGACGATGCGGGCACCGATGCGGCCGGACGAGATGAGCTGTTGAATTCTTGTGTCGCGAACACTGACCAAGGAGAATTCGGCAGCGGCGAAAAACGCATTTGCCGCCACCAGGAGAAAGATCAGAAGCACCCGGAGCAGCACAAAGGCGATCATGGATGGGTCATTCTAGCATTGCAAAACCGAGTCGAGGGCCTGGATTCTCTCCCGGGTCACCGGAAGGCAGCCGCCGTGGCACCGATCCCGTAATTCGATCCCCAGATGCGCTACCCTTTTAAGTGGTGGAGGGTCTAAGTGGCAGGCGGGCGGGACGCAGTTTGGCGGCATGGGACTACTTGGTTAATCTCAAAATGTCGGGAACTAATGCCACGGCAGGCGCGTAACAGTAATCAGAACGCGGGACGGCTCCATTTCCAGCTCGTATTCAGGAGGCGGTTGTGAACGGAAACGGAAATAATAAGAAGAAACGTCGCAAACTGTTTATTTATGGCGGCATTGGGCTGGGAATTGTGCTGCTGATTGCGATCGGCGTGTTCGCAGCCACGCGAGGCGGCACCAAGATTGATCCTACCAAGCTGGCAAAGGTAGAAAAAGGTGACCTGGCTAAGAGCGTGGTGGCGACGGGGAAGGTCACGCCCATCACGAAGGTTGAGGTGAAGTCGAAGGCCAGCGGCATCGTGAAGAAGTTGCTGGTGGATTACGGTGATCGAGTGAAAAAGGGCCAGTTGCTGGCGCAGCTCGACAAGGTGGAGATTGAGGCGCAGGTAGCACAGTCGCGCGCGGCTTTGGATGCGGCCGAGGCCAACCTGACGAGTTCGCAGGCCGACTTCGAGCGCGCCAAGGTGGATGCGGAAGGGCCGGACGTGCCGCTTCTGAAGCGCGCCTATGAGCGCGCGGAAGGCATGGCGAAGGATGGCGTTGTTTCGGCTTCCGCGCTCGACGATGCCGAGAAAAATTATGAAATGTCGCTGAATAAACAGAACGTCTCCAAGGCGCAGGTGACGGTGCTGAAGGCGAAGATTGCTCAGTCGCGGGCGCAGGTGGCGCAGGATCAGGCAAATCTGAAGCAGTTAGAGGAACAGCTCAGCTATACCGACATTATTTCGCCGATCGATGGCATCGTGCTCTCCCGCGATGTGGAAATGGGAGACGCGGTGAGTTCAATCTTGGTACTCGGCTCTTCGGCCACGCTGGTGATGACGCTGGGCGATACCAGCGAAGTCTACGTGAAAGGCAAAGTGGACGAGAGCGATATCGGCAAGGTGTATCTGGGGCAACCGGCGCGCATCAAAGTGGAATCGTTTAAGGACAAAACCTTTACCGGCAAGGTGACGAAGATTTCTCCAATGGGCGTGGAGAAGGACAATGTAACCACCTTTGAAGTACGGGTTTCGATTCAAAACCCGGGTGGCGAACTGAAGGCCGAGATGACCGCGAACGCGGAAATCATCCTAGAAGAACACAAGAACGTGCTGCAGATTCCCGAAGGCGCGATCCTTTACGACAAGGACAAGAAGGCTTCGGTGGAAATCCCCGATCCGAGGGGCAAGGAAGGCAAGGACAAGATTGCGGTTAACATCGGAATCTCGAATGGCGCAAAGACGGAAGTGCTCAGCGGGTTGAAAGAGGGAGATCAAGTCGTGCTGCAGTAGGGAGCGCTTTGGGCTTTCAACTAAACCGGCAGGGAGGGCCCATGCCGAATCGAGCGCTGAAGCTCTTTGTTTTTTCATTTTTGGTTCTCGGCTTTGGCTTCCCGGTTTTATTCGCCGAACCAGCGCCGGGCAACCGAGTGCAGCTAACGTTGGACGCGAGCGAAGCCGATCAGGTCCTTGCTATTTTGAAGCTCCGCGCTGGCGGCAAACCGGTTGACGACTCGCAATGGCAGAGGCTGTTCGCCACTGAACCATATCAGGGGCTGAAGAAGCGCGAAGCTGAAATTGGACAGCGCTTCCACGATCCGACGCTAGCGTTCACGGATGATGGTTTCAAGAAGTTCGTTCTCTCCGACGACCTTCGAGACCGCGTGGGGGAACTCTCGAGCACGCTTGACACCTGGAAGAAAGCCGATTTGCAAGCGAGTGCCGATCGAGCGCTGGCCTACTTGCCGGCCAGTGCTACCATTCGGGCAAAGGTCTACGCCATGATCAAGCCCAACAGTAACAGTTTTGTCTGGGGACCGGCATCTGACCGAGCTGTCTTCTTATATCTTGATCCAGGAACCAGCCGCGCGAAGTTTGAGAACACCGTCGCTCATGAGATGCATCACATCGGGCTGGGTAGCCTCGGTCCTGTGTACGATCAGAAAATCGCCGCTTTACCGGAACTTGCACGAGCGGCAGCTGACTGGATGGGATCGTTCGGCGAAGGCTTGGCCATGCTCGCTGCCGCGGGAGGGCCAGATGTCGATCCCCACGCCGCCAGCACGGCCAAGGAACATGCGCGTTGGGAGCACGACATGGCCAACTTCAACAGGGACCTCCGAGCGGTTAACGGCTTCCTCAGCGATACGCTCAGCGGAAAGTTTCCCAACCGGGACGCCATAGACGAAAAGGGATCCAGCTTTTTTGGCGCGCAGGGGCCCTGGTACACCGTCGGCTACAAAATGGCGGTGACGGTTGAAAAACGCTTCGGACGTACAGTCCTTATCGAGACAATGCTCGATCCACGTTGCCTGCTCGTGCTTTACAACCAGACCGCGTCCGAGCAGAACGCTGCTGGCAAAGAACAACTCGCGCTGTGGTCGGACTCTGTGCTTGCCGGCGTAGCCGCGCCGTCTTGCATAGGTGCGCCGAAGTCTTAGAGTTTGTGTAGAAAATGCATTTTGCACCCGTGGAGACAAATATGAATGGACATCGCATTTATTTCTCAGTTCTGGCGCGGCCGCAATTTCTGGCGATCGCGCTGGTCGTGCTGGTTGCTTCCAGCGTGGCTTTCGCTTCCACTCCGCAGGGGACTTTCGATAAGACATTCCAGGTGAGCGGACCCGTCGATCTGGAAGTGGAAACTCACTCTGGCGACATTATTGTGCGAAGCGGCCCGTCGGGATCGGTTTCCATTCACGGCAAGATCTTCGTCGGGGACCACTGGCTGTTCGGAAACCGGCACGCCGATGTAAGTGACATTGAGCAGCATCCTCCGCTGCGGCAGCAAGGGAATAGCATCCGTATCGACTATGTCAATGCTCATGAGATTTCGGTGGATTATGAAATCACAGTGCCTGAGGAAACGACCATCCGCACGCACAGCGGCTCGGGAGATCAGACTATCGAAAGGACCCGCGGCAACGTCGACTTGCAGAGTGGATCGGGAGACATGAAACTCTCGCGGATTACGGGGGAAATTCACTTGCAGACGGGTTCGGGCAACGTGCGGGCGCGCGAGATCGCAGGTGGGGTGCGAGGCGGCACGGGCAGTGGCGACATCGAGGTGGAAGAAACTGGAGCGGGAGATATCGATCTGCATACTGGTTCTGGAAACATTACGGCTCGCGCCATTCAGGGGGCATTCCACGCGGAAGCGGGGAGCGGCGATATTACGGGCGAGGGCGCGCAGACAGGTGCGTGGGAAATCCGCACTGGTTCGGGGAATGTGCACGTCCGGTTACCGTCAGACGCGGCGTTTGATGCCAACCTTTCCACCAGTTCCGGCACAGTGGATGTCGGTCCCGCGATCAAGATGACGGTGCAAGGTCGAGTGCAGGAGATGCGAAAGCAGATCATCGGCAAAGTGCGCGGCGGCGGACCGCTGCTGACAGTACGCACGGGATCGGGCGATATTCATATTGAGTAAAACGGAAATATAGGAATTTCACCACGTAATCGAGGAGGATGGCTATGGGCTTCTCGGTGTTTCCGTGACTCCGTGGTGGATTTAAGCCTTCCACTATTACCTCCGTGCCTTGACGCCGCGCCTGCCAGCAATTTACTTTCGATTCTCTGGGAAGATTCTGTCTTCCGTTCGCGAGGAAATCTTGGCGCACCGTCCGATTATCACTCTCACCACCGACTTCGGCACGAACGATCATTTTGTAGGCGTTATGAAGGGCGTCATTCTGGATATTACGCCGGAGGCGGAGATTGTCGATATCTGCCATTCCGTGCAGGCTTTCGATGTGCTCGATGGCGCCCTCACCATTTCGCAAGCGTATTCCTATTTCCCCACGCGAACGGTGCATGTTGTGGTGGTGGACCCTGGCGTAGGTACGGCGCGGCGGCCGATCTTGGCCTCGAGTGATAAATATCATTTCGTTGCGCCCGACAATGGTGTGCTTTCGCTGGTCTACGCACGCGAGGAGCGTATGCACGTGCGGCACATCACATCCGAGCATTATTTTCTGCAGCCGGTGAGCAACACATTTCATGCGCGAGATATTTTTGCTCCTGTAGCCGCATACTTGGCAAAAGAGGTCGATACGCTGAAGTTTGGCGATGAGGTTGAGGAGTACGTGCGCTTTTCGGCGCCGAAGCCGAAAGCCGTCGACCAAAACTGTTTGCGTGGCGTTGTGCTAAAGGTCGACCGGTTCGGAAATCTCGTCACCAACATCACGCCGCAAGATGCTCCCATGCTTTTCGGAGCGAGTGCTGAAGGATTCAAGATCACTGTTGGCAGCCGCGAGATCACCGAGATCCACAGTGCTTATGCCGAGGGCGCGCCGGGAGAGGTTTTCGGCGTTCTCGGCAGTATGGGTTTTCTTGAAATCGCGGCCAATCGGGGAGCCGCAGCTCAGCTAACCGGCGCCGGTAAAGGAAGCGATGTGAGCATTATCCTGGGTGAGGCTGCCGCTGCCGGTAAAGGCGCGTAGTAAGTTTCTTACAGATTTTTCGGCTTGGGGTGAGCGTAGCGCTCCATCTCTCCCGTCCACTTGAGGAAGCGCCAGAGACTGGTACGCTCCCGCCACAGAAATTCCCAAAACTCAAGAAAGCCGATTTGCGTCATCTTGACGCCGCAGTAGGTCTCGATGCGCCACAGCAGATAGGGACTTCGCCACGGAGCCAGGCGATGGCCTTTGGTAGCGTTCCACAGGAAGCGGACCGAATGGCGCATGGCTCCATGATAACCACAGACGGATGGCTTCGACTATGCGCAGAGCAGGTTCGCTTCGCCATGAGACGGGAGACTCGACCCATGTTAGAATTTTGTCTCCGCCAAGAACTTCCTACCATGTCTGACGCAAACACCCGCCAAAGGGCCGAAGACCACTACTACGCTGCGCTCGATTTGATGGGGGATGGGAAGTTGGAAGAAGCGGTCGCAGCTTATCGCGAATCGATTGCCGTCGATCCTGATTTTACTGAGGCCATGCACGGATTGGCGCGCGCGTTGCAGGATTTACAGCGCTACGATGAGGCGATCACAGTGGCGCAGAAGATTACGGAGTTGGACCCGGATGATGTGCTCGCCCACACCAGCTTGTCCGTGCTCTATCAGAAAAAAGCAATGATTCCGGAAGCCGAGGCTGAGGGAGCGAAGGCACGCGTTCTGGGTTGGAAGCAGCAGTTGAAGAAGAGCCAGGACTAAGACACTGTTGCCGGTCTTCCTCTCATCGCCTATTTCGGTATGTCGCCAGCAACAGTCCGGCGGCGGCTAACGAGGGCGCAATGATTGCCGGAGTTACCTTTCTCCAGAAGTCCAGGTCGTCCGCCTCCTTCCGCGTCAGATATCGAACGTAACCGTGATTCACCAGCACCGGATATACTTGCTTTGTCTTGGCGACAGGCACGCTCGGAGCCGAGATGTAGATGTCAGCCTCTTTGTTGAACAACTTGCCCCCAAAAAAGAAAAACGGTCCAATCGCGCAGGCAAGAAGAATCTTGCGCCACATTGGTAAGTCCGCCAAATAGAACTGATCTAGATTTTGCATTCCGCGTTCTTCTTCCAAGTCAGGCTGAAAGCTGATGGCTGAGAGCTGAAAGCGAATCGCTACAGCTCGTACTTCTTCATCAAGTGCCGGAATGAGCGGTAGGAGATGCTGAGCAGGTCGGCGGCCTTGGTTTGCACGCCATTCGAGCGATCGAGAGCGGTTTGCAGCAGGCTGCGCTCGATGCTTGCGACGTAGCCTTCCATGCCGACACCCTCGGGTAGCACTGCTCCCGGCGCTACGTCAGACGTTCCTCCAGCGACGCCCGCTGCTGCAGCGCGAGCTTTCGGGCGTTCTGCCGGCAGATCGACGTGCAACTCGTTCGTCATCTCGAGAGCGACGGCGCGCTCGATGGTGTTCTCGAGCTGGCGGACGTTACCAGGCCATTCGTAATCACAAAGAGCGTCAAGGGAATCTTTGTTGATGCGCAGGATGCTTCGGCTGGCCGCGGCCGCATATTTTTTCAGAAAGTGATTGGCGAGCAGCGGGATGTCCTCGCGGCGCTCGCGCAGGTCAGGCACGCGGATGGGAATCACACTGAGGCGGTAGTAGAGATCCTCGCGAAACAAGTTTTCGGCAACGGCCTTGTCGAGATCGCGGTTGGTGGCGGCGATGACCCGCACATCGATGGGAATCTCGCTGGTGCCGCCGACCGGGCGCACTGAGCGTTCCTGCAAGACGCGAAGCAATTTCACCTGCATGGCCAGAGTCATCTCGCTGATTTCATCCAGGAAGATGGTGCCGCCGCCGGCTACTTCGAACAACCCGCGTTTGTTCTGCGTGGCCCCGGTAAAAGCTCCCTTCAAATAGCCGAAGAGTTCGCTTTCCAACAAAGTTTCCGGAAATGCACCGCAGTTCACCGACACAAACGGTTCAGTGGCGCGAGGAGAACAGATATGTACCGCGCGCGCTACCAACTCTTTACCGGTGCCACTCTCGCCGTGAATCAAGACGGTGCTGGCCGTGGACGCGACGGTGCGCAGCGTCTGCTTTAGCTTTTCCATCGCCGGACTGGAGCCGATGATATTGTCCAGCGAATTGTGCGAGGCGGCGTCACGCCGCAGGGCAAAATTCTGTTTGCTGAGAGTCAGTTTTTCCAGCACACGGCTGATGGCAAGCTTGATTTCGTCGACCAAGCCGGGGCTCTTGCGAATGTAGTCGGACGCTCCTCCGGCTTTTACCGCTTCCACCGCGGCTTCGTAGTCGTCCACGGCAGTGATAAGGATCACCGGAGAGTCGGGGGAAACGCGATGGGCATGGCGGAGGACTTCGATGCCATCGATGTTCGGCATTTTGATATCCGTGATGATGACGTCATAAAGAGCGCCGTCAATTTTATTCTTGGCGGCTTGGCCGGATTGCACAGTTTCGACGCGGTGTCCGTCGCGACGCAGGGCAATGTCGAGCATTTCGCAGATAGAGCGCTCATCGTCGCACACGAGAATGTTAGCCACGGCGCCCCCCATCTGCCGCAGCAGCCGCCAGTTGGGTGGGTTCAGCCGTTTGCACTGGAGATGAAGTGGAGTTTTCCAGCGTCCGCGAACTGGGTGCCGGGCTTTCCGCATCGAACCGCCGCAGCCTCAACACGAAAGTGGTTCCCTGCCCAGGCTTAGACCGCGCCCAGACTTTGCCTTCATGCGCTTGCACGATCTGGTAGACAACGGCCAAGCCAAGGCCTGTTCCGCCTTCAAAGTTTGATTGAAACGGTTCGAAAATCTTTTCCGTCTGCTGCGGGGTCATTCCAGTTCCGGTGTCCGCAAAACTCACCTGCCAGTCGTCTCCCAGGCGTTCGATGCTGACTTGCAAAGTGCCGCCGTTGCGCATGGCGCGCACCGCGTTCTCGGCAAAGTTCCAGAACACCTGTTTGATTTTGTCGCCGTCGGCGAGGGACCAGGCCTCGCGGACCGAAAATCGGCTTTCAATGACGATGCCGGTATTTTCCGCCGCCATACGGTGCCGCATCAGAGTAAGAGTGTCCTCTAACAATGGCACGAGGTCGGCCTTTTCGAAGCGATACTGTTTGCCGCGGGAATACGCAAGAAAATCAGTGATGATCCCGTTGAGCCGCTGTGATTCGCGAGTGACGATGTCAAGCAACTGCCGGTGCTCGGCGCTCATCTCGGGAATACCGGAGAGCATGCTGACCGAACCCGCGATCGAAGTAAGCGGATTACGAATCTCGTGGGCAATGGCCGCAGCCAGCCGGCCCACAGCTGCAAGCCGGTCCTGCATGCGGACTTCGCGCTCCAGGCGCCGGATCTCGGTAAGGTCATCGAACGCGTAGACATATCCAAGCGTGCCACGCTCCGGCACGTTCAAGGTGGCTACTCTTACTCGCAATGTTTTGCGAAATGCATTCGCTGCGTCGAATCGAACTTCTGCGTGGGCCTGCTGCGACTCGGTATTGGGCAGCGCGTCCAGGAATAGTTTGTTGACCGGGGTTCCGAGCAACTGGCCGGGCGTGCGCTCCAGAAGCTTCTGCGCGGCGCTGTTCACCAGCGTAATGTGGCCATCAAGACTGGTGGTGATCAATCCGCTGCTGATGGATTGAATAATGTTTTCATGGAGGATCTGAAGGTTCTCCAGGGCGCCGCTGGCTTGTTTCAACTGCACCCGCGCCTGACGCAACTTGGTGGCCAACAGTCCGGCCAGGTAGGCAACGGCCAAGTAGGCAAACAAGTTTACGAAAATGATTGCCTGCAGCGTTTTCAGTTCGGGGTGGGTCGTGCAGTAGGTCTTCACCACGCCGTAGTAGTTGAGTTCGAGAACTGTTCCGTAAAGAATGAAGGCGAGTGCGGCAACGAGATGCGCCCATACCCGCGGGAGCAGGATGCTGGCTATGATAATGACGAGAGGATAGAGAAAGTTCAGCGAACTGTCCCAGCCTCCCGTTTCGTGCACTACGAGACTAACTAGGATCAGGTCGGTGAGCACCTGCAAAGAGGCCTGCAGCCGATGGTCCTGCCAGAGGGAGAGCAGTAGCGCGTAGAAAATCGACAGGGCAAACCACAGGAGGATGGTACTGACGAAAAGACGTAGGGGTAGTGGTGTGGGCGCAAGGTGCGCCACGGCCAACTGGATTGCGAGCAGGAAGGTCAGGATCAGGATCCGTGCTTTAACCAGCCAGGCTAGCCAGCTCCGCTCGTCGAACGTCGATTGCATTAAGGTCCCGATGATCTGGAAAAAATATCCAGGTGAAGGTTTTGCTCTGGCGAACCGGCCCTCCGCCCGCCCAAAGAGGCTTTTCGAAAAGCCAGGAGCCGTTCCAAGAGACAGAACTGGCTCCCAGCGCGTTTTCTTAACCTGCCAGCTTGGCGATCATGGCAAACAGTGGCATGTAGAGCGAGATCACGATGCCTCCAATGGTTATGCCGAGCACGCCGATGATGGCTGGCTCCAACATGGCCAGCATGTCCTTGGTAGCTGCGTCCACTTCTTCTTCGTAGAAGTCGGCGATCTTCTGCAGCATGTTGTCCATGGCACCGGTGGCTTCGCCGACACCGATCATCTGGGTCACCATGTTGGGAAAGACACCGCATTCTCGGAGAGGATCCACAATCGTCCTGCCTTCTTCGATAGCTTTCCGCACTTTCATCAACGCTTCTTCGAGAACTGCGTTGCCGGAAGTCTTGGCGGTGATAGCCAAGCCTTCCAGGATGGGCACGCCCGAGGTGATCAAGGTGCCCAGCGTGCGCGTGAAGCGGCCCACGGCGATCTTGCGCAATAGCGTACCGATGACAGGCATGTTCAGCAGAAACCTGTCGAAGTAATAACGACCGCGAGGGTGCTTGCGGATCTGCTTGATGCCGAAGACCAGACCAACTGTGCCCGCGATGAACACCCACCAGAAACTCTGCACGAATGCGCTCAATCCCATGACGATACGAGTGGGAAGAGGCAGGGCAACACCTAGGCCAGCGAACAGATTGGAGAAGATGGGCACAACCCACTTGAGCAGCGCGCCGACAATCAGAGTTGCGATGCCCACGACCGCGACGGGATAGATCAGCGCCGATTTCACGGCGGAGCGCAGGCGCACGGCCTTTTCTACGTAGGTAGCCAAGCGCTGCAAGATGACGTCCAGAATTCCGCCCGTTTCACCAGCTTCAATCATGTTGGTGGTGAGGTCATCAAACACAAGTGGATACTGGCGCATGGCGTTGGCCAAAGTCGCACCACCTTCCACCGTAGTGCGGACGCCATTCAGCGTCTTTTGGAAAGACTGGCTTTCTTGGTTGGCCGCCAGAATCTCCAGACACTGCACCAGCGGTAAGCCGGCGTCGATCATGACCGAGAACTGGCGGAAGAAAATTGCGATGTCCTTGGTCTTGACCTTGCCGGATCCGAATGTGGGCATCGAAAACTCTTTGCCCTTTTCCCGGATTGCTCCCGGAACGATCCGTTCGCGTCGCAGCTGCTGTCCCAGCGCCTGCTTATTGGGCGCATTTCGTTCTCCGGAAACCTTCTGTCCGGAGGCGTCCTTGCCGGAAAATGTGAAAACTGGCATGGTGTTAACCTCTCCTCAACTTGTGGTCGCTGATTGCTGAATTCTTTTGCGGCCCAACTGGCCGAACCCTACTCGTTGTCATTGCCGTCGACGCTTTTAGCCCTTCGACGGTGCCGCCCCTCGCGCCATTGTCGACCCGGCCGTTCCGCCCCGGTTTGTCAAGCTGGCGCCCCGGTTGATCATTTCCTGAAGCTCGTCCGGATTGCTCGACCGCTGCAGCGCCGTCTCCAGCGAGACCTGCTTCTGGAGATAGGCCGTGGCCAACGCTTGATTAAACGTTTGCATGCCGAACTTATCTTGACCGGACTGCATGGCCGAATAGACCTGGTGAATCTTGTCCTCGCGAATCAGATTGCGGACCGCGGGGTTGGGGATGAGGATTTCCATGATCATGGCGCGTCCCTTGCCGTTTACGGTTTGCAGCAGGCTTTGGCACATGATGCCTTCCAGCACCAGGGAAAGCTGAGCGCGAATCTGGGGCTGCTGGTGTGCGGGAAACACGTCGATGATGCGGTTGATGGTGGATGTGGCCGAATTGGTGTGCAAAGTGCCGAAGGTTAAGTGACCGGTTTCGGCAATGCGCAGGGCCGATTCGATGGTTTCGAGGTCACGCATTTCGCCGATCAACACGACGTCCGGGTCTTCACGAAGGGCAGCACGCAAGGCATCGGAGAAGCTCTTGGTGTCGGCGTGCAGTTCGC
>Ga0187878_1004169_pt1 | contig 11354 bp, 8 predicted proteins | sample June2016WEW_17_1_FD_132979 | JGI IMG/M metagenome (GOLD analysis project Ga0187878, IMG submission 132979) | Peatland microbial communities from SPRUCE experiment site at the Marcell Experimental Forest, Minnesota, USA - June2016WEW_17_150 | ecosystem: Environmental > Terrestrial > Soil >...
GCACGTGCGCAATTTCCGTTTGTATTACATCGGGCAGATTATTTCCACATCCGGCACCTTCATGCAGTCGATCGCGCAGGCCTGGCTGGTGCTCAAGCTGACCAACTCCGGCACCGCCCTGGGTCTCATCACTGCCCTGCAATATGTGCCCATCCTGATCCTGGGCCCTTATGGCGGCGTCATTGCCGACCGGATTTCAAAACGAAAAATCCTTTTCTTCACACAATCCATATCCGGTTTGCTGGCTTTGATCCTGGGAGTTTTGGTGGCGACCGGGTTGGTACAGGTCTGGATGGTTTACATCCTGGCTTTTTGCTTGGGCATGACCAACGTTTTCGATAACCCCACCCGGCAGACATTTTATGTTGAGATGGTGGGGGCAGACAACCTGAGGAATGCAGTCACCTTGTACTCGACCCTGGTCAACCTGGCACGCGTCATCGGACCGGCCATTGCTGCTGGGTTGATCGCTGTCTTTGGGCTAGCGCCTTGTTTTATTATTAACGGCGTTTCTTACTTTGCCGTGGTGATCATGCTCGGGATGATGCACACGGACGAATTGTCTGTCACCCCGCCCTTGCTAAGCGCCAAGGGCCAGCTCCAGGAGGGTTTTAAATATGTGGTCTCCAAGCCGGTCATCGGCTCAAGCTTGTTGATGATGGCCATCATCGGTACGCTCACCTTTGAATTCCAGGTCAGCCTGCCGCTCATCGCCCAATTTGCATTTAAGGGGGATGCCAGTAGTTATGCGTTCCTGTCTGCGGCAATGGGATTCGGGGCAGCCATGGGAGGCATCCTCTTCGCCAGCCGCAAAGGCATCGTACCTTACAAGCTGGTCAGTGCCTCGCTGCTGTTTGGGCTGGCGGTCCTGGGGGCGGCCTTCATGCCGAGCCTGCTTCTATCTGGGCTGGTGATGGTGCTGGTGGGGATCAGCTCGATCAACTTCTCAACACTCGGCAACAGTACCCTGCAGTTGGAGAGCTCACCCCAAATGCGCGGCCGGGTAATGAGCTTCTGGTCGGTGGCATTCCTGGGTTCCACCACTATCGGCGGGCCCATCGTCGGCTGGGTAGCCGAGATTGCCGGAGCGCGCTGGGGGCTGGCGCTGGGCGGACTGGCAGCGGTGACCGCGGCCGCGCTGGGCGCGATCACCCTGCGCAGGTTTCAGACTGAAAGTTCGATATCAAACGGGGAATGAATCAGTGCTAAGAGTGATAGGTGCTCCGATGCGCAAAGTGTTTTGGATTTCTGCCATCCTATCGGTTTGGTGTAGCAGGGCGCGGATTGTTTCTTCATTTGCTGGGGATGTTATCTTCGCCCGGTAGGTTATATTACGTGCTGGTTCCCCGTCTGCACCAAATTCCCCCTCCACCTCCACTTCCACACCATTAATTTCGATCCCGATTTTGGCAGCTTCCCGGTAGAGATCATTGCAATAGCATGTGGCGAGTGCCAGGAACAACAATTCGCCGCCATTTACGCTTGATCCAAACCCAGTCGATTTAGGCGCAATAGACAGCAAATGGGTTTTACCGTTGGTGTTAAGAACCACCCGGTGATCGTTCTCGTGGTTTTGAACACGTGCCGTAATTTTCATATTTAACCTCTTTACTGTACGGAGAATCTTTTATCCTCCCAGGTCCAACCCTCCGATGAATTCTCTCAGGACAGAGTCGCTGGGAACGACCGTATCATCCGTTACCGGAGCTATGGTATCCAGCAAGGCATGTACACGCGAGGCGCGGTTATATGCATCCTGTCTGAGCGGGTCGTCCTTGTATTCCTCGGCCCATTTTTCGAAATATCCCACCAGTTTGGGTTGATAGACCGGCAGCTCATACGGCATCCCGCTGTTGACAATATAGTCGGCTGAGGAAATATACGGCAGGATGCTCCTTAACTCTCCTGATCTAACGTAATGCCAGTGGGTCAGGGTCTGACCATAATCCGATGCACGGTAAGCGGCATCTCTCAACATCCTGCGCATGAGGCGGATATCCGTCCACCTGACGTATTCTCCATCGTTGCACTTAAGCTGCAACAGTGGCTCGATATAGACTTTGAAGGAGGCATCCTGCAGCCCCTCGGTAAGAGGAGGGTATAACCCATAGAGACTGTCTATCAGCAATATATCGTTCTTTGACAAGCGGGTGGGTGTGGTTTTTGAGCTGCGTTTCCCGGTCTTGAAATCATAATAAGGCATCTGAATTTCTTTTCCAACCAGCAAATCCTTTAAATGGCGATTAATCAACTCGATTTCCAGAGCCTGGGGGGTCTCAAAATCATAATCCCCGAATTCATCCTTTGGGTGCAGTTCCAGATCAAAATAGTAATTATCCAGGTTCAGTTCTACAAAGGTGAGCCCCTTTTCAGCCAGCCTCAGGGCAATTTTATTCGTTGTGGTGGTTTTCCCGGATGAAGACGGCCCAGCAATGATCACCAATTTAATTTCAGCCCGGTTCCCCAAAATGGCGCTTTCCACCGCGTTAATATCCTGGGAATAGGCTGTTTCAGACTCCATTACGATATCCTGGATTTCCCCGTTGCCAATCCTTTTGTTCAACCTTTCAACGGTATTCACGCCATGGTCCACCGCCCAATTGAGGACCGACCATAACTTCGCCCAGGGGATGTTTTCCTTGTTCTGTTCAGAAGTGGATCTCCCCTGGAGCCTGCTGCGGTTCCTTTCATCCCTATAGAGAATATAGGCCTTGGCAACCTTGGCGTGACCATTTTCAATCAGGACTTTTTCAACTATATCCTGGATGTCCTCCACTGAAGGGATCTTATCAGGCGAAAAGGTTGCATCCACCATGGCTACAACCTGGTCGCTAAGGTTCCGGGCGGTTACTCTATCCCTGCCGCCCACCGCGACGGCTGCCCGATAGATCGCATTTGTAATCCTTTCCTGCGTAAAAGGGACCACCCGTCCATCCCGCTTTTTCACATGCTTTGTCTTAGCCATATGACTGGTCCTTTCTAAATCGAGCTCACTAAACTTCTGGTTCTATCCGGTTCGCCGGTAGATTCCCGACGATTAATTGCCTTAATACTGCGAATTGTACCCTCAAGCCCCAAAGATGGGCATGACATTTAATTTTGGTTGGATAAAATGGAAAAAGGCATTATGCTGCACGCGACCAAAGACATATCCACCGTTAACGGTATGGGATTTGCCTTCTTATCTCCCTTCGAATTAACCAAATAGTTCTTCATAGTACTTATTTGGACATCCCATTATCCATATGAATGATCATCATAACGATCTCTTCCATAGAGAAGCGCCGCTCTATTTGCCTGCGCACCTTTCTAAGCTGAGAAAACCGGTAGGGTGAATGCCGTTCCAGTTCAGCAAGGTATGGATGGCCGTACAGGTGCCCCACCTGCCCGGCCGAATCGATCAGCAGGGGTGTTATGCACTTGCGCATGATCTCCACCAGTGTCTCAAGCCCGGGAACCTGGAAAAGACTCAAGTTGTCCAACAAGCCCTGCCCAAATACGATTAGGCGGCTGGTGACCGCGTCCAGGGGCCAGCGGCGGGCGGTTTGGGAGAAAACGGTCATGATCCCATCCTGACGGTCCCGTTCGGCGTCTTCAAGGTCGTCCATCAGCTGGGTGAAGGTGCCATAGTGGAACGAAAACATGCGCTGGAAAGGTGTCAGGTTCCCAGCGACCAGATAACCATCCGCCAGCACCGAAGCCCCTCCCTTTTCAAAGACAAGACCGAGCACATCCATTTCGTAGGGAGAAGCGTGCGGATCCTGGAGATGCAAGCTTTTAACCTGCGCCCGGTAGATCGTCATCAGGCTGGCATATACTTCGGGGTATAGCTGCCTGTCGTACTGATCTTCGATCATCCTCACCAGGTCGAATATTTTTTTCTCCAATACATTTCCAGGGGTGACCGGTTTACCCTCTAGCCGCTGCTTAAACCGGCGGCCAAATTCAGCTTTTCCCTCAGGCGGAATGCCTGGATTGTCCAGGTAATTATCACTATAAGGATACAGCAAGCTGAATGCCAGGATGGCGGGCGTCATTTTTACAGGCAAACCCAGCAAATATTGCAGGAAGGTCATTGTCCAGGCGTTGCGACCTGCCTGGTAAATATTCTCAGGAGAAATTGTCGGGTCAAACCGGCGCGCCTGGCGGACGAATTCCTCGATGGATTCAGCGAAACCGTATGAAGTTAGTGCGTTTATATGCCGGTCTTCCAGACCAAAGGTGGTCTTGAGGAAATCATCGGCGAGTGGGAATAGCCGTTCCTGCAACGCCTGCCGGTCGGGCCAGTTCAGGGATGCCTGCTTCAATTCCTCTCCCAGCTGGTCCAGGCAATTCATCAATTTCGATTCGCGGAATCTTTTTTCAGCCAGGTTATAGAAAGGTCCAAGGTCAGGCCGATTCGCATCGCAACTCCACCACAGCTCTTTAAAATGGGCAACCAGGCCGCTGACAATATCCTCGAAAGGTAAGTTGGGCTGAGACTGATTTATTGCATCAACAGCAGGCATTTGAGGGGCCTATGTTTTGTTAGGGATTATTACTTTTCGCTTAAGCAAATTCGAAAATATGAATTTAATATTCAACAAAACCAGACAGCGCGCCCTGCCAAACTTGAATAAATCGGTGGGCGGAATCAAAGGCATTTTTCTCTTTGATAATTGCCCTATTCTACTGCGTCCCGGGGCATTTTCGATTCTTGGACATTATTTTTTGGGTCCCATTGACTTAATCAAAACCATGACTATCTCAGTCATGGTTCATGATTGGTCGAATGGAGATGAAATGGTCGCGAAGCTCTCCTGAAGTAACGGTCCCCTTCAGGATACTTGCCTGGTCTGCCTATATTCCAAAAATCTGTGGACGCGCAGACCTCGATCAGGAAATTAATCCAACTTGTTTGCCGACCTTGGCGAAGGTTTCCAGGACGCGGCTCATCTGCTCGTCGGTGTGGGTAGCCATATAACTGGTACGCAGAAGTTGTTGGCCTTCGGGGACAGCGGGGGCGATGACCGGGTTGACAAAGATGCCTGCATCGAAGAGCGCTTTCCAGATCGCCAGCGTACGCATATCATCCCCAATATGGATGGGAATAATGGGGGTTTCAGATTTGCCAATGTCGAAACCTAGGCGAAGGTATTCTTTGCGCATATAAGCCCCTATGTCATTAACGCGCTGGATCCGCTCCGGTTCAGCCTGCATGACGTGCAGGGCAGCCTGGGCTGCCGCGGCATTGGCAGGTGGGATGCTGGCGCTGAAGATCATGGCACGTGCGTGGTGCTTGATGTAGTGAATAATGTTGTCATCGCCCGCGATAAAGCCACCGAGCGAGGCGAAGGATTTACTGAAGGTGGACATGATCAAATCAACATCACCGGTCAAATTAAAATGCGCGGCAGTACCGTGTCCCCCCCCGAGCACACCAGTCGCGTGGGCATCATCCACCATCAGGCGGGCGCCGTACTTCTTGCAGAGAGGGATGATCCCCGGAAGAGGAGCAATGTCTCCTTCCATACTATACAGCCCATCCACCACCAATAGTTTGCCGGCGTCCCCTGCGGCTCGCAGAACACGCTCCAGGTCTGCCATATCGTTGTGGCGGAAACGGACCGTCTTGCCCCAACTGAGCTTCGCACCGTCCACGATGGAGGCGTGGTCCTGTTTATCGAGAATCACCACATCCTCCCGGCTTACAAGGGCGCTGATGGTTCCCATGTTGGTCTGCATGCCGGTCGAGAAAACGAGGGCAGCTTCCTTCCCCACCCATTCAGCAATTTCATGCTCAAGTTGTTCGTGCAGTTCGATGGTTCCATTAAGAAAGCGGGAGCCGGTACAGGAAGTCCCGTAGCGTTGGATGGCATCCAATGCAGCCTGGCGGACCTTGGGATGGGTGGTCAAACCAAGATAGTTGTTCGAACCGCACATGATGAGGCGGTGCCCGCGAAAAACTGCTTCGGTTCCCTCGTTTTCGGTCAGCGGGATGAAATAGGGGTAATAGCCCCCCTGGATGGCCTCTCGTGCCGTAGTGTAATTCGTGCATTTCTCAAAAATATCCATACAGATTCTCCCGTTTGTTGGATTGGTGTTTAGCTGTTGGAACCATCTAATCCCTGTTTCGGTCCTTTATTCCGTGCAATTCACCATAAGATCGTTGGGGCTAAGTTTTTTTGTTTTTCCTTCCTGCACCTGCCATCATGTCCAGGATTGCGAAGACAAGGCTCTTGGGCAGTTTACTGGATAGAATGTAGAACATGCGCGAGTCTGTGCCCGGGAAGATCATGAAGTGACCTTTCTCAGCTTGTTGCAGGATGGAGCGGGCCACCTTCTCAGCTGAGAGAGCCTTGGCATTTCCCGAGATGGCCTTGGTCTCGGCAGGTTTGAATGGTTCCTCATATGCCAGCTGTGGCGTGTCAGTATCGGGTGGGAAGGCCACCGAGACACGAATGCTATGGGCTTTCATCTCTGCCCGCAGAACTTCCGAGAAACCGGTCACGGCGTATTTAGACGCACCGTATGCGCTGTATCCAAATACACCCAAATAACCCGCCATTGAAGAAATATTGATAATGTGGCCGGAACCGCGCGCCAGCATGGCAGGCAGGACCGCGGTGGTCACATATACTGTCCCGAAATAGTTGACTTGCATCAACCTCTCGAATACTTCATGCGAAAGTTCCTGGATATATCCAGGCTGGGTGATGCCAGCCGAATTAATAACCACATCCGGCGCCCCGGCAGATTTCGTCACAGTCTCGACCATCCGCTCTACCTGCGCCGGATCCGAAACATCCGCGGAGACGATCCCGCAGTGTTGGGATGGGTCGCGGCGGGCAGCCTCCACTTCTTTGAGTGCGGCCTCCAAGAGTTCACTCCGGCGGGCGGCCAGCCAGACCTGTGCGCCAGCTGCAGACAATTGTTTTGCTGCAGCCAACCCAATCCCGCTTGAACCTCCCGTGACCAATACCACCTTTTTATTCCAATAATTGTTCTCTTCCATATCTACCTCTATTGGGAGCACCTAACAAAGAAAACGTGACTGCCTTATAAGCTCGTAAATGATTAGTTCCTGCTTTGGTTCCTGCAAAAAATCGTTTCTGGCTTTACAGGCCTTCCACGCTCGATAAAGCAGTCGCGAATTTGTTCAAGGCCTCGTCGATGACCTCGTCCGTGTCCGCCATGCTGGTATACATGCGGCTGCCTGCCAGGGTGATGAGCCCGTTTGCCATGTAGGCCGCACCCATCTCTTCCATCATGTGCCTGCGCGGTTTCATTTCCTTTAGAAGTTTAAGCGGATGGTGCAGGTCGAGCAGCATCACACCGGAAGTTTCTAGATGAACAATCGGGCCCTGGTTGAAGGCAACAAAGGGAAGATTGTACTCTTCGAGGATTGCCTGCAATCCGCGGGTCAGGCGGTCGCCAGCTTTGCCAGCCAGGACCGGGGCATTTGTCCGTTCCATTTCGAGCAGTGCATGATAACCTGCAACGCAAGATAGAGGGTTGGCTGAGAGAGTCCCGCCTACGTAAGCCCGCTCCCCTGCACCTCCGAGACCGGCTGCGAAACACTGGATCACATCCGCACGTCCACCCACGCCACCGGCCATCGGGTAGCCGCCGGAAATGCATTTGCCGAATACGGTCAGATCAGGCTTGACCCCGAAATAGCCCTGCGCCCCTCCCATACCGAGGCGAAAGCCTGTCACTACTTCATCGAAGATCAGCAGCGCGCCGAATTCATCGCACAGTTCACGCACTTTCCGGTTGAAGTCGAAAGGCACCGGACGTGTCCCGCTTTCCGGTCCGACCGGCTCGAGGATGACTGCAGCTGTTCCTCCCAGCAGGCGGTTTAAGATCAACTTTGTTTTGAGCGCTCCCAGTGAGTTTGGGAAGAATTCCTGGGTATTGGCAGTGGCACCAAAGGGGATTCCCTTCGCCTCCAGTCGCCCCACCCCGGGGATATGCAGGCCGTAGATCATCGAATCGCTCCAACCGTGATAGGCTCCGCCGACTTTGATGATCTTCTTTTTCTTGGTGAAAGCCCGGGCAGCGCGGATAGCCGCCATGACGCCCTCTGTACCGGAGCCGAGCATGCGGAACATTTCGACCGACGGCATAAATCGATGGATGAGCTGGGCCAACTTGAGTTCGTACTCATGGAACAAACCGGTCACCGGACCGCATGTCTGCAGCAGCTCTATGACGCGATCACGAACCGGGGCGTAGTTGCTGCCCAGGATGGTCGGTCCACCGGCTTGTAGAAAATCGATATAGCGGTTGCCATCCACATCCCACAGGTAGGCGCCCTCGGCTTTTTCAATGGCAATGGGGAAGGGATAATTGAAGGCCAGGTTGTGCTGCACCCCGCCGGGGATAAGCTTGCAGGCTTCCTCGTTGAGCGCCTTCGAACGGGCACATTTGGTGTCGAAATAATCCAGGTATTCCTGCATCCTTTCGCTTTTAACCGGGCGGATTGGTTGATTGATCAGGTTCTTCAGCCGGGCGTAGACTTCAACGGTATCTGGATACTGGGAGATGGCGGATTGTTGTTCAGTCATTGGATCACCATTTTTTATTTAGAAGGGTTTCAAGGAACGGTTAGCCGTTCAATCGTTTATAGCTTCCTTTGTTGCGATGATAAAACTCCACGAATTCGGCAAATAATTTATCGTAAATCGCTCGGTTCTCCGGGTTCGGGGAATAGGTTGCCTTGAACTGGACCATCTGCGGGATGTCTTTAAAAGCCAGGAGTCCCAGTCCGACCGCGGCGATGAATGCTGCCCCGCGTGCATTGGCCTGGATCGGGTCGCGCACCTGGCGGATGGTCACGTTCATTACGTCTGCCAGGATCTGGCTCCAGAGATCCGATTTTGCACCGCCTCCGACGAAATTCAATTTCGTCAGTTTGCGACCTACAAATTTATCGGCAGGGATGAGTAACCAGCGTATGTTTAGCGCCACTCCTTCCAGAAATGCGCGAATGATATCCTCGCGCGTATTATCCAAAGAAATGTTAAAGAGAGCGGCGCGGGCATTCCGGTCATCGACAGGAGAGCGCTCCCCGTAGATCCAGGGCATATACATCAGGCCACGGCTCCCGGGTGGGACTTTTCCTGCGATCCGGTCAAAAATCTGAAAAACGTCGGGAGCCTGTTCCGCCTGCAAAAGCTCATCCTTGTGGTAAAGGATCTTATCGCGCAAAAAATTCAAATTGCCGCCGGCAGTGGTCTGGAGAGCGATCAGCAGGTATTTTCCTGGAATGGCACAGGGAACCGAGGCCATAAAAGTTGACAGGTCAGTCTTTTTAGCTGGCACGTGGGCCGCTACCCAGTTGGATGTGCCGATATAAACGTGAGCGTCGAAATCGTCCACCGTTCCCGCGCCGATGGCTGCCGCGCTGACATCAATCGCGCCCGCAACGACTTTTACCCCTTCCTTTAATCCCAGTGCCCTGGCCACATCCTGTTTCAAGTCGCCGATTACTGTGGTGCACTGCACAAGCTCCGGGAACTTATCCGGGGCAATGCCGCAGTCTTTGAGAAGTCCATCGTGGTAGGTGATATGGGCTGAATCGCGGTTGTCGGTAACCCAGGAGGTCAGGATCGAATCGGGTGTGGCTACGAATTTCCCGGTAAGGCACAGGTTCATGTAGTCCAGTGCGTTCAGGAACTTGTATGTTTTTTTATAAATTTCAGGGTACTCGTCGCGGACGAACAGCATGTGCGCGGCCGGGTCGGTACCGGTCAGCGTGGGCACTCCACCGGTCAGGTTTATCCAGCGGGGCAGCTTGAAAATATTGTATCCTGCTACGTTGAATGTGCCACTGGTGATTTTGTGCAGCTGCCGGGCGCCGCGCATATCCAGCCACGAGATAACGTTCATCAGCGCTTTGCCATCCGCATCCACCGGGACGGTACATTCCCCCTGGGATGAACAGCACACCGCAACAATGCTTTCGACCGGCACTAGGTCTTTCTGGATTAATCTTTTGGCTGTTGTGAGGAAAGCCTGCCACCAATCCTGTGGATCCTGTTCAGCGCCGCCGTCAGGGAGAACAATGAGAGGAATTTCCTGGACTTCCCAGCCCATCACCTTGCCGGAGATGGAAATCAACGCCGTTTTCAGGGCCGACGTGCCCAGGTCAATTGCAAGGATATAGGGTTCTTTTTCCAAGTTCCACTCCTTTTGGTAGACTCTGGTTTTGAAAATTAGCGCCTGCTATATCATAACCCCGTCGAATGGGTGAGTTATGCTAATGAGCACGAGAATCTTTTTCACGCCAGTTGAAGATATCGGATGTGGAAAGCCGCCTACTTCCCAAAAGCCGGTACGGACTGGTAACTTTTTTCAAGCAGACCGATCAGCTTCTCTGGCTGATGGGAAAATTCAGCGATGGAAATCTCCCCTCGCACCATGGCCAGCAGGGTCTCGGTCTCCAGGCGGCTGACTGGAGTGGGGACACCAAACTTCTCTCCATAACGCACCACTGCCCCCTGCAGCCACTCCACTTCGCTTTTCCGGCGTCCGGCGTGCAGATCGATATGGAAAGATGGCATCTTCCCGCCCCTGCCTCCACCGACGACTTTATTCAATATCGGATGGGCAAGGAAGCGCGGCAGGCGCAAGGCCAGCGCCAGGGCTTGCACCGGCATATCAGGTAAGTTCACCGGATGGATCCCCTGGGCCGCCATGACTGCCAGGGCCTCATGGGCCATGCGTATCTCCAAATTGTATAATCCCGGATGACTAAATATCTCCCCCGGGCTGATATCGAGGATGGCTGCCGTTGCAGTCCCCGGCAGGTTGGCCAGGAGCTTGGACCACTTCATGTCTGCCGGCCGGGAGCAGAGGCGAGCATTCAACGAGGCCGAATTAAATGCCTCCCTTAATTGCTCTGATAGGGGATGCCCGGAGGCGATGCCGATGCCGCGTGCCCTTTCCAGAACGATGTCGCCGGCTGCCCTGCGGAAAATCGAACAGGTCACCGTGCCTGCAATGACACGCTCGGCACCCAGCAGAGCCGCGATGGCGGGTTCATTCTCGACTCCATTTTGAATACATAGGATGGGCGGCATCCTGTCGGTGAAAGGTTTGATCCCTTCCAAGGCGGCCAGGGTGTCGAAGGATTTCATGGCAAAGATGGCTACGTCAAATGGCCCGAGCTTCAGCGCCTCTTCCGGCGAGGAAACAACTCCGATGAAAGCCGGAGGGACGATCACAGGTTCTGATGCCCTCCTGGATTTGTCGATGGATAAATCCAACCGCAGCCCCCGTTGTCGCAGATCTGCAGCGACGGAGGCTTGCTCAATAAAGACCACCTTATGCCCGGCCATCGCCAGCGATCCGCCCACGTAGGTACCCAC
>Ga0187878_1004170_pt1 | contig 11354 bp, 9 predicted proteins | sample June2016WEW_17_1_FD_132979 | JGI IMG/M metagenome (GOLD analysis project Ga0187878, IMG submission 132979) | Peatland microbial communities from SPRUCE experiment site at the Marcell Experimental Forest, Minnesota, USA - June2016WEW_17_150 | ecosystem: Environmental > Terrestrial > Soil >...
CGATGCCATCCGGGCCGGGGCGCGCTTCTTCGCCACCAACCCCGACCGTTACTGCCCGGTGCCCGGCGGTGGTGAGCCCGACTGTGCTGCCATCATTGCCGCCATCGAGGCCTGTACTAATACACGGGTCGAAGCCGTGGTCGGCAAACCATCCCATTACATGATCGAAGCCGCTCTGAACCTGATGAACCTCCCGGCCGCCGACTGCCTGATGACCGGCGACCGGTTGGAGACCGACGTGCATATGGGCCAGGCGGCCGGTATGTCCACCGCGCTGATGCTGACCGGCACGACCCTTGCGTCTGCCCTGGCAGCCTCTTCCATCCAGCCAACGTACGTCTTGCACCAGCTCGGCGACCTGCTGCCCTGACCTGCCTCCAGGTCGAGCGGGTTGATAGGGACAAAAGCAGCCGGTTAATGCACTACTTCCAGCACGGGATGGGGGCTTTTTCGATCCACTCCCGCGGATACGGTTTGAACGATGAGTTGCACTGAGCAGGGGGTAAGCGACCAGGTTGTTCTTGCCCCCGGTTGCCAGGTTGCGAGGGTGACCGTTGAGATGAGGTTCGACCGGAGTCAATCCTTATCGAAGACGGATACAAAATGAACCGGGAAGCCACTCACAGGCGCTTCCCGGATCTCCCCCAGGATGGTAATTGGGACAACCTTCCCATCCGCCGGTCAGAAGCCTGGGTTGGCTTACGGTTTGCCGACTGGCTGATCATTCCCTGCCGGCCAGTTCGCGCTCCTCGTACACTTTGATCTCGGCCACAAAGTCCATGCCCGCGGGAACGCCTTTACGGGTTCAACAGACATCCCAGACGGCGCTGAACGGCACGGATTTCAATTCTTCCTGCAAGGCCAGGCGGCTGGAGGAATCCCCTTCTCTCTCATACCCCTGGAGCCTCTCGACTGGCTGGAGCAGCGCCCATGATAACGGGTACTCTGTCCCTGGAGAGCTTCACGTCCAGCTCGATCGCAGGGACCCCCAGCCGCGCAGCCTCCCGAAACGCGCTGAGAGTGTTTTCGGGCGCCAGGCGGCTTGCCCCGCGATGAGCAATGACGACGGGGCGGACTGGATTACAGGTGTTGAATGTCGGCCATGGGCCTCCGACTCTGAGGCAAGGCGAGTTCTGCGCCTCACATTCGGGTTACAAAAGTGGCAGGCTCGAGGCCTGCCACTTGCGACCGTCTCGGCGGCAATTGAATCCGCGGGATCTTGCCTCACTCAGATGTCCACAAAAAACGACTGGGCCGAACGTTCCATCAGATCTCGGCTCATGGCCGGTTCCACACCCATGTAGCGAGCGATGTCCATGATCTGATCGCACAGGTCCCGCGGGTGGGAAGCCCGCAGCTTTCGGTTGGGTTTGATGTAGTACTCTTGCAGCAGGAAGGCCAGTTCCTCCTCAGAGTAGGCAACACCCTTCTGGGTCGCGACCCTTCGAAAAATCTCTCGGTACTCCTCGAACGACGGGTCCCCTATCGGAATCTTGTGCCGGAGCCTCCGCAGGAAGGCCTCGTCCACCAGATCTTTCGGTGGCAAGTTCGTCGAGAAAACCACGAGGACATCAAACGGCACTTCCACCTTTTGCCCGGTGTGGAGCGTCAAGTAGTCGATACGGTTCTCCAACGGCAGGATCCAGCGGTTCAGGAGATCCCGCGGGCGGACCTGCTGCCGTCCAAAGTCGTCGATCAACAGGATGCCGCCATTCGCCTTCACCTGAAATGGCGCCTCGTAAAACTTTTGCACGTCATTGAAGACCAGGTCTAGCCCGGCCAGGGTCAGCTCCCCTCCGACCATGATGAAGGGCCGACGGATTCTCACCCAGCGTGGATCGCGGCGCACATTGAGCCGCGCGGATGGAGCCCCCGCTCCCGTCAGAACATCCTCCTCGGGTGCAAGTTGATGAGTCACGGAGTCATACAGCTTAACCACGTGGCCCTCAAGATCCAGGGCATAGGGAATGTACATGTCCTCCCGCAGGATCATTTCGCCGATGGCGCGAGCGATGGTCGTTTTGCCGTCGCCAGGCGGCCCATAGAGGAAAATCGACATCCCCGAGTTTACGGCTGGCCCGATGCGCGAAACCGTCCGTTCCGAGAGCACCAGGGCAGAGAGCGCCTGCCGCATCACCCGGGGATTGACTACTGGGCGGCCGCGGGCCTGCTTTCGAATGGCAACGTTGTATTCGGAAAGGGGCACCGGGGCGGGCCCGGCATACTGGCTACGCTCGAGGGCCTCGCGCGCCCGAACCATCCCCTGACCGGTGATCGCGTATTGGTAGGCCCCTTCCCCGATGCCGACCTGAGCCTTGACCTCGATGAGCTTGTCCCGCTTCAGGGCCTCGAGGACTAGATCCACCACGCCCGTGAAGGGGAGAGTCATCAATTCGGCGATGCGGATTCCCGTGAGGTAGCCTTGGAAGTAAAGGATCTTGAGGGCCAGGTCCTGTAGCCAGAGCGGCGAGAGGCCGCTGTCCTCCACTCGAGTGATGGCAGGCGGGATGAACCTTCCTGCCGCAATGGTCGCCTCTTGCGCGCGAGTGACGGAGTATGGAAGAATGCTCAACTGTCACCTCGAGGCAGGTTCAGGGGAAGAAACGCGCCCGCCGGATCGATTATAGCATGGGCGGGAATTGCCCGGGGCTCGCCGCCCGTGTATACTTTCGCCGATGCAACTCAGCGTGATCATTCCCGTTTTCAATGAGAAAGCCACCCTGGCCGAGATCGTGCGCCGCGTCGCCGCCACCCGGCTTGCCGCGGAGATCATCGTCGTGGATGACGGCTCCACAGACGGGAGTCGCGAGGTCGTCGCCGAGCTCGAGGCTCGCGGCGACGTCCGCGCCATCTACCAGGCCAAGAACCGAGGAAAAGGGGCCGCGGTCCGAGCGGGGATCCAGGCCGCGACGGGCGAAGTCGTCCTCATCCAAGACGCTGATCTAGAATACAACCCAAAGGACTACCCGACCTTGCTCGGCCCGATCCAGGACGGAATCGCGGACGCCGTGTATGGGTCCCGGTTCCTGGGTGCGCCTCGGCGCGTTACCATGTTCTGGCACTTGCTCGCCAACAAACTGCTGACCTTCGCCACGAATTTGCTCTACAACAGCATCCTTTCGGACATGGAGACTGGATATAAGGCCTTTCGGGCCAGCGCTGTCCAGTCGATGCGACTGCGTGCAAACCGCTTCGATTTCGAGCCCGAGATCACGGCCAAATTGCTAAAGCGCGGCGCACGCCTGTTCGAGGTCCCCATCTCCTTCAACCCAAGAGAATACAGCGAAGGGAAGAAGATTGGAATGCGCGACGCCTTCTCCGCCATCTGGACTCTGCTCAAATACCGGTTCGTGAACTAGACTCCCCCGCCGCCCCGAGGCGGGAGTTAGGCCGGTCCGGGTTCCCCCAGATCCAGGACATTCAGCCGCAGACGGTTCACCCCTGAGAAATCGTCTTCCTCTAACCTGAAGGCGACCGCTACCACTTCCGGCAGTTGGATCGCATCCGATCCCCGCCCGAAGGCAATGGCATCGATGGTGGTGTTCCCCTCCTCGAGTCGAAGCGATAAGTGGCTGCCATCGCTACCCACCGCCCTCTTGGAGACCACTCTAACCCTGGGGGCGACGAAAACGGGATGTGGATTTCCCTGCCCGCACGGCTCCAATCGCTTCAGCCAACTTGCCAGTTCCGGGAGTTTGTGGAGACTCACAACGACATCAGCCTGCAGCGACGGCTCAAGCACCCGGAGTGCAAGTTCTGCCCGGGCCAGCGACTCCAACCGGGCCTGCAACGCAGGAAGATCTTCCAGGTGCACGGTGAAACCGGCCGCGGCGGCGTGCCCGCCATGACGAATCAGCAGGTCCTCACAGTCATCGAGCGCGTGGGTGAGATGAAACTCTGGGATGCTCCGCGCGGAGCCTTTGGCCAGCCCATCTTGCAGGTCAACTGCCACCACGGCGACGGGCCGATACAATTCTTCACTCAGTCGAGAGGCCGCAAGACCAATGACCCCAGGGCTGTAAGACGAGTCGCAGGCGAAAACAAAAAAGGGAAGCTCCCGGCCCATCTCGCCCGAAGCCGAGGAGAGGATTTGGTCTCGGGCATGAGAGGTCACCGTCCGGGTGATCTGCTGTCTGCGCCGATTCCAGCTGGACAGCAACGCCGCGAGTTGGGTCGCGACTTCCGGCGCGTCGGTCTCCAGCAGAGAGTAGGCGGTCATGGCATGTTCGACGCGACCGGCGGAATTCAGTCTGGGACCGAGCACAAAACCAATCGTCGCTGCCGTGACACTCCCGGATTTGAGCGAGGCGGCTTCCATCAGCTTCCTGAGCCCAAGGTTTCGAGGCCCCCCCCTCGCATTAAGGCTGACCAGGCCGGTATGGACTAGGAAACGATTCTCCCCTATCAAGGGCGCGAGATCGGCGACGGTCCCTACAGCCACGAGTTCGAGGTACCCCTCGAGCGAGGGCGCTCGCCGCGCTGGCTTTCGTCTGAGCTCCGTCTCGACCCCCTGCGCCAGCTTATAAGCGACCCCCACGCCCGCCAGCGCCTTGTCGGGATAAGAATCGTCAGGGATCTTCGGGTCAATGACCGCCAGCGCGCTCGGAAGCTCCGCCAGGGGCTCATGATGGTCTGTGATCACCAAGTCCAAGCCCATCTGGCTGGCCGCTTGCGCTTCCTCCAACGAGCGGACGCCGCAATCCACCGTGATCACTAGTCCGTACCCTTCCTCCTTCAGTTTCCGGAGCGCCTCGGTGTTCAGGCCATACCCTTCTTCAAACCGACTCGGGATGTAGGGGAAGGCAAGGGCGCCGCATTCCCGAAGGTAGCGCACCAATAGTACGGTCGCGGTTACTCCGTCCGTGTCGTAGTCGCCGTAGATTGCGATCTTTTCAGCGGATCTCACCGAACCGAGGACACGTTCGACTGCCGCTCCGACACCATTCAACCGCATGGGGTCGCTGTTCGCCGGTGGCTCCACTCGCAGAAAACGATCGGCCCTCTCGGGGGTGGTTACCCCTCGATTAAATAGTACCTGGGCCAACTCAGAAGGTAGTTGGGCCAGCCCTAAGGCCACGCTCGCTGGGAGCGGCTCGTGAATAACCCACCGTTTCCGTCTCAGCACTCGGAGCCCCTCAGACCGTTCCCGAATTCGCAACCGTTGACTTCAACCAACTGCCGGTGAGCCAGGGGCGGGAATCCTTTCCCTGGCCACATTCAAATCCCACCAAGGAGCCCGTGGGCGAGGGCCTGCAGCGGCCAGAGACTGTCCAGGCACGCAAGCGAGAGGCAAAGGACCCCGACCCGGAAGGTTGAAACCATGACGGTCATGAGCCAGATTCCTGCCACGACAGCTCCTCCCCCAACTCAAGCGACGAGTTGGAAAACCAGCGCTTGCAAGGCTTGGCAGGCGACATGCTTCGAGCGGTTCCTTTGGCTCAGGAACATGATCAAGGCGGCCACTGGACCGAAGAATCCCGGAACCAGATTGGCGTAGAGGGGCAGGCATGGGCAAGCAAGGCCCCTGTCCACTCCGCACAAGGCGACAGCGGCCAGCGCCCCAGCAAGCGGGGCGCCCGGGGAGCGCTTTTGGGAACTTCCTGCTCGCGCGTCTGGGCCCTGGAGCCTTTCCACGTTCGCGGCGATCTAGCCGGAACAGTATAGCTACCCGGCAGGACGCCCGCAAACCGGAGGCCAGCCGGAGGGCAGCAACGCCAGGGCCCGCGCGCGCGGGCCCTGGTTCGCCAACTCGACGGTACAGCCTTCTTCAAGCTTAGGCCCACCCCTGCTTCTTCACAAAATTGGTGATTACCGGGATGTTGATCATGTTCCCCTGATAGGCGCGGTACGCCCAGTAGATCTGCAGGATCAGCCCCAGGGGCCAAATGCAAAGGCCGATCAAGAAGGCGCTGGTGATCGCCACCACAATGTAAAACGCGATTCCCCACGCTAGAGCCTGGCCGTTGTGGGCTCGGATATAGGGCCTCGTCTTCTTGTCCTGCATCAGCAAGAGAATGATGGGGACAAGCGGTGTGAAAACGTACGCAAGCGCCGACCACAGCTTGTCATCACTGGTAGCTTCCATTCCGGATTGCGCAGTCATTTGACTCCTCCTCTGGCCTGAACCGAATTCTTGATTTCGTCAATCCACGACAGCTTAACAGATCAAACCCGGTGGATCCGCCGTCCGGGTCCCGAATGATAACCCCGCCCTCGCTGGCAGGTTGCGCGTGCTAGAATCCAGTCATGCAGGTCGTCTTTATGGGTTCCCCTTCCTTCTCGCTCCCGACGTTGCGGGCTCTGGCGTCCGATTATGACGTCAGCGGGGTGGTCACCATGCCTGATCGACCCGCCGGCCGGGGCGGTCAGCTCTCCCCGCCACCCGTCAAGGAGCTCGCCATGCAATTGGGGCTCCCTCTCCTGCAACCCGTGCGCTTGAAGGGTGAGGAGGTGGTCTCCCAGCTGAGGGCCTGGAAGCCCGATGTGGTTGTCGTCGCCGCTTACGGTCAGATTCTGCCCAGGGAGGTCCTGAACCTTCCAGGCTTGGGATGCCTGAACCTGCATGCCTCACTGCTCCCCCGATATCGTGGGGCCTCTCCAATCGCCGCCGCCATTTTGGCGGGCGATAGGGTGACCGGAGTCACCCTCGTGAAGATGGACGCCGGGATGGATTCCGGACCCATACTGGCCCAGGAGGTTGCTAAAATCCTGCCCGAGGAAGACGCGGGAAGCTTGGGCGACCGCCTTGCGGAGCTGGCCTCCGCCATGGTCATTCGCTATCTCCCCCGGTACCTGCGTGGGGAGCTCGTGCCTGCGGATCAAGACCCGAGCCGAGTCAGCTACGCCCCACGGCTCCACAAAGAGGACGGAAGATTGGACTTTTGCGATTCGGCCTTGTCCCTCGAAAGGAGAATCCGCGCCCTGAGCCCCTGGCCAGGGGCGTATTGTTACTGGGACAGGCGGCGTCTGAAGATCATCAAGGCCAAGTTAGTCGCCTCCCAGGCGGACTCGGCCCTCACCCAGCCGGGAAAGGTGTTCGAGACCTCCAGCGGACCCGCCGCCAGGACGGGAGCCGGGGACCTCCTGCTTCTTCAGGTTCAGCTCCCCGGGCGCAAGGTTCTCAAGGGAGTTGACTTCGCCCGCGGAGCCCGCGGCTTTCTAGGGTCCAAGCTAGAATAGCTGCCGGCGTCGCCCGATGGCTACGCCTCTCGGGCACAATTTCGAGGAACGGGGCTGGGCCGTGGAAAAGCGTGCGTATCACGGGGACTTGACCTTGGACCTACTTGCCAATGCGCTGGTGTCACGCTTCGACCAGGGCAACCTCCGCGCGCAGGTCCTGGGGCAAGGCGACCAAGTGGTAGTCCAAATCGCGACACGCCAGCAACCTCACTCGGGTGGACAAACGGCTCTTTCGGTTCTGCTTGAGAAGACCGAAGATGGCGTCCTAGTCCAGGTTGGGAATCAAGAGTGGCTGGGCCTTGCAGCCAGCTTTGGGTTGACAGCACTCACCGCGCTTCGCAATCCTTTTTCCCTTGTGGGGCGATTGGATGACATTGCGCAGGACATCTCCTCCCTGCAGCTTCGAGATGAGGTGTGGGCTCAAGTGGAGGCCACGGCGGCAGCGATTGGAGCCGGTACTGCCCTTTCCGAGAGACTCAGGCGAGTCCAGTGTGAGTACTGTGGAATTGCTGCGCCCGTAGGCGAGCCCTCCTGCCCCGCTTGCGGCGCTCCTCTTGGCTCCGCACAGCCAACGACGTGTCCGCACTGCGGCTTCGTCCTCCCCCGATCCCTGAGCCGTTGTCCGAATTGCCAGCAGCCGATCTCCGCATGAGAACCAGATCTCCCAGTCCCCGCCCCCAGCCCTTGTCCCCCGCCGCCTCGAAGTCCGGCGGCGGCGAGAATCTGCCCGAGGGGCTCGGAAAGTAAGGCCGGGCGGCCGAGACTCCGGCCGGAATGCAAGTGCCCTCCGCCTGAGCCCTGGGATGGCGCGCCGAGGCCGCGCCCGAAGCAATTCCCCAAGGGTATAATGGGTTGACACAGGGCTCGGAGCCGCCGATCCCGGCCATGCCCGGGGACAAAGCTCGAGCGAGGGGACAAGATGAGCGGACTCGAACAAGGAATCATTGATCGACATCTCAAAGGCAATGTCGTGTATATGGACGCGGGCCATTTGGCCGTGAAGGACAAAGGGCGCGTCCGGGACCAAGCTGGAGAGTTGGCGAGACTCTCCGCCTTGGGATCGCCCGCAGAGCAAAGCGAGGCCCGCTGGCTGATCTGGGAAACCGCCCAAGCGATGGGCATCGTACCTGCCTCGATCAACTCGCTCTACATGGCGCGCGGTCGAGGGGAGGTTCCACCCACTTTCACCGTGCCAGCGATGAATCTGCGCATGCTAGCCTTCGATGCCGCTCGAGCCGTCTTCCGTGCAGCCAAGTCCCGTGCCGCCGGGGCTATCGTCTTTGAGATCGCGCGCTCAGAGATCGGCTATACCGAGCAGCGTCCGGGCGAGTATTCCGCCTCGGTCTTGGCGGCGGCTCTGGCGGAGATGTGGAGCGGCCCTCTCTTCATCCAGGGGGACCACTTTCAGGTTTCAGCCAAGAAGTATCGAACCTCGCCCGAGGTCGAGATTCAGGCCATCCGCGACCTGATCGTGGAAGCGCTCGCCGCTGGCTTCTTCAACATTGACATTGACACCTCCACTCTTGTGGACCTGACTCGACCTACAGTCCGAGAGCAACAGAAGGTCAACGCCGCCTTGTGTGCCGAGTTCTCTGCCTTCATTCGTCAGAAGCAGCCCAAAGGAGTCGAGGTTTCGATCGGTGGGGAAATCGGGGAGGTCGGCGGCCGAAATAGTACCGAGGAAGAGTTGCGGGCCTTCCTCGAGCTGTTCGGAGTGGAACTCGATCGCCGCTCGAATGAGGCCCATGGGGTCAGCAAGATCAGCATTCAAACAGGCACTTCTCACGGAGGAGTCGTTCTGCCGGATGGGACCATCGCCCAGGTAGCTGTCGATTTCAAGACGCTGCAGCATCTCTCCCAGGTGGCTCGCAAGGACTTCGGCCTCGCCGGCGCCGTGCAGCATGGCGCCTCCACCCTGCCCGAAGGGGCCTTTCGGAGTTTTGTCGAGCACGAAGCCTGCGAGGTGCACCTGGCCACCAATTTCCAGAATATCGCCTTCGATCTTCTCCCCGCTGACCTGTCCGCTGAGATGTACGCTTGGGCCAAGGAAAACTGCGCGGACGAGCGAAAGCCCCAGGACACTGAGGAACAGTTCCTTTACAAGACTCGCAAGAGGACGATCGGCCCCTTTAAGGAGCGACTCTGGAACCTGCCTGAAGAGAGCCGCCTGACAATCCGTGACGCCTGGGAAAAACAATTCGCGTTTCTCTTCGATCAACTCTGCGTGGGCGGAACGGCCGACACGGTGGCCCGGAACGTCAAGGCCCCGGCTCTCCATCGTTCCCCGCAGGATTTTGGTGCGCGCGAGACCTCACGGTCATCGGGCCCTGGCGATCTTGCCGATTGAATGGCCTGTGACCAAGAAGGACTGCTCGTCGAGCGAACCGCCATGGGCCGAGAAGAACAAGGCGTGCGAGGGCAGGCGCGATATGCGCTGATCCCGCGCACGCTTGTATTGTTATTCTGCCGCGACCAAGTGCTGCTCCTGCAGGGTGCCCCGAGCAAGCGGATCTGGCCAGGTCGCTACAACGGAATGGGAGGCCACCTCGAGCGGGGGGAAAGCCTGCTCGAGGCCGCTCGCAGGGAGCTGCGAGAGGAGGCGGGTCTGGAAACCGAGGACTTGCACTTGTGCGGGCTCATCACGTTGGATGCCGAACCCGAGCGAGGCGTGCTGATCGCCGTCTTTCGCGGTGAATTGCCATCCTGCCCTCGAACCCATTCGTCGCCAGAGGGAACGGCCGAGTGGTTTGCTATTCGGGAGGCACCTAATCTCCCCCTCGTTCCCGACCTGTACGAGGTCTTGCCCCGCGTTTTTTCTTGGAAGCCCGATGCACCCGTGTTTCACGCCCACTCATACTACGACGAGCACGAGATGCTCCGAGTCCGTTTCAGCCCATGATCTCGCGACCGGCGCTACTTCCCGCCCGTTCGATCAAAGAAGCACAGTAAAGTACTCCCATATCGGCGCTGTTCCCTTTCCTGAAGATTCCCCGCAAGGACCGGCCGGTACTCTCTCGGGTCAATCTGAACTACGATCTGCCCCTCGCCACTCAGCCAATCTGGCGATTGATCCAGCTTCTCAAGCGAACGAATCCAGAGCCCCTCGTACTGAGGCGGAGCAACATAAATGATCTCAAATCTCTCCGCGGGCCTCCTGCCCAAGAACCGGAAGGCATCTGAGTGGATCACCCGGGCCCGATCGCTCAAACCAGTTAGTTCGAGGTTTTGATGCACGGTGCGGATGGCAAGCGGATCGCGATCCACGAACACCACCGAGCGGGCGCCCCGGCTGAGAGCCTCGATTCCAACTCCTCCTGTGCCAGCAAACAGATCCAAGAGGCAGGCCCCGACGACTTCCTCACCCAACAAGTCAAACAGCGCGACCTTTGCCCGATCGGTGATGGGACGGGTCGACCCGCCGGGGACCCCTTTGAGTTTTCGCCCTTTGGCCGTTCCGGAGATAACGCGCATTCTCGCTCGATGGGGCAGTGTCCGCCGGATCAGTGGGGGATCGGGCGCCAGGCGGCATCATATTCGACATGGGAGTCAGACGTCAGTGGGTCGAGGCCGCCGCCGACGACACGAGCGATGTAGAGATCGTGGTTTCCACCGGGTCCCAAGGCATCCGCAAGCACCCAGAGGCTGTCTGGGGAAAAGCGAGCTTCCGTTACCCCCCCGCTGACCATCCTGATCTGCTTCTCGTTAAAGCCATGATCGGCAAACAAAGTGGTCACCACTTGACCGTTGAGAGCAGCTCGGACGGCAAGTATCAATTGGCCGTTGGGAGACCAGTCCGGACTCGAATACGCGCCTGGCCCGCGCGAATACTGTTGGCGGTTGTTTCCGTCTGCGTTCATCACAAAGACCGTGGGGGTCTGAATCGAGGAGATCGAAACGAACACGAGCAGGCTGCCGTCCGGCGACCAGCGCGGTTGATCGTCCACGGCACCCGAAGGGCTCAGCCGCTTTCGATTCCCCCCAGTCGCATCCATCACAAAGATCTGCGGCTGCCCCCCCTGCAAGGAGGTGAAGGCTATCTGCTTGCCATCCGGCGACCACGCCGGATCATAGTCCCCGCCTGGAGCCGTGGATATCGGGTTCACATTCGTCCCGTCCCAATTCATCACCCAGGTGGAGGCATTGACATAGCTCGATTGATTTCCCGGGCAGGGCGA
>Ga0187878_1004174_pt1 | contig 11347 bp, 10 predicted proteins | sample June2016WEW_17_1_FD_132979 | JGI IMG/M metagenome (GOLD analysis project Ga0187878, IMG submission 132979) | Peatland microbial communities from SPRUCE experiment site at the Marcell Experimental Forest, Minnesota, USA - June2016WEW_17_150 | ecosystem: Environmental > Terrestrial > Soil >...
AGGCAGGCATTCTGATCCTGAGGTCGAATCGCAACGCGTCGACCCGTTCGGGTGTGACGCGAGTGTACCACCAGGCCCCCCAATTGAAAACTCACGGCGCACCTCAGGAACCGCGCCTGGGAGTATCCATCTCGCTCATCTCTCCCTTGGCCAGGAAGACGGTCCGCTCACAAATGTTGGTCACCCGATCCGCCATGCGTTCGAGGTTGTGGGCGACCCACAAAAGGTAGGTGGCCCCATCGATCTTTTGCGGGTCCGCCATCATGATGGTCAGGAGTTCGCGATAGACTTGGTTGTAAAGCCCATCCACCTCGTCGTCTTCCAAAGGCACTTGCTCGGCCGCATGATCATCCCCTGCCACAAAGGCACCGAGCGCGCGGTGCAGCATGTCCACCGCTTTCTGCGCCATACGTGGAATGTCGATGAGCGGTTTGACCAGAGGCTGATCCTCAAGGCGCAAGGTGATCTCGGCGATTCCCTTGGCATAGTCCCCAATGCGCTCCAACTCCGTGATGATCTCCAAGATGGCGGTGATGGTGCGCAAGTCGTGGGCCACCGGCTGCTGCGTTGCGATCACGGAAAGACAGGCGTTCTCGATCGCAAAGCGCTTGGCATTGATGGCGCGATCCCCCGCGATCACTCCTCGTGAAGCCTGCAGATCCCTGCGCTTCAACGCCCCCACTGCGGACAAAGTGGCTTCTTCCACCATGCTTCCCAGAAGCAGCACCTCGTTCTGGAGAGCCTTGATCTCCCGTTCCAGCGTCTCTCTCGGCATCCCTCACCTCGCCCGCCTTAGGGCCCCGGCTGATCTGTCCCTCGCGGCCCGCTGAGAAGCCCATGGACCCTATCCGAATCGGCCGGTAATATAGTCCTCGGTCCGTTTGTCCTTCGGCCGGGTAAACATCTGCGCCGTGACGCCAAACTCAATCAACTCCCCCGTTCGGTCGGGGCGCATCATCATCATCGCGGTCAGATCCGAGACCCGGGCCGCCTGCTGCATGTTGTGGGTGACCACCACGATCGTGTACTGGCTGACGAGCTGCCTCATGAGCTCTTCGATCCGCAGGGTCGCAATCGGATCCAGGGCGGAGGCGGGCTCATCCATCAGGATCACCTGCGGCTCAACCGCAATGGCCCGGGCAATGCAGACTCGCTGCTGCTGGCCACCGGAAAGGGCCAGAGCAGAGTGTCTGAGTTTGTCCTTCACCTCTTCCCAGAGGGCGGCTGCACGCAGGCTCCTCTCGACCACCTCCTCGAGCTGCGACCCGCGCGCCCCGTAGAGCCTGGGACCATAGGCCACATTGTCATAGATCGACTTGGGGAATGGATTGGCGCGTTGAAACACCATCCCGATTCGTCGACGGACTTCGACCACATCGACCCCGGGGGCCAGGATGTCCTTGCCATCGAGCAACACCCGGCCCTCGGTCCGTGCCCCTGGCACCAGATCCGTCATGCGGTTGAGGGCCCGCAATAGCGTCGACTTACCGCATCCCGAGGGGCCAATAATAGCCGTGATCCGGTGGTCTGGGATGTTAATGGCGATATCTCCCACAGCACGGAAGTTGCCGTAGAACACGCTTAGTCCCTGAACCGCAATCTTGGGTTCGCCCATGGCCAGGGCGTTTCTTTCTGGAAGCAAGGCACCGAACCGCGCCTCGGTCAAAGCTTCTTCGTTTGTACGCCTGGTGATGGCGTCACCGTTCATCGTAATTGATCTCCTAACCGCCTGGCACGCCACCAGACCAGGCCTCGCGCTGCGGCGTTAAGCAACAGCACGACCACGATCAGAACCAGTGCAGCTCCCCAGGCCTTGGCCTTCCAATCGGAGTACGGCGAAATGGCGTAAGTGTAGATGATCAAGGGAAGCGTCGCGATCGGCTGGTTGAGGGCCGTGCTAAAGAAAGGGTTGCCAAAGGCAGTGAAGAGCATGGGGGCCGCCTCACCCGCCCCGCGCGCGATCGCCAGCATGACCCCCGTCAGGACCCCATTGGCCGCAGCGGGCAGGAGCACCGAGAGCGAAGTCCGCCATTCGGCAGCCCCCAGAGCTAATGAGCCTTCCCGCAGGGAGCTGGGAACTAGCCTGAGCATCTCCTCAGTTGTGCGAATGATCGTGGGAAGCATGATGAACCCCAAGACAATGCCTCCCGAAAAAGCGGAGAAGCTTCTCATGGGAATCACAATCAGGCTGTACGCAAAGATTCCCATTACGATAGAGGGCACCCCCGACAACACATCCGTGGCGAACCGCAGGGCCAGTCCGAGGCCGGAGTCGGGGTGCGAGGCAGCGTAGAATGCGGCCAACACGGCGACCGGTGCGGAGACCACCAGCCCGAGTCCAACCGTCTCCGCCGAGCCAACCAGGGCGTTGACGATTCCGCCCCCTGGGATGCCCACAGGAGTCGGCAGGTGCGTGAAGAACGTCCAGGTTATCACGCTTCCCCCCTTTTGGATCACATAGATCAAGATCCACAGGAGGGGCGCGACTGCGAGCAAGGTCATCACCACGCACATGCTGAGCATCAAGGCATTGACGGTTTTCCTCTGCCGGCCCCGAGTCCGACCAAACTCTTGAGGAAGCGTCCCGGGGTTCACGCCCGTGCTTCTCCTGTAGCCCGCTGCGAGACACGCCAGACGAGCAGCCTCGCCAGGAAATTGAGGATCAGGGTAATGAAGAAGAGCACCAGTCCAATCTCGATCAGGGCGCTCAGATACAGACTGTTGGTCGCCTCGGTGAACTCGTTGGCGATCAGCGACGCCATGGTGTAGCCCGGATGGAGAAGGGAGGAGGAGAGATCAAGGGTGTTGCCGATGACCATGGTCACCGCCATCGTCTCCCCCAGCGCTCTCCCCAAGGCGAGTACGGCCGCGCCGAGGAATCCGGAGAGCCCGTAGGGCACGAGCACCTGGCTGATCATCTCCCAATGGGTTGCCCCCAAGGCCAGGGCCGCCTCTCGTTGCGACTGCGGGATCGCGCTGAATACGTCTCGGCTCACTGCGGCAATGGTGGGAAGGATCATGATGGTCAAGACCAGTGACGCGGCCAGACGGCTGGGCCCAAAAACCGGCCCGGCGAAGACCGGCAGAAACCCCAGGCTGTCGTTCAGGCCGAGCGCCAGCGGACGAACGAAGATTGGGATAAAGGCAAACAATCCCCACAAGCCATAGACCACACTGGGAACAGCGGCCAACATCTCTACCAGGAAGCCCACTGGCTGGCGCAGCCAGCGGGGTGCCATCTCCGCCAGGAAGATCGCCGTTCCCAGTCCCATGGGGAGGCAATCACCAGGGCTACCAAGGAGGTGACCAGGGTCCCCTGGATAAAGGGAAGCGCCCCGAACACCTGCCGGAGAGCTGGGTCCCATTGTGCCGTCACCAGGAACTGAAGCCCAAAGGCGAGCCGGGACTCGGCCGAGTGGAGCCACAGCTCGTAGCCAATCAAGCCTACCAGCGTGACGACTGCGATCGAGGAGAGCCTCAGGAGGACGTCGGAAACCAAGTCCCCGTGACGCCAGATTCGGAAGAGCGTTCTGCCCCCCGTGGGAGGGCGATGGGCGGCCTCGCGAGCGGATTCCCCGTTCACCCCGTTCCCTGGCTTTCCTTGATCCGAGGCAACTCCATTTCCTCGTGGCCATCCTGAAGGAGGGACATCTCCCTCCGGGGGATATCCCTCCTTCCTTGTCTTCAGAAAGCCGTACCACTACCGATTGCCGTCAGATTCAGCTCCTCGTGCGCCAGCGCTTACGGGGTCACGGGCGCACCGTTGCAGGTCATCGTTCCGAGAGTCGTGAAGTCCTGGCTTCGGATCGCGTCCGGGAGGGGGACATAGTCGAGTGACTGGGCATCCTGCGTTCCATTGGTGAGCGCCCAATGCAGGAATTGCACCAGCTTGGTGGCCTTGGCGCAATCGGTCTCATTCATATACACCAGGAAGTAAGTGTACCCCGCGATGGGCCAGGAGTCCTTGCCCGGCGCGTTGACGATGAGGCGGGCAAGCGTGTCGGGCATTTGAGTGCCAAAGTCGTTCATGGCATTCTGCGTGGTTTGAACGCTCGCCGTTACGGTGGTTCCGGCCGCATTCACCATATTCGCAAAGCCCAACTTGTTTTGCGTGGCATAGGCGAACTCGATGTACCCCAGGGAGCCGTCATTCTGGGAGATGATCCCGGACACGCCGTCATTGCCCTTGCCCCCCAAACCCACCGGCCACTGCACCGAGGTGGAGGCTCCGACCTTGTTCTTCCAATCGGGGCTCACCGCAGAAAGGTAGGAGGTGAAGATAAAGGTTGTTCCCGATCCGTCGGAGCGATGCGCCACGACAATGTCCTTGTTTGGCAGTGCCAGCCCGGGGTTGAGGGCCGCAATGGCGGGGTCATTCCACTTGCTAATCGTGCCGAGGTAGATGGCACTGAGGGTCGTCCCATCCAGGACCAGTGTCTGCTTCCCGTTCAATTCTTTCACGTTATAGGCAGGCACCACGGCGCCAGCAACGGTTGGGAACATGTGCAAGCTAGGCGCCGCGCTGAGTTGAGCGGGAGTCAGAATAGCATCGGAAGCACCGAAGTCTACCGTCTTGGCGGTGATTTGCTGGATCCCGCCGCCTGAGCCGATCGCCTGGTAGTTGATCTGGACGCGATTGTCGACAAAGGCGTAATCATAGAACCAGCGGCTGTAGAGCGGGTACGGGAAAGTAGCTCCTGCGCCGGTGAGCTGGACCATCCCCTCGGTTGGCGCCGGAGTGGGGCTAGGCACCGAGGAAGAGGTTGGGATGGAAACGGACGCTGGCCTATCGGTGGGGAGCAGCACTGCCCCCGTAGCCGGAGCCCCACACGCCGTGAGCAAAACGGCGGTCAGCAGCGCGGAAGACAAAACGAGCGATCTCCTGGTCATCTAGAATCCTCCTTGAAGGTTTTTTTCACTCTCAGCCTATTTCAAGGAGATTATTCCCAATCCAACGTCTGGTTAAGGCTCCGTCATCGAGGCGCAAGCATTGGGTTAAGGAGCTCTGCGCAAAGTGAAATAGAAGCGGCTTCCCCTTCCCTCGGTGCTGGTCGCCCAGATGCGGCCGCCATGAGCCTCGACCAGATGCTTGGCGATCGAGAGCCCTAGCCCGGTGCCGCCCCCCGAGCGCACCCGGTCCGCCTTATAGAAGCGCTCAAAGATCCGAGCCAAGTCCTCTTCCGCAATGCCCACTCCCGTGTCGGACACTTCAAAGCGCACAAACTCCCCTTCCACTTGGGTCTGAATTCCGATCCTCCCGCCCGGAGGGGTGAACTTGATCGCATTGTGCAGGAGATTCACCAGGACTTGTTCCACTCGGGGCGGATCGGCCAGCACGTTCGGAAGATCTGGATTTCGCTCCACCTGGACCATCAAACGCGCCCGCTCGGCTTGGATCTGAAGGCGACCCACGGCGGCGCTGACCAGCTGCAGAGGACTAATTGTCTGCAGCCGCAAGGGGACCTGGCCAGACTCGATCCGGGACAACTCCAGCAGTTCTTCGACGATCTGGATAAGAACGTCGATCTCCCTTTCGATGTGAGTGAGGAAGCGCCCTGAGGCAGCCGGATCCTCGAAAGCCCCGCTGCTGAGAGTCTCCACCAGCGCTTTCAACGAGGCCAGCGGGGTGCGCAGCTCATGGGAGATGTTGCTGACGAAGTCTCGCCGGATGGTCTCCAATTGGCGCAAGCGAGTGACATCTTGAAAGAGGAGCAGCACGCTGCCCGGGAGCCGCGGGCCAAGCGGGGTGGCCACGGCCTGCAAGAAGCGCTGCTCTCCTGGAATCTCGAGTGCGCAGGCCTGGGGCTCCCCCAAATCTCGCGCCTTCTGCCACAACTCATACACTTCGTGGCGGCGCAAGGCTTGCATGAGGCTCAATGCCTCAATATTCTGCCCTCTCAAGGCGAACATTGCGTCGATAGCGGGATTGGCAAGCCGAACTTGGCCAGCCGGATCGAGAATGACCGCGCCATCACTCATTCGCTCGAGGACCGTCCGCAGCAGGGCCGGCTCTGGCTCCAACTCCTCCAGCTTCACTTTCAACTCCCGGGCCAACAGGGCCAGAGACCGGGAAAGATCTCCAAGATCTCCCTTTTCCGCAGGCACCTCCCGAGCGCTCCAATCCCCTGCCCGCATGCGCTCGACGGTGTCCAACAGACGTTGAGAGGCCCCGACCTGTCCTTGTCCCACCCGCAGCAGGACGGCGCCCCCGAGCAGCAGGATTGCGGCCGTGCTCCACCAGAGGATCGACCTCTCCGTTTGCGCATTGCTCTGCATGCCAGCCAGCGGCAGCCCGACACGCAACACCCAGCGGCTCCCGTCCAGGGCCTGGAAGGGCACAGCCAAGTAGAGCCAGAGACTTGCACCCACAGGATCTGGCCGGGTGGCAAATGCCGGCAAACCCTGGCTGGCATCCTGAACCTCGGCACCGGGAACGGCGGCATGATCGAGAGACCCATCAGGCTCGGACCCTGCCAGAAAAGTTCCTTGTCGGGTGAATACGGCCAGACGGGTGCCGAGATGCCGGGAGTGGGAGCTGAGGGTTTGCTCTAAGCCGACGACGTCCCCAGAAGGCCCTGGCCAGGTCTCTCCAACTTGCGCGGCCAAGTCTTCCGCCTGGTGCTGAGCAACCAGGGCGTAAGTGCGGGTCTCATTTCTCTGAAGCTCGATGGGCAAGACGATCCCGAGGAGGAAGAGGAGGCCTGAGATGACCAGCAGGAGGAGCGACAGTTCTTGGACCAGCCGGGACGAAAAGACGTGCCGCAAGGCTCTTCACCCCTCGAAGCGGTACCCGCCCCCCCGCACCGTGACCAGCCGGGAGGGATGGGACGGATCCACTTCAAGCTTTTCACGAAGCCAGCGGATATGAACATCCACAGTTCGCGAGCCACCCACGTAGTCCCATCCCCAAACGCTCTGGAGCAACAGCTCCCGCGAGAGCACTTGGCGGCAGTGATGCGCGAAGAAATCCAGCAGGTCGAATTCCCGAGGCCTCAGGGGGACAACTTGGCCTTTTAGCAGGACTTCGCGGCGCGATTCGTCGATCGCAAGCTCCCCGAATTCCAAGACCCGGGCTTCCGCTTCTCCTTCGGCGCGGGTTTCTTCGCGGATCATGCGCACGCGCCGCAGCAGAGCCTTGACGCGAGCCAACAGCTCCCGCATGCTGAAGGGCTTGGTCAAGTAGTCGTCGGCACCCACCTCGAGCCCTACCACCCGGTCAATCTCCTCTGCCCTTGCGGTGAGCATCAAGATTGGAACATTGGACTGCTTGCGGAGCCTGCGGCACACCTCAAAGCCGTCGATTCCCGGAAGCATCAGATCCAGGACGACCAGGTCGGGCATCTTGCGCTGGGCCGAACCGATTGCGGAGGTCCCGTCTTCCACCGCCTCCACGGTGAACCCCTCGCGATTGAGGTTGTAGGCCAGTGCCTCGCGCAGCCCTGCTTCGTCCTCAACCACCAGAATTCTTTCGCCCATGAGATTCCTGCGCCCCGCCTGCGGAGAGCCCTCCCTTCCAGGCCACCACGAGGGGGACGAAGAAGGAGAGTAGCGCCCCGAGGGAAATCGATGGATCCCATCCCCCTGGTGATTATGGCACAGGTGGAGGCGGTCCTGCTATACTACCGACCGCCATGCGACCACTTTCAGGAATTCCGAGAGACCCATTCCGGGCCCGGGGCTGGATTGCGGGTGTTTTGTTTCTCCTGACGGCCTGCAGCCCAGTGGGCGCAGCGACTGTCCTGAGCACGCCGACCCCCGCGCCGACCCCGACCAGCTCTCCCGCTTTGCAGACCCTGCAAGGGACGCTTCAGCCTCCATCGATCCTGCGCCTGTGGCTCCCTGCCTCCATGCGTCCGGACGCCTCGACCCCTGGCGGAAGCCTCTTGGCTGACCGGATCGCCGCCTTCGAGGCCGCCCATCCAGGGCTGCAGGTCGACGCGCGCGTCAAGGCCGAGAGCGGTCCTGGAGGGCTGAGGGAAATGCTGGGCCTGGCGGCCCTGGCGGCACCCGGGGCGCTGCCCGATGCGGTCGCGCTCGACCAATCGGACCTGCGGGCGGCGTCGCTCAAGCAGTTGCTCATCCCGCTGGATGGATCACCCCTCACGGTTCCTGCCCAACCCACCTGGGCGACCTTCGCCAGGCCGTTGTCCGTGATTGACGGTACCTTCTACGGCTTGCCCTTCGCAGGGGACTGCTGGATCCTGGTCCAGACCCAGCCAACGATCACCTCCCCTCCCCTTTGGACCGATCTGCTCCGATGGCATCGAAACCTCTACATCCCGCTGGCCGACCCCAAAGCCATCTTCCTCTTGTCCGAGTACTTGGGAGCTGGTGGCAGACTGCCCGCAGGGTTGAGGGAGGTCTCCCTGGACTCCTCCGCGCTGGCCTCCAGCCTCGGGTGGCTGCTCGGCCTGAGCCAAGCCGGGGTTCTTTCCAGCGAGAGCTTGCAGATCGCATCTTCCCATCAGGCCCTCGATGTGCTCGAGACGGGCGGTCAAGGTGCGATCGCCACCTTCGCGGATTATGCGGCGGCGTCTCGCGCCCGAAGCGGCCTTTCGGCCAGCCTGCCCCCGATGCCTGCGGGGCAATCGCTCACGCTCGTGACGGGTTGGTCGTGGGCCATTTCCACCTCCGATCTCCAACGCCAGCAGCTCGCCATTGGCCTCATCGACTGGTTGAGCGATCCGAAATTCCTCGGCGCCTGGACGCGCGCCCAGGGGCTGTTGCCAGCCCGTTTGGATGCACTTTCCTCGTGGCCCCCCGATGCTCAGACCCAGCTGGCACGGGCCTGCCTGAGCGCGGGCGTCCTGTATCCCTCCGACGAGATCCTCACCACTCTAGCCCCGGTGCTCAGCCAAGCCGCTCGGTCCGTCCTAACGCAGGGACAGGACCCCAGCCAAGCCGCGGCGGCTGCGATCAACTCGCTGCGACCATGAAACCCGCCCCGGCCCGCTGGACCCACTGCCGGGAATCCCTGCAGCAGCTGCTGGCCGCCTCGATCGCCCTGGCGGATCCCGCTTCGCTGGTCTCCGCCCATCTCACGCGGACGGACGACGTCTTGCGGATAAGTGGCCGGCTTTTCTCTCTGCCGCCGGACGCGAGACTCGTCGTTCTCTCTCTGGGGAAGGCCGCACCTGCCATGGCCCGGGCCGCATCGCAGGCCCTGGGCCCGCTGGTGTCCCAGGGCCTGCTGGTTGGGCCGCGAGTCCCGCTTGCTCCGCCGGCTCGATTTGATGCAATTCAAGGCGGGCATCCCTTGCCGGACGAGGGAAGCTTGAGAGGAGGAGCGGCGGCCGAAAAGTTGGTCAGCGGTCTGGTTTCCAACGACATTCTCCTAGCGCTCGTCTCGGGAGGTGGCTCCGCTTGCATTGAAATCCCCGTCCCGGGAATCGACCTGGTGACCCTTCGCGAGATCAACCGAAGGCTAATTCTGGGTGGTGCCGACATCGAAGAGATCAACATCATTCGGTCCGCTCTTTCACGCCTGAAGCGAGGGGGGCTGGCTCGCAGAGCCCTCCCAGCGCAGACCATCGGTCTCGTCCTTTCCGATGTGGTTGGAGACCGACTCGAGTTGGTCGCCTCGGGTCCCACCGTCGAGGCCCCCCTGCTGCCCGAGGAAGTGCGCCAGATCGCCGGGCGGTATCAGATTCACAGGTTGCTCCCTGCCTCCGTGTTCGAGACTCTGGAGGCGGCCTCTGCTCTCCCGGTCATGAAACCGCAACCCTACAACGCGATCATCGGCTCCAATGCGTGGCTGGCGGAATCCCTGGCCAGGACCGCGACGGGCATGGGGTTCGAGGCGCGCGTCGTCGCAACCGATATCACTGGCGACGCGCGTATAGCAGGCCAGCGCATTGCCTCAACCCTGCGTGGGATGCGTTCGACCACACTGCAGAATCCGCGGGCCCTGATTTTCGGTGGTGAGACAACTGTGCAGGTTCACGGGTCCGGCCAGGGCGGCCGGAACCAGGAATTGGCGCTTTCGGCCGCAATTACGCTCGAGGGGGTCGAGAGAGCGGCCCTGATGGCCTTCGGCACGGACGGAGTCGACGGCAACAGTGACGCGGCCGGGGCGGTGGTCCTGGGGGACACCTGCCGGCGCGCGAGCCAGCTCGGACTGTCGCCCGCAGATGCGCTCGATCAGAACGATGCGCACGGGTTCTTTCACCGTCTGGGCGATTGTCTGCACACCGGGCCGACCGGGACAAACCTGAACGACCTGATCGTTGCTCTCCTGTATCCCTGAGGAGCGAGGGCCCTCCAAGGTATAATCCGACGCTCGGTTCCCCCGCTGGTCTGCGCAGAGGAGGGGGCACGGTCGAAGGCCCCCCGGTTCAGGTCACCCGGCGGGCAGACGAGCCAGAGGCGGACCATGATTCATTTCGGCACGGATGGTTGGCGCGCTGTCATTTCGGACACATTCACATTTCACAACCTGCGGCTGGTTTCCCAGGCGATTGCAGATGCGGTCAGTTCCGCCGATTGGCACACTTTTCAGGAAAGGGTGCCTGCTCCGGACCCCCGCTGCATGGTGGTCGGGTTCGACACCCGGTTCCTCTCCGACCGATACGCGGTCGAAGTGGCGCGGGTCCTGGCCGCCAACGGGTTCACGGCCTACCTCGCCCACGCCGATGCCCCGACCCCGGCGATTTCCTTTGCGGTGCAGGAGCGCGGGGCGATCGCCGGGGTGATGATCACCGCTTCGCACAACGCGCCGCGCTACAACGGCGTCAAACTCAAAGCCGCCTACGCCGGCTCGGCCCTGCCCGAGCAATGCCGCCGGGTCGAGATCTATCTGAGCGACAACGAGTCTCGAGCCCGGGGTCCCAACCTTATGGAGTACGACCGAGCCATTGCCCAGAATCTGATCCGCCGGTTCAACCCCACCCTGGCCTATCACGAGCACTTGCGCAAGCTGATCAATCTGGATCTCATTGCCAGCCGTCCTCCGCGGGTCGTAGTGGACTCGATGTACGGCTCGGGCCGCGGCCAGATCAAGGGCCTGTTGCAGGGCACGGGCTGCGAGGTGTTCGAAATCCGCGGGGAAATGAACCCCGGGTTCGGAGGCGTTCATCCCGAACCGATCGCCCGCTACCTGGGCCCCCTGGCAGGTGCGATCGCCGCAGGCAATGGACAGCTGGGCGTGGCCACCGATGGCGATGCCGACCGCACCGGCGCCATGGACGGACGGGGCCAGTTTGTCGATCCGCACAAGATCATGGCTCTGGCTTTGCGTTACTTCGTTGAGAAACGCGGCTGGACCGGCCAAGTGATTAAGACCGTCTCGACGACCCTGATGATTGATCGCCTTTGCCGGAAGTACGGGCTGGAATTGCACGAGACCCCG
>Ga0187878_1004179_pt1 | contig 11340 bp, 12 predicted proteins | sample June2016WEW_17_1_FD_132979 | JGI IMG/M metagenome (GOLD analysis project Ga0187878, IMG submission 132979) | Peatland microbial communities from SPRUCE experiment site at the Marcell Experimental Forest, Minnesota, USA - June2016WEW_17_150 | ecosystem: Environmental > Terrestrial > Soil >...
CGTGTATTCTTCCAACTCCAACTTCAAAGCCTCGCGTGGACTGACCCAAACATAGTGCTGCAACTCTCTACCGTCTAGCTTGACGTTTGTCTCTTGTGTCCGACAAAGATAGTCCATAAACACAAAGTGCTCGTGCTTGAGATAGAATTTAGGATATACTGCCTGCTGCACAAGCAGCAATTTCACAACTTCGACGTCCAATCCAGTTTCTTCCCTGACTTCACGCTTGATTGCATCTTCCGCTAATTCGCCAAGCTCAATGTGTCCACCTGGCACGGTATGCTTATCGTTCCACTTGCTCGAACGGACAATCAATACTTCTCCCTTCGGGTTTACGACCAATGCACCCACTGTTGCTTCTGGATATTTCTGAGTCATCAACAAGAACCCGAAGAGATGAGGATAGACGCTATCCGATCACTAATGACTCTTGCCCATAGTTGTACCAATGACCGATACAACTGAAATCAGACCGCCAACGAGAAGCATAAGTGGTTCCTGAGTTCTGATATACACTAATGCCGTGAAGATAACCAGTGCAGTTAAGCCTGCAAGATTTATGAAAGCTAACCTCGACGCTGGTCCCATCGGAAGTCCATCATATTTCAGCACGATATGACAATTATATGTTCTTCTCCTCTTATTACTGACAAAATGAACCGAATATGAAATAAGATATACTGCCTATCGGAGAAGATGGTCAGTTTGCTGCTCGGCATCATTTTCGATTCTCACGACAATCTCCCAAAAATCGACGCTGCACTTAACAAACTGAACGCAGGCTAGGCAGCAGGCAATGGAAATTACACCAGCTCGCACTCTGGCTCGATTCTCGGAAGACGTCATCAAGGAAGCGATGGAGGTTTTCGGAGATGAAGCCCAAGAAACGCTTCGATCAATGGGAGAACCTGTCCGCAGTTACTATGTGAGATGCAATACACAGACGATCTCTCCCGACGAATTGACTTCACTGCTGAGGAAGAAAGGACTTGAAATCAATCGAATCGAAACTATCCCAGAGGCAATCGGAATCAGCGTCAAAGGTCCCTTCGAAATTACACCCACTAAAGTGAAAGTAGTAGTTGACAAGAAGACTGCAGAGTCAGTACTACAAGGAGCTAACGTGTATGCCCCGGGAATATTGAACTGCGAATCAATGCATTTGGGCAATCTAGTTACAGTCATGTCAGAAGTCGGCGAAATTGTGGCTGTTGGACAAGCAGAGATGAGTGTTACAGATGTTTTGACTTTCAAGAAGGGCTTGGCAATTTCAGTGACCAGGCGGCGATTCCATAGCCCCCAGATTCGTGAGCTAGACGAATTCTCGAAAGGGTTCCTATATCCGCAGTCACTGGCCGCTATGGTGACAGCGAGAGTATTGGATCCGAATCCGGAAGAGACTATTGTAGACATGAATTGTGCCCCAGGAGGCAAGTTATCTCATATGAGCCAGCTAATGCAGAATCATGGTAAGATTTACGGTTTCGACAGGAATTCCCGTAAGATACGTCAAACTCGAGAGACAGCGTCAAAACTTGGCTGCAAGAACGTAGTACTGTCAATTCATGATTCTAGGTATCTGCCTGAGGATTTTCCGGACTTAAGTCCGGACCGAGTCTTGATAGATCCCCCATGTAGCGCTTTAGGGCTACGACCAAAAGCTTACGAGGTTACAACAAAAGAAAGAATAGAAAATCTGGCAGTGTATCAGAAACAATTTGTAAAGGCAGCTTCTCAGATTGTGAAGCCTGGCGGCACAGTTGTCTACAGCGTTTGCACTTTCACCCTGGAAGAATGCGAGAAAGTGGCAGAGTATGCAGTCAATGAATGTAATCTACATCTAGTTGAACAAAGTCCTCGGATTGGTGAACCCGGATTGGACACGTTCCCAAAGGGACTGCTTTGTCAACGATTCCATCCACGCAGGCACGAAATTGGTTACTTCATAGCGAAGTTTGTACGAGACTAATAGTATTATGAGTTAGATGTTAATCTCGGTCCAGTATCATCATTTCGAAGGATTCATATGGAATTTCCTGGGTCAGTCGTGACAAGAAGCAAGAGGGGAAAACTGGAGATTCGAACCCTCGAATCACGCGGTAGCTTTGTTATCTGCAAATATCTTGATTCGAAAACATTGAAACCTGCCGACAGGAAGAAAAAACTCATGCTTCGTTCTGAGAGCGGCGAGCTTGTTGAATATTCCATTGTGCCGCTAAAGGATCCGAGCAGAGCCCTGCTAATCACCAGCCGCCCAGATGAAAAAGAACGCCAAATCTGGAATAAGTCTGAACAGCACGCAGAAGAAATCTGGTCTGAGCGATAAATTAATGCAGATTACCCCGCCGAAGCAAATATACGGATTCAACCTCACAGAAGGCGACGTGAATGGGTCCCTCAATCTGGAAGATACGATTCTGAGCGCTCAGACGTCTGAACCGGAATGGACGAGAAATGGACGAAGTTACGTCGATGTTGAAGAGCTACATGGCACACCCATAAAATGTTCATTGAGTCAAGACGGATCTGTCGATCACTTCACGGTATCGGTACAGTACATCACTTCAGGGTCAGGCAGCGTATCTCAGCGAGACTTGAAAATGCATTTAGAACAGGTCTTAGGGCTAAGAGACGACTTAACCGGCTTCTACGAGGCGTTCTCATCTGATAAGTCACTCTCATCCACCTTCGCACCTCTTAGGGGGCTCCGGTTGATGCGGGGTACAAACCTGTATGAGAGTCTCATCTGTTCGATTCTATCCCAAAATAACTCGGCAAAACGTTGGAATGGAATAGCTCGACTCCTCATGAAGCACTACGGGAGGAAAGTGCAATTTCCAGACGGCTCAGCTTCATTTCTATTTCCAAGGCCGAAAGACATCGCGGAATTGACACCGAATAACCTGCAGAAAAAGACCTCAATGGGCTATCGGGCCAAATCGGTCGTGACCGTTTCACGCATGATCCTAAACAAAGAGCTGGATTTGGAATCTCTCGTCAACCATACCTATGAAGATGCTATGGAAGCTCTCCTCCAACTGTACGGTGTGGGCCCAAAAGTTGCTGACTGTTTCCTGCTTTACGGCGCAGGACAACTTAAAGCAGCACCCGTTGATGTCTGGATTCATAGGATCGTCACGGGACTTTACTTCAAGAGAAAGAGCCCGTCACGGCCAATGACCGCATCATTCTTACGCGATCGTTTCGGACCCTGGGCGGGATATGCACAATTGTACTTGTTCCATCATGCACGAAGAATTGAATTCGGAAAAGAAGGCAGAAGAGCATAATTTAGGCGCGCGCACGCATCTTAACGCCTTCTTTTCGTAAGGGTTTCCGCTTTAACTTAGTACCACAAACGCCGCATACCTGCAAGTCTCCAGTCAGAGATCTCTTGAAACAAGCAGGACAATAATAGATCCACTCGTACTTCTGTCGAATCCCCAATGAAGACAATGATTGATATTCGATCCCCATTCCTTCAGCAACATTCTGAACAGCGTAATCGTCACTGACAATGATTGGAAGCTTACCGCTTTTCTTCAAATCGACTGCAAGTGCTAGAACGCTCGAGTCAGCTTCAGACAGCACAAGTCGATCTCCAAGTAACTTGGCGTGATTAACTACTTCGTTGAGCGAATCCTTTGTTGGAGCTTGAATCTTCATTTTTCCCGAGGAAGATGACATAGCGAGACGGTAGGATGGTCCCGTTTGATCCCTAAGCTCTTCAGCTACTTCGGGAACTGAGTATGTGTCAACTTGCAGTCCCAGAGGATCGAGTCCCATTATAAGCGCTGAAGTATCGAGGACTAGTACTTTCACGAGGTAGCGTGCTCCATCCCTTGAAGTCGAATCAAGCTCCCTAGTGACGGTGTCGGACTCATTCGTACAAAAACGGACTGGAGCTCTGCTTTCTTGACTTCTAGCTTCATTTCCTGTGTTAGCTCGCGTTGAAATCGTCCATCCACAACCACAGGTGCCCTCAGTTTCTGATTCGTGAGTCTGATCATAAGACCTCGGTTCATTGACACGACTGTAGGCCGTACAAATCCTAGGGGACAGATGAAGGTCACAACATATGCTTCGACGTCTGAGTCGACGACAGGTCCGCCCGCCGACAGTGAATACGCAGTGGAGCCAGTGGGCGTTGAAACAATTAGCCCATCGCCTCTAAAGGAAAGAAGAGGCGTCGAACCCACGGCGAGCTGAATATCAAGCATTTTGGACGGACTGCCCGAAGAGACAACCAATTCGTTAAGCGCATCAACCACATGACGACCATCCATGAAAACTGCCAGTTTAGTTCGTTTTTCCAGCCTGCATTTTCCTTTCATGAAATGTTGGATTGCGAGGAATGCTTTGGCAGGCTCAACTTCGGTCAGATAGCCTCGCCGTCCCATATTGACAGCCAATATGGGGGTTTCGGGCTCTGGGATACTCATACACGTTTTCAAGACAGTCCCATCGCCACCAACAGTAACAATCAGATCTGATCTTAACTCAGACAGGTCTTTACCGCCACCAATTCGCCCTTGCTTGGCCAACTCGAGTTCGGCCGTGACTGAGATCCCCTTCCTTCTCATTTGTTTGGCCAAGGAGGTGGCAACGTCGAGTGCTCGCTGGTCGTCGAGCCTAGAGACAAGTCCGACTTTGAAGACCATCGCAGATTCGCCGAAACAGTGACTATTACATAGGATAATTAAGTAATCCACCAGACTCCAACGCTACGAAGTTGTTACCCGCGGACAACCTTTTTAGACGAAACAGAGGCGTTAGTTGCCGAAGCACGGCTTACAGGCGAGGAATCTGAGCAAACCGGTCGATGTTGGTTCGGTCAAGATAGGCCAATACATAATTGTGGAAGGGGAACCATGCAAGATTGTTGAGTATGAGAAATCCAAACCGGGTAAACATGGAGCAGCGAAAGCTCGAATCGTTGCCATTAGTGTGACGACTGGAACCAAGAAGAATGTGATCAGTCCTGTTGATGCACGCATAGATGTACCCATGATCGAGAAGAAAACTGCGCAAGTGCTGGCATTCGTTGGTTCAAATGTTCAACTGATGGATATGCAGAGTTACGAGACTTTCGAGACGCCTATGCCAGAGGAAGAGGAGATCAAAACTAAGCTAGCTGCGGGTGTAGAGGTAGAATACTGGCAGATGCTGGGACAGAATAAGATTATGCGTATTAAGGGCTAACGCTGACGAAGCCCCTGCTCGAAGGCCGTAAATTTGCCATTTGTGTCACACATCAAAATCAAGCGGGGCATGACAGTTTCTGCGCTAGCGCGGCAGATGGAAGCTGTCAAGGTTCTTGGTCCTGGCAGATTCGGCAAGGCTGTCAAAATTCTGAGCGAAATGTTCAGTGACGAAGATTACTGCAAGATGCTATCCATCGCTGGTCCAATTGTTCCTGGTGGCTTGAGGAGCATTCTCGTCGACCTTGTGGAGAAGAATCTCATCAACGCGATTGTTACAACTGGAGCAAACGTTACCCATGATATGCTTGAAGGATTAGGACACAGACATATCGTCGGGTCCGAATTGGCCGACGATGAGACGCTGAGGAAAAGAGGCCTATCAAGAATTTACGATCTACTCGTGAAGCAAAAAGCGATTGAGGATTTGGAAAGATCCACCAGGCACATGCTTGACCGAATTCCTCTAGAAGATCGACGTAATATGGCAAGCTACGAACTTCTGTGGAGTTTAGGTCGTCAACTGGATGACAAGAATTCTTTGCTTTCGGTCGCCTCGAAGAGACACATGCCGATATTCTGCCCGGGCATATTTGACTCAATGCTGGGTCTAGATCTCTGGACGTATAGTCAACTGAATCCGCTCTTCATTAACCCATTCAAGGACTTTTCTAAAATCGTTGAGTTGAGCTACGCAGCTAAACGCGTCGGCGCAATAATCTTGGGTGGGGGAATGCCGAAGCACCACGTGCTAATAGCCAATTCCTACAGAGGGGGAGTTGACGCTGCAATTCAGATAACACTGGATCGTCCCGAGGGTGGCGGCGCAAGTGGCGCTCCGTTGGAAGAAGCGATCAGTTGGGGCAAAATCAAGAAACGCAATAATCTTGTCACCCTAGTGGGGGATGCCACCATTTTGTTTCCAATTATCACTCTTGGTGCCCTTGAGAACGCTCGAAAGTGACAATTACCCTAACCGCGGAATGTGGACTTCGAGCACACCACGCTTCAACTTCGAAGTCATTCTCTTCTCGTTAACAGATACTGGAATTCGGACTCTTGCATGGTAACACGTGAACTCTCCATGCCTATGCTTGACGCCGAGTTCTTTGAAGGTTATCTTCTTAGATGTCTCAGCATATATCTCAAGGACATCAGCTGATGGACATTGGAGCCTTACTCCTTTGGGATTGACAAATGGTAGATCAATTGTAAGAACCACTTCGTTGGCCGCTACGAACATATTATAGAGCGGCTCGATACACGCCGCGGCAACATTCCACCCCGAGCCATGTATCGCAGGAAAGAATCCTTGCCTGTTTTCTGTACTCAAGTACCAAATCACCCGTAAAGAGGAGGCAAATCATCCTCGTGAGACTTGTTCATGCGCAGCATTTCCTCGTGAGTACGATGCATCATATCCTTACTCCGAAGTCTGATTTCTTCTCCCTTCTCTAGCAACTCGGCAACATCAATCTTCAAGTCCAGAATTTTGTTAACGGCATTCAGTGATGATGCTGCTGCTTCTGGGTCAGGATAATTATAGTATGATTGAGTTAGGAGAGTGATAGCAGGAATCGATTCCTCCGCGCATCTTCGCAATAGTAAACCGTAAGCTCCAACGATGTAACCTTCCTCCAAGATCTCAGCGGCGCCTTTCAATCGTCTTTCCATGTCCTTCTGCGATAGAGCTGCAAACACTTTAGGGGCATCTATGTCTTGACGATTTGCTACCGCCATACCACCGAGCGATAACATAAGCTGGATTCTCTTGCTCTTCGCCCACTCTACAAGACCGTCCGCCAACGGACGAAGGAGTGAAGTGGGGATTGCCGTTTCAGAGAGAAGTACAGCAATTGAAGCACCAGCGAAAATCCGAACCGGCAGCTTCGGAACTCCACCATGCAACACAATCATAGGCGGAAGCAAATCTGAAGTGATAGCACCCACTTCCTCGAGTTTCAAAGCCCTAACAATGTGCGAAGCTGCAAGCAGTCCGACGAGTCCTACGTCAGGAAGACCGTTGATCAATATCATGTCAGAAGGAATCTGACCAGTTTCCACGATTTGGAAGCCGTCATTCCCTGACAGCCTCGTTGACATAATGATCTACCCGTTCTGATTTCAAATCAAGCAACTAATTAAAAGGTTCGTCGCGACAAGTGGATTCATACCAAAGGAGGGAGGAGCGAGAGTTGAGTGGCCTCGAGGGTCTCGGGAAATCCCTCAGCGAAGCAATGAAGAAGCTCCTTCGTCTAGCGGTCGTAGATGAAAAGGCTGTTAAGGAATTAGTTCGAGACCTACAACGAGCACTTCTCCAATCCGACGTCAACGTCAATCTTGTCCTTCAAATCTCACAAGCGGTTGAGATAAGATCGCTGGAGGAAAAATTGCCTCCAGGCATATCAAGACGCGAACATGTAATCAAGGTACTCTATGAAGAACTGACACGCTTCCTCGGCGAAGAACCAACTAAGCTGGTAATAGAACCAGGAAAAAACCACGGGATAATGCTTGTTGGAATACAGGGGACAGGCAAGACCACTGCAGCTGTGAAACTATCTAGATTCTATCAGAAACGGGGTATGCGACCAGCGATTATCTGTGCGGACACCTATAGGCCTGGCGCGTTCGATCAGCTAAAACAACTCGCAGATAGGGTAAACGTTCCAGTCTACGGCGAACCGGGTTCCTCTAATGTTCTGTCAATCGTGAAAAAAGGTATGCAACAGTTCACCGCTCAGAAGCATGATCTGATAATCGTAGATACTGCAGGTCGACACAAAGACGAAGGATCACTCATGTCAGAAATGAAGGACTTGGCCAGACTTATACAACCGAATGAAATCATCCTCGCTATCGATGCATCTATCGGACAAGCAGCAATGTCACAAGCCGCTGCCTTCAACGAAACGACAACGATAGGCTCGATCCTTGTAACGAAACTCGATGGCACCGCAAAGGGCGGAGGCGCACTTTCGGCAGTAGCGGCAACACATGCAAAAATCAAATTCATTGGAACTGGAGAGAAGACTGATGACTTAGAGCAGTTTATCCCGTCCAACTTCGTTGGCCGGCTCCTCGGAATGGGAGATGTCAAGGCACTCGTTGAAAAGGTCCGAGAAGCGGAGATTGTTGTTCCTCAGAAAAAAGCACGTGCATTCTTGGAGGGAAAATTCACCCTCAAAGACATGTACGATCAAATGGTTGCAGTGCGCAAAATGGGACCCCTGAAGAAACTAATGGGCATGGTTCCAGGAGGAATCAACATCCCCGATGATGCAATGGAAACAGCTGAACGAAAACTAGACTCGTGGCGTGTAATAATCCAATCAATGACAAAGAAGGAAATTGAAGAGCCTAAGGTAATCGATTCATCTCGAGCCAGAAGGATTGCAAGGGGAAGCGGAACCTCCGATAAGGAAGTCAAGGAAATGATCAATCAATACTTCATGATGAAAAAGATGATGAAGACCATGAAGAGACGCGGCGGAGCTCTAGGTCGTGGCGGAAAGTTGCCTTTTCCCATCAAAACCTGAGTCGGAGACAGGAGCGAAGTTACAGCGCTAAGAAGGTTAATTAGCCCGCCCTTAGACTGCTAACAAAATTCGGGTCATGCTCTATGAGACGATCAAAGGGTTATCGTTCAAGGACTAGGTCTCTCCTGCGAAAGCACCCTCGTGAGCGCGGAAAAATCGGTTTAAGCAGAATTCTCAGAGCGTATCAGATTGGGGACAAGGTGACAATATTGCTCGAAGCATCCGTCCACAAGGGGATGCCGCACAGGCGCTATCATGGAAGAAGTGGGACCATACAGGAAAAACGCGGCAAATCATATGTCGTCAACGTAGAAATGGGAAAGCAAACCAAGCAGATCATCGCAAGGCCTGAACATATTAATCCAGCCCGTTGAGTTGACTCATTTGCCCAGAAAGATCATGGATTCGAAGCCCACTACTACCACAGAAGCAAAGAGAACACTCGAGAAAGTTAAGGAAGAGGAACTTGGAGAATTCCAGGGAAGAACACTCGATTATGCCTCTAAGTTTTCGAGGATCGCTCCCGCAAAGGCGGAAAAACTTGTCCGTGAACTTACTGAGAAACATCAACTGGATAGAAAGGAGTCAATCCAGATAACTAACTCAATGCCACGATACATCGAAGAACTCCGTACAATTCTCGCTGTAAAGGGGAGAATTATCAGCGGAACACAGCTGGAAGATATCCTCAAGCTCGTCAACACCTTTAGGGAAACATAACGGGTTACATAGGAAGACTTTTCTCTCCGCAAACCAAAGCATCTAGAGGATGCTCTCGACCTTGCGTCTTTCCATGCGTACGAACATGAGACCGCATGGACGGAATTATCTCAACTAAGAGTGTGAGCCTCCGCACATTTCTTGGAGATGAACACAATGAGCCAGAATAGAGAAAACTTGGTTGATGCAGGAACTGGCTACAGACAAAGTGCTGGATCCATACCTCCTCGTCTGTACGAAGAGTACGCCTATGTCCTCGACTATCTGCAACATGGAAGAACATCTGCAGATAAACCGAGGCACCTAGCGCTCCCTACCGTTCAGGTAATTGGTGAGAGTTATTTCACGCTCCTCGAGGCTGAAGTTCGTGCAGGCACCCAGGCGAATTTGCACGAACGAGTATACATAGGTAAGGAAAGACGCGAGAAGATCAACCGGATCATTGGACGCATTGGATACTCCGATCTAACAGCGAACGCGAAAGCGGAGCTACTGCCGGTCCTTGAGAAACTCATCGTAAATCAGGAACAACGTTTTGTGATGTTCTTCAACAACTCTCAGGCGATTACACCTCGCATGCATGCGTTGGAATTGCTTCCTGGCATCGGAAAGAAATCGATGTGGCAGATTATCAATGCTCGCGAAAAGAAAGTGTTCACCAGCTTCAAGGATATAGAAACTAGGACAAGCATTGGAGACCCAGTCAAAGTGATTGCTAAGAGAATTCTTGACGAACTTGGCGGAGGAGAGAAGTACCGTATCTTCTCAAGGTCAATATAGGAGCCTACTTGGTAGGCTAGCGAAAATTGGCTCCACGAGTAATCATACACATAGACTTCGACTACTTCTATGCACAATGTGAAGAAAACGCAAACCCATCAATACGAGGAAAACCAGTCGTTGTATGCGTTTATTCGGGGAGAACTTCAGAGAGCGGTGTGGTTAGCACAAGTAACTATGAAGCAAGAAAATACGGTGTGAAAGCGGGAGTTTCAATCGCGACTGCTAAGAAGCTGCTTGAATCTACCGACGCCACCTTCCTGCCAATGAATCGCTCACAATATGAGTCCGTATCTGGAAGAATAATGGACATCCTACGAGACCATGGCGACATCTTCGAAAGAACGGGAATAGACGAAGCATACCTGGACGTGTCACAGAACAGTAACGGAAGATATGACATGGCTGAGACGATTGGCACAAGCCTCAAAGAGACTGTTGTCCGTCAGGAACACATAACATGCTCAATTGGAATTGCACCAAACAAGCTGCTTGCTAAAATTGCATCCGATCACGTAAAGCCTAACGGACTTACCATCGTCGAACCCGAAGAAATTCACAGTTTTCTCAATGCACAAGCCACCAATAGAATTCCTGGTGTTGGAAAGAAAGTAGAAGAGAAATTGCGCGCAATCAACGTGCGAACAATCGACGATTTGGCTCAATTGAATCCGGTAGTCCTTCAAGAGTCATTTGGCAAGAAGCTGGGAACGTATCTCTTCCGAGCAGCTCGTGGCGAAGACGACGAGCAAGTTAAAAACAGGGAACTGCCCACGCAAATGAGCCGAATCGGAACTCTGAAGGAAAATACACGCGATTTTAATCTCATTCGACCATTCTTGAACGAACTCGCACAATCTCTGACAGAAAAGCTACAAGACGAAGAAATGACATGCAAATCCGTCTCCATAATCGCTATTCTAAGTAACCTAACTATTCACACAAAATCCAGAACTCTCGAATCGCCTACACAGGAACTTCGAACCATTGACGAATGCGCCCAGCAACTGATGAAAGAATTCCTCGATTCAACACCGCAGACAATGTTACGAAGAGCCGGCGTAAAGGTCTCTGGACTTTCAAAACCGTCCGGTCAGACA
>Ga0187878_1004181_pt1 | contig 11339 bp, 8 predicted proteins | sample June2016WEW_17_1_FD_132979 | JGI IMG/M metagenome (GOLD analysis project Ga0187878, IMG submission 132979) | Peatland microbial communities from SPRUCE experiment site at the Marcell Experimental Forest, Minnesota, USA - June2016WEW_17_150 | ecosystem: Environmental > Terrestrial > Soil >...
AATAAATTTCATCAGTACGTCCACCTCTTCCGGATGATCGTTCAGTCCGGGAGAGACCAGGTAGTTGATCATGGTAAACAGCCCCTTTTCCTTGGCGATCCGCACCGATTCCGTAACGTTGGCGAAGGTATACCCGACCGGCCGGTAGTAACGGTTATAGAACTCCTCCCGTACCGAATTCATGGAAAACCGCATGGAGTCCATGCCTGCATCGCACAGCATCCTGATCTTGTCGGGAAGCGAACCGTTGCTGTTGAAATTGATGGTGCCGACATACGTAGCCTTGCGCAGTTTCCTGGTAGCTTCGGCTATGGTGTCCGCCTGGAGGATCGGGTCGCCCTCGCACCCCTGGCCGTAGGAGACAATCGGCTCCGCTGCCTGCAACAGGTGCGGTAGGGCAAGCTCCACGATCTCCTCCGGAGTGGGAACGAAATTGATCCGTTCATGATTTGAAGGGCAGCATTCGGAGGGCTGCAGGCTGATGCAGCCGAGACAGCGGGAATTGCAAGCCGGAGAGGTGGGCAATGGAGCTTCCCAGCGGCGATGAAACAGATTTTTTGCTGCAAAGCAATGGTAATCAAGGGCGCAACGAGCGAGCTGCACCAGAAGCCGGTTATTGGGCATTTCCTGCAGCAGCTTGCGCACCAGCGGGTCAAGTAAACGGTCGTCGTAATTGACAGGGTTCCAGTTTTCATTGGTGTCAACCCGGCTTGCCGCCACGACAAAATGCTCCCGCTCTTCGTCCCAGCCTACGGCAGTGTAAGACCAGAGGGGAAGGTGAACCTTTTTACGACTGTAATCACAGGCAGGCAACAGGGTTCGCACATAGCCTGGAGCCATGAAGGCGGAAACTGCCTGTACCTTCATCTGCCGCCCCCCTCCCCGGGTCATTGCAACCGGTGTGAACCTTCGCTGCTTTCCATCCCAGGCCAGCGGCGGGGTATCAGGAATGGTAAACAGCCTGCTGTCTTCGGGCAGGGGGATCAGCTCCACATTTTCCGGAACCACCGCCTCGGTGCCGTTCATCCCGGCCATGCAAAGTTCCGGGTGATCATAAATGTTTCCCTTTGCATCGGCATATACCAGTTTAGGCATTCTTTTTGTTTTCATAATTTGGAATCTTCCTTTACGGAAAAGCAATTTTGAATTAAGTGGCAAAACAAAACCTTTTATCTAACAGGGATTAAGGGGATACAGGGGATAACTACAAAAAACAGGGCAAAAGACTCTTGGTATGAAACAATATTTCCAGGTTTGAGTTTTCAGTATCAAAGGTTTTATCCCTTTCATCCCCTTCATCCCTGTTGAATTGCCTTTTGGGTTATTTGTGTAAATTCGTACCTGCAATCTGTAGCCAAATCCATTTTTTGGATTATAAATTAACAGAAAAAGTCATAACCGGCAATAGAATCAGCTTCGCCGGGCTTCCGCTACAGACGTCCGCGTCTCTTCGCTATAAAAGACGGCAACTTTCTCTGGCAATGAAAAACCGTATCCGCTACAATCGTTCCATGAAACTGCTGCTCACAACCCTGCATGCCAAATATGTTCACTCATCACTGGCCCTTCCCTGTCTCGCCGCCGTCTCCGGAAGAATTGACGGCATCACGACAAAAATTATTGAAGGCACCGTCAACGAACCGGCGGACCAACTGCTTCGGAGGATTACCGCCGAACAAGCCGACGTCGTTGCTTTTTCTTGTTATATCTGGAACATAGGGCAAACATTGAGGCTCGTCTCCGACTTGAAAAAGATCCAACCGCAGACTTTCGTGCTGCTGGGCGGACCCGAAGTCTCTTACAACAGCCATGAAATCCTTCAGAACAATCACGCTGTCGACAGCATTATTCTGGGCGAAGGTGAAGACACCTTCCGCGAACTCATCAGCAAACTGTCACAACACGGATTTTGCGTGGAGGCTCTTCACTCCATCCCTTCCGGAATAGCCTTCCGCACAGGCGACGATATCGTCGTTACTTCCGTGGGTGGCGCTATCACCGATCTTGACACCATCCCCTCGCCATTCAGCGCCGGTCTGGTGGACCTGAAAAAGCCGCTGGTCTATTTCGAAACTTCCAGGGGCTGCCCCTTTTCCTGCGCCTTCTGCATGTCTTCAATAGATACCGGGGTTCGTTCATTCTCTTTGGAACGTATCAAGCAGGACTTAATACTCCTCATGGAAAATTGTGTTTCAACCGTCAAGCTGGTTGACCGGACCTTCAATTACGATGCAAACCGCTCCAATGAAATATGGGACTTCATCCTGCAGCATAACCGGGCAAGCCGGTTTCACTTTGAAATTGCCGCCGACCTGCTGACCCGGGAAAATATCAGCCTGCTGAAAAAGGTACCCGCCGGAACTTTCCGTTTTGAAATCGGAGTGCAATCCGGAGAAGAACAGACGCTGGCCAAGGTGGGGCGGAAAACAAGCCTGGATAAGCTCTTCGCCAATGTGGAGCTGCTGAGAAAAAATACCGGTGTCATCCTCCACCTGGACCTTGTAGCCGGGCTTCCCCATGAAAATTTTGCCGGTTTCCTGGCTTCGCTCCAGCGGCTCTTTGCAGTGCAACCTCACCACATCCAGGTAGAACCGCTCAAGGTGTTGAAGGGTTCTCCCATGGAGGGGATTGCCCGGGAGGAAGGATATGCCTTTTCAGATTATCCGCCATACAAGATCCTTGCTACGCCGTATCTTACCTTCAGCGAAATAAACCGCATAGAGAACATCTCCCGACTGCTTGACATATTCTACAACAGCGGCAAATTCCGGACAGTCCTGCAAGCGGTCGCAGAGCAGTCAGAGCTTGGTGATTGGTTCGCGGCAATAGCTTGTTTCATAGAGGAGAATGATATTTCAACGCACATTTCGCAGCAGGACCTCTACAAGCTTTTCCGGCGGTTCATCAAAGTTTTTTTCATAGGGAGACAAAAGGAATCGCTTCTCGATGCCCTATGCTATGATTACTGCCTGAGCGAATACCCCTCACCAGGAGTACTTGCCGATGTTTTCGGGGCAGATGGAGGCAAACCGGAAGCGGCAAGGGAACGAACAAAAACAACTGATCTCGTAAAGTCACTCGCCATTGCCAAAGACAGCAAGGTAAGAACGTACAAACGTGACTTCGATTGTGACTACACCTGCTCTCCCTGGAGAAAAAATCGAACGGAAATTTTATTTGTGTATATCTCTCGCGCCGGACAAGGCCTGCAGGTTAAAACTCTAACTTCGGGAGCGTTACAGTAACAATAAAAACTGGAAACGATAATTGCGGGGTCAGGATAACTACTCAGGTTGATAGACTGAAGGCTGAAGACTGTAAGGAAAAAACCTGCACGATCACCAAACTCAAGGTATTTGAACTGGGTGACCAAGATGCGAAATTATTTCATCTAGTAACCTTCAGCCTTCAGCCTCAACACCTGAGTAGTTACGATTCAGGATAACAAAAAGCCGTCTTGAACCCGGACGGCTTTTTCGATATCTTTTTATTTTGCGCGTCTCCCTCCTCTCATGGCATCCGCCATCTCATCAGCAACAACCGCAATCACCATACCAGCCGGAAAGCCGCGGCAGGAAAACCGCATCAACAACGTGAATCACACCGTTGCTGCACTCGATATCCCTCCGTATTACCTTGCCATTGTCAATCAATATTTCCCCGTCTTTTACCCGAATGGTAAGGGCCTTGATAATCATGGTGTCGGCATGTTCTAATGTCATCATTTCCCCTGTCATGACCTTGCCTTCCAGAACATGATATTTCAGTGTCTCGGTCAGTTGCTTCGTATCATTTAAAACATCTTCCAGATTCACTTTTGCAAAGGCGTTGTCATCGGGAACAAACAGCGTAAATGGACCTGTGCCGCTCAGTGTCTCCGCCAGAACGGTTTTTTTAAGTGCACTGGCTGTGGTCTGGCACGACCCTTCAGACAGCAGAGTATCAAGTATGCTTTTCATTTTTTACTCCTTGACAATAGGTTTTTATTCGGCTGACGTTTCATTCCAAACAAACTTTCATATATTACGATTAAAGAATAGCATAACGGATTATCCATTTCAACCGTTACCTGCATGGATCAAATCACCTCCATAAACCGCCACTTTCATAAGCGCCGCTTCTGACGAATCCAACATTGATCTTTCTGATTCAAATAATTAATCTGCAGCCATAATTCGGCTTTCCGGATGCCGATTATGACACAAAAAATTAATCCCACCGGTTTCAGGCAGACTATCAGCAAGTCAATTCTTTCCCTTTAATGGAAGAGCCACCCTGCCCCCCCATTGCGAGCAATTCTATTTTGGCGCTTTCAAACAGCTGCAACACCAGCCTTAATAAACCTTTCCTTACGATTGGCCCTTGTAATTTTGAGTTCCGGTGGTATAAAATCTAGGTTACTTTCATACGTAAACAGATACGAAAAATTATTTTGCCTTATAAGGTAAAATAATTTACTTTCAAACTGGAATCAAATTTACGATTGCCGTCTCAAGTACATTGTGAGGGATTTGAAATGCCTGAAAACGGTAAACCAGCGATTGATATTCTCGTTGCTGATGACGAACCACATATAGCCCGTGCTCTGAATTTCATCTTCAAGAAAGAGGGATATAACGTAGAAATGGCCTTTGATGGCGACGCGGCCATGCAAATAATCAAAGAATGTAGACCAAAATTCGTTTTCCTCGACCTGATTATGCCTAAAAAGAATGGTGATGAAATCTGCAAGGCCATAAAATCAGATATAGATCTTCGAGATATTCATGTTATAATCCTGACCTGCAAGGGTCAGGAACTGGATAAGGAAAGGAGTATGGCTGCCGGCGCGAATGAATTCATAACAAAACCTTTCAGCCCCAAAGAAGTACTATCCCGGGTCAAGGCTATACTCGAGTCAAAATGAATGAATAAAAGAATAATAATCGTGCTCTATTGTTTATCCTTCTTTGTAGTCCTGCTCCTCTGCATGTTTACCGGCGGAATCGAAAGTCCCGCAAGATTCCTTTATTTCCCGTTAATAGTTATACTTTCCCAACGCCTCAGCTTCAAAGCGCTTATTTGGACTGGCATCTTATTCAGCCTGTTCTTCACCTTGCTGCTTTTCCTGTTCAAGACTCCGGCAATTCAAATTCCTGGTTTTACGGTGGAAATTTTCGCTTATATTTTATCCGCGTTCGCTGCCGGATTCTGTTCCCAGACAAAACAAGAAGAACGGGAAAGATATGACAACGCAATATCAACTTTTCATAGCCTTAGCGACGCCCTTAATTACAAAAACATGAACCTGCAGACTACACTTGATGCCCTTTCCGCGGCACACAACAAACTGCAGGAGTATGACCAGAACAGGACTAAATTTCTGTCAAACGTTTCACACGAATTGCGCACCCCGCTTTCTTCCATACGCTCTTATTCAGAAATACTGTTGAATTATGACGATATTGACACCGATACGTGCAGAGAATTCATCCAGATTATTAATTCAGAAAGCGAAAGACTGTCTGCGCTGGTTAACGAAGTTCTCGATATTGCTAAAATAGAATCAGGTAAGCTCGAACTTAACATCAGCCCGGTAAACCCCGATTTTCTCCTCAAAGAGAGTGAGAAAATAATCAAACCTATGGCATCCGACAAGGGACTGCTCCTGGTCTTGAAATATGATGAAAAAATGCCGGATGTCCGCGGCGACAGAAATCAGTTGATCCAGGTGTTGGTAAACCTCCTCAATAATGCTGTAAAGTTCACTAATACCGGTACGATAACCTTGGGAGCACGCCAAAATGGAGGGTTCGTTGAATTTTCCGTATCGGATACGGGTGAAGGCATTTTCCCGGAAGAAAAAGAAGTTATTTTTGACGAATTTTATCGCATATCCGAAGTCGTAGAAAACCGCCCAAAGGGCTCTGGACTGGGGTTGAGCATTTCCAAGAAAATTGTTGAATATCACGGCGGCAAGATATGGGTCGACAGCAATCTGGGGGAAGGAAGCACCTTTTGCTTCACGATCCCATGTTACACTGGAAAAGTCCGGAGCACAACGGATCACATTTACTTTCCGGAAAAAAGTTCGGGTCAGGCTTATCTGCCTATTCTTGTTCTTTCCAGCGACATCACCGTCCGTCGTGCTCTACGGAAAAAACTCGAAGAGCTCGGGTATCAGACACTCGGAGCAGATACTCCGGCAAGAGCATCGCAGGTCGTCTCTGAGACACGCCCCGGCCTCATAGTTACGGATATAATTGAAGAACGGGACGACTTAATCGAATTGCTGCGGTGGGCGAGGAACTCCCGGGTTCAAACAATCCTGGTTTCCCTGCACATTTTCACTTTTGGCGAAGAACCCCGTCTCGCCTTGAGCGGCTACCTTTCCAAGCCATTTGACAAACATGAGGTTATGTCATTGCTTGAAGCATTTAATGAGAAAGGAGACAGGATGGTGCTTATTTCACCCGACAAAGAGGAGTCCAGGACTCTCCAGGTGTTGCTTGGCTCCGTAGGCTACGATGCGAGACTTATCAGCGAAAGCGCTCTGGCGGTCAGGGAATGCATAGCTTCCCCACCGGAATCAATAATAATAGGCTCTTTCCGTAAAAATCAGCTTGAAGAAATCATTTCATCGTTAAAAACCAACTCTCAAACCAAAAACATACCGATTTTCCTCATCCTTGGAACTGCACTTCATAATTACGTTAAAACGGTTACGCTTGACAAAGCAAGCCAAAGGACCGGTAAAGACGGACTCTATAAGCTTGTGGGTGAGATCGAGTCGGCATATACAAGAAACCAGGATGGCATCTGAGTTACAGCTATGGAGAGTGCCAATGGAAAGTCCGCTGAGTATTTCAACTAAGGAGAAAATCGGAGAAATACTGAATAATCTATCCAGGAAATTCAAACTCCGACTGATTTTTCTCGATACCCATGGAAAAATGATTTTTAATATCGGTTCCGGCTCGATGGAACGGGCAAGTGGTTCAGATTTGACTTATCATCAGGAAATAACACACCATAAGTTTCCCATCCACATCATGACTGATGCAATAGGGACTCTCGTTGTCTGCACTTCTTCACATCAAAATGAAGATATGGCCGCGGCAGTATCCTACTGTATGGAGAATTTTCTAAAATTTGAAACTGAAATCGAGGATCTTTCTTCCGAAGTCGTTCGTGTATATGAGGAACTTTCCCTCCTCTATTCGATTACAAACAAACTGGGAAGCGAAATGGATGTCGACACAATCTGCCGCCGTGTCCTGGAAGAAACAAGCAGGATACTTTCAGTCCATAACATGTCGATCATGCTGATTGATAATGTTAAGAACGAACTCTATGTCAGAAACAGTATCGGCAGGGATTCAGAGGCCGCCCGCAAATTTACGGCCGAAGTATCCTCCACAGGTCTTGTCGGCTATGTGCTGCAGCAAACTGAGCCCGTAACCGTTTGCGATATCCTGGCTGACGGCAGAATCTCCTTGCCATACCTTGCCAAGTCAATCCTCTGCGTCCCCTTGATTACCGATGACAGGCCTATCGGCATGTTGCTCGCCTGTGATAAACTTTCCGGTGAGGAGTTCTGGTCCAGGGAGTTGAAGTTGATGGGAATGTTTGCCTCTGAAGTTGCCGCGTCCATCAGGAAGGCCCAGCTCTATGAAGATATCAGCAAGATGTTCATAAATACTGTGGAGGCTTTCGCTTCAGCAATAGATGCAAAAGATCCTTACACATACGGACATTCCAGGAGGGTTGCGCAATTGTCCGTAGCCATCTGTGAAGAGCTTCGCATGTCGAAGAAACAAACAAGACTAGTGGAACTTGCGGCATTTCTGCATGACATAGGAAAAATCGGTACTCCGGAAAGCATCCTTCATAAGCCTGGAAGGCTGCGACCCGAGGAATTCGAGAAAATAAAGGAGCACCCTGCAAAAGGAGCCGAGATATTGTCGAATATCGGTGAATTCAATGACATCATTAAATGGATAAAGCATCACCATGAATGGTATGACGGCAAAGGTTATCCCGACCAGATAGCAGCGGAACATATTCCGCTTGAAGCGAGAATTATTACTATCGCAGATGCCTTCGATGCAATGACCTCGGACAGGCCTTATAGAAAAGCCATGCCCGGTCAGGAAGTCATCAAGATCATGGATGGATTTACCAGGAGCCAGTTCGATCCGGATATACTGGAGGCATTTAATCGTCTCGTGCAAGATAACAAATTATGTTTGACAGTCCAGGAGCCTGTCGGACTTAGGGAATCGTAGCGAGAGAATGGCAAATCGAGGACAGATTTACGGAAATTTGAAGGCGAATAGTGGGCCTATTCGCCTTCAAATTTCCGGGAATATGGACCGATTTACCATTCTCGCAGTAGATTCATTCCTAAGTCCGACAGGCACCCGGTAACCGGTGAATAACAGCCATTTTACATATATACACCGACACATACCATGCAGGAGGAAATAATGCTTTCTGAAGAAACAACCAGAATAAATCCCTGGGACATGGTACTGGCGCAGATAGATAAGGCGTCCCGGTACCTGCAACCAGATTTCAACCTGATGGAGAAACTCAAGCACGCGGAACGTGCGCTCCTGGTTTCCGTCCCGGTGGTTATGGATGACGGAAAACTGAAGGTGTTCAAAGGATTCAGGGTTCAATACAATACCGTGCGGGGACCTGCCAAGGGTGGAATCCGTTTTCACCCCGATGTCGACCTGGACGAAATTACCGCCCTGGCTGCATGGATGACCTGGAAATGCGCCGTAATGAATATCCCTTTCGGTGGAGCCAAAGGCGGAGTGCAGTGCAACCCGAAACAGATGAGCATCGGCGAAGTGGAACGACTTACGCGTAGATTCACCGCGGAAATAATCAACTTTATAGGACCCGACAAGGACATACCGGCGCCGGATGTCAACACCAATGCCCAGATAATGGCCTGGATGATGGATACCTATTCAATGCAGATAGGCCATTCAGTGCCGGGTGTGGTAACCGGCAAACCGATTGCCATAGGCGGATCGGAAGGCAGGAACGAAGCAACCGGCCGAGGGGTTGTTTTCACGATACTTGAAGCGGCAAAAAGGATAGGCATGAGACTGGACGGGACAACCGCGGCAATTCAGGGTTTCGGCAACGTGGGTTCGGCAACAGCCAGATACCTCAACAGCGAAGGAGTCAAGATAACTGCAGTCAGCACCTCGACAGGAGGCATATACTGCGACAAAGGGATCAATGTCTCGGCTCTTCAGGAATATTACCGGGAAAACGCCACCCTGCAAGGCTTCGCTGGATACGACAGCATCACCAACGAAGAGCTGATTTCCCTGCCCTGCGATATCCTTGTGCCCGCGGCCTTGGAAAACGCCATCCATAAAGGCAACGCCGTCCATGTAAAGGCAAGGCTGCTGGCTGAAGGCGCAAACGGCCCGGTGACTCCCATAGCGGACGAAATCTTAAAAGACAAGGGAGTATTCATTATACCGGACATCCTTGCCAACGGCGGAGGGGTAACGGTTTCCTATTTCGAGTGGGTTCAGGATCTGCAGAATTATTTCTGGGACGAAACAGAGATAAACAAAAAGCTGCAGATGCTTATGGTAAGCGCATTTGCAAAGGTAATGTCAAAAGCCGAGGAATTCAAGGTCGACAACCGCACCGCTGCGCAGATTCTCGGCTTGGGAAGGGTAATAGAGGCTACCCGGCTGCGGGGAATCTATCCGTAGACGAGAGCAGTTCCACCATTTCACCATGGATTAATCCATTACTGGCAAGTATCCGGTGGTCGTAAAGGGAAGAAGGCTCCCCGGAATAACCGGTAACCCTTCCACCGGCTTCCTCCACCAGCAGCTTGCCGGCGGCAATGTCCCACGGCTTGATTTTGCACTCCCAGTAGCCGTCCAGCCGCCCTGCCGCCACATACGCCAGGTCCAGAGCAGCCGCCCCAGCCCGGCGGACGGCTCGTGCGGAAAGTTGAAAATTCACGAATTGTGCAAAATTGTTCTCGTTGTCGCGGGTTTTGTCGTACGGGAAACCGGTGGCCAGCAGACAGCTCTTGAGGGGCTGACGACTGGACACCCGTAACCGACTGCCGTTCAGGAACGCGCCCTCCCCCTTCAGCGTCGTAAAAAGCTCATCCATCATGGGATGATAGATAACGCCCAGTCGCAACTCCCCATCAATTTCAAGCGCTATGGAGACGCAAAACCATGGAAATCCATGAGCATAGTTGGTAGTTCCGTCCAACGGATCAATAATCCACTTGAGATTTGAAGAAAAGGAAGTGTAGGATTCTTCCTCTGCCAGGATATCACTTTCCGGATATTTCGAGCGTAATGTAGTGACGATCAATTCTTCACAGGCCCTGTCAACCTCTGTGACCAGGTTTGTTTCCCCTTTGAAATCAATGGCAAGCTCAGACCAAAGCTTTTCCCGCTGCAAAGATCCAGCCTCCCTGGCCGCTATTACTGCTGTTTCAAGGTACTTGTGCAAATCATGCTCATTATTCATGTTGCTTCGTTTCTCATATTAATACCATTAATTCGGTGCTTAACCGTAAATCCGGCCTCGATTTGCCATTCTCTCGCTACGATTCCCAAAGTCCGACAGACTCCTAGAACTCTTTAAGGTTGCTGAACTCACCCCAGGCAAGGAAGTACTTCGGTTTCAAGACAAATTCATAGATATTCTCGATAATGTTATAGTGTTTTTTCTCTTCCTCCGCGATCTGAAGAAGAAGTCTTTTCGCTTTTTCATCCTTTTCCTTTTCTGCGGCGCTTTCATAAAACCGGACACTGTCGGCTTCGATTTTCATTGCATGAATATACCCGTCCAGATCTTCAGTCATTGCAGTTATAGTATTCTTGTCGGCTATCAATTGAGCAAAAACATTCTGCGCCTTTTCCAGTACAGATGAATCCGCCATAGTGTTCGCTCCGGCATTATCTTTCATATTCTGGATTACATCATAATGCTTCTGCTCATCCTCAGCCAGCATGGCGAAGATGGTCTTCAAGCCGATTATTGCAGTACCCGCCGCAAGTTTCAGATAATAAGACTTGCCGTCCTGCTCCATTTTCAATGCAAAAGCAAATACGTCCATAATCCCTCCAGTCTTTGATTACCGTCCCGTTACCCTTCTATCTAGTTAGTTTCCATCCGGAAACGGTCTTTTTCCGCCCTGGTGGCATCAAGCTGCGGGCTTACTTGTGCGGCGTACCGATGTACGCCTCCGCGCAACCCCTTGCTTTCCTTGCCAAAACTAAAAAATCCTCGCTTCCAAATTGGGAACCAGCAGTTTCTCATCCGGAGTTTCCGGATGGAAACTAGTTAAT
>Ga0187878_1004183_pt1 | contig 11338 bp, 10 predicted proteins | sample June2016WEW_17_1_FD_132979 | JGI IMG/M metagenome (GOLD analysis project Ga0187878, IMG submission 132979) | Peatland microbial communities from SPRUCE experiment site at the Marcell Experimental Forest, Minnesota, USA - June2016WEW_17_150 | ecosystem: Environmental > Terrestrial > Soil >...
AATCGAAAGCGATGCCGAACCGAGAATCTGCGGAAACGTCGGCGCTCCAGCCGTCGTTGGCGAGAACGAATACTGGAATTGCCCCCCAGGCATGCCGGTGTTGAGCAGGGCATTGTAGATCGTGGAGTTGATAATCCGGCCAAAGTAGGCACCATATCCGGCGCGCAGCGAGGTCTTACCGTCGCCGAACAGATCCCATGCGATGCCGATGCGCGGGCCGAAGTTATTCTTGTCGTGCGGGAACTGGCCACTCTGAGGAACAGCTGGATTGACCAGAGTGGAGATCGGGTCCGGCAGCATCTCGTACTCGTATCGCAGGCCGAAATTTAGGGTCAGCCGTGGATGCACCTTCCACTGATCCTCGATGAAGAACGCGATGTCGTTCGTGTTGAAGTTAGAGCCAAGGGGGCCGAAGGCCTGGCTGAAACTCAACCAGCACTTGCCGGCAGCATTAAGATCTGTGCAACCGTTCGGCTTGTAGAGATCCGACAGGTAGTTGCCGATGTTGCTGAAGCTGTAGGACCCGTACTGAGAGCTTAGGTTCTCGCTAAAGTCATTTACGTGGGTAAAATCCACACCATACTTCAGGCTGTGCTTCCCATGCATCCAGGTCATGGTGTCGGCAAACTGCTGCCGGCGTTCGTCGGGGTAATGAGGCCTCTGCAAGAACGTGGGCACGCCCATGGTAAATCCGTTGGTGATGGATATCTGCGGCGGCAGGCCCAGAGGATTCGAGTAACCGGTCGGGGTTACGAATTTCTGCTGCTCATACGCCGTCGGGTCCTGGGCGAACTCGAACTCGAAGTCGCGGCCCCACTGATAGCGCGCTTCATTGAGGAAACGCGTGGTCAAGGTAGAACTCAGTTGACCCACGAACCAGGTGTCCTTCACGTAATCGTTCCCGAAGGAGTGAACGCCGTAGGTGTTGGTTGCCTGGGTCTGGATGCCTGCGGGAGAGTCCCACCGCATGCGGTTGAGTTCGACAGATGCCTGGTTCCTGGAGTTGATCTTCCAGTCGATCTTGGGGAAAAGGATGTTCTGATCGCCCGTGCGCGGGATCGGACCCAGTACCGTCAGCAGGTCTGCCAAGCCGGTGTTATATTGTGAAACTGCTGCCGCATAATTGGCCAAGCTAAGTCGTGTCAATAGGTTGCAGGCACCCTGCGTCGCGGTCAGAATATTGGATCCATTCGGTAGAGCCGTGATGCTCGCCGTATTCAAGCTTTTGCCATTAACGCCGCACCCCCCGTAAGTACTAACATCGGTCAGCGGTGCCGCGAAAAAGGCGGCCGGGCTGGTGGCCACGCCAGTACCGGGGAAATTCCGGTGATACCGGTCCCACGCCACAAAGAAGAACAGTTTGTCCTTCACAATCGGGCCGCCGAGGGCGAAGCCGCCCATCTTGCGCACATCCTCCGGTTTGTAGGGAAGCGATTGGAAGACTCCCGGAGAGGTCTGCTGCGTGATCGTCGTTAATGGGTTCATCGAGCCCCAGTTGTTGTCGCGGTCGTTGATGTAGAGCTCGCCGTGCAGCTGGTTGCTGCCGCTCTTGCTGACCGTGTTGACAACGCCGCCGGCCGACCGGCCGTATTCCGCGGAATAGTTGGAAGTGTTGACCTGAAACTCCTGCACCGCCGCCTTCGCGGTCGAATACCCCGCGCGTGTGCGTCCGCGCTCCTCGGAGAAGAACGCCTGATTATTGTCGGCGCCGTCAATCGTGTTGTTGTTCAGAAGCGTGCTGATGCCCCGGAAGCTCAGCAAGCCGAAACCGCTCGCATCATTCACCACGCCGGGCGTCATAAGCGCGAAGTCGGACCAGCGCCCGCCGTTGATCGGCAGGTTCTGAATCGCCACCTGGTTGATCACCGGGGCGAAGTCGATCGTCGATGTGTTGATTTGCACCGCCTCCGCGGATACCGTAACGGTCGTGGATATACCGCCCACCTGCAAATGAGGCGAAAGCTGCGTAAAGGTGCCGACCTGTACGGTGACCGGAGAAGCTGTGAATGTCGAAAAGCCGGTCGCTGTAACCGTGACGGTGTACTCGGCAGGCCGCAACTTCAGAACCCGGAAGAAGCCCGACTCGTCCGTAGTTACCGTCTGCTCCGCATTCGTTCCATTGTTTTTCACTGTAACCGTCGCGTTAGGCACGACCTTGCCGCTCGCGTCATACACGGTTCCGTTGATGGCGCCGTCCGTAGTGGACTGCGCCAGCGCACTGCCCGCCAGAACTGCAATAAGCGACAGCGCCAAAAGGAATTGCCTGATTCCTGCACAAACCCCGCTGATTTTCATCGATTGCCTCCATTAAATGGTCAAACACCAGCGGTTACGGAGTGACTTTCGCGGTGCGCCTTGCGGCTGGAAGAGCCAGGTTCTCTTCCCGAGTCACACTTAACGGCTGCGCTGGTTTCGAGATCCCTCATAAATGCGTTTCGATGCCTCTAAGCCGCGCCCGGAGTCTCGGCATGCTGTCAATGGACAGCCTCCCCTTGCGCCATGGTCAGACCCGGCTGCTGCAAGCCAAATCGTTAGAACTTCGCTGCGATTCGGCTGGATTCTACACCAATGCCGTGGGGGATCAAATCAATTCCGCGTTTATTTCTGGCGCTCATCCCATGCCGGAGCAATCTTCAAAGAAATTTGAAAAATGGTTAACGCGAACTTCATACCGGCCCAACTTGAGATCGGGTTCCAGGAGATGCAGTCCAACTCGAACCATTGGAGTCGGGACCCCGCAGGTGGATGGATGCAGGACGCGCGAAATAACGGGTTGGGCAAAACCGCGTCATGCCGCCAGCCCCTCTCGAGTGCGGCGGCTGGCCGCCGCTTCATAAGCCGGAATACAACCCCAGACATGCGGCTTGCCGCCTTGCTCCAAACGCCCTTGCTGCCTTGGATTGGGCGACAAAGGTGAGGCACAGGGCTGGGGGTGCATCGCCCCCAGCCCTACTACTCCTCAGTCAAGCCGCCTCACAAGCCCACGGCTCCCGAATCTTTTCGTCCGATTCAAATCCGAAAATCTTCTGCCGGCTCGATTCCAACTTGCAATATCTCAAGCGATTGTCGTAGGCTACCGCCGTCGCGGAGTTTGCGGCCACACGCATGTGGCATTCCCTCAACTTCGCAGAAAGGGATTATGGAAAAGAGGATTTTGGAACTGGCAGTTGAAGCACTCCAAGGACAAAAGGCCGTAGTCGAAGCAGATATTGAATGGATCCGCGCCCAGTTGTCGGGTGGCATTAGAGCCGATAAACCCGCAATCTCAACGCCCGCCGTTCGGAAACGCCGGGGGAGAACCGCGGCCCAACGCAAAGCCCAAAGCGAAAAAATGAAAGCATATTGGGCCGCCAAAGCCAGGGCAGCCGAAAAGCCGGTTCCGGTCAAGCCCAAGAAGGGGCCGAAACACTCCGCGGCAAGCAAGGCCCAGAGCGAAAGGATGAAGGCGTATTGGGCAAAATGGCGCAAGGAAAACGAGAGTAAGACCAACGCCTGATCGCGCCGCCATCAGGGATTGAGTCCGGAGAGTTTCATTTTCCTTGAATCTGTACTATCAAAGGAGGTACGGGAAAATGAAATCCTCCGGACCTGGCCCTGGTCTCGGTTTCGCATACTCGGGCCTCCTGGACAACTACCCGCGGACTCTAGGCGTCGAACAACACTCGGCCGTCTACCCGATTTTCAAGTATAACGAGGAGGCAAGATAACGACATCGCCTGCAGGATCATCTGCAAGGCGTGTTGCGGCCGCTTCGAGCCGAAGCCGGCCAAACCGGGGATGAGTTACGAATAGTGCGTGAAGACTCGACTCGATTGGCACTCATTACTCATGAACTCATCACTTTTGGGCGGATAGATACCGATAAGCATGCCAACAGGAGGAACGAACTTGAGTCATAACCGCAAAGTGGCCATCGTTGGGCTCGGTTACGTCGGTCTACCGATTGCCATAGCCTTCGGAAAGCAGGAGCACGTCATTGCGTTCGATATCAACAAAGCGCGTGTCGAGGAACTGAGAGCCGGCCACGATCGCAACAAGGACGTTTCTCAATCCGACTTCGACGGGAGCAAAGCTGAATATACGACGGACCCCGCGCGGCTGAGCCAGGCCGATTTCCTCATCGTTGCCGTCCCGACGCCGGTGGACGAAGCTAAGCGCCCGGATCTGACACCGCTCATCCGCGCTTCGGAGACTGTTGGGCGCCACCTCCATGCCGGCTCCATCGTCGTCTATGAGTCCACAGTCTACCCCGGGGCGACCGAGGAAATCTGCGTGCCAATCCTGGAAAGGGAGTCGGGTTTCAAATGCGGCAGGGAGTTTAAAATCGGATACTCGCCCGAGCGCATCAATCCTGGCGATCACGAACACACGTTCTCCAAGATTCTCAAAGTCGTCTCCGGACAGGATGCCGAGACGCTTGAAATTGTCGCATCGGTCTACGCCTCCGTCATAGCCGCAGGCGTGCACAAGGCAGCTTCGATCAAGGTTGCCGAGGCTGCGAAGGTGATCGAGAACACCCAGCGCGATCTGAACATTGCCCTCATCAACGAACTCGCGATCATTTTTCATCGCATGGGTATTGATACCAATGATGTGCTGGAGGCGGCCGCAACGAAATGGAACTTCCTCAAATTCTCTCCCGGCCTCGTTGGCGGACACTGCATCGGCGTTGATCCCTACTACCTCACCCACAAAGCCGAGCAACTCGGCTACACTCCGCAGGTGATTCTTTCCGGCCGGCGGATCAACGACGGCATGGGGGTCTTCGTGGCCAAGGAGGTTGTCAAGCGCACGCTGGCGCGCGGCCAGGCCAGCTTTGATGGTAACCGGCCCATGGCAACCATCCTGGGATTCACCTTCAAAGAGAACGTCAGCGATTTGCGCAACTCTCGCATCATCGACATCGTCAAAGCCCTGCAATCCTATAGCTTCGACGTGCAGGTTCACGATCCACTGGCTTATCCTGAAGAGGCAGAGCACGAATACGGCATCAGGTTGTCGCCTCTTGAGGAATTGAAGCCTGCAAACGCAGTGATCCTCGCGGTGTCTCACGACCAGTATAAGGCGGACCCTTGGAAGCTGGTCACAGGGTTGCTTCACGGTGGTGAGGGAGTAGTGGCAGACGTGCGCAGGGTTCTGCCCCGCGAAAAAACCCCGAAGGGCATTACCCTATGGCGGCTCTGATTCACGACGTAATAGCCGCCGATGACGCAGCAGGCACAACAAAATTGAAGCCAGCAGATCCACGCAGACGGATGCTGATCTTATTTCTAAAACCGCGGGCTTAGCCGGGGAAGCCCATTTTCATCTGCGTGAATCCGCGCGCATCCGCGGTGCGAGCTTTTGGGTTGCGGGTGCGCCGCGCCATGTTTTTCGTTGTTTCATTCGGTTGCGATCGACAGGAGGCCCCAGATGAAAGCAAGGAAAACGATGGTTGGCCTGGTTTTGCTTGGCGTTGTTATTGGCACGGCAGCAGCTCCTCGACGCGGATCGAGTCAACCCGCACAGGATCTCAGTCAGATTTTTGCCAGGTCAGAAATGATGATCCCGATGCGCGATGGCGTTCGTCTGCACACCGAAATCTGCGTGCCGAAAAAGGCCGCCGGGCAGCTCCCCTTCCTGATCACGCGCACACCCTACGGTATAAACGACGACGATCAAGGCTTCTCTCGAACCTTCGGCAACTACCGCGAGATGATTCCCGAGGGGTTCATTTTCATCTTCCAGGACATTCGCGGCCGGTTCCGATCCGAAGGTCAGTTCGTCATGCAGCGTCCGCCGCGGGATCGCGACCATCCCAAGTCTGTAGATGAAGGTACCGACACCTATGACGCGATTGATTGGCTGGTCAAAAACGTCCCCAACAACAACGGCCGTGCAGGCCTTCTCGGCATTTCTTACGGCGGCTGGTTGACTATGATGGGATTGCTCGAGCCTCATCCCGCGCTCAAAGCCGCTTCCGAGCAGGCTTCGCCGGCCGACATGTTCCTAGGCGATGACTTCCATCACAACGGCGCTTTCCGCCTCAGCTACGGGTTTGAATATGCCTCAGAGATGGAAACGGACAAAACCAATTACTTGTTCCCGTTCGATATTGCCGACACCTTCGAGTGGTATCTTCGCCTGGGGCCGCTCACCAATGTCAACAAGCTATACTTCCATGAAAAGATTCCCAGCTGGAATGATTTCGTCTCCCATCCGAATTACGACGAGTTCTGGCAAAAGCAGGCGTTCCCGCGCTATCTGAAGGACCTGAGGCTCGCGGTGCCAAACCTCAACGTGGCCGGCTGGTGGGATCAGGAGGATTTCTACGGGCCGATGAAGATCTACGAGCTGCTCGAGAAAAACGACAGCAACCATATGAACTATCTGGCCGTCGGCCCATGGAACCACGGCGGCTGGGCTCGCGGCGACGGCAGCCGTCTCGGTCCGGTGCAGTTTGGAAATAATACCGGCCAGTATTTTCGCGAAAACATCCAGAAAGCCTGGTTCGATTATTGGCTGAAAGACAAAGGCGCGCTGCCGCTGTCGGAGGCTCTGACTTTCGAGACCGGCTCGAACCGATGGAAGACATGGGATGCCTGGCCGCCGCGGAAAAACGCCACGAAACAGAAGCTCTATTTCCACGCCAACGGCCGGCTCTCATTCGATGCACCGACTGACGGCGCATCCGATGCGTCCGACAGTTATCTTTCCGATCCTGACTACCCAGTGCCTTATCGCCAGCGGCCCATCCAGCCCACATACGGCCCGGGAAGCACATGGTCGACATGGCTGCTTGAGGATCAGCGGTTTGTCTTTCAGCGTCCAGACACAATCTATTGGTCGACAGAACCGATGGCGGAAGATCTGGGCATTGCCGGAGACATCGTTACGCACCTGTACGCCTCGACCACCGGCACCGACAGCGACTGGATCGTCAAGCTCATCGATGTCTATCCGGAGTCCTATCCGGGCGAGCCGAGAATGGCCGGCTACCAGTTGATGGTCGCCAACGAGGTCTTCCGCGGGCGCTTCCGCACTAGCTTCGAGAAGCCCAAACCGCTCGTCCCGAACCAACCGGCAGAGTTCACGATTGACCTGCACACCAACGATCACACCTTCCTGAAGGGTCATCGAATCATGGTCCAGGTGCAGAGCACCTGGTTCCCACTGATCGATCGAAACCCGCAGAAGTTCGTGCCCAACATCTTTCTGGCCGGACCGGCCGACTTTCAGAAGGCCACTCAACGGGTTTACCGCTCGCCGCAGTATCCCTCTAGCGTCGAACTGCCGGTTGTGAAGCACTGAAAAGGGATTTGTGTCACCTGAAAGACGATGTGTCCAAGAAAGAGCATCTTGCCCGGATGGCGCAAAATCACAGGCGCGGCCATGCCTGGGTCCAACCCAGGCCGGGGATAAACACGCCGGGGAGGAAGGAAAATGAATACATCAAATCTGCTTCAGAAGATCGCGAGAAAAGGCTCGGACCCTGCGAAGATCGCTGCGCAAGTCATAAAATCCCCTGAATTGATCGCGGGAGTCATGGAGGGACTAGGCGCGAATAAGCCGGTTCTAAAATATAGATGCGAGAAAATCCTTCGCAGCGTCGGCGAAAGAAAGCCGGAACTCCTCTATCCGCAATTCAACTTTTTCACCACGATGCTGGACTGCAACAACAGCATCCTGAAGTGGGGAGCCATCATCAGCATTGCCAACCTGGCCCGCGCCGACGGGGAAAACAAATTCGAGTCAATTTTCGACAGATATTTCGCACCCATCACTGGGCCGGTAATGATCACCGCGGCCAACACCATAGGCAGTTCCGCACGAATCGCCCTGGCCAAGCCGCATCTCGCCGATAGAATCTCAAAGGCGATCCTGAAGGTAGAGGGTGCCGAATACAAAACCCCGGAATGTCGAAATGTTGCTATCGGGCATGCGATCGATTCGTTGGACCAGTTCTTCGATCATGTTCAGGACAAAGACTGCATCATCCGATTCGTTAAAAAGCAGCTTATGAATACGCGGACGCCCGTTCGTAAGAGGGCTGAAAGGTTTTTGAAAAAGCGCAATATCCTAAGCTAGAACGAAGCGTGGAAGAAGCGAGGAAACGCCAGAGCATTAGGAACTTGCGAAAAATTTGATCTTCACCGTTTACCACAAAGACTCGAAGACTCAAAGGAGGATTCAAAGTATAGAATTTCTTCGAGCCTTTGAGTCTTCGAGTCTTTGTGTTGGTCCGATGGTTCCCACAACCCGGCGGAATCATTCCGTCCAGACGAGGATGCGTTCGCCGCGGCGGCCGCGGTGGTCGAGGATGAGTCCGGGTCCGTTGCGCTCTATGTCCTCTGCCGAGAGATTGAGCCGCTCCAGGTCTCCGAAGTTGTCGGATGAAAAAATGTAGGACCTCCCTCGCCTGTTGAGCTTCAAGATCCACATGGGCAGATCCAGTCGGACCAGGTTGCCCTGCCGGTCATCCCACACCATGACATGCATTGTCTGCACGGGTTGGGTGGGTCTCGGCTCAACCTCGGCTGGAGGCCGGTGAATTCGCGGACGCTCCCAGGAATCCTCGTCGATTTCGATCAACGGGGCTTTGCCGGCAAAACGCTCCCGGACTTGGTCGAATTCCCGTTCCCCGGATTCCACTGACACTTTCCGGATGTTCAAGTGCCGCAGCGAAAAGTAGGCGAGCGTGCCGACCAGTCCCCCACAAGCAAGAAGGGCGGCTGCGAGGAGGCCCACTGCAATCCAAATCCACTTCTTGGCGGCCATATCAAGCTCCTATCCGATTTGGCGATTATCTCACCGACACGCAATTATTGTCGAGTCACAAAGCCCCGCATGTCGTATGATTTCTCCGCGACGCATGACGTGATCAGAAAACGCCGTGGCCCAGGTCGGGTCAATCCGGATGCAGCGGCCGGAACCATGACAGAGGAGCAAGATGGACAATAACAAAAACAAAGGTTGCGGGTGCTGTGGCGGCGGCATCTTCGGCAGCATCGGGGCCGTCCTCGCCGCCTTGCTGAGCTGGAGAGCCAATCACAGTATACTCTGGGCCTTGGTCCATGCCTTCTTTAGCTGGTTCTACGTGTTGTATCACTGGCTGAAGTACGGCCACTTTCTGCCATGATCTGCCGAGTTCGCTGACACGAGGCATCGCGAAGGGAATCTGCACAACTTGGAGTCGGTCCCGCGACTCCTGTTCCAGGATCGCCAGAATATCCCGCGGCTGGCAGGCTCATTCCTTTCACTTCCGTGTTAGAATGGCGCCGCAATCCTCAAAGGAGAAGAGCCATGAAACGTCGCGATTTCCTGAAAAGATCCGCCGCTGGAGCTGCGGCAATCTCAATCATGGGCCGGGGACTGATATCCGCGGCCGTGCCCCAGGCCACGGCAAAGGTTGCGCTCGTCAAAACCCAGGATCGAGCGAAGGGCGTCCCCGCAGCCATGAAACTGATTGAATTCGCACCGCCCAAAGGGAAGAAGGTCCTGATCAAACCCAATTTCAATACCGCCGATCCCACACCAGGCTCCACGCACAACGACACGCTCCGCCAGCTTGTCGTGGAAATGAAAGCGCGCGGCGCCTCGAAAATCACGATTGGCGAGAGGAGCGGGCCTCCTCAGACAAAATCGGTTATCGAGACAAAGGGCATCCCGGCCATGTCTCAAGAGCTTGGCTTCGATATCATCAATTTTGAGGAGCTGACCGCGGATGGTTGGGTGCATTTCAACCCGCCGGGGAACCACTGGCAGAATGGTTTCGATGTTGCCCGCCCCATCACCGAGGCCGAATACCTGCTTTGGACATGCTGCCTCAAGACACACGGCTCCGGCGGCATCCATAGCATGTCGATTAAACTCGCCGTGGGCACGACCAACAAGAGCCTGATGCGCGAGCTGCATGGCGCCCGCCAGACCCACATGCGGCGGATGATCGCCGAGATCCACCAAGCCTTCAAGCCTCAGCTCATCGTCATGGATGGAGTGGATGTTTTCGTGGATGGGGGCCCATCCAATGGCAAGCTGGTCACAGCCGGCGTAATCATTGCAGGCACGGACCGCATCGCTGTCGATGCAGTCGGGCTGGCGGTCCTCAAGCAATTGGGTTCCAATGACGCGATCATGTCCAAGAAGATCTTCGAGCAGGAGCAGCTCCAGCGTGCGGTGGAGCTGGGCTTAGGAGTCGGCAATCCCGATCAGATCGAGATCGTGACAGGAGACGCCGACAGTCGTGCCTACGCCAACACTCTCAAAGGAATCCTGGCCCAAGGCTAGGTAAACCCTGCAGAAGGTCTTGTATCCGCGGCATTCAAGGGCCAGGAGAGCTATTGCGAATTCGAGGCTGATCGGCCCCTCGGATTCCGGACATCGCAGATACGGACCTGCTGCCGCGAAAACCGATAAATCGAGGAGAGGAGCGTATGAAACCGGTACTGCGTTTATCATCGCGAGTGACGCTGGCGATCCTGCTTCTGGGTGTTATGCTCGCGCCGGCTCAGGACCTGAAGTCCATCCAGCTGCCAAAGCCTCAAACTGACGGAGGACGGCCTTTGATGCAGGTGCTAAAGGACAGGAAGACCACCCGGGAATTCAGCAGCGAAAAGCTGCCGCTACAGGTACTCTCGAACCTCCTCTGGGCAGCGTTCGGAATCAATCGGCCCAGCGGGCAGCGGACCGCTCCCTCCGCGGTGAACTGGCAAGAGATCGATCTTTATGTGGCATTGTCCGATGGCTTGTTCCTTTACGATGCGAAGGCCGACGCTCTGCAACCGATCCTGGCCGAGGACATCAGGGCCGCCACCGGAACCCAGCCCTACCCAAAGGACGCGCCCGTAAATCTGGTCTATGTCGCCGATCTCGACAAACCAGGCAGGGTGCCCGAGACGGAGAAGGATTTTTGGTCCGCTGCCGACGTCGGCTTCATCGCACAAAACACCTACTTGTTCTGCGCCTCGGAAGGGCTGGCGTCCGGGGTCCGAGCCTTGATTGACCGGCCGGCGCTGGCAAAAATCATGAAGCTGCGGCCGAAGCAGAAGATCCTCCTGGCACAATCGGCGGGCTACCCCAAGAAATAATCGACCACGCCTAGAAGGCGTGGCTTTGGCCTGCCCCGCACAGCGGGGCGAATCAGAGCAACCTCGGGGTCGGGGTCGGAATCGGGATCGAATCGGAGTCGATTGCAATCAGGCGGTTCACTTACACACCTCGGTTGCCATGCCGATTCCGACCCCGATAGCGACCCCGACCCCGAGGATCCTTCGATCATGTCCGTGGAATTACGGCTCGCCGGAACGGCAGAGCCTTTCAGGGTCGCACGGCCATAGGCCGTGGTTTTAACCTGCAATAA
>Ga0187878_1004185_pt1 | contig 11333 bp, 8 predicted proteins | sample June2016WEW_17_1_FD_132979 | JGI IMG/M metagenome (GOLD analysis project Ga0187878, IMG submission 132979) | Peatland microbial communities from SPRUCE experiment site at the Marcell Experimental Forest, Minnesota, USA - June2016WEW_17_150 | ecosystem: Environmental > Terrestrial > Soil >...
GCCAGTTCGGGCGTGAGGTGACGGGCGTCCCCGCCGCACTGGCGCTTCAAATCGCTCAGCCAGGCTGCACGGTCAGTTTCCTCGCGCACCTCGAGAGTCAGGCTTCCCCGCGGGGCGCGGAAGCGCGCTGCCTCCTGCGGCGTGTGGAAGTATCGCACCAGCGCCTGGTCGCCCGCGGCCAGGCCTTCGACCTGGCGGCGGACGCGCGCGTCCAGATCGGAGCTGGCTATGACCGACCACGTGTGGCCCGGCCTTTTGGCCGCGTGGGCCAGCGACGTGCAAAGAATCATGACCAACCACCACCATTGGTTTCTTTTCATGGGTACACTCTCAATTATTGATGTGGCCCTGCGCGCAGCGCGAACTGCACCCGTTAGCGGCCACGAGACGGAGCCGCTCGCGAGCGTCCCCGCGCACCGCGCCGAGGCGCCCTACTGGGCGCGGGTTTTTCCAGAGACTTTGCATATTCTGACGCCACGTCCCAAAACTGCGGGTCTTCCGTCCCCAGTCGCCAGGCTGCGAACCCGCGCAATCGGTACCGGCGCACGAGTTCCAGTTTCTCCTTGTAGCTTCGCCGGTCGTCAAACCAGACCGTGTGGACCTCCGTCCCTTCGCGGAACTGCAGCCAGGGCGCGCGCCAGCGTTCGTCCCACTGGAGCTGGACCTCGGGGCGGTCGAGCAGGGTCTGCAGGCTGCTGAAGTTGAGCGAGCGGGAGAGCACGCCATTGGCGGTTTCCACCCACTCCCGGCTGTAAAACGGAATCCCCATGACCAGTTTCTGGGGTGGCACTCGTCGCGCCGCGTATTCGATGGCGGCGCGTGCCCACTCGTACCCCGCCACCGGGCCGGGGGGTGTCGTGGTTCCATGATGATCGTAAGTCATGAGCACGATGAAATCCACGGATTGGCCCAGGGCGCGAAGGTCGAAGGGTGCCCCCCATTCGCCCGTGCGGAACTCCGCGTCGCGCGTGTCGGGGTATTGGTCGGAGAAGCGCGGCGTAACGGCGAGGCTCAGCAGGCGCCCGTCGCGATGCAGCTTGGCGGCTACGCGGCGAACGAAGGCGGAGTAACGGGCTTTGTCGGCGGGGTCGATGTATTCCAGGTCGAGTTGCCAGCCGGAGAAGTTTTCGCGGCTGGCGAGGTAGGCCAGGTAGGAAGCGGCACGCTCCTGCTTGCGAGGATCACGCAGCAAGGACGAGGCAATGGAGCGGTCGAATCCGGGATTGACAACAAGCGGCAAGACCGGCAACTCAAGCCGCCGGGCGAGCTCGGCCAGGGCAGCGGGCACCGCTCCGCGGACAATGCCGTTAGAATCCACGCTGAAACATTGCGGGCCCAGCAGAGTGATCAGGGCGGAGTTCTTTTCGACCGAGGCGAGACCGCTCGTGTCCTCGGTGGAGTAATACATCGCGAGAGGGCGCGCTGCCAGGATTCGGCGGCGCTCGCGAAGGAGCTTGGGATTCGCCTTGCCGGGCGCCGGGCGAGCCTGGGGAGGCTCTGCCGCCAGCGCCGAAGTGGCTAGCACCACTGCGAAGAGCCCGAAAATGAAACACCGTCGACGAGTCACGGGGTCGTGGAACGAGATCGCGCCCTCCAGAGAAAGAATGCGGGGATGCCGCTGCCCACCATGAGGAGTCCCCAGAGTGAGTCGCTGCGCCGCTCGAGAAACGTGTTCAAGAGGAGAAGCCCCGCCAGAAGAACGAAAATCGCGGGGACAAGAGGATATCCCCAGGTTCGGTAAGGTCGGTCGAGCGTGGGCTCGCGGCGGCGCAGAATGAAAATGCCCGCGGTCACCAGCGCATAGAAGAGCCACTCCGCGAAGATGACCTTGGTGAAGAGGGCTTCGTACTGGCCCGTCAGGGCGAGGATGCCGGCGACTACGCTTTGCGCGACTATGGCCACAGCGGGCGTGTGGAAGCGCGCATGGACGCTCGCCAGCGCCTGGGGGAAGAGGCCGTCTCGCGCTTGCGCGAAGGGAATGCGCGAGCCGGCGAGAATCGAGCCATTGAGCGTCGCGAAGGCGGAGATCATCACTCCCACCGCCACAAAGGCGCCGCCCGCCCCGCCCAGAAGCCGCCGCGCCGCCTCCGCCGCGACTTTGTTGGTCCCTGCGATTTCCTGCGGTGTGAGGACAAAGAAGTAGGCGATGTTGGTCAGAGCGTACACGACGACGACGAGCAGCGAGCCGAGAATTAGCGCGCGCGGGATATTGCGCTGCGGGTTCTCGACTTCCCCCGAGACCATGCTCAGGTTGTTCCATCCGTCATAGGCCCAGAGCGCCGCCACTGTCGCCACGCCGAGGGCAGCAATAAAGCTGCCGCTCGAGTGCGAGTCGATGGCGGACGAGAGACTGGCCCATGAGCCACGGCCGCGCGCCAGACCGAGGGTGATGATGACTCCCAGGACTACCAGCTTGGAGGCGGTGAAAACCGTCTGGATGGTGCCGCTGCGCCGCACGCCCAGGATGTTCACGCCGGAGAGGAACAGGATCAGCATCGTCGCGCTTACCTGCAGGCCCGTCAGGCGCAGTTCCACCCCCGCCAAGCTCGCCTGCCACAGCGCGTCGTTCAAGCGCGGATAGAAATAGCTCAGGTAGATCGTGAAGCCGGTGGCGATGGCGGCAATCGATCCCGTCTTGGCGACAAAGAACTGCGTCCAGCCATATAGGAAGCCCATCAACGGTCCGTAGGAGCGGTGAAGGTAAACGTACTCACCGCCGGCTTGCGGAATCGCCGCGCCCAATTCCGCGTAACCCAGCGCTCCGAAGAGGCTCAGGACTCCGGCGAGCACCCACACTGCCAGAACCCAGAGCGGCGAGCCGAGCCGCTGGAGCATGATTCCCGGGACGACGAAGATCGCCGTGCCGATCATGGTGCCGGCGACAACCGAAGTCGCTCCGTAGAGCCCCAGGCCTTTGATGAGTTCAGGTCGAGACATGGTCAGTTCAGCTTCGGTCGCGGACGAGCATATGCTAGGAACAAAGGACTAAGTACGAAGTACAAATTACGAAGTACCAATTACAAAAGTCGGCGACCGGGGAGCAGGCCAACTTGATTTTTGTCACTTGTACTTCGTCCTTCGCACTTCATCCCGTTAGCCACAATCCGCGGGTTTGATCCCTCTCCCAGGAAACAGGTAACTCACCGCCAGACCCACGAAAAACGTCGCGCACGTTCCAATCGCCACGTACCAGGTCCAGGCCACCGACGTCAGGCCCATCACAGCGAGCAGGACGGCGAGTCCTGCCGCTGCTCCCAGCACTGCCGCGCCGCCGCTCGTCCGCCGGGTGAGTACGCCCAGCAAGAAGATTCCCAGCATACATCCATACGGCACGGAAGCGATGGTCAGCGCGAGTTCGAGCACACTCGTGTGCAGCTGCTGAGCCAGAAGTGCAATACCGATCAGCACGCCGCCCCACATCAGGGTCAACAGCCGGGAGACTCGCAGGTAATGGCCCTCATCGGTTGCCGGCCGGAGAAATGGTTTGTAGAAATCCACGACCGAACTGGAAGCCAGGGAATTGAAGGCAGCGCTGAGGTTGGCCATCGCTGCGGCCAGAATGGCGGCAACGACGAGTCCGGCCAGGCCGGTGGGCAATTGGCTGGCCACGAAGCGCGGGAAAATCTGGTCGGGCCGGGTGAATGGTTCGGCCGGCGGGTTGTGCTGGTAAAAGGCGAACAGAACAATTCCTGCGAAGAGGAAGAGCGCGAATTGCGCCAGGACGATTACACCGCTGGCGATGATCGCCTTCTGGCTTTCGCGCATCGACCGCGCCGCCAACAGCCGCTGCACGATCAGTTGGTCGGTTCCGTGGCTGGCACAGGAGAGGAATAGTCCTCCAATCAAACCGGACCAGAACTGGTACGGCACGTGCCAGTCGAAATGAAAATTGAACAGCGCGAGCTTATCGCCGCCCAGCGTCGCGAGGTTAAGCACCTCCGGCCAGCCACCCGGAATGCGTGACACGGCCAGGCCCAGCGCCACGGCGGTCCCGCTGACGTAGATGAAGAGTTGAATGACATCCGTCCAGATGACGGCAGTAAGCCCGCCGCGATAGGTGTAATAGAGCGTCAGCGCTGTAATGATGAGGACCGACGGCAAGACTCCGGTCTTGAGGATGACTCCGACGACGATGGAGATGGCGAAAACGCGCACGCCTTCCGCCAGAGCGCGGGTGACGAGAAAGAGGGCCGCGGTGAGAGTTCGCAGCCCACGGCCAAAACGCTGCTCGATGAGCTGGTAGGCGGTGTAGATCTCGCCGGCAAAGTAGCGCGGAATCAGAATCACGGCCACCACAAAGCGCGCCACGACGTATCCGAAGACGAGTTGCAGGAAATTCAGGTTGGTGGAGTAGGCGATCCCCGGTGTGCTGATGATAGTCAAGATGCTGGTTTCCGCCGAGACGACCGAGAAGGCGATGGCCCACCATGGCAGGCGGCGGCCTCCCAGGAAGTAGTCGTGCAGAGTCCGCTGTCTCTTACCGAAGCGCGCGCCAAAGAGGGTGATGGCGATGAGATACGCCCCCACCACCACGAAGTCGATCCAGCGGAATCCCAAAAACCCTCCTCGGCCCGGCGCAGGCAGCATCCAGCCGTCGGGGTCCAGACTATCCGCTGATGATTCGGCTTACCGACGTCTCGAGCCCCGCCGTTACGTTCCCGGCGAGTCTAATGGACAGCGCAAAAAAGTGTCAAGGAAAGCGGCGGCGGCGCTGCAGGACTGCGGGCAGGAAGATGTGGCGGTCTCATGGTTCCGGCGGCAAGATGCGCGGTGCGCGCGCCAGCCGATCGATGCAGTGATTGAGGATGTAGGTGCGGACCGGTTCAGGCATCCGCCGGTCAAGACAGATTTCGCGCAGGTCGTTCACGGCCATCTCGGGCAAGAAAATTAGGACTTGTTGGAGGGGCGTGGACGGGTTTCGCATCAATGCCAGCCGCACGTGATAGCGGTGCGACCACTTGTCGTGAAGCGCGAGAGTTTCCACGACCCGTGACGGCAGATCTTGGCGTGCCAGGAGCTTGAGGATGTGCGCTTCGGTCAGGAAGGGATTTCCCAGTCCTGCCTGAAGCAACTCCGGGTCTTCCGTGACGAGCAACCCGGCTACGACGCGCCCGGACGCGCGGCGCGCCAGCGTAATCTTCTCGCCGCGGGGCAAGGTATCGGCCTTCGTGAGGATCGTCTCCTCGGCCACGATCTTGACATCGGCAGGCACGCCGGGAGTCTGTGCCACTCGCAGGAGGTCAAAGAGGTAAAGGAACTTGAGAATGGGCAGGGTAATCAGCCGGGGTGTCCGGGGATGACGCGCCAGGGCGAGCTTTACGGCGTAACGTCGAGCGGCCTCCTTGTGGACGGCGATTTCGCGAATGGCTTCGGCGGGGAGGTCCTTTCTCTCTAGAAGCCGCAGAAAGTCAGGCTCCTGGAGATGAGGATTGCGCGCCAGCGCCGTCAGCACTTCCTTGGCGGTCTCTTTGAAAAAGGGATCTAGGAGGTGGCGCGGCGCGATGGCAGCCTTTTCGGCGAGTTCCTTCGGAGCATCAGCTTTTCCCTGCGAACTCATTTCACGCCGATTCTAATGGCCGCGGGCAATGCCCGCAACTGTGGCAGCGATTCAGACTGAGCGCGCCATCCCCCATGCTTGTCAAAGTGGTAACGGACGAGTGGTCAACGGGATAGGGCCACACCGCTGGAGATTTGGGCATCCAATGGGATCGGGGGGATAATGCAAGAGGAAATTTGAGGAGGGCATGCAGAATTAACTTGAAAAATCCCGCGAGTCTTGGTATTTGGAGTGACGCGTCTTTGGAGCAATTCTTAATGGGACGCAGGCTGGCGCGGTACACAAGCCTGGAATTTGGCGGTGCCCGCCCTGCTGCTCCAGAAGCAGCGAACACTCTAAACCCCAATAACTGAGGTAGGCGTCCTATGAAGAAGATGACTACGCTGTTGAGCTTGACCGTCCTGGCGGGCATGGCCCTGCTGACGCAAGGCGGACCACCTCTGACGGGTCTGGCCTGGGCGGCTCCGCAGCAGGCGGAAGGGCAGAAGCCTGCGGGCTGGAGTGGTCGAGAGGAATACGACGCGTATATGGCCCTGACCACTGAGAAGGATCCCCAGAAAAAGGTCGGGCTCGCCGACGCCTTCTTGCAGAAATACCCGAATTCGTTTGTGAAGGACACGGTCTACGTGGTGCTGATGCAGACTTACGCGCAACGCAACGAGATCCCCAAGGCGATCGAGGCGGCACATAAGGCCGTGCAGGCCAATCCCGACAAGCTCGAGGCTTTGGCGTACGTCAGCTTTGTGTTCCCGTTTGTCTTCAAGGCGGATGACCCGGAAGCAACGACGAAACTCTCACAAACCGAGAATGACGCCAAGCGGGGGCTCGAGGTTCTGCAAAAGCTCAAGAAGCCGGATAACGTCACGGATGAGCAATTCACCCAGTACATTAAAGGGCAGCGAGCGAACTTCAACAACGCGATGGGATTTGTAGCCCTGCAACGTAAGGACTACGCGGCTGCGATCACCTCCTTCAAAGGGGCGGCCGAAGATAATCCGGCCGACGTTTACACGTTCTATCGCATGGGCATCGCCTATATTTCCGGCGATCCGCGGGACTATGACCATGCCATCTGGAACCTGGCCCGTTCGTCGTCGCTGGCCAAGGCCGGGAACAATCCCGCCGCGGCGGAAATCGAGAAGTACCTGCGGTCGGTTTACATCAACTACCACGGCAACGACGAGGGCTTGGCCGGAATTATGGCCCAGGCCGCCGCTTCGCCGACCGCTCCGGAAGGCTTTAAGGTCGCGCAAATGGAGACCCCCAAGGACACCGGAAACGCCAGCATCGACGCTTTCAACAAAACCTTTTTCCTCCTGAAATATGGCGGTGACCGCGCCCAGAAGCTCTGGGACGGCCTAAAGGGCCAGTCCTTCGGTGTGGGCGGTTTCGTGGAGAGTGTGGACAAGGCGGGGGGGGGCGGCTACGCGATCCACATCGACGTACTGGCCGCCTCGAAGTCGGCCGACGGAGTGTACGATATCGAGTTGAAGGACACCTCGCAGCCGAACGTGAAGAACCTGAGCAAAGGCGACGCCGTCCATTTCCAGGGCGTGATCGCATCTTATACAGCGACTCCGGGTCTCGTGATTACGCTCGACAACGGGAAGATCAACGAAGACGAGATCCCTGATCAGCCCAAGGCACAGCCCAAAGCCAAACCGAAGCCGCGCACGCCGGCCAAGCGGACGACGACGAAGAGTACCAACTGAGCCTGGAACGGCGATCAGAAGGACTTCACTGCATGTCCCAAGGCGCTGGTGACGCAGGTCATCGGCGCCTTGTTGTTTCTTGGGACCTCGGGCGACAGGGCAGAGGTCAGGCCCGGGTTTCGACAGGTAAGTCGTGAATGGAGCGGAGGGGGTCAGCGCCGGGCGCGCTTGCGTCGCCGCGGGTGGTCGAGGAGGCCGAGGTCGTGGATCTTGCGGCTGAGGGTGTTGCGGTGGATGCCCAGCGTCTTGGCGGCACGCGACTGGTTGCCGTTCACTTTCTCCATGATCTTGCGGATGAAGCGACGCTCAAACTCGGCCACCGCATCCTCAAAACCGATGTCATTTTCGACCAGGCTGTTGACGAGGGTTTCTAACTGATTTTTCACAGCGAGACTCCGTCGCCGCGCGCTCAGGCGCGAGCCACTACTGGTTCTTGATCGCTTTCTTGTCCTTATCCGCCAGCATCTGGCGGAACTTCTCGAAACCTTCCTTGAACTGCGCTTTGAGATCCCTCGGCATCAAACTAACGATGGCGCGCGCCCCGGTGGCCACGTAGGGCGCAAGTGTAGACGATTCCACGGCTTGCGGCTTCATGCCGAAAGCCAGCATGGTCATCAGCAGGATGCTAGCGATGATCACGCCGCGTACCAGCCCGAACACGCCGCCCAGGAATCGGTCAAACCATTGCACGCCGGCCTTCTGGATAAGTTTCTTGGCCAGCGCCGAAATCAGAGCTCCCAAAATGAGCACGGCGACGAACAGCGCAAGAAACGCCAGGCCTAGCGCCACTTCGTGCGACCGCGTGAGATCGTCAAACCAGACGCTCGCGCGGTGATAGCCCACGGCGGCGACCACCAGTCCGGCCAGCACCGCGGCCAGAGCAATCAGCTCGCGGACGAAGCCTTTGAGTGTCGCCGCAAGGACCGAAAAGACGACGATTCCCGCCAGGACCCCGTCAAGCCAGTTCCATCCCATGATGTGCCCTGAAGTCGCGGTCCGACTCCGTCAGGCGAGCGATCTGCCCGTCAGCAGCCGGAAAGCCTCGCGGTACTTCTCACTCGTCCTCTCTACGACCGTGGAGGCAAGGGGCGGCGGCGGTGGCTGCTTGTTCCACTTCAGGGATTCCAGATAGTCTCGCACGAACTGCTTATCGAACGAGGGCTGCGACCTGCCGGTCTGATAGCCCTCCTTCGGCCAGAAGCGGGAGGAGTCCGGCGTCAGCGCTTCGTCGATGAGAATTATCTCGTCACCGTGGCGACCCCATTCGAATTTCGTATCGGCAATCAGAATGCCGCGCTGCGCGGCGTATTCGCGCGCTTTCGCGTAAAGCAGCAGCGTCTTATCGCGGAGTTGTTCGGCCGCTTGCTTCCCGACGCTTTCGACGGTCCGCTCCCAGCTGATGTTTTCGTCGTGACCGGACTGGGCTTTGGTGGCCGGTGTGAAGATAGGCTGGTCGAGCCGTGCCGATTCTGTGAGGCCTGCCGGCAGCTTGATGCCGCACACGCTGCCAGTGGTGCGATACTCCTTCCACCCCGAGCCGGCCAGATAGCCCCGCGCCACACACTCCACCGGGAACGGCTGGGCCTTCTTGACGAGCATCGAGCGGCCCTGCAGCTGATCGGCGAAACGCCGCAGTTCCGCGGGATACTCGTTCACGTCCGCCGTCAGGAAGTGGCTGGGAACGACGTCGCGAAAGAGATTGAACCAGAAGACCGATAATTGGGTCAGAACCCGTCCCTTATCGGGAATTCCCTCCGACATCACCACATCGAAGGCTGAGAGGCGGTCCGTGGCGACAAGCAGCAATTGGTCTTCACTGACTTCGTACACATCACGAACTTTGCCGCGGGAATGGAGCTTGACTCCGGGCAGGGTAGTTTCACGGAGAACCGTGGGCATGATTGCGTCTTTCCTGATGAATTTGAGTTTCTCATTCTAGACCATCGCCGAGGCTTGTCAACGGGAAAAGGTTCCCCCCATTGTGGGACGGACACTTTTCCGCTAACACACGGGAGGAAAAAACACAAGTATCTGCCTGGCCAATGGAAAGGGAAGGGAATTCGTGAAGGCGTGGCGCGCGATCCGCACCACGCCTTCGCGTCAGGCGGGGACTGCGGCCTCTTCGACTTCGCGCTCCAGTTCCTCGAAGCGCACCGAGACCAGCTTTGAAACGCCCGGCTCTTCCATGGTCACGCCGTACATGACCTGGGCGATCTCCATGGTCCGCTTGTTGTGCGTGATGAGGATGAACTGCGTGTGGCGGCTCATGTTGCGGATCATGCGCGTGAAACGATCGACGTTCGATTCGTCGAGCGGCGCGTCCACTTCGTCGAGGATGCAGAAGGGGCTTGGAGTGTGCCGGAACATGGCGATGAGCAGCGCCAGCGCCGCCAGCGCCTTCTCCCCGCCGGAAAGGAGAAGAACGTTCTGAAGGCGCTTGCCGGGCGGCTGCGCCACGATGTCGATGCCGCTGTCGGCATCATTCTCGTCGCTGAGCCGCATCTCGCCGATGCCGCCGCCGAAGAGGGCGCGGAACGATTCGGCGAAGAAAGCATTCACCGCCTTGAACGCTTCGAGAAACTGCTGGCGGGAAACCTGGTCGATTTCGCGAATGGCTTGCGCCGTGTCCTCGATGGAAGCGAGGAGGTCCTGGCGCTGGGTTTCGAGGAAGGTATAACGTTCCTCGGCTTCCTGCAGTTCCTCCAGAGCCATCATGTTCACGGGGCCGAGGTTTTCGATCTTGGTCTCGATCTCGCGGACTTGCTCTTCGGCGGCGAGCAGCGCGTCTTCCAACAGGGCCTGTTCGGAGGTTAGCTCGGCGCGCAGGGCGAGCGGATCGGTATGAAGTTTCTGCCGGCACTGCTCGAGGTGATGGGAGTGGTCGGACTGGGCGCGGGCCAGGGCGACCTCGGCCTCGGAGCGCTTCTCGCGCCGGGTGTCGAGTTCGGCGCGCGCCGCGTCGATGACCGGAACCAACTCGTCGCGCCGGACGCGCACCGTCTGGGTTTCTTGTTCGACGGCCTGCAACTCGGTGCGAGCCGCAGCCTGCTCGGCCTCCAGGCTCTCCAGGCGCGCGGCGCTGGCGGTAAGCTCCTCGGCCAGGCGAAGCTGTTCTTCCAGCCATGTCTGGCATTGCCCACGCAAGCGATCGATGTGTGAGGAGATTTCCTCCGCCCGCGCGGTCAGGCGTGCGCGTTCCGCCTCCAGGGCGCGGCCGCGCTCCTCGAGCGCCGTCGAGCGCGCCTGGGCTTCGATCAACGAGGGCCGCAGCGTGTCCAGTTCAACCCGCAGGTCGCGGACTTCAGCGCCCACACGCGTCACCTGCTCCTCACGGGCTTGTCGCGTGTTTCCTGCGGCATCCAGATGCGCGCGGAGGATCGCTTGCCGTTCCTGATTGGTGCGGAGATCGTATTCGACGGCGGCGGCCTCTTCCTTCAGCACGTGCAGACGTTCGCCGGCGCGCACGAAAGCTTCTCGCGTCTGACCGAGTTTCTGGTCAGCCACGACCACGCTTTTCTCCGCCTCGAGCTTGACGGCGCTGAGATTGCGCAACTCTTCATCGAGCCGGGTGATACGCGCCATCAGTTCGCCGAGTGCGGCTTCTTGCGTTTTGACCTGCGATTCCAACTCGCCGGCGCGGCGCTCCAGTTCACGGAAGTCGCGCCGCAGAGCGAGCGGTCCAGCGCTGCGCCCTTTGCCGCCGGTGACCAACCGATGGTGGTAATGATCGCCAGAGGTGGTTAGAAAGTGGCATTCGGGATAGGTTGTCGCCAGCCGTTCGGCCGTTTCGGAGTCTTGCACGACGTAGGCATTGGCGAGCGCCGGAAAGGCAAGGTCGCCGTTCAGACCCAGACGCGCCTCGAAGCGCACCAGTTCCTTGACCGAAGCCAGCACACCGCCCGCGCTGCGAACCTGGGCGTCGGTCTCCTCGTTACCGTGAGCGTTGGATGGGACGCGGGTCACGAAGAACGTCGAGCGGCCCGTCCCCTCACTGCGCAGCAGCGAGATGCCGGAGCGCGCCTCGGCATGCTGTTCAACCACGACGCAATCCAGCTCGTTCTGCA
>Ga0187878_1004186_pt1 | contig 11332 bp, 13 predicted proteins | sample June2016WEW_17_1_FD_132979 | JGI IMG/M metagenome (GOLD analysis project Ga0187878, IMG submission 132979) | Peatland microbial communities from SPRUCE experiment site at the Marcell Experimental Forest, Minnesota, USA - June2016WEW_17_150 | ecosystem: Environmental > Terrestrial > Soil >...
GAGTCCTTCATTCTGCCCATAACCAGATCAACTATAGCACCGTGAGTGGGTCAACTGCAAGGGAAATTTTACGATTTAATATTGCCGGGATCGAGGGCGGAACTTCTGAGACGGGGTACTAGGCGTGGTCGATTATTGCCATCTCACCTCCGCGGCCTCTCTGTTGATCTCCGCGTTCTCTGCGTTAAGCTTTTGATTTTGGTTGCAGCTATGCTGCTCCAGGTTCTTCGTGGCCCGGCTTTGTTTTCGCAGCCTATTTGATCTGCTGGACGTCGACGCCTTTCGGAAGCTTCTGCTCGAAATCAGAGTCGGCTACCTTGGAATTCAGCTTTTCCGCCGAGAATTTGTTGAGCAAGTAGTCCCCATTCGGCTCCTGGAGTTTTTGCTGAATCGGCAGGTTGTTGGAATTGCTGATCCAGAGGGTGATCGACGCGAGAAATGCGGCGGCACTGCTGCTCTTGGGTTTTAGCTGCAGAACGGAACAAGGAGCGCCATCGACCTTTTCCTCGCCCTGGTATTCGATGTTGAACGTCTCGCGGAGCTTTGCGGGCGACTGTCCGATGCCCAGCGCGAGGAACTCAGCCTTGTCTTTGTTCTTGCCCAGGTTCACGATGCTCGCCTGGTTGAGCGACGGCTGATAGACCATGGCGGATCCACCCTTGATCGTCAGGATCTTGTGGCCAGGGGCCCTAAACTCCTGGCGCAGCAGTGCCGAGCCGTCCTTGGCGCGCGCGTAGATAAAAATCCCGCTTTCAGGATTGTCAAACTCCTTGAGCACAGCAATATACTTTCGCTGGGTAAAGTCCGCTGAGAAGCTGTGAAAATCCCTGCCAATCGCCGCCATACGTTCCAGCGCCTGGTCCAGAGCAGTCTGCGGGCTCTTGGCCTGGGGATAAGAAGCCACACTAATGCCTGCCAGCACAAGCAACAACAAACAGAAATTAGAACTCCTCCGAGTATCAGTCATGATTGGATTCAATTGCTCAATAACCGCGAAGGCCATAAAGACCTCGAAGAGATCACTCGATGTTCTTTACGGGCTTGGAGGGCTTTGCGGATTGACTGTTCGACTGGGCCTTCAGGTTCGTCTGAATACTGCCACCATCGGAAGTGTCGGGCCTCCTGGCGGTGAAGCAACTCCTGGGAACCAGGAATATGAAGATAAGGATCAATGCACAGATGATGTCATACTGAAGCGTGCCACGCTCGTAGGTCCAGATCAGTATGTTCCGGAACGATCCTCCGGGTTTTGCCATCTGACTCGATTCCTCCCAAGGAGCTAGCCCACATTTCTCATCGGGTTTCTACTGCGGCGGCGGGATCCAGGCATGTCTATTGCGTTGTGCTCCCTCGAGCTCCTCGACGTACTGTCGAGTACGCCTGCGGGGCCTTCGGTCGCGCACCTTGTATCCATGTCCGTCTGCGCCGCTTCGCTACGAAACCCCGCGAGAAAAGCGGGTTAAAGGAGACCTTCCAACTCCGGTTCGTAGGCGAGATGACCATGATGGTTGAAGATCTGCCCGTCCCTCATCTCAACGATCCGCCCCGCAACTGAAGCTGCTTCGGAGTCGTGGGTGATCATCACGATGGTCTGATTCAACTTTTCATTGAGACTCTGGAGAACGCGAAGCACCTGTTGCGCGTTGCGTGAGTCGAGGCTCCCTGTCGGCTCGTCAGCAAGAATGATAGCGGGGTGATTGATGAGCGCCCGTGCGATCGCTACTCTCTGTTGTTCCCCTCCAGAGAGCTCCGCGGGCCGGAAGTTGATCTTGTCGCTCAACCCGAGCATTTCAATGATCTGCTCGCTCTGGTAAGGGTGAACATGTCCGTTGCCGTGGATCTTCTTCGCCAGCTCAATGTTACCCCTGGCACTCAAGGTAGGGAACAGATTGAAGCGCTGGAAAATGTATCCCACCTTGCGGCGCCGCACCTCAGTTCGTTGCGCATCGCTTAGCTCCGCGATGTCAATGCCTTCAATAAGGACTTGGCCGCCGGTTGGCTGCATCAGCCCACCAAGCAGGTGAAGAAGCGTCGACTTTCCGCATCCCGACGGTCCCATGATCGCGACAAACTCGCCGGCGTGTACCTGCAGATCGACATTAAGCAGAGCCGGTACTACGACCTTGCCCGACCGGTAGATCATTGTGAGGCCTACGGTCTCCATGATGAAATCCGTAGTGTAAGCCGCCATCTCAGCCCTATTCATAAGTCAACGCCCTGACAGGATCCATTCGGGCTGCCTTGTACGCAGGGTAAAGTGCTCCTAAAGCTCCACCCAACAGACCCAACACGCAAGCCGTCAGCACCTCCGTGAACGTCATGGACACCTGTAATGTCGGGAATGCGCTGATGATCGCCTTGCGCGCGACCTCGCTGATGCCAATCCCGAACAGAACGCCCAAACCAGAGATTATAACAGTTTCTTTCAGGATCATGCCTACGATAAAACTACGGGAAGCGCCGAGTGATTTGAGAATTCCGATTTCGCGCGTCCGTTCAAAAATCGTCGTGTACATCGCAACCAGGATCACCATGAAGCTCAAGAGCATGGAGACGATGACCACCGTGAACTGGAATTCCCGCATTCCCGGCATCTTGGTATCCGCCAGCAGCATGGACTCATCCTTGGTGCTGCGGAATCTATACCCTGGAAACGCATCATTCAGGCCTGCCTCCAGCCGGCTGACATCGGCGCCGGGAGCGGCCTTGATAAACATGAAGGTCACTTTGTCCTGAGTCTCATTTAAGGCCTGTAGAGTTTTCAACGGAACGAAAACGCGCACCACAGCCCCCGGCCGGCAAATGCCGCTGACCGTAAACGAGTGATTCAGGACGGTCAGGGACATGCCGGGCCGCAGCTTATGCAGCTTGGCATACAATTCATCGACGATGACTTCGTCGCCCGTCAGAGATCCGCGGCCGGAGGTGATCTGAAGCCGGCCAGGGAACTGATTGTAGCTCGCCAGATCGATTCCGAAAACCAGGCCGAAGTCGGCAGAGCTGAAATTTGCCAGGATCGGCGTCACCGCACCCACGCCCTGGACTTCCTTAAGCTTCAGTGCCAGCTTCTCGGGGAGCGTGGCACTGCTTAAGGCATAGAATACTGAAGCCCCGCTCTGCTGCAACATAAAGTCGGCGCCTACGCCAATCGTCCGACTCAGATATTCGTTGAGTGTCCCGGAGACGATGCCCCCGATAATCAGCATCAGGATCACACCAATAGCCACGGCGAGCACGCTGATGAACGTCCGCGTCGGGCGTGAACGCAGGTTAGCTGCCACCATGCTCTCCATTACTATTCTAATACGCTCCTTTGATATCGCCGTTTCCCTTCTCCTTCAGGATCACCCGCTCGGCCCCGGGCGGCAGGTCCAGAGCGAAAGCCGAGTCAGCCAGACTGGGGTTGACCCGCCAGCCGCTGAAACGCAGATCAAGAGAGTATCCATCCACGGGTCGATCGATCACGATCGCGCGCGGCAGCAGCATACCGTCGAACGTACCCGGATCCGAATACTTTACGATGCCGGCAACTTGCCCAGTTTCGGAGAACGTTTCCTCCTTCGCCGGCACCATCTGTGACCTCTCAATCCACAACCGCCGCAACACCCGGATCTCGGACGTTCCGGTTTCATGGTAGAGGGTCAGTACATAATACTTCGCCTCAGCATCCTGCTCCTCGGTCATCGAGACGCGAGCGTCAGGTGTGGTGAGAAGAATCGGCTGCGGCAGAATCGCCCCAATTATGTGAACCGGCCGTGCGGTAAACGCAAGCGCCTGGCCGTTTTGCTGCAATTCGTATCCCCTCGCGCTGTTTCGCCCGACGTAAAGCTTGTTGTCCCGGGGATTCCACATTTCAAACTGGTCTCCTCGTGACAATAGCTGAACGATCGTTGTCTTAGTGAGCGGGGCTTGGACATTCAAGAGCATGTCATCCGGGCGCCGCAGCAGAATATACCCTGGTGCGCTGCGATACACCTGCGCATTGCCGCTCTCCGCCTTGACAACGGTAAGGCTGACTCTCAGCGAAGTTGAGGAGAGAGAGGTGATTTTAGCGCTTCTACCCTGGAGCAATGCAAGCAATTCCTGCAAATTCGCGTTTTTGGCGGCCGCGATCTTGGGAGAAATGGGCACCTTCACCTCAGTTTTCACCCCGCAGCCCCAGGCCGTCAACGCTAGCATTACGCCTGCCACAAACAGGATCCGCTGCCTTCGATGAAATCCGCGAGAATGCATAAGTCCAAATTTTACCATCTGTTCGCCAGGAGCGCGGGGTAAATCTACCAGCCACCCACATGCTTGTCAACGCCAACTCCTCAAGAGTCAGACCTCAGACCTCAGACTTCAGACTTCAGACTTTAGCCTTCAGACTTTAGCCTTCAGCCTTCAGGCATGCCGCTTCGTATTCTTCGTCGCGGCTTTTTGAGGCCAGTCAAATTGACACCTTAAGAGCGAGTGGGTACAATGCCGTTTGCCTTGTCAAAGACTGAAAAACGAACGCGGTTATCAAAACTTAATCTGGCGGACGGTCGTCATTCCGCTGAGCCCCAGTCTGCCTCGTCCCAACCGGCTCAACCTAAACCATCGTTGGGGGCCGATCTCAAGGCTGCCCGGAGTGAGAAGAGCATCTCGCTCAATCAAGTCTCACAGGACACCCACATCAGCTTACGACACCTCCAAAACCTTGAAGAAGGACACTACGCTGACCTCCCCGGCGGCATGTACAATCGTGCCTTTCTGCGCAGCTACTGTGCCTACCTCGGCCTCGCCCCAGCCGAGTTCCTCGAGAGATTTGAGAAGGAGTTCGCGACCCACGGCGAGAAGCTCGTCAAAGCCAAAGCCCGTAGCCAACCCATGCCGTCGCAGCCTCTTCGGGTTCCCCCCTTGCTTGTGTGGAGCGTGATGCTCCTGGTTTCCGTTGCCGGCCTGTATATGAGTCGCAGCTGGATTGCTCTCGTATTTTCACCTTATTTCTCCCATCCGCCGGCCTCGCGATTATCCCACGTTGCGCCCGGTATGCCTCCCCCACAGGCCATAGCTACCCAACCGGTCTCACCTGCCCCTACTGCTTCGGCGCCCGTGCCCCAGCAGATTTCCACGGATGCCGCCGCGGCGCCCAAGGAGAATGTTCAGCCGGCGGACGAGCCCGAGCGAGGCACGATCCGCCTGCAGTTCGAGGTCGTCCAGCAATGTTGGATGTCGTTGACCAGCGATGGGAACCGGGTCGCTTCCAGAACGCTTCAGGCGGGAGAATCGCTGATTTTTGATGCCAAGGAGCATTTCGTGATGGTTTTGGGAAATGCCGGCGGTGTAAGACTCAAGATCAACGGCACGCCCGCCAAACCTCTTGGCGCGCCTGGCGCCGTCGTCAAGTTGCTGATCAACATGCAAACGATCCCAGATTTGCTCCAAAAGTTGGCCGGCTGATTAACAAAGCGGGCCGCAAGGAAAATGGTCCGGCAAAGCCGAAACAAAGCCGGGAACTACGAAACACACGAAAGAAACTGTCCTGTGTGTTTCGTGGATGCAAAAGCCTTTGAACAAATTCTAAGAATATTGGCAACTACTCAGCTGATTGCCGGAAAAACCTTGATGGAGATGGGAATCGGGGTCGGGATCGGTATCGGAATCGAAAGAAAACTGATCACTTTCGATAGCGATTCCGATTCCGATTCCGACCCCGAGAAGAATCAGACTACAGTCCAAACAACCTGAGCAGTTACGAATATTGTTTGTTGCGAAGAGCCTTGAATCAGGTTCTTAGGGTACTATTGTCATTATGCCGGACAATGAGACGTTGAAGAATTTCCTCGAGGGGACTCCGCCCAAGAGCATTCGTCTGCTGGCAGCAGGCGGCCTTGTGCCCCTTCCCCCAGTAGAAATGCTGCTCCTGCTGGTCCGCCTGTCGAGCGATCCGGATCATGAAGTAGCGCAAAAGGCCAAGCATACTTTGAGCTGCTGGTCCGACGTTGAGATTATCGCGCAACTGCAGTCGCCTCAGTGCAGCCCGGAAGTGCTTGAGCATTTTTCGAGTTCCGCCTCTTTCCCCGTTCAGGAAGCCATTATCCTCAATCCAGAGTCAGCCGGCGTCGTGATCGCTAAGCTAGCCTCGCGTGCTTCAACGCCGCTCCTGGAAATGGTTCTTTACAACCGCATGCGCCTCCTTGACTTCCCTGAGATTCTCCAAGGTATCAAGCTAAATCCTGCCGCGACGCCGCAGATTTTGGGGCAGGTGCGTGAGATCGAAACTGAATTCTTTGGGAGCAAGAAACGCGCCTACGATGCATTGATTTCCGAAACCGACGCTCCGGCTCAGGAAGAGACGATTCAGTTCGAGGCCGCGCCCGCGCCGGAAGATTTTTCCCTCGAGGGTTTGCCTGTTGATCCGCAGGAGCGCGAGGCTGCCATTCTCCAACGCCTCGGCACCATGACGATCCGCCAAAAGATACAACTGGCGTTGATGGGCAATCGCGAAGCGCGGGCCGTACTCATACGCGACAGCAACAAGGAGATCTCAGCCAGCGTCTTGCAGAGCCCGAAGCTGACAGTAAATGAGGTCGAGGCTTTTGCAGCAATGCGCCAGGTCTCGGAAGACGTCCTGCGCCACATCGGGAACTCCAAGGCGTGGACGAGAAGCTATGCGGTATTGCACAATCTGGCAAAAAATCCCAAGACTCCTCCCATGATCTCACAAAGAATGTTGTTGCGGTTGCATCCGAGAGATCTGACGCTGATCGCGCGAGATCGGGGGGTTCCAGAGGCGGTCAGGCGAACCGCGGAGCGGGTGCTGAAACAGCAAAGCGCAAACAAGTCAATCGGATGAGGACGAACATGACGAATAATCCCCATGCTGACGCACAAATGTCCCTACCCGGCGGGATGGGACAGCGGCTGTCATCGCCGAAAAATCGGAGGAGAGGACGCAGGATTCCCCACCTGGAGATACTCAAGGCACTGCAGGATCCGGCTCTGGGTGTTGCCAACATTGTGGATACTTACCAACGCTTTGTTCTCCCGATCAAAACGCGAAGTATTCATCTATTGGGACGCAAATCGCCGGCCCGGATCATCGAAACGCTGCTCGGATACGAGGTCAAGGCATCCTACAAACGCATCCACTGCCCCGACATGGTTACGGCGCGTTATGTGAAGCTGTTTACCGAAATAGGCTGTCGCAACATCCGGCTGCCGTACGATCCGACCGTGACAGCCAATCTGATACCGCAATTCGAGCAGTCCATGGCCAGGATCGTGAGCGGCGTGCGCGACATCTATCCAAAGGACCGCCGGCTCCAGATTTATGTGATCCAAAACATCTGCCGGCGGCTGCGCGACCAGCTAAAGAAAAGTGCGGCGTCCCAAGCCACGAATGCCACGAATGCCACAAATTTATGATTTCGTGTCATTCGTACTACTTACTGTCAAATCCTTTCAGTTTGGGCACGGAATCTAAAAACCTAACGCAGAGGCCGCAGAGATTAAGGCAGAGACCGCAGAGAATACAGTTGTTATGATTCTTTTTCTTGCCATCCCACCTCCGCGGCCTCTCCATTGATCTCCGCGTCCTCTGCGTTAAGCTTTTGCTTTTGGTTGGGCTATTCCGCTTCATGTTATTCGTGGCCGAATTTATCCGGATTCTTGTCCGGAACCAGATCCTTGCGCACGACTTCGAGATCCTGGTCGCGCATGATCAGGCGAACGAGCCGACCCTTCATGTCCGTGGAAAAGTTGCCCGCCCTGACACCCACGAACTCAACCTTGAAATTTCGCACTCCAATGCTTCCCTTCCCAAACTGGAGCGTCGAGTCTTCAATCCAGGTAACAGCCAGGGGAATGAAGGTTCCTATCACGGGAATGAAATCATTGAAGGTCTGGCGCCCGCCCTTCTTGAAATCATAAAGGCGGCTGAGCATGTCGTACTGATGGTAAACATTGAAGTCCAGGATGACCATTCCCGGTTGCATGACTGCCGTGGCTTCGCTGATATTGCCGCCGCGGCTCAAGACCCGGCTGATCTTGCCGCCCTTAATCGTCACGTCATAGTAATCCTTGGTGTTCCCCGAAAGGTATTTGTAGGAGTAGCTCATGGGGACAACCGTGTCCTTGGCGAGCACCTCGGTGGTTTCAAATGCCAGACGCTTGGTCTCCGATCCCTCGTTCACCAGCAGTTCATGGTGTGAGCTGACAACGCGATTACCATCCTTGTCCGTGCTCTCGCTCACGGTTTCCGTCCCTGCGGGCATCCCGCGGGTGAAAACGGCATAAGTCTGCTCATACAATGGCGAGGGCGCAGTTTGGGGCAAGAAACCGGCCAGGCTCAGCAAGCACAGCAATAGGTTGGTCATTTTCTTTCGCGGCTAGATCGAATGATCGTGGTTGCGGGGACGCGCACCAGGGCGTTTCGCCTGGCTCCTGGTCCGCTGTAGGAGATGTTCTCGCGCACGTAAAGAAGCATTTCTTCCATCTCCTTCTGCATACTTTCCATCTTCTCGCGCATGTTCAAGATCACTTCCACTCCGGCGAGATTGACTCCGAGGTCCCGGGTCAGGCTAAGAATCATCTCCAGGCGGTGCAGATCCGCATCGGTATAGAGCCGCGTGTTGCCATCGCTCCGGGAGGGCTGCAGCAGGCCCAGTCGTTCGTACAACCGCAGCGTCTGCGGATGGACCTGGTACGTCTCCGCTACCACGCTGATCATGTAGCCAGCCTTCTTGCGCGTACTCACAACAACTCACCCCTGAGAAAAACCATTTCGACGAAGAACACGAATTTATGACTTCGTACTACTTACCCGCAAATCCTTTCCGGGCCGGAACAGATTTTTTCAGCGCAGAGGACGCAGAGAGAAAAAAATCATTTTTTCTGCGTCCTCTGCGTTGAGATTTTTGGTTGCGGCTATACTGCTTCAACTAGTGCATCATGCCGGCGCGGGGATCCTCGGGATTGAGCCGAGCCAGCTCACGTAGAATCTCCTTGGATCGTTCATCGGCCACCCGCGGCACCACGACGCGAACTTCCACGATCTGATTGCCAACACCCTCTCCACGCAGAGACGGAACTCCTTTTCCACGGAGGCGAAATTTTTGCCCGCTCCCCGTTCCCGGCGGAATTCGCAGCAACGTTTTCCCTGAGATCGTAGGTACTTCGATCTTGGCGCCCAGCGCCGCCTCCGTCACGGTGATCGGGATGGTGACCAGGATATCATTGCCTTCGCGGCGGAAAAACTCGTGCGCCCGCACGGTAATGATCAGATAAAGGTCTCCCGGCGGACCACCGTTCCTCCCCGGCGAGCCTTTGCCTGGGACGCGCATGCGGTACCCCGTGTCCACACCCGGCGGTATTCGAACCGTTATCGCATCATGCCCGGGGAGGCTGCCGGAGCCGCCACAGTTGACACAACGGCCACTTACCTTCCCGGAGCCGCCGCAAGTGCGGCAAGCGGACGAAAATCGCATGATCCCATGAGACCGTTTTTCCTGGCCGCTCCCCTTGCAAATCGGGCAGACCATTTGCCCCCGCGACGGATCTGCCCCCGAGCCGCCGCACACAGGACACGGGTCGGCCCGATTGACGACCAGCCGCGTTTCCAAACCGCGGATGGCCTCATCAAACGAAATATTCAAATGATGATCGAGATCTTCCCCCTTATCGGCTTGACGTTCGGGCCTTCCCCTCAAAGGCCCGCTGCCGCCGAAGATCTCAGAGAAGATGTCCCGGAAGCTGCTCTGCTCGCCGGCTCCGGTGTCCACACCTGAAAAGTCGTATCCCCATGCGGGGCCCTCACCCGGTCCGCCTGCGGCGGCACCGCCCGGCTGCTCCTTGATGTTCTCTGAATAGAAGCCGTATTGATCGTAGATCGCGCGCTTCTTGGGATCGCTCAGCACATCGTAGGCTTCCTGGATCTTCTTGAACCGCTCCTCCGCGACCTTGTCGCCCGGATTTACATCCGGGTGCGTCTTGCGCGCGAGGCGCCGGTATGCCTTTTTTATTTCCGATTCCTTCGCGTTTCTTGCCACGCCCAGAATCGCGTAATATTCTTCCTTCGCCATAGCCACTCAGCGTTCCGCGCGCATACCTTCGACGGGGATCTTTCTCGACTTCGAGGACTTGGTCAGTTCCACGCGCAAGACCCCATCTTTCAGCACCGCATTCACACCGGCATCGTCACCCAGCGCTTCCGGGAGGGAGAACGTACGGTGAAACCGGCCGCGAATACCCTCCAGCCGATGATAACTTTCATCGCTACAACACGGGTCCACTTTACGTTCGCCCCAGATCGAAAGTTCTGGCCCGCTTACTTCCACGTGAACGTCCTCACTTTCCACGCCCGGCAATTCGGCATTGAGCACATAGAAATCCTGAGTTTCATACAAGTCTACAGGGGGGATCAAAGGGAGGGAGCCTTCAGCCGGATTGTCCCCTTCATTGAGAAATGAGTTGTGCAAGATCACCAAACCAGGAACATCTCCTTTTGTTCGAGTCACGATCCCCCCTTGCCGGAATCGGGACATCACTGTCCGCCGGCGCAAATCTGATTTTGGATTTTGGATTTGAGCGCCGGACAATGCCCGGACACCGTTTCATCGGGTACAAATCCAGCATCCGCAATCCAAAATCCAAAATCCTATCCATCTGGGCTACCGCTCTTGGCTTTCGGCAACTCCGTTCGAGCCTATTCTTTCTTGTTGTCGTCCATATCGACATATTCCGCGTCGATGACTTCATCTTCCTTTTTCTTCCCGGCTTCCGTCTTCGGTCCCGCCCCAGCTGCGCCGGAGCCCGGAGGCGGTGTCTGCGCCGTCGTCTTCTGGTACATCGCTTCGGCCAGCTTGTGCGATGCCTTCGTAAGCTCTTCCAACGCCGCATTCAGTTCACTCGTCTCCGTCGACTTCTCCAGCGCCGACTTGGCGCGGGTGAGCGCGGCTTCCAGCGAAGAAGCCTCGCTCTCCGAGACCTTGTCCCGGTTTTCTTTCAGGATCTTCTCGGTGCTGTAAATCATGCCATCCAACTTGTTCTTCGCTTCGATGGCTTCGCGGTTCTTTTGATCTTCCGCGGCATGCGCTTCGGCATCGCGCGTCATCTTGGAGATTTCATCCTTATTGATCCCGCTCGATGCAGTGATCGTGATCTTTTGCTCCTTGTTGGTTCCCAGGTCCTTGGCCGAGACACTCACAATCCCGTTGGCATCGATATCGAACGCCACCTCAATCTGCGGCACCCCGCGCGGCGCCGGCGGAATTCCCACCAGATGGAATTTGCCCAGGGTGCGGTTGTCGCGAGCCATGGCCCGCTCGCCCTGCAAAACATGGATCTCAACCGAAGTCTGGCTGTCGGC
>Ga0187878_1004199_pt1 | contig 11317 bp, 10 predicted proteins | sample June2016WEW_17_1_FD_132979 | JGI IMG/M metagenome (GOLD analysis project Ga0187878, IMG submission 132979) | Peatland microbial communities from SPRUCE experiment site at the Marcell Experimental Forest, Minnesota, USA - June2016WEW_17_150 | ecosystem: Environmental > Terrestrial > Soil >...
AGCGGTGATCGCGGTAGGGATCAACTGGCAACTCGCGAGAGACAGGCCGGGCCGTATGGGGTGGCGGAGAGGCTCGTACGACCGATGAAGCCGGGTAATGCCGGTGGAGGAAAGGGGCCTCAGTTAAAGACGAACGCAAGAAGCGACGAAGGACCGAGGGATTGGCGATGAGCCTAACAACTCCATTCCGTGTTCAGAAGTCGCAGACGGCGTTGCACGCAAAAGCGAAGGAATCGCCCAACTTTCGTTTCTACGCGCTGTACGACAAGGTGTACCGGAAAGATGTCTTGGCATTCGCCTATGAGCGCTGCAAAGCCAATGGCGGAGCAGCAGGAGTCGACGGCCAAACCTTCGAGGACATCGAGGCGTATGGAAGAGAGCGATGGTTGGACGAACTGGCGCAAGAGCTGAAAAGCCGAACCTATCAACCACTGCCCGTGCGGCGGGTGTACATACCCAAAGCGGACGGGAAACAGCGGCCGTTAGGGGTACCCGCTATCCGCGATCGGGCAGCGGAAATGGCGGCAGTTTTGGTTCTCGAACCCATATTCGAGTCCGATCTGCAGCCGGAACAGTACGCCTATCGGCGAGACCGCAGCGCACTGGACGCAGTACAGCACGTCCACAAGCTGATCAATACTGGCCATGGAGAAATCGTCGACGCAGATCTCAGCAGCTACTTTGATACCCTTCCACATTCCGAACTTCTAAAATCGGTAGCTCGCCGAGTCGTCGACGGGGCGATGCTTCATCTGATTAAGATGTGGCTGGAAGCTCCGGTCGAAGAGACGGACGAGCGTGGAAATAAGCATCGAAGCACGCGCAATCGGGATGAAGGTCGAGGGAGTCCACAGGGCTCTCCGATCAGCCCGTTGCTGAGCAATCTGTACATGCGCCGGTTCGTGCTCGGATGGAAAAAGCTGGGACACGAAAAGCGTTGGAAAGCGTACATCGTGAATTATGCCGATGACCTCGTGATCTGCTGCCGTGGCAACGCCGAAGAGGCCTTAGCCACGATGCGGAACATGATGACGAAGCTGAAGTTGACGGTGAACGAAAAGAAGACGCGGGTCTGCAAGCTGCCGGAAGAGAAGTTCGACTTTCTGGGGTATACGTTCGGGCGGTGTTACTCGATGAAGAGGGGTCGTGTCTATTTAGGTACGGTACCCTCGAAGAAACGAGTGCAGCGTATCTGTCGAGATATCAGCGACGAAACCGGACGTGACAAAGTCTGGCAAGATTCGAAGACAGTCGTGGACAGGCTCAATCGGATGATGATCGGCTGGGCCAACTACTTCTGTCTGGGGCCAGTCAGCAAAGCCTACCGTGCGGTCGACTTACACGCCCGCCGAAGGCTGCGTCGGTGGTTATGCGACAAACACAAAGAGCCGCGACCGGCATACAAACGATTTCCGGAAGCGTCTCTGCACTCTGTGTATGGCTTGGTCCAGTTACCACACCGGACCGCGAACCATCCGTGGGCGAACGCGTGAGTCTTTTCCGAGAGCCGGATGCGGGAAATCTGCCAGTCCGGTTCGATGAGCGGGAACAGGAAACAGAACCAGGCCAAACCGGACTGAGGTGACGCGGCGAAAGCCCAGTCAAATAACCACCGGGAGACTACAGTCACTGCGCCTGTTCTCGACTCTACTCGCGTTACACAAGTTAACGGCCGACCGGTGCTGCCAGCTTCGGCTTCCACGCACAGCCGACTCTCGGCGCTTTCCGCTACAATCATCACGCCCATGTTGCGCACCGAACTCTACGCTGATCCCAGCAACATCTTTGTCCACGATGCGATTCTGGCATCTTGCCGCAAGCATGCGGAGAAAACCGCGCTGGTGGATGTTTCGTGCGGGCGGCGGCTTACTTATGTGGAATATGGGGAGACAGTGGAAGCGCTGGCGCGGGGGCTGGTTGCAGCTGGGGTGAAGCCGGGAGAAGTTATCGCGATTTTTCTGGCGAATTCGTGGGAGTTCTGCGCGGCCTATCATGCGGCCACGCTGGCAGGAGCGATTCCGACGCTGCTGAATCCGACGTATCGCGAGCGGGAAGTGCGGCATCAATTGGGAAATTCGGAGGCAGTATTGCTGATCACCGATGCGCCGAACATCGCTGGCCTCAATCTGGCGGGACTGCCGAAAATGAGACGAGTGTTTTGCACGCGCCAGCAGGGAAGCGGAAGCGATCCGTTCTCCGATTTGCTAAAGCCGGTGAGCGCTACGCTGCCTGGGCCCGATCGTGGGTCGCATGAAACTTTGGCGGCGCTGCCTTACTCGAGCGGCACAACGGGGCTGCCCAAGGGAGTGATGCTCTCGCACCACAACCTGGTGGCGAACATTTATCAGTTGATCGGTCCGGGTGCGGCGATGCTGAAGCGAGAGGACAATTTGCTCTGCTTTCTTCCGCTGTATCACATTTACGGGCTGAACGTGGCGCTAAACCCGATGCTAATGATGGGGGCGACGGTGGTGCTGATGCCGCGTTTCGACGTGGGGCAAGCGTCGTCGCTGCTGACGGAGGAAGCGATTACCACGATGCTCGTGGTTCCACCGGTGATGAACGCATTGTGCCTGGCGGCCGAGGCCGGGCAGTTTCCGAAGGATCACAAAGTGCACTGGGTGAAGTCTGGAGCCGCGCCGCTGGCGCCGGAGCTGCCGCGAAGGTTCACGGCATTGACTGGCATCCTGGTGTGTCAGGGTTACGGGATGACGGAAGCGTCGCCGGTGACGCATGTGGGATATCTGCAACCGGAACTGTATCGGCCGGATTCGATCGGGCATCCGCTGGCGCAGACGGAGTGCCGGGTGATTGGAGCGGAGAATATGGGTGCGGCGGCGGAGAGTGTAGCGGAGGTTACCGCGGGCGAACCGGGAGAGCTGGTCATGCGCGGTCCGCAGTTCATGCAAGGTTATTGGAAGGAACCAGGCGCTACGGCGGCCGTGCTGCGCGATGGATGGTATTGGTCAGGCGACATTGTGACTCGCGACAACGAGGGTTTTTACCGGGTGGTGGACCGGCGCAAGGAAATGATCAAGTACAAAGGATTCCCCGTAGCCCCGGCGGAGGTGGAAGCAGTGTTGTTGGAACATCCGGCGGTGCGGGAGTGCGGAGTGGTGGGGCGTCCGGATGCGGTGGCGGGAGAAATTCCGGTGGCATTTATCGTTTTACGTGAAGGATTTGTGACTGGCAAGAAGATGGAAGAAGAGTTGTGCGCCTTTGTCGGGGAACGGCTGACTCACTACAAGCAGCCGCGCGAAGTGCATTTTGTGGAGGTTGTCCCCAAGACGGCCTCGGGAAAAATTCTGCGGCGGGAGTTAAGACAGTTCATACGCTGAGTGGGCCTGAGCCCTGCGGCCACGCTGGGCGGAAGCCAAGAAGTGACACGAAATTGACAAGTTGTTGACAATCCCCTCATCGCGCTGCCACAGACTAATCCCCGCGCAGTTACGGTAGTCCCTATGCCGTTCTGCCTCACCTGAAGTTCGCACTCTACAGGAGGATACTTATGAAACGATTTGACAACATCAAGGCTTGCGCTGCTCTCGTGGTGATCATCGCTGCCTGCGGCATGTCCGCGGCCGCACAGACGAATCGTTCCGATACACCCGGCGGCATCAGCGTGGTTGCATCCACCGTTCCGGCGAACGGCGATGTGAACCCGTATGGAGTGGCGCGCGTGCCAAATAGTAAAGGTTCTCTGATTAAGGGAAATATTCTGGTCAGCAATTTCAATAACAGCGCGAACCTTCAGGGTACAGGCACAACTATTGTGCAGATTTCGCCTGATGGTACGAGCAGCTTGTTTGTGCAAATCGATGCCGCTAATCTGCCGGGGCCTTGCCCGGGCGGCGTAGGGTTGACGACGGCTTTGGCGGTGCTGCGCACGGGCTGGGTGATCGTAGGCAGCTTGCCAACCACGGATGGAACGTCGGCGACTGCTCAGGCAGGATGTTTATTGGTACTGGATAGTGATGGAAATGTTGTCGAAACGTTCTACGGCTCACTGATTAATGGTCCGTGGGATATGACGGCCCTTGATTCCGGGAGCAGCGTGAATTTGTTCGTTACGAATGTTTTGAACGGGACCCGAGCCGGTGGTGGGAAAGTAGTTCACGGTGGAACCGTGGTGCGACTGACGCTCGATGGTTTGTACGGGGAGATGCCTAGCTTGCAATCGATCACCGTGATTGGCTCGGGCTTCCCCGAGGAGACCAATCCAGCGGCAGTTGTGATTGGGCCGACTGGCTTAGGCCTGACTGCCAACGCGGACGCACTATACGTAGCAGACAGTCTCAGCAATCGCATTGCAGCCATTTCGGATCCCGTGACCCGCGTAACCTCCGCTGGAATCGGGACGACGGTTACACGAGGTGGTTTTCTCAACGATCCTCTCGGCCTGACGGTTGCTCCGGACGGCACCATCCTATCGGCAAACGGAAACAATGGTTTCCTAGTTACGACCACACCGAGCGGTGAGCAGATCAGCGAAGCGTTGTTGGACAACAGCGGCAAACCCCCGGGAGCTGGTGCACTGTTCGGATTGGAAGTCGACGGGCAGGTACTCTACTACGTAGACGATGCCACCAACACGTTGAATCTATTTCAGTGAAGCGCAAGACGCGAGCGCGCTCTATGGCGAAATCCATGGCGCGCTCTGCGCGGGAGATTGGGACCGCTTGAAAAGCCGCCGGAGAACCTTCACACTTGACAACAGCGAATTTCGCGGGCAAGAGTGCTCGCGCGACACGGTTCTTGTTTCTGGAGAAATTTAGGAAAGCGATTGGGCGATAGGTTTCTTGGGGATCTGCATTCCAATTGCTAAGCGGGCTTAGTTGAGGTAGTATCACTGCCCCATGTTCCGAATCCTGTTGCTGTTCGTGCGGCGGTTATGGCTGCCACTGGTAGTGTTTGCCGGATTCAGCTTGATGTGTGTGCTGGTATACCGGCGGCTCGAAGGTCTGGCGTGGCAGGATGCGCTGTTCTGGATGATCCATCCACACGCGATCGATGCCAGGCGAGTACACAATTCGACCAAGGTATTCTCGATCTTTGTGTATTGTGGCGTCTTTGCATTTCAGATCTGGGTGGCGGAACGGGTTGCGGTCACGATCTTCAACCGACAAGGAGTGGAGGCCTGGAGAACTATGGTGAACGATGTCAGCATTGAAAAGCTTCGTGATCACTTCATCATCTGCGGCTACGGGCAGGTTGGGCGGACGGTAGTGGATCAACTGAGCCGGCTGAAGATTCCTTTCGTGCTGATCGAGACCAACGAAGGATTGTGCCGCGAGTTGCTGAAAGAAAAAGTATTGGCCATTCAGGGCGATGCCAAGCGGCATGACGTATTGCAATCGGCCGGGATTGAGCGGGCCCGAGGGGTGTGCATTGTGATCGACAATGACGCCGACAATTTATACATCACGGTGACGGCGAAAGCGCTGAACCCGAAGGCGCGAATCATTACGCGAGCCGGGCAGTCGCGCTATGCTCAGGCTATGCGTAATTCGGGTGCAGACGAGGTCATTATTCCGGAATACGAAGGCGGCCTAATGACGGGACGGATGATCGCCAAGTTTTATCCCGACTCCCAATCAAATCTGCAGTGAGGGAAGCGCTATTTTTCCACGCCGCTCTCGCCCGCGATCTTCCGGGCGACCAGAAAGCTCCAAATGGTTTCGTTGGCATTCAGGGCATCGCTGGTTTTGCCGACCTCTTTTTCGGTCATGTACTGTTCGCCGCCGGGCCACGTGTTGCCGCCACCCTTCACACTGTAGAGCACAACCTGAGCATTGTCCTGGCAGCCGCTGTAGACATACGTTTTCGTTTCCTTGCCACCTTTTTGTAAGGGCGGTATTTTGTCCTGCGCCGGCTTTTCTCCGCAGCGGTCGAACTTAGCCCATGCTTTGGCGCTGTCTTCGGCGGAGAGGACGTGGAATTGGCCAGGTTTGTAAGTGCCGCCATTGTCAGGAACGATGGGATCATCGGTGCCATTCATGAAAAGTGCAGGCACGGCACGCGAGGGAAGGCAGATCATCGTTTTGGGCAGCGCCGCGCCTACCGCGACAATGGCCGCGACGCGATCGGCCATGCTGCAGCCCACTCGCAACGCCATGAAGCCGCCATCCTCCAAACCGGTCGCGTAGATGCGGCGTGTATCGACCGAGTACTTCAGGGCGAGCGCATCCAGCATTTTGTTGAGGAAGACAACGTCATCGGCGGGCTCAGGCCGATTCTTGTTTGCCTCGGGATTTTGTCCTCCGCTTTGGCCGCCTCCGGGATAACCTCCACCACCACCGCCAGGATAACCTCCGCCTCCGCCACCGCCGGGCCATCCTCCGCCTCCCCATCCTCCGCGACGTCCGCCTCCGCGCCTTGGTGTTGCCGCCGATGGCTGCTCTGCCCGAACTCCTATATTCCACTGTCCGCGGGTGGCGTTGGGATAGATCGCAATGATGCCATCTTTGTCGGCCAGCTGGTTAAAGTGCGTGAGCCGCGCCATGTCGTCGGCATCCTGATTTCGCGCGTGCAGAAGGATTACGACCGGATAGTGTTGTTGCTGATCGTAGCCCTTTGGCAGGTGCACAACGTAGGAGCGGGAGACGTCATCGACGTCGATCTTTTCCTGCGTTTCCTGCGCCGGCGCACGAGCTGCAGACAGTAGTGCCAGGAGGCACATAGTGAAGATGCACTCCAGTTGCGGCCAAAGCCGAGGATGCGTTTTCATTACCGTCCCTCCAGATCTCAATTCTTAGAGTCCCTCAATTAGTCCCTCAATGCTTAATATTTTCATAGACTTTGCCACGACGGTTAGCGACTAGGTTGCAGTAATTCTGAGTTAAATGCGTGTGAGCATACCTACAGGGCGTTGGGTTTGGTCGTTACTCCGCCGCCATTCGCATAAGAACCCTGCGGGTGTCGCCGGGTTGCTAGTGTACGGCGAGAGTTTTGCAAAGATTTGTAAGCGATGTGGGCTACGAATCGGGAGGGCGGGGAACTTTTTTCGCGGCCGTCCGTAACTACGAGTGACGGCGCTGAGATCGAACCGGCGCCAGGATCCGGAGGGTTTATGGACGGCAACTTTGTGGGATTGGCGGCCGTGGTTATGATCTTTGGGATTCCGATGGCGGCCATGTATACATTTTTCCGGGTGCGCAAGCTGCGCAGCGAAGAACGCTTGGCGGCGATCTCCCGAGGTGCGGACGTGCCCATGCAAGCGGAACTCTCGGAAGCGGCACGTTCGCGGCGGTCGGGAATTCTGCTGGTGGCCGGGGCGGTGGGTTATATCGTGACCTTCGTCCTGATCGGCCGCGTGGAGCCTGACGCCATGATCGCGGCGACGTTTGGCGTGATTCCGCTGGCGGTAGGAATTGGCTTCTTTGTCGATCACGCACTGATTCGTCGGGATGGGAAAGCGCACTGAGGCTTCAACAGCGAGGAATTCACGAGCTGGTGACGAACTTCTGCTGAGCGTCGGTTAAGGGAACGACGCTGAGCCTCCCTTGCCGCACCAAAGGGGAATCGGCGAACAATTTATTCGCCTTGATTTCCGCTAGAGTCACGGGCTTGGCCAGAGGCTTGCCAACTTTGATTTTCACCTGCGGAGCCTTGGGGTCGCTTGGATCAACCGATAGTACGGTTGCAGTTCCCACCGTGCTTTTCTCATCTCCGGTGTGGTAGATCACCAATTGCTCTCCCGGCTTCATGCCGCGCAGATTCTTGAGCGCGACGGGGTTGGTGACGCCGTCCCACACGGTTGTGTTTTCACGTTGCAGATCGGCGAAGGAATAGACGCTGGGTTCGGTTTTCAGAAGGTAGGGCATAGCAAGATTTTACTCGTCGTCAGACCGAGATTCACATCCTCTCAATTTCTGCTTTCTGCTAACTAATCCTGGTCGCCGTCTTTGACTGCTTACCACCTCAGCAGAGATGAATTTTGAAATGCCAGCTATTGCGGCTTGGCATTGGGGTCGGGCGGCGATGTTTTGTCGTCCTTCTTGTCGTCCTTTTTCTCATCGGGGTGGCTTTCGTAAATCGAATATTGGCCTTGAGGGCGTTTCAGCTTAATGATGAAATCCAACTTGGCCCGGTCCACGTCATAGTCTTCGCCGAAAGTCTGAAATCCCGAAGCCAGGACTTGCACGCGTAGCTTGCCGTAGGGTATACCGTCAAAGCTGGTCTTGCCGTCGGCGTCAGTTTTCAGCTCGAGGTCGCCCCTGCTTTGCTTGCCGCTCGGGCTTACGGGATGCATGATCACGGCAGCGTTACGCACCGGTTTGCCGTTGTCGTCTTTAATCACGAGAAAGTTCAAGACCGCTGTAGGGTCTTCGGTTTTGTCCCGCTGCGCCGCGGCAACTGCGAGAAGGGCCAGAATCAATAGCACGCAGCGAACGATCTGGCATTTCATTGCCGTCTCCACTTGACTGTTCGGCGATCTCCCTGTCGATTTCATACCTGGACATTCTAGCGACTGCGAAGTGCGTGGGGAAGAGCGCGGGAAGAAACAAGTCGCGGGACTGGGCTTAGGGCTTCACGACCGACCGAGCCTTGCGCTCCGCGCTGATTGGCTGAGATCCGAGCTGCACCAGGTCGCTGGCGACACGAGCGGTGTTGTGGCGGGCGACGCCGGCTTCTTCCAGATAGTCTCCCAGAACAGGGATCACTCCGAGGGCTTCGATGGCATCGAGGTCGGCGGCGATCTGGCAGGCCCCTTCGAGCGCGTACTTCGCCCTGAGCTCCATGGAAACGGGCGTGCGGTTGATCAAAGCATAGTCGAAGATCTGTTGGCCCGCGTGGCGGTTGAGAGCACGGATGTGATCGGCGGCGGTGAGGCCCAGGCTCTCATTGGCCTGCGTCATCAGGTTGCAAATATAGACCTTGGTCGCGGGCGAGTTGACGATGGCGTCGGCAATACCGTGCACCAGCAAGTTTGGGATGAGGCTAGTGAATAGAGAGCCGGGACCGATACTGATGATGTTGGCGCGGGCGATGGCGTCGAGGGTCTGAGGCAAAGGATTTACATCGGCAGGAACAAGGGAAAGTTCTTGTATGCGAACCTTGCTGGCGGTGATCTTGGTTTCCCCCCGGACGCGGGTACCGTCTTCCATCAAAGCTTCCAGCTCGATGTTCGACGTGGTGGCGGGATGGATGTGGCCGCGGGTGACCAGGATTTCTGAAGAAAGGCGCACGGCTTCGGAGAAGTCATGGGTGATTGAGGTCAGCGCGGCTAGAAACAGATTACCGAAGCTGTGGCCTTCGAGGCCGGAACCCTTGTCGAAGCGATGCTGGAAAAGCTGAGAGAGCAGAGCTTCGTCTTCGCTGAGGGCGACGATGCAATTGCGGATATCGCCCGGAGGAAGCATATTGAGTTCCTTGCGCAGGCGTCCGCTGGAGCCTCCATCGTCGCTGACGGTAACCACGGCACAGAGGTCGAGGATGATTGGCGTATCGGGCCGTGCCGCAGCCATCTCCGCGGGCGTCAGAGCGAAGCGTTTTAGTCCCTTCAGAAGAGTGGAAAGTCCGGTGCCGCCACCAATAGCGACAACGCGGAGGCCACGCTCACGCGTAGCTTTCTCCAAGGTCAAGAGTTCGGTGATTTTGGTCTCCATCGAGTGAGTCTCGATTGCCGGCCTGACTAAAAAGATTCGTCTTCCCGGAAGGAGCCTTCCGGCGAAGAAAGGTCGGCAGCGGGATCCGGGTACAGGAGCTCGGTGAAACGAGGGTCCTCCGCGAGGTTATGGAAATCTGTGTCATTACGCGCCTGGTAGCGCAGGCTGGCGTTCAGGTGAAGAGCCTCGTCCAAATGCTTGAGTGAGTCTTCCACGTGTCCGGTGAGACAATCGAGGGCGGCCAGACCATAGATAACGAAATCAGTCTTGGGCGCCTGCTTGACAAGTTTTTCGATGTGCTCGCGGGCGGTAACGTAATCTCCCACATTCATGAGGGAGACCGCATAGTCGAAATGCTCTTCGACAGTCTTGAACTGCGTAGTGGTCGAGCGCTCGAGATTTTGATTACAGATGCTAAGGTGGATTGCCGCCCGGTCGCTCAACTCCTTGCTGCCCCCGGCGAGAACCTTTTGAAACATCGGCTTGGCTTTGTCGAACTTGTGCTCCTGCAGGGCGCGCAGCCCGGCTTCGTAATTTTGCAGGGCTTGGGAAGCGCGCGGATCGTCCGCGATCGATGATTTCTTTGGATTAGCCTTTTGAGCCATGTGGAGAATTTTTCCTGTGCTCGTCGTAATAGGTACTCCTTAGCATGAACCTCGAACAACTGATACTCAAGTATCACTCAAAGGTCGGGTAGAGAGCAATTCGGTTCGAGGTGCGGCTACCTGGTCGGTAGCGCCGAGTTGAAGAAACAGTGCATATCATGAACCTTCTGACGCCCTGCAAACGGAAACTTTTGCGGCAGGATCGTCGCTAATTCACGGTAGCAGTTGCCTCGAGATCGATCTGCTTCCACTCGCCCTTGATGATGCCGGCGCGAATCTGCGTCGCGGTCTTCCCAGCCTGGTGTTGCTTGTAAGAATAGTAGAGTTCCTTCAAACAGGTGGCGCATCGGGCGCCATGCGTGCTCTCAAAGCAGCTATGCAGGCTATTGTGGCCCATGCGGTCGCAGAAGCAATAGCAGGGTTGCTGGTGGAGGACGGCCGGAATCTTCGATGCCAGCTCGTAGGCGTGAGTCTGGTAAGGATACTGAGCATCCGCTCCCCAAAGTTGATCCTTAGCAAGGACGGGAGGGAGTTTGGTCCCTTTTGGCGGAGGACCGTCGTTGTAAGCGGGAATGCCTGTTCCTTCTTCTGCCTGAGGAGCGGCCCAAAGAGAAGTCATCGTCAAGGTAACCAATAAGAGCAAGGCGAGAGTGATCGCACGGTGCACAGACTTGCGTTGAAGGAATCGGGCTTCTGCCATAGCTGTCTCCTAAGCTTTTTCATTTTAACCTGCTTTTCGAAAGGCGGCGAGAGGCAGCCCAAATGCACGTGATAAAGGAAGCGACCGCCGAGGGGGCATGATCTGTATACAATAGGAAAACGCATGTCACAGCCGCAAAGCACAGAAACGCGAATCCGGACGGACCAGTCCCCTCCGCAGGCAGCAGCGGCCGGAACGCCGGATGCCGGACTTCGCTTGCGTCCAGGCCTGGGAGTATGGCTGCGTGATCTGATCCTTTCGCTGGCGATCTCGGCATTCATCATCGTCTTTATTTATCAGCCAGTGAAAGTTGAGGGCACGAGCATGATGCCATCGCTCGAAGATCAGGAGCGAATCTTCGTCAACAAGTTCGTGTACCGGCTGGAGCCGATTTCGCGCGGGGA
>Ga0187878_1004205_pt1 | contig 11311 bp, 7 predicted proteins | sample June2016WEW_17_1_FD_132979 | JGI IMG/M metagenome (GOLD analysis project Ga0187878, IMG submission 132979) | Peatland microbial communities from SPRUCE experiment site at the Marcell Experimental Forest, Minnesota, USA - June2016WEW_17_150 | ecosystem: Environmental > Terrestrial > Soil >...
CTAAGAAAAACCATGGAAACAAAACTTAAAAAAATCCTATCCCTCTGAGTAACATATATTATGAGTCAACGTTCCTTAACCACTTCTATCCTTCGGTAACATTTATTTATGAGGCAATAGGGGAGTGGATAGCTTATGCCTACTATTACTCTGCCATCTTATCCCCATTGCCATCCTCTGACAGGAGCATTAATTTATTTGTAAAGTTTATAATACAGCTGCACGGAAGCGTGCAGGATAAATTTAATGTTTTAGGGAGGTGTGCTATGGCAGAGATGGTGAAAGTCTGCAATTGCGATAAATGCGGCAATGAAGCGGAAATGACGATAACCTGTAAAATGATTGATGTCGAAGAATTATCCGGCGTCAAAAAGAAGATGCAGGAAGAAACAAGAGTCTGCAAGGTATGCGGAAACGAAGCCAATATGATAATTGATTTTGGCGCATAGAGGACAAAAATTACCCCCCTTAAATATCAGACAGGCCCATCTTATGGCGAGACGTCTTATTATGCCCGGACCGACCCCGCTTATTTTTCCTTGCTATATAAACCGGCCATAGTTATTCTGTTACCATCATTATGGGTAAGATTTACACATGAAAGAATGTCCTTTCTGCAGGGAAACAATCGAAAGCGATTTGCGGGCATGTCGGTTGTGCGGCAGGGAGTTGCCAAGATCCGCTGCCCGTATCAAAAGCATTTTTTATTGCCCTATATGCAACACGGAAGATACCTACTGCGACTCCACCAACAGGATATTTTGCCCGCACTGCCGTAATTATGTTAAAGACCAGGAGTGACGTTACGCGTCTTGACAATCAGTGCTTGAATGTGCCGTCTACGTAAATGAGAATCTTTTCCCCTGTGGCAAGGGCGGCTGTTACCGTCTTGTCTTCCGTATTGACGAGGTCCCAGTGAAGTGCTGAGTCATTGAAGCCCATCTTCTTTTTTGCTTCTCTTGTGAGTTCTGCTGGATCTCCATTGTATGTGACGCTGTAGGAAGAACCAAGGGCAAGATGGCAGTTTCCATACCTGCCGCCGTGATTTTCGTCGTAAAGCGTATCGGCCATAAAGCGGTTGATCCTGGAGAAACGTCTGTCCGTGAGGGAAAATTCCCCGATCCGGCGCGCTCCCCTGTCCATGGAAAGCTGCTTGACGGTAAAATCCTCGCCCGTATCCGCTCCGATCTTAGTGACCGCGCCTTTATCAAAAGTCATGCGCACCCCCTCCACATAATTGCCGCTGCGGAAAGAGGGCAGATTCGCAAAATAACAGCCTTCCGTGCCCCGCCAATCAGGCGAAGTAAATATTTCAAAACTCGGAATATTATGCCCGGATATGCCTATCCAAAGTCTCCTGTCCCCCGGCTTAATCATGAGATCAATATTCTCGGATTCGACATGAAGGGATTTCACGTTGAGGCTGTTCAGCCATCTCTTGATGCCCGTGACTTCTTTGAGAATTGCCTGCCAGCGGGAAACGGGATCGTCAAAATCCAGGTAGCAGGCCTTGATAATTTGCTCCGTATACTTGGCAGGCGACAGCCTTGCCTGCCAAGCGAGCTCATCTGTAGGAAGAGTACTGAGGGTCCAGCTGTAAAGACCTTCCTCCTCCCGCTTGTTGAGAATATCCCGGAAAGGCTTTCTTGCCACGAGGACCTTCCCGATTCTCATCGGGTCAACGTCCTTCAGGTGGGTGAGGGCGTCTGGCGCATGGAGAAATATCCTGCCGTTTATGCTATTGTATAATTCCTTGTCTCCCGGCGGCAGATAGATGAGCTGTCTGCTATTCGCAACCCCGTAAAAGCCGCGTTCCATGGGAACCGTGAGCCCCATCCTTTGAATCGGATTCATGCCCATCTCCAGTACCCTGTTATAGAGGATTTCTGCGAGACCGAGGGCCTGGCGGTCATATTGGAGGAGAATGGTATCCTGTTTCTTGAATGGATTTTTTCTCGCCACCTTCAATGCCCAGATGAGCACGTCTGCATATCTGTTAAGTTGAATTTCCGACAGCATGGTATCTCCTCTTTCCGGAGTCAGTAAATTCTATTGTGTCCGATAGCCGTACCGTTCTTCGAAGATGGGGGCTATCAGATTGTCCACCGGCACATAGTCATCGGTGAGGATGACGGAAGGTCGCTCGGTTAGATATTGCTGGAGCCGTTCTTGAGACATAACATGGGACATGACACCCTTGCCGCCCTTTTCCCCGATGAATTGCACGAAGTCATTCATGTCGACACCACGCTTGCTCGCCACGATAACACGGGTGCTGATACCATTATTTTCTTGATCGGGCTTCGGGGAGACAAGGTGGACATTCCCCTTGCCGAAGACTTCTTCGAGCGTCCTAATGTAGGAAGGCATGAATAGCCCCTTCTCATAACTGTCAATCACATTGGCCATGAGGATGCCATCCGGCTTCAAGAGCCGGGCCATTTGGACGGCAAATTCCTTAGTTGTCAGATGGTAAGGAATGGAAAGGTCATTGAATGCGTCTCCCACGATGAAATCATATTTCTCTGTTTCCGTGCTATTCATGACGAACCAGCGGCCGTCTTCATTGAAGGTCCTGATCCGCGCATCCTTTGGTACTCCCAGATATTCATGAACCACCCGCGTTATTTCCGGATCAATCTCCACGACGTCGATCTCTGCCGCAGGATACGTCAACTCAAGGGCGCGGGGCAGGGTATACCCCCCGCCGCCGATGAACAGGGTCTTCAGGGTTCCTGACCTATTCATCCTCCATCTCATAAGTTCTTCGTATATCCTGATGTATTCATAATCCAGATAGAAAGGGTCATCATAGACATTTATGGAGTGTATGAGATGGTCCAACACCAGCGCATCCGCCCAGGCGTGCTGATCCTTTGTGAGGCACTTCCTTATCTGGAGAGTATAGTAATCACTCTCTTTGAAAAAATAGGTCTTGTCATCGACAGGCATTTTGAAGGCGTAACCGTGGAAGATCCAGGTGAGTGAAAGAATGATTACAGTAAAAATAACAAGAAAGATGGGAGGTTTTTTTTTGCTCGTGAAAAGTCCTCCGAAGATCATAGCAGAAATGATCAGAATAATCCCTATGGTCAAAAGTATGTTTCTCGTTCCCATCCAAGAGATGAGGAAAAAGCCTGTGGCAAAGGTCCCGATGATCGAGCCGAGTGTGGAAAAGGCATAGATCTTTCCCACCACATTGCCTGTCTTTGCGAGGTTGTGAAGAGTAAGTTTAACAACGACGGGAGAAATCATGCCTAAGATACAAGACGGGATAAAGAAAATAAAAGTTGTGAGGACTAATATCCGTATCATTAGCGTCGTCTGAAAATGGGTCGCGCCGAGAAGATTTGTGAGCGGTGAAATGGAAAGGGCCCCTATGCCGGAGAGAAAGAGGAGCCAGCCGAGTGTCGAGGGCCGGGGAAACCGGTCGGCAACCAAACCGCCCACGTACGCGCCTATGCTAATACCGGCAAGGACGACACCGATAATGCTTGTCCATGTATAGAGGGATACACCCACATGGGGCGCCATGATCCTTCCTGCAACCAATTCAATAACCAGGGTGCAGAAACTGGCGATAAAAACGACGATGTTTGCTTTAATGACTTCTTTCTGCATGGATAGACCTCTCGTTAAAAATCAAGCTCTCCGAATCAGCGGGGTCGATATATAGCACGCGGAGGCAAATATGCAAAGTTGATTTATCTATAGGTCGCGGGTGGGCAATTCCTATTAATCCGCTTTGCTTCTTGACATCTTATGCCCATTTACCTACGATAAAGCTTAGGAGGAAAAGAAAAATGGCTAATTTCAAGGTTCCCCATCCCCGTCTGCAAAACTTCAAGGTCGTGCTGCTCTTCATCGTTCTTTTTGGCATATTCGCCCTCTCCATGCAGGTGATCATGCTTGTCACGGACTGGCTCTGGTTTCAGGAGGTGGGCTATCAGGATATTTTTTACATTACTCTCATAACAAAATTGAAAATGGCAGCCCTCTTCGGCATTGTCTTTTTCATCATCTTCTATTTGAACCTCTTTCTGGCTATGAGAATGTCGTCGCCGATAGTGGTCTTCGATGCGGGCGACACCGTCCAGGCGCCGCCGTGGGAGATAGAAAGTAAGAGACTGCAAGTGCTCGTTTTGGCCGCTTCCATCTTCCTGGCGCTTTTTGCAGCCTCGTACGGAACCGGCCAATGGGAGAATTTTCTGCTCCTTACTAACGCCACCTCCTTCGGCATCCCCGATCCGCTCTTCAATAAAGACATCGGCTTCTACATCTTCAGCCTGCCCTTTTTGACGCACGTCTATAGCTGGCTTATGTTTACGATCATCTTCACGATCGTAGCAACGGGATTCATATATCTTACCCGTCGTTCCTTTCGCTTTATACCTCCCAGAACCTGGCAGGTTGCGCCGCAAGCAAGAATGCATCTCGCTATCCTTGCGGCCGCGCTTTTCTTCTGGGGCACATTCGGCGTCTGGCTCGAGTTGAACGACCTCCTCTTTACGAAGCGTGGGGTAGTCTTCGGTCCCGGGTATACGGAAGTCACGACTCAGCTTTGGGTACTCAAGACCCTGATGGTGATATGTATTCTATGCGCGCTCTCTGTTATTTATTATGCCTTTCGTCCCAACTGGCGTGTTCCCGCCGTTGCAGTAGTCATATTTCTATTGCTGATGATTGTCGGCCGGGGCATTTATCCCGCGCTCATACAGAAATTCAAGGTGATTCCCAATGAGATCGTCCTCGAAACGCCCTACCTCGAAAAGAACATACAGTATACGAGAATGGCGTATCAGCTTCATGATATTGAGGACAGGGAATTCCCGGTGCAGGAAAACCTCACAAGGGATGACCTGAGAAAAAATGACATTACCATGAAAAATATCCGCCTGTGGGATCATGCCCCACTTCTCCAGACGTACGGCCAGCTTCAGGAGATGCGGACATATTATAAATTTACCAGTGTCCACAACGACCGCTACATAGTTAACGGGGAGTACCGTCAGGTTATGCTTTCTCCCCGGGAGCTTTCCTACCAGGCGCTGCCTTCAAAGACTTGGGTCAATGAACACCTCACATACACCCACGGGTATGGGGCTGTTCTCGGCCCCGTGAATCGCATATCCGGCGAGGGTCTTCCGGAATTCTTTATCAAGGATATTCCGCCTGTCTCAACGACAGACATAAAGATTACCCGCCCCGAGATCTATTTCGGCGAGACATCCAATGAATACGTCTTTGTCAAGGGAAAACGCCAGGAGTTCGACTATCCTGTGGGAGACAAAAATGTCTACTCGAGCTACGGAGGCAGCGGCGGCGTTCCCCTCTCATTCTGGAAAAAACTGCTTTTCGCGGCACGTTTCGGCTCTTTCACCATTCTCCTTTCCGACGACATCACTTCCGACAGCCGTGTCATGTACTACAGGAAAGTCACGGAACGGGTCTCCCACATTGTCCCCTTTATCGAGTTGGATGGTGATCCCTACATGGTGATAACGCCGGAGGGTCGTCTTGTCTGGATATTAGACGGCTATACCGTGACGGATCGTTTCCCCTACTCCGAACCCAGCGCCAAGATGGGCAACTATATCCGCAACTCCCTCAAGGCAACTGTTGATGCATATGACGGATCGGTAAAGCTCTATGTAAGCGATGCAAAAGATCCCATCATACAGACCTACTCCAGAATATTTCCCGGAGTCTTCAAGACAATGGATGAGATGCCCGGGGAATTGAGAAGCCATATCCGCTACCCCCGCGCCATGCTAGCTTTGCAGGCCCGGATGTACGGGGCGTACCACATGCAGGATCCCCAGGTCTTTTATAACAAAGAAGACCTCTGGACGATACCGGGTAAGCATGCTCCCGGGCAGGAGTCGGAAATGGAGCCATACTATACGATCATGAAACTTCCGGATGATAAGAAGGAAGAGTTCATCCTGCTGCTGCTCTTTACCCCGAGCAGGAAGGACAACATGTCCGCGTGGATGGCGGTTCGCTGCGACGCCGCAAATTACGGCAAGATGATTGTCTACAAATTTCCCAAACAGAAACTGGTCTACGGACCGAGCCAGATTGAGGCCAGGATAGACCAGGACACGGAAATTTCCAAACAGCTTTCCCTCTGGAACCAGAAGGGTTCACAGGTTATACGGGGGAGGTTGCTTGCGATTCCCATCGAAAAGTCAATCATGTATTTTGAATCTCTTTACTTGGCGGCGGAAAAGGGGCAACTGCCTGAATTGAAGAGGGTCATCGTGGCTTATGGAAACTCCATCGCCATGGAGGACAATCTGGAGACATCTCTGCAGCGCATCTTCGGCGCCAAGGTGATGAAGGAAGAAAAATATCCGGCTCTTGAGACGAGAGCTGTTCCTGCGAGAGAACAGACGGACAGGCAAGCGGCCCTCGATGCCCTCAGTCACTACAGGAGGGCGCAGGAATATCTGAAGCTCGGCAACTGGGCCAGTTACGGAGAAGAGCTCAAGAAAATGGATGAGATATTGAGAGCAATAGAGAAAAAGAAATAAGATACATTTTAAAAGGGAGGATAGGGCGATGCAAAAAAAATGGAAAACTATCCTTAGTGCCGCGTGCATTATGTTGCTGCTTTTATCTTCAGGTTGCGCAAGTATGCCGCTTAAAAATTATGGCAGTATAGTGGCTGACGGGCGCGTGATGGCTGCTTTTGACAAATTTCAGGTTAACCCCAATTATGACTATTTTTACAGCGGGTCGGAGGTCTATCCCAATGCGGTTATGGGGTTGGACAAATCCTATACACTGGAATCAGACCTGTGGAAAAAGGTCGATATGACGCCTGCAAAGCTACGGGAAATTGTTATGAACATGAAGGACAAGGCCGCAACCGTTAACCTCACAACGTCCCTCCACGGCTTTGCCATCTTGGATGACAAGGGTAAACAGATCGGGGTCTGGTATTCCATTATCAAGGCTACAGCTAATTCTTCCGTCAGGATGAAAGACAGCAAGACGGTTCTGATCGATACACCGGACATAAATACGTGGCTGCAGTTTGAAGACGGCAGCCGTCGTCATGTGAGATGATAGCTGTCTAATTTGTGCGAGGAACGAAAAACCCCATTGCTCCTCATGGTCGGGAACAAGGGGGTTTGTTATTCCGGAGGCCTGCACTGATAACGTCAGATCATCTTGGCAAGCCTATCCATGGCCTTCTTTACATTTTCGGGCTTCGGCCCTCCGGCCTGGGCCATGTCAGGCCTGCCGCCGCCGCTGCCACCGATGACTGGGGCTATCTCCTTGATGATATTCCCCGCGTGGTATCGGTCCGTCAGGTCTTTTGTCACCATACACAGGAGCATGGCCTTGTCACTCGTCTTGCTTCCCAAGAGTACGATTCCTGATTTGATCTTATCCTTAAGTCTGTCGCCGAGGTCGCGCATTGTCTTCGCGTCAGTCGCGTCCACCACAGCAGCAAGGACGCTTATTCCTTTTACCTTCTTGACCTTCTTGAGAAGAGCCGCCACGTCTTTTGCGGCAAGCTTTGCTTTCAGGGCCTCTACCTCTCTTTCCATATCTTTCTGATGCTTGAGGAGCTTCTCAACCCTTTCTGCAAGTTCCAGGGGATTAGCTTTCAATAGAGATGCCGTTTTTTTCAACTCTCCTTCGACATCGTGCACGTATTTCAAGGCCGCCCTTCCCGTCACGGCCTCGATTCTCCTCACGCCTGCAGCTATAGCCGATTCATGGATAATCTTCAGAAGGCCGATGTCTCCTGTTTTGAGCACATGCGTGCCGCCGCACAACTCCATGCTGACGTCGCCCATTTTGACGACTCTTACCTCTTCCCCGTATTTCTCATCAAAAACGGCCTGGGCCCCTGTTTTCATCGCCTCTTCGCGGGGAAGAATATTGGTTTGAACGGGCACATTGCTCCTGATCATTTCATTGGCGATGGACTCAATCCTGTCCAGTTCATCCTCACCAATCTTGGAAAAATGGGTATAGTCAAAACGGAGCCGCTCCGGGTTGACCAAGGAGCCTGACTGCTTGACATGATCGCCAAGGACTCTATGGAGAGCGGCATTCAGGACGTGGGTGCCGGAATGATGGGCCTCCGTGGCCCTCCTCACTTCTCTATCTACCTTCAGGATAGCGTCCTTCCCCGTCTTCATCTCCCCTTTCTTCAACTTTCCGATATGTGTAATAAGGTCTTCAACAGGGCGCTGTGTATCCCATACCTCGAAGACGAATCCATCCCCTTCGATTATCCCTGTATCGCCGACCTGTCCGCCGGCCTCGCCGTAGAAGGGGCTTTCCGCAGTGAATATCTCTGCTTTTTCTCCTTCTTTCAGATTCTCCACCAGTTCATCATTTTTCAGGACGGCCAGGATATTCGAATGGGCCTCTGTCACGCCTTCGTAGCCAACGAATTGCGTCTTGATCCCCTGAAGGGAAAGTTTCTGGTAACTGGCTGACACGGCCTTTTCGCCGCTTCCCTTCCATGACTCCCTTGCCTTTTCCCTCTGAACCTCCATGGCTTTCTCAAATCCTTCCATATCGAGGGTGAGGCGGTCCTTCTTGACGATATCCGCCGTCAAATCGACGGGGAAGCCGAAAGTGTCATAGAGCTTGAAAACGACATCTCCGGGAACAATTGTTTGTCCCGTTTTCTTGAGTGCCGAGACTTCATCGCTCAGTATCTTCAAACCCGCATCGAGGGTTTCGATAAAGCGCTGTTCTTCATTGAAAATGACTTTTTTCACATATGCTTCTTTATCGATCAGGTCGGCATAGACATCCTTCATCCCATCTACAACCACAGAGGCAACCTCATGCAAAAACGGCTTGTTTATGCCGAGGAGCTTGCCGTGGCGGGCGGCTCTCCGTAAGATTCTGCGGAGCACATAGCCTCTCCCCTCATTGCTGGGAAGAATCCCGTCTCCTATCAAAAAAGTTACTGCCCGGCTGTGATCGGCAATGACCCTGGTCGAGATATCGGTCTCCTCGTTGGCCCCGTATTTCTTCCCGCTGATCTTTTCCACAAACCGTATAAGGGGCTGGAAGAAATCCGTGTCGTAGTTGCTCTTTACTCCCTGAACCACCGCTGCCAGACGTTCAAGCCCCATACCTGTATCGATATTCGGTTTCGGCAGGGGATTAAAATTCCCGTCTTTATCGCGATCGAACTGCGTGAATACATGGTTCCAGATTTCCAGATGGCGATCGCATTCACAGAGCACGCTGCACTCCTTCCTGCCGCAACCGACGCCCGGTCCCTGGTCATAAATAATTTCCGAGCAGGGGCCGCACGGACCAGTTTCACCCATCATCCAGAAGTTGCTGTCCATCCCCATGCGGACGATTCTTTCGGCAGGAACACCCATTTCCTTGTTCCAGATCTCGAAGGCCTCATCATCATCCTTGTAAATGGTAATCCAGAGTTTCTCCTTCGGAAGCCCCATTTTATTCGTGAGGAAATCCCATCCCCAGAAAATGGATTCCTTCTTGAAATAGTCGCCAAAGGAAAAATTCCCGAGCATCTCAAAGAAGGTATGATGGCGGGCCGTATAACCGACGTTTTCCAAGTCATTGTGTTTTCCACCGGCGCGGACGCACTTCTGGGAGCTTGTCGCCCTCGTGTAACCTCGATCCTCTAAACCCAGAAAGCAATTTTTAAACTGTACCATTCCCGAATTAGTAAAAAGGAGCGTAGGATCATCCTTAGGGATAAGCGATGAACTCGGCACAATAGTATGTCCGTTCTCCTCAAAGTATTTTAAGAATCTCTCCCTGATTTCACTCCCCTTCATCCAGTAAACCCTCCTTCGCTCTTTTCAATATGTCAAAAATCAGGCCCGGCGGAAAACCCTTTCCCATCAGGCTCTGCGCTAATCTCCTTCTTTCTCTATCATCAATCTTCCCGGCGCCGCTGTCCAGCTTTTTTCTGATCAAAAGGATGACAGCCTCCTGCTCCGTGAGTTCTACGCGTACCTCGCTGAGAACCTGCCTGATCAGAGGCTGTGGGATTCCCTTCTCCATGAGACTCGCTTCAATCCTTCGGTTGCCAAAAAGCTTATTCACCGCAAGATTCCGGGCCCACTGCCTGGCGAATGATTCATCATCGAGATAGTTGAGTTCCCGGAGCCTTGCTGCGACTTCCTCCACTACGGATTCGTCGAACCCCTTTTCCTTCAATTTGGCCCGCAATTCCTTTTCGCTCCTTGCGCGCATGGCAAGGAGCCGGAAGGCCCGTTGTTTTGCTTTTTCCTGAGGGGGGGCTTCCTTCGGCATGCCTTCTTCGACCCTTAGCCTGCAAGACCGATCTTTCCCCGAACTTCATCTTCGAGCTGCTTCAGAAGATCCTTATTTTCTTTGAGGAAGACACGTGAATTATCCCTTCCCTGGCCGACCCTCTCGCCTTTATAGGAATACCAGGCCCCGCTTTTTTCGACAATGCCATTTTCCACGGCAAGATCGAGAATATCCCCCTCTCTCGAAATACCTTCCCCGAAGATAATATCGAATTCCGTCTCCCGGAAAGGCGGGGCTACCTTATTCTTGACCACCTTGACCTTTGTTCGGAATCCGATGATCTCCTGCCCTATTTTGATGGATGTCATTTTCCTGATATCGAGGCGCATGGAAGAATAAAATTTGAGGGCATTGCCTCCCGTCGTGGTTTCCGGACTGCCGAAGAAAACGCCTATCTTCATTCTGATCTGGTTTATGAAGATCACCGTGGTCTTGGATTTGCTGATACTGCCTGTGAGCTTGCGTAGGGCCTGCGACATTAGCCGGGCCTGGAGACCCATCTGGGCATCCCCCATCTCTCCCTCGAGTTCTGCCTTGGGCACTAAAGCGGCTACAGAATCGATGACGAGGATATCCAATGCCCCGCTTCTCACGAGCGTCTCTGCAATCTCCAGGGCCTGCTCACCCGTATCCGGCTGGGAAATGAGGAGATCGTCCGTATTCACACCGATTCTTTTCGCATAGCCTACATCGAGAGCATGCTCCGCGTCGATAAAGGCGGCCAGGCCATTTCTCTTCTGAGCTTCCGCGATGATATGGAGGGCCAGGGTTGTCTTGCCGCCCGCTTCCGGGCCGTATATTTCTATGACCCTCCCGCGGGGAACTCCTCCTACACCAAGGGCGAGGTCAAGGCTCAGTGATCCCGTCGGAATAACGGCGATATCAGATACGTATTCACTCCCCCCCAGTCTCATGATGGAACCTTTTCCAAACTGCCTTTCGATCTGCGTGATAGCCAGTTCGACCGACTTTTCTCTATCGATATCTGATGCCATAATCACCTCCATAA
>Ga0187878_1004212_pt1 | contig 11301 bp, 16 predicted proteins | sample June2016WEW_17_1_FD_132979 | JGI IMG/M metagenome (GOLD analysis project Ga0187878, IMG submission 132979) | Peatland microbial communities from SPRUCE experiment site at the Marcell Experimental Forest, Minnesota, USA - June2016WEW_17_150 | ecosystem: Environmental > Terrestrial > Soil >...
CCGAGCGGTTCCGGCTGCACGGCCAGCGCCGGTCGTTGCCGAGCGCCGCGCGGTTCGGTTGGGGATAGCCGCATGGTAAGGATCGGGGTCGGCGGCCACGCGGACATCCAGAAGCTCCACAGGCTCATCCGGAACGACGAGATCCTGGTCGGGTACCCCGACGGCGTGTCGCATCCCGGCTCCGACATTCAGAACTCCGACCTGGCCCGGGCGCTGCACAACGGCACGGCGCGCATCCCCTCCCGGCCCTTCCTGTACCAGGCCATCGTTTCGGTCCGGCAGCAGCTACGGGCGATGCTCCGCGAGCAGTTCAAGAAGCAGATCAAGCGCGGGGAGTACTCCCCCGAGGGGATCGGCGCGTTCATGGTCGGTGCGGTCCAGCGCTTCGTCCGGAGCGGGTACTACAAGAACACCGCGCCGAACGCCCCGAGCACGATCCGGCGGAAAGGGAGCGACACGCCGCTGATCGACACGGGATTCATGATCGACTCCACGACGTTCGTCACCCGCCTGCACCCGCCGAAGCTCAGGATGCGGGCCATCGACCTCAAGAAGGCAACCCCGTGAGCGGCGGCGCGTTCGGGAGCATCTTGACCGCGTTCCCCGAGACCCGGCAGGCGGTCGACTACTACGACCAGAAACCTCTGGACGGCTCGGGGTACGGCGACAAGACGGACCGGCAGAAGGTGTCTGGCATCATTCAGTGCTTCGGCGGGCGGCGCGTCCGGACCGCAAACGGGAACCTGGTGCTCGAGCGCCGCGTGCGGTTCTGGACCGAGACGGAGCTCATCGTCGGGCGGTTCATAAGCGACGGGGAGTACGTGTATCGCCTCGGGATACCCGACGACTCGTGGGGCGCAGAGGTCGGTATGTTCGTCTACGCCTGCGAGAGGGTGGTCGGCGGGGACGGTCTGGAGCCGGTCGAGCCGCCGTTCACGCACGGCGGGAAGGACTTCGCATGAGGCTGAACCAGAAGAACCTCGGGCCGCTGCTCGCGACGATACTTGGCGTGGACCCGAAATTCGTCGTGGCGCGGCAGGGGAACGTCTGGAACCCGCAGCTGGTCGACTCGGACACTGGGAGGCCGGTCACGTGGTGCGCCTACCGGATCGACGGGGAGCGTCCCGTCACGGTCCCGCACTTCGTGGCCGACGCCGAGGACACGCCGAAGAACTTTTCGGTTCAGCACAAGACCGCGACGGTCACTCTACAGTTCGTCGGGGACATCGCCGAGGACCTGGCGAACGACGTGGGGCACTGGACGCACCGCGAGGCAGTCCGTGCGGCCCTGGCGCAGTTCGACGCTCAGCTCTATGCCGACTCTGGCGAGGTGATCGTCTCGGACTTCGACCAGCAGGGGGCCAACACGGTCCTCGCGTACAACGTGCGCTTCCGGCTCGTGTGGGCCGACGAGATCGACACGGAGCAGGAGCACATCACCGGGATGATTTTCGCGGGGGAGGTAACCTGACATGCCGCCAACCTACGACTACGAGCGCTCGATAGCGCAGAAGGACGTCCAGCTCGTCACGACCATCCAGGTCCAGACGGTGCCGGGAGCGAACTTCTCGAAGGCGATGATCTTCATCGACGAGGCCGACGCCGCGGCGAACTTCGTCGCCGACCCCGGCGTGGACACGATCACCGAGGTCACGTACGAGGACTACGCGGACTTGGTCAAGGGGATGATGCTGACCTGGCTCGACGCGTTCTACGCGCTGAACGCCGTGACGCACATCTTCCTCGTGACGTACAACGGGCTGAGCGGCAGCGCATGGTCGTCGGTCAATCTCGGGGTACAGTACGCGCTGTACAACGAGCGGGCATACTGGAAGCTGGCGTACAACGCGTCGTTCAACATGAACGCGCAGCTCGCGCTGGCAACGCTCTGCGAGGACGACCCGCTGTCGCAGTTCCTCTACGGGACGAAGGACGCGACCTGCCTCACGGGGGTCGGCACGGAGGTCGGGCAGTTCGTCTCGGCAGGTCTGGACGTGCCGATCGTCTACCACCCGTCGACCACGATCAACCCGGCCCTGGTGCAGCTTGGCGCGACGCTCGCCGTGGCGAACTTGAGCGGCACGCCGGTCGGGAACAAGACCGATTTCCTGGCGATCGCGGGCTTCTCGGCCAGCGGCACGGCGGGGGCGAACCTCACCGCGGTGCAGTCCGCCTACGCCGAGGGTCTGCACGTCTCGTACTTCACCACGGTCGGCGACGGCAGCGGGGACGTCGTGGCCGAGAAGTGGGTGACGTGCATCAGCGAGATGCTGATCGGCGCGCTGTGGGTGAAGAACTACGTCGACACGGTCGGCGGGATCTACATCGCGGCGTTCCTCACGAAGGACCCCGACTCGGGGTTCAAGAACAACGACACATACCAGGGGTGCCTGAACCTCTTGCAGGTCCAGTTGAATCTGTTCGCTGCCATCGGGCGCCTGCTGAACGTGAAGATCATCGCCCCGCCGTTCGCTCAGCTCCCTGCCGCCGTCGGGGACGTGATCACGGTTCCAAAGGCTTGGACGGCGACGTACGCGGACAACGTGCGACAGGTGCAGATCTTCGGCACGCTCGTGATCCAGGTATAGGGGGAGGGTACAGACATGGCGAATCCTGCAATATCGCAGCTCCAGAGCGTCGGGGATTTCAGCCTCGTCCTGACCCACCCGCTCGTGAACGGGGGCGCGTCGGTCAGCCTCGTGGGGTTCAAGGTCGAGGGGGCGATCATCGACAGCGATCAAGAGATGGACAACGCGAAGGTGGTCCCCCTGGTCGGGCAGATCGTGGCGATGATCACGAACACGATCCGCGCGGGCACGATGCGGTTCTCCGCGGTGCGGACCACGGGCGAACCGGGGAAAGGCGACATCGTGGCCGTCTCGCAACTCCTGCAGTCGATCGGCGACAACGTGGGGGGCGTCCTGCGCGCGTCGTGGGGCCAGAACGGGGCGATCCGCTCGGTCGTGTTCTCGACCGTGACGGTGAAGCGCTGCAAGCCGATCCACATCATGGGCAACGACGTTGCCGAGTACGACGTGCAGTGGGTTTACGGAGACTGGGTGGCCGCGTAGCATCCTGACTTTCGGTAGGAGGAGAGGTACCGAATGGCATCGATCAAGTACACAGCCGACTTCCTGGCCGCGACCCGGGCGCGGCTGAACAAGATCCCGAGGGACTTCCAGAAGGAGTTCGCGTTCGAAGTCGACGGCGACATGGGGATGCCGCCGCTCCTGGACGTGGTCCGCTACCTGACCGAGATGGGCGAGCGGGACGGCCTGAGCGTCGAATCGAAGGAGAAGATCCTCCGGCACGCGATCCTCGGGCGGAAGGTCACGATCGCCTACCGGGGGAAGGATCTGGGTTCGTTCACGATGAACAGCATGAGCGACCCGCTCGAAGCTTTCGACCCGCTGCGGAATAACCCGTCGGCGGTTCTGCTGCTGATGGAGATCACGTCGAACCGCATGGTGGAAAAATCTTTGCCGCCGCAGGAAGGCGATCCCCTCGCGGCGGCGGAGACGCGCGGATCGCAGCCATCGTCGAGCGCGAAACCCGGGGTTGGCTGATGTTCCTGTACTACCGCTTCCTCGCCGAGTTCCACCGCGACCCGATTGACCCTGACGATCTGTTCGACGGCCTGCGGAACATCTCCGCCGAGGCTGCGATCATCGACCCGAAGGTGAAGTGAATTGGAAGAAATAGGCGGATTTTACGTATCATTGAAAACCCTGGTAGACGAAGGCTCTTTCCGGAAGGGCATCGACGGGATCAAGGGCATCGCGGGAAGCCTCGAAGGGCTGATCGCGAAGGCCGGGGCGATCATCGGGGTCGGGATCGGGATCAAGGAGATCATCGACGTGGCGCACCGGCAGCAGGACCTCTTGAACTTCGCGCACGCGCTGGGGATGGGCGCGACCGAGCTGGAGGCGTGGCAAGACGTTCTCGGGAGGGCGCAGGTCGATGCCGACTCGTTCCTCGGCACCATGAAAAGCCTGAACGACGAGATGACGCGGCAGAAGACCGGCGGGCAGCCGATGAGCGTCGACAAGCTGGCGGCCATCGACCGCCTGCTCGGGGCCGGCGGCGTGGACCGGCTGTACGCGATGAACACCGCGCAGCGGATGACCGCGCTGATGGACGCGGCGCGGAACATCGGCACGGCGCAGTCGAAGGTCGACCTGGAGACCCTGCTCGGGGCCGGCGGCGGCCGGTTCCTGGAGCAGATGAAGACCGACCGGATGTCGATCGCGCAGGAGCTGAACAACATCCGGGGGTACATCTTTACCGGGGACCGGGACGTGGCGGCGGGCGCACGAGTCTCTACCGAGCTGAACACGCTCGGGATCGCGGGAAAGAGCATCTTCAACCTCGTCGCTGACGAAACGTTGAAAGCTCTCGAACCGGACATCAAGGGCCTGCTTTCATGGCTGAGAGAGAATAGGGGCCTGATTCAGTCCGTCGCTACAGCGATCGGGAATCTCGTCAAGGGACTCGCGGAGTTCCTCGCCTCGCCGTTCGCCGCATACTTCGCGGCCCAGAAGGAGGCCGACTACTCGAAGGGCGGCCAGTATGCGTGGTACGGTGATCCGAAGAAGCATCCGTTGTTCGCGGGGATGACGAAACTCGGGAAGGGATGGAGCGATGCGATCGAGGACGGCGTCAAGAACTTCTTCAGGGGTAAACCGGGAGTCGACATCGGAGGTGCGTACGCCGCAGGGTTCACCGGCAAGTACGTCCAGCCCGGGCCGCTCACGTTCATCGTCCAGGACAAGACCTCCGGCGGGGTGACGTTCAAGTCGGTCCCGAACCCGGCGCGGTCTACGCAGATGGCGCACTGAGATGTCTATCGCGAACCTGATCGCCTCCAGCGTGGCCAACGCGCTCGCCCTCGTCAAGCGGTACCTCGCGCAGCCGATGGTGGGCGGGATCATCATCCAGGCCACGCGGTTCGAGTGCGTGATGGAGGCGGACGTCTCCCGGAAGGTCGTCATCGACCTGACGCAGAACAACAAGCGGAACGTGATGGACAACGTCGCCCCGGGGCCGAGAACGTGGGAGATCGAGGGGTTCATCGGTGGCCTGCCGTTCGAGCTGACCTCGCTGTACATGCCGTCCCTGGCGATGGCGACCGACCTTCTCGACAGCCTCTTCCAAGCCCGAGAGCAGACCACGCTCGTCGCGCCGAACTTCAAGAGCTTCCCCGTGCTGATCTCGCGGTTCGAGTACTCGGCGGTCCCCGACGTGCAGAACCGGGTGCCCGTCCGGATCTCGCTGGTGGAGATCACCTCGCTCACCGCGACGCTGGCGGTCATCGAGGCCACTCCGTCGCTACAGTCCCTGGCCTCGCCCGACGCGGGCTCGCCGCTAGCCGCCCCGCTGGTCGCCGGGGTGACCGAGTCGGGAGTTCCCACGGCTTCACAGCTCGTGAGCGGTCTGGGGATCCTTCCCGAGCCAGTCCAGGCGTTCGCCGGGAGCCTGCCGTGAAGTCGATACAGAAGATGTACGGCATCAACTACCCTCAGGTCGACCCCACGACCAAGTCGTTCGCGTTCTCGACGAACAACGCTCTCGGGACCTTCGCGATCGTGTTCAAGTGGCTCAACGCGCAGTGGAACGGCTGGGCCACGCTCCCGAGTGGTGAGGTCAGGCCCTTCGGGTGCGTCCCTGAAGTGGTCGACTGGACCGAGTTCACCGACTACGGGATCGTCATCGACGCAGGGGTGCCGGACCTCGCGCTCGCGAGCCTCCTGGGGAAGAGCCGGCTGTACCTGATCGCGTGGGGGGTCGATTGAACACCAACATCCTCACGCTCGACCCGAACAGCTTCAAGCTCTTCGACAAGACCATCGACATCACGTTCTTCTACGCCGACGACACCTCCGATAAGGTCACCTGCCCGGCGACGGGGAGAAAGCCGACGATCCGCTTGAAGGGCACGCTGTACTCGAAGAGCGATCTCCTGCAGGTCGAGCTCCGGCTGACCAACCTGTATGTCCCGCAGCCGCTGTCCGCGTACAAACGGGTCAAGGTCACGGCAGGGTACAGGGGGAGCCTCCAGTACGCGTTCACCGGGTCGATCCACCTCGCGTTCCAGGAACTCCCGGGGCCAGACGGGGTCACCGTGTTCCAGCTCCTGCTCGGCAACCTCGACACGTGGCGCGGGACGTTCATCTCGACCGTCTACTTCAAGGACCAGCAACTCCGGGACGTGCTGATCGAGGTCGCAGCCGAGATGGGCCTGACGTTGACGTACGACGCGGACCCGGGCCTGGCGCTCAAGGTCGACGTCCCGTGGAACAGCTACGCGAAGGACCTGATCGTCCACCTGAAGGACCTGTTCGCTTCTCACGACGCCGACACGCATGTGAAGACGGGGATAGAGATTTCGCCTATCGGCGACAAGCTGATCTGCTACACCTGCGGCAAGGGGCGGACGGGGCAGACGATCTGGAAACCCGACTTTATCTCGCACGCCCGGAGCCAGGCTTCGGGGTTCGAGATCCAAGGGCCGTGGATCCCGCAACTCCTGCCGGGGGACCTGCTCTACGTCGACCCAAAGTTCTTCCGGCAGGACTTCGGCGGGGCGATCGTTGGGCACGGGAATACGTTCGTAGTGTACTTGGTCGACTTCGACTTCTGCACGACCGACGACACCAACTCGATGTCGCTGCTGACCCTGGGGGCCGCGTGATGGGCGACCCGTTCCTCGAGGACATCGGACTCACGGAAGCCGACCTGATCCGCAACGTCGTCGCCAACACGTTCATCCTGGACTTCGGGATCGTCGAGGCGGTGAACGGCGACGGCACGGTGGACGTGCAGCACGCCGTCCAGCCGACGCGCCTCGGGTACCAGCTCCCCCCGACGGTGACGAGGAACGTGGAGGTCGTCTGGCCCTCCTCGTCGCAGTTCAACCCCCCGTTCGAGCTCGCGGCGGGCGACACGGTCCTGCTGGTGGGGCTGAAAGACTACGTGAAGACCGCGAAGGTTTCGGCGCCCGATTATACCGACGTACCGCTGCACTACACGCAGCAGACGATGAAGGCGATCCCGATGGGGGCGAACAAGGGCGCGGCGAGGTTTGTGACGTACACGGAGCTGAACGCGGCGCTCCAGAGCTTCCTGACGGCATTGAAGGCCGCGGTCGCGGCGGGCTGCCAAGGCGGGTCTGGCGGCACGATCGCGTCGGTGACGCTGGACATCAGCGCATCGAAGTATCCGGCGGGGTGACGGCGATGGACGCGCAACTGTTGGGCGTGGGCGGGACAGCTCCGGTGGTCGACTTCTACGTGCCGGCGGCGACGACGGGGTCGCACGCCATCCCGATCATCACGGGGGCTGTAGAGGATGCGCAGCAGGCGCAGGTGCTCGTCGCCCTGATCCTGAACGGCATCCCGCAGCTCCCGGGCAAGGGCAACGATTGGCTCGGGTTCATGGACAGCAACCTCCCGTTCGGGCAGGCGCTCGGGCAGCTCGACGCGCAGATCCGAAAGTCGCTGGCGGACGGCGGGCATAGCGACTTCTTCCCGGACTACGATATCGTGAACGACACGATCGTGGCCAACGCCGTGAAGCAGGGGGCCCTGTCATGAGCTTTCCGTACGGACCCGGCACCTGGACGCCCCGCAGCGCGGCGGAGCACGCCAGCGACATCCTCGGGAACATCAACGCGATCCTCCAGGTGCAGAACGTGCTGGACTCGGACGGGAACCTGATCCAGCTCGCCGCGAGCCTCGGGAACGTCGTGTGGCTCCTGTGCCTGGCAGTCGGGCAGTCGCAGGCCGACGACGACGAGGCGCTGCTCGCGGCCTCGCAGGAGTTCTCGCTGGCGCAGGAGAGCGACGCGCAGCTCCTGGAGACCCTGCCGATGACGGGCACCAGCCTGATCCCAGGGGCGTACTCGCTGGTAACCCTGACGGTCACCGTGGACAGCACGGGAGCTACGATCCCCGCAGGGACGAAGGCCGCGCTCGGGACGATCTGCAACTTCCTCACGCTGGCGACCACTGCGATCGCGGGAAGCGGCAGCGCGCAGATCCTCTGCGAGAGCGACACGCTCGGCCCGATCGCCGTGGCTCCGGGGCAGCTCACGTCGTTCACCACGACTATCCCGCACGTCCTGACCGTGACCAACGCCGCGGCGGCGGTGCTCGGGAGGAACGTGGAAACCACGCAGCAGTTGCGGCAGAGGCTCCTCGCGGGGAACGTCGTGAACACGAACCTCGACGGCACGATCCGCGCGATCTTGGGGATTCAGGGGATCACCTCGGCCGTGGTGTATCTGAACGTCTCGCCCACGACCTCGCTCGCGCTCGTCGGGGTAAGCGTTCCGGCCCTGAGCGCGTACATCGTGGTGGCGGGCAGCGACATCACGAACGTGGGGATCGCCGACGCGTACGCCGAGCGGATGCTGGCGCAGACCTACTCGGTGGGGCCGGGGACACCGACGGCGTACAGCAGCGCGGCGATCGCGTTCTCCTCTGCCGACAACTCGATCAACAAGAGCGGCGGGTCGAGCTTCGCGGCTCTCGGGTGGGGTTCGGGGATGTGGCTCCAGGTCGGCGGCAGCAGCGTTTTGAACCTCAGGCTGATCGGGAAGATCCAGACGGTCGCGGCGAATAAGCTGACCATGTCGCAGTGCTCGGTCGTCACCGAAGGCTCGGGCTCGGCGATCGTGCTGACGGTCAAAGACGTGCAGGAATACACGACGGCCAGCGGGCAGAAGATCCCGATCCAATTCGACTACGCGACGGACCAGACCGTGTACGTGAAGGTCTACTACGACGCGACAACCGTGATGGCAACGGGGTTCGACACCGTGATCCAGAACCTCGTCGCGGCGATCCCGTGGGCGATCGGGCAGCCCGTGACCTCGACGCTCGTCCTCGCGGCTTTGGGCTCGTACACGTACGCGCGGATCACGGGCGCGCAGGTGTCGCTCGACAACTCGAACTGGCACAACGAGGTGCTGCCGAACGCCAACTGCCTGCCGACGATCGCGGCGGGCAGCGTGACGGTTGTTGCTGGTTAAAAATGATAGGATGAGATATGGGATTGATTTACATAGCTCGTTCTAAACGATCTCACAAAATGTATGTGGGACAAACAATTTACACACTCAAAGATAGACTTAGGAGCCATTTCTATAGAGGTCAGGAAAGTTTTTTCACCAGAGCCCTTCTTAAATACGGGACAGATGGATTTGATTTCATAACAATAGAGAATGTTCCAAATGAACTTCTAGATTCATGGGAGAGGTTCTTTATAAAGGAACTCTCAACTCTTGCCCCTCTCGGTTATAATCTAACTGAAGGAGGTAATGGTTGTGCTGGAGGTCATCTTACCGAGGAACATCGAAGAAATCTGTCCATAGCAAACAGGGGAAGGAAATATCCTACAGAAATGCTCTGGATATGGTCTAAAGCCCAAAAAGGAAAGCATCTATCCGAAGACCATAAAAGAAAAATTTCCATTGCTCTAATGGGCCATCCTGTTTCAGATAATTCAAATAAAGCATTCGCTATAAATTGTCATTATTGGCTTGGTAGAAAGGGAGCAAACTCCGGAAAGACTTTTTCTCAAGAAGCCAGACATAATATGTCAGAAGCTGCCAAGCGAAGGGTCAAAAAGTAATGGGAAACGCGTACCTTACGCCGCAGCTCTCGGGGCCGGTGATCCAGGCGACGATCGACGGGATACAGGCGGCCGTGCAGGCCCCGCTCCCGCTGATCCAGTACTGGGCCGCGCTCTCGATCGCGCTGGCGCAGGACGTCGACGGGATGCTGGACTACGTCGGGGTTCTGGTCGGGTACCCGCGCCCGATCGTCAGCAACATCTTCTTCCTCGCCACGCCGCTGATCCTGGCCGACGCCACGCTCGCGCCGGTCGACTCGATCGCCGACGGCCTCTCGGACGCTACGGGCGACATGCTGATCGGCGGGGAGCTGGACACCGCTCTCAGATCGGTCGGGAACATAATGCCCGCCGACTGGTACCGGCAGCTCCTGCCGATCTTCGCGCAGGCGAAGTACCTCGGCCTCAGCCTCTACATCGTCGACCTGATCGCGGCGTGGGCGAACGCGGCGGGCCCAGGGACGGGCTACACGATCTCGCGCGACGCGTACGACAACATCAACGTGGTCTTCACCACCTCGATCGATCCGAGGGCGCTGTACCTCGCGAACATGACGGTAGCGGCGATCGAGACCCTGCCGCTCGTCACCTACCAGGAGCCATAGTTTATGATAGTTGGGATTATCTATATTGCCAGAAACAAGATCAACGGAAAATGTTACGTTGGCCAAACTCATAGAACCGTTCATCGAAGGTTAAACGAGCATTACAGAGATATGAGAAAGTATCACGCCTTTGATTTAGCGGTCAGAAAGTATGGATTATCTGAATTCGATATTATCACGGTTAACAATGTCCCTTCTGAACTCTTGGATCAGTGGGAATCGTTTTTCATACAAACTCTCAATACCTTAGCGCCTCACGGATACAATCTCACCACTAGTGGTAATGGTGGACTGAGATCAGAGGAAACAAAAAAGAAGTTGTCTTTGATTTTTACCGGGAGTACTCACAAAGGTAGGAAGGTAACGCCTGAACAGAAATTAAGACAGAGTCAAATTATGATAGGTAGGCATCTTACTCCAGAACATATTGAGAAAGTTAGGTTGGCGACGATTGGAATTCCAAAAAGCGAAAAAGCTAAGGAAGCTATTCGTGAAAGTTGGAAAATGAGAAGGATTCTGTACGGTCCTAATGGCAGGAGGGTAGCATCGTGATCCCGATTTTTGGAACCGCCGCAGTCCTGATCGCCCCCAGCGCCCCGCTGCTCTCGACGGGGTACGTCCCCGGGAACACCCTGGCCGCGCAGCACTTGAACTACTACCTCTTTCACCTCACGAAGGAGCTGAACAACCTGCTCGCGCTCGCGGGGATCTCGCCGAGCGGCGCCGTGGACACGCAGGTCGGGGCCGCCGTGCAGTGGGTGGCCACGGCGGGGGTCGTGGTTTCGCTCACGACCTCCAGCCCGTACACCCTGGCGGCGTACGGGGCGAGCGCGGTGGAGATCAACGGCACGGCCAACCCGTACATCATGAACCTGCCGCAGGCGAGCACGTGCGTCGGGTACTGCGTGGAGGTCCTGAACACCAGCACGATCGGTTCGGGGCTGGTCCAGATCACGCCGTATTCGGGAGACGCGATCGGGCAGCTCGCGGCGAACACGTCGATCTACCTCCAGAACGTCGACGCGAGCGGCGCGAAGTCCTTCCAGTCGGCCAGGCTCCGGGC
>Ga0187878_1004213_pt1 | contig 11301 bp, 8 predicted proteins | sample June2016WEW_17_1_FD_132979 | JGI IMG/M metagenome (GOLD analysis project Ga0187878, IMG submission 132979) | Peatland microbial communities from SPRUCE experiment site at the Marcell Experimental Forest, Minnesota, USA - June2016WEW_17_150 | ecosystem: Environmental > Terrestrial > Soil >...
ATTCGGTTGGAGTAGTATTGCTGCATGCCTGCAAAATAAATGCACTTAAGCAGATAATAAGAGCGTATTTTAAATTAATGGTACTCACTATATTATGTGACCCCTATATATTTAATATAATACATTTTATATTTAATTAGAACAAAAAAATTTATCTTACCGGATATTCACCATTTGACCGAGCGGGCAAGTGTCGCGAATGCATCGGTTGCATCAAAAACCTCGCGAAAATCATTGTGAGTGAACTCCACTGTGAAGCCGTCAAGTCGCTTTATATCAGGGACCATCGAAACAACGTCTGCCATCGAGGTCGTCTGGAATTCAATCTTAAGCTTTATAGGCGGATCAAATTTATATAATGGCAGCATTTTTACGTCAGAATCAAGTACTTTTTTCACTGCTTCCTGGGTCTCTTTCTGAACGATCTGTAGAGGCTTATTTTTTACTGCAAACCTTCCAAGTGAATATTTCGTTGTAACAAATTCTACCCACGGCATACAGTCTTTTTTTTTCAGCTGTCCGCATAATGCATCATCACCTATCACCAACCCTACCGGCACTCTAAAGTATCCTGCATAAGCACCATTGATGAGACTCTCGTTCATCGGTTTTTCATTTATCCATATCCTATGGAAACGGGGAGTATAACTGTGGTCCATGACAGAGTTCATCGTTCCGATGCCGCCGTGGTAGCCTACAAAGAACACAATGCTGTATGTTTTATCGAATGCCGGCATCATATAGTTAGCCCTCGGGAAACCTGATATCAGATGAAGCCGGTCATCAAGTGCTGTTATCTCGTAAAGTAGATTATCACCAGCAGAATGGGAGTCGGCAATAACTATCTCCTCGATAGTGACATTCACACTGCTTGAACGGATCCCTTCCAGTACCCATTCGACCTGCTGCGAAATGCATTTACGGACCTCAGCCCTGTTATTTTCTTCCTGAGTCCAGCTGAAAGTACCGGCAATACCTTCCATGTCGAGAGAAATATAAATCTTCATTCGTTAAACGTTTATATTATAAGATGATTGATTATCTATTATTTATCAATAAACAATTTCCTGCACTAAATTATTTACAATAATTCAATGAATTAATTAAATATTTTAAATTATTTATAGGGTTTATATCTAAATAACAAGGGGACTTGTATTTCAGCTAAATATTTTAGTTTCATCTTTTTATAAAAAATATTATAATTACAGCACACTAATAACGAATTAAATTTAAAATGATATGAGCAAAGAACATGATGAAATTAATAAATTAAGAACCTCAGCATTCACAGATGAAGAATTTGAAAAACATAAAAAGCTTCCAATCTATAAACAATCACTCCTGATACGCCGTCTTACAAAGGCTGTCGTTGAACCCATAGACGAGGACAAAGACGAGCTCAACCTGAAACAGCTTATGCTCGAAAATGCCTACATGATAAGCGCCAAGATCGCCGGTGCTGAAGCCGGGGAACTGTATTCATACCGCCTCGAAAATGCGTTCAGTATTAAGAGGTATGCCAACGAACTGCTTGCCGAAGCCACGTTGTGCGAAACCAAAAAAATGGGCAGCCAAAAATTCCTTAAGCCGCTAAAAGACGAACTCGAAGAACTGAGATTGATGTTCATCGAGTGGGTCGACTCCTTCGACAGGTCCAAAGACGTCGAGGACCCGTGGACATTGTGGCAGGACTACGGCGGCGAATAAAATCCAGCGATCTCAAATTTTCTTCCTTACTTTCCCGGTTCAATATCGAGGATTATAAATGAATCCGGGGTAATTGTCGGACGAGGATGCGGATTATCGGCCGTTGGTTCGGGTGCGGGTCCGAATTCCGCTGTAGGCAAAAATACATGATGTGTCTTTGTATCGACTGTTATCGTCCTTGCTCCTTTCTGTGTACTGAAATTCTCGAGCACTTTAAATGTATCCTTATTCACCTCCTCTATAACGGTTAATGTACCTTCACCGTTTGAGCTGTATGCGCGTTTTAGTACTGGATCAAAAGCAGCGCCATCAACACGCTCACCGATTGGCAAAGTTGTTATGATACTTCCTGTTACTGCATCAAGAATGACCATCATTTTATTTCCGCACGCGGAAAATAAACGGTGGTTATCATTATCCAGTGCGATTCCTGAAGGGGATTCACCCGGGGCAACAGACCATTGCTGTTCTACGTACATTGCCGTCGGGTTGATGACAGCGATCATGCTTTTATCTTCGAGATTGACATAAATTTTTCCGTTGCCGTCGGAAACAGAAAATTCGGGCTTGCCGTCCAGGGGAATGGTACCGATGATCTCATTTCTTTGTGCATTTATTACAGTTGAGTTCGAACTGCCTCCGTTAAAAGTGAAAACTCTCTGCGTATAGGGGTCGAATAGAATAGCATCCGGGTTTCTTGCACCTATGTTTATCTTGTCAAGAACGTTAAGGGTTTGGAGGTCAAAAATTACAACAGTAGAATCCCTTCCGCAGCTTATGAATCCTTTATTAAGATCGGTTGCAATAGCTATGTCGTGGACACCTTTTGTGTCCTGAATGGTTCCGAGCAGATTCCCGTTAGTTTCATCTACCACCTGAACCATGGTTCCATGGGAAACGAATAACCTTCCTGTGGCTTCATCAGAAGTGAGGGCGTCCCAACCGTCATTTCCCTGCAGATGGAAAGTGTTCACTATTCTGTATTGCGGAAGCAGGGTTTGAGAATAGAAGATATTGACCGTGGTAAGGAATGTCAATAATATTAAAAATGATGTTATTTTTTTCATTGGTATTTTATTAAAGGTTAAAGTTTAATTTTTTATTATAACATCTTTAAATAGATATTTATTTCTAAAGATAATATACAAAACCATCATATTTTCACAGATGCTGTACGCCATGCCGGATTGCCTGCCCCGAGGCTTCGGTGGTGACCAACGGCAATTTTATTATAATTTTGAATTTTCAACTTTAAACTTTTAATTTACTACCCCCCATTACTTAAGTAATCGTAAGTAATCAGGAAGCTCAGAATCGCCACTTTTTAGTGGTTTAAGTAGTGACTACTTAGTAATGCTTTAGACCCCCTTCCCCCGCTTGAAGGCGGGTACTCCCCCTTGCTAAGGGAGAGAAAGCTTTTGATACTTGCCAAAATGTCAAAGAACGATTACGAATTTTATAGCACTGTTTTTTCGGGGTTTATTAAAAGGGTACCCCCGGGTAACTTAAGTTACCCCCTCATCGAAAAAACTTTAAATATATTCAAAAATCGCCACTTTTTGAAAATTTAAGTTAGGGTAACTTAGTTACCTTTCCGGCGTATCAAGTTATGCCAAAATGTCAAAGAATCTTTTACCCCGCTAATACCATGAATACAAATATACTAAACCAATCTGCATAATTCAAGGCATAAATTTATATACACTGTGAAAAGCAGTGATAAATGAAAGGAAAAAAGGACATTCAACAGAACGTCCATAATTACATAATTAAGATTATCTTATTTTATCAGAACCATCTTTTTAGTTACAGTATAATCATTTGTTGTCAGATGATAAAAATATACTCCGCTTGGATAATTTGTTCCATCCCAGGCGAACTCGTATTCACCGGGTTGCATTTTTTGATTTACGAGAATTGCAACCTTTCTGCCGAGGAGGTCATAGATAGTTAATCGAACAGCCATCCCCCCGACCCCCTTCATAAGGGGGAAATTGGGAATGTCAAACTTTATCTTAGTAGTTGGGTTGAACGGGTTGGGATAGTTTTGATACAATAAGAAATTATCCGGAATAGGAGTAAGGTAACTTTCGCTGAAGGAAGTGGATAAAAAATAGCCCGAAAATTTCATTTCCGGGCTACATTTTGTAATTTGCTCCGTATTTAATTCAGGTTCTTTACTATACCAGCTGGAGCTTCTACCGGCAGAACCGTCGGTTACATCACAGGATGACAGATAATTTTACAACGCAATATTATTCGCCATTGATATCATTCATGTTCGGCTCGTCATCATTATTTGGTTTCTTTTTGGGTTTCGAATTTTCCTGTTTCCCGAAGTTGTAAGTAAGTGTCAGCTGTAAATTACGCGAGTTGTTAACGCTTGTACCGTTTTGAACAAATCCATATCCCGCAATATAACTATCATATTTCTGTGTTTTGAAAATATCGTTTGCTTTGAGCAGTACTATAAATGCGTTATCGAAAAAGTTCTTGCTTATTCCGACATCCATAGATTGTACCGGATCTATTGTCCCTTGTGAAGTATATCTTTTACCCTGGTAATTATAGAACAACTGCAGATTAAAAAGATCAGGCAGTTTTATGCTTGTATTGATATTTGCTGTAAATGAGAATCCCGATGGTGCGCTGAAGTTCTGTACATTACCGGCGTCATAGGATAAATTATAAAAACTCAGTGTTGCATTAAAATTCCACCAGTTGAATATTTGTGAACCCGCAATCAGGTCAAGACCGTATGATTTTGAGCTTGTGAGGTTTTCAAATGTAGACACAGTGATATTGCTGTCCGTCAGGACACGGTATTGCGTCATAAGATCATGTGTTAGTCTATAGAAGAACGAAGGTGTTATCGATGTTTTACCGATTGTTGTAACGAAATTCAGTTCATATGAATCAATATACTCCGGTTTCAGGTTGGGATTACCGTAAACTATATTCAGAGGATCGGTACGGTTCTGGAAAGGGTTCAGCCTGTAGTATCTCGGACGGTTTATCCTTCTGCTGTAGCTCAGCTCGACCTGCTCATTTTTAATCAGATTCTCGGTGAGATTAACACTCGGGAAGAAGTCTAAATATTTATTACTGAAGACCTCGTTTGTATTCACCAGAGTTCCTTTGTCATAGGACTGCTCTCCGCGTAAGCCGACCTTAAAGCTGAAGTCGCCAAATGCATTCCCGTATTGGGCATATAAAGCATAGACCTGTTCCTTGTAGATAAATTCATTGCTTACGTCCAGTATTTCGTTGTACTGGTTAGTGTTGTAATCCAATGAGTCTGCAGTAAAATTATTATCACTCGAGCGAATCACTCCTTTATAACCTGTTTCCAGCTTTGAGTTTTTGGAGAAAGGAATAACATAATCAAGCTGTGAATTAAAATTATATGAACTGGAGTTGGTTACGTCATTTTCTATATACGGGGTGTTGTTCAACTGAATATAATTGGAATTGTAATATTGAAGAGTCTGGTTCAATGTATTATCACGAGCGCCCCTGGAATATGTCAGATTGCCGGAGAGGTCTTCGCCTACTTTATTCAGCTTTCCGTCGTAGTTCAATGACAGGTGTATGAAATGACCTGTTGAATTGGAAAAGTTATTCTTTGTGAAATATGAACTCAGGTTTTGCACACTGTCAAGAATTGAATTTTGTCCGTAGTCACTGCCCGTAAATTTGCCAGAACCATAAAAGCCCTCCAAACCCAGAGTGTGGTTATCATTTATTCTGTATTCCAATCCGCCCTTAAAATACTGGAATCTGATCTTATTACCTGTCAGGTCATTTTCATTTGTATAGATGGGTGAGCCAAGGTTGTTTATCAAACTAGAAGAGGAACTACCAGTCCTATCAAACGTATTGTAGAAATAATTACCTGTAAGTGTAAACTTGCCTTTTTTCATGTTTAAATTTACAGCACCGTTATACCTGTCACTTGTACCGGCACTGAGATTGATCTTGCCGTTCATTCCGGGTTGTTCATCTTCTTTTAATATGATATTGATAATACCTGCACCGCCTTCCGCCTGGTACTTTGCAGTAGGATTTGTGATCAGCTCAATATTCTTCACCTGATCGGCAGGTACCTGGTCGAGATTATCTGTCATGGATGAGGGTTTTCCGTTTATTAATATCGTAACATTCGGATCTCCTCTCAGGATGACATTGTTGCTGTTATCAACCTGTACTAAAGGCACTCTCTTTAATAGGTCGATTGCAGTTTCACCCTTTGACACCATGTTATTTTCTACATTGATGACCTTTTTATCTGCCGTGATCTCGACAGTCGGTTTATCAGCTTCGACGTCTATCTCTTGAGTTGAAATATCGGAAGTTGAGAGCTTGATGGTCTTTAGTGAAACGTCAGGAGCGGAAGGTGTCACAGTAACTGCATTTATTGTAAATTTTTTGTATCCTGTATAAGATACTTCAACTCGATAGTTTCCGTAAGGGACCTGTATTGAGAAATTACCCTGTGCGTCTGCGGCAGCCCCTGAAACGAGAGTACTGTCTTTCGACTTTAAAACTCTAACAATAGCCTGTTCGAGAGGCGTATTCCCGTTGTTGTCCACAATTATACCGGTAATCGTTCCGCGTCCGGTCCTCTGCTGGGCATTTAGTGAAGAAAATGAAGCGGAAAATAACAAAATGAGTAAAATTCCCGCTAAAAATTTGATTTTGTGCGATAATTTGTAAATTTGCATGTTTTCTTTTTATAAATTCTTGCTTTACAAATGTAACAAAAAAAAGCTCTGAATTTGTTAAATAAGATATGAATTATTGTAAAAAAATGTATCTTTGGGGTTTAAGAACGGAAAATGAAGAATATCTGTTACTGCAATTAAGGTAAAATAGACTATTAAGGATGTATATCCATAGATCAAGATATAAATAAATATCTGTTTTCACAGATTTTTGAACTTTCCAATTCCTAACTACAGGTCTCGCCACCCATTAATGAACCCATTAAGCTGAACTTATTGTTAATAACATAAATGTTCTTCCGTAAAAAGTTATAATTATAATGTTTAAAAAGCTGGACTTCAGGTATAAATATCTACTCTCGGTATTTTTTCTTATTGTGATGATCGGAAGCTTGGGATATTTGCTTCATAGAAATCACAGTAAAAAAATATACTCTATGTCACGGTCCAAAATCGATTCAACTTCTTCTCCCAATAAAGTATCGCAAAGAATTTCCTTATCCGCAGAGGGGACTAATAAACGTACAATAGATCTCACGCAAGGATTAGTAGATTTCAGCGTATCTTATTCGGGTAATTCAAATATTTCAGTAAATATGTTAAACGGAAACGGAGAACCTTTTGCAAAGGTTCTCGAACATTATGGCCCGTGCATCAGAAAGCGGACAATATTTGTTCCTGAATCGGGACAGTATATTCTTGACGTTAAGTGTGATGGGAAATGGGCGATCTCGGGGGATTAGATGTTCATTTGATCTCTTTCAGTTTTTTACTCACCCATTCCATGTAGTTGAAATACAGAAAAATATTCTTCTCATGCGGCTTCTTATATATCGTCCTCATGTTATTTTGAAGTATCTGGAAATTTTCTGCAAGGTCTCTGTTAGAATTGATCCGCGGTAATCTTTTTATGAAATCAATAACCAACGTTTCAAGTTTGTAGATCTTTTTTCTTTTATAGAGAAATCGGTAAGTAGATAAGATCAGGTATTCGAGATAATCAAAATTTTTCAACTCATAATGAATGATCAGATTAAGAAGACGGGCATTATACTCGATATCCCTCCTGATGGAGATCAATGGGTGGTTCAAAAGAAGGTTCATGTATTTCAGAGCGGACCCGTGATCAGACGCTTCCACATACATCCTGACTATTAGATCATACAGCACTAACTCAAAACCGGGATCCATTATTCCTTTGTATATATTCAGACCTATCTTTATCCTCTCCATAAGAAAATGTATCCTGTCCCATCTCTTTTCAGTGATAATCAATTGTACACTTAAATAGGATTGAACGAGGAAAAGATAAACTTTATCGGACTTCGTATCATAGATATGAGATTCCAGGAGGTGTAAATATTCGATGATCTTCCTTGACCTGTTACATCGTATAGAGATAAGGATAAGGTTCATCAGGATATCTCCCCAGTAATTGTAGATTCTGTCAGTAAACGGTTCGGGATGTGATGAAATTATATCAAGGCGTTTCTTGCAGTAATAAAACATATCATCATATTTACCGCATATATCGGAAATTATCTGCAGAAGGTAATAATATCGTTCCTTCGCTAAATAAGATAAAGCATAATCTTCTGAAGTCAGAAGAGGAGATTTCCTGATGCGTTCAATATATTTAAAAAGGACTGTGTCCCTTGTCTTTCCTTCGGTACGATATATACCCGTGAGCATGGCAACATAAGAATCATAGACCGATAAGTTACCTATCTTTTCAGTCACAAGTTCCTCCTGGGTTAAAATAGAACTTTCTTCAAGAGAGGGGAATAGTTTTTCAGTGATCAAAATTTTTTCAAAAGATGAGAACTGGATAAAGTATCCGAATCTTTCGTATTCCGATGAAAGCTTTTTCCCGAGCTGGATCGTATTTATAAAATCTTTATAAAGAGTCTTTTTGTAATAATAACTGCACCTGAATATCAGATCATTCAAACGGTTTTCGATAGAATGTTTAGAGTAGTAGGAATACAGGCTTTTGAAGATCAAGCTGTGCAGATAGTTCTTGGTGAAAGTTAACTGCTTCGTGAATTTTTCTTTCTTGAACTCATGCTTGATAAACGATTCGTCATATTGAGGCATCTTATCTATAGTATCGAAGAGTTTAAGATAGTTCTTATTACCTTCCTGAAGAGAAGAGTACATTCTGAAATATCTTTTCTCGCTCTTGGAAAGTGATTTTATGAGGTTAAATAAGCTCGATGACGGATACATAAGATACTATGATAACTATTATATAACTTTATTATTATTATGCATTTAATCTTTATTTATCTGATAATATAGTAATAAGATACTATGAGTATCAAGCAAAAAGTTTTTGCTTACTATGTGTATGCTGTTATTTTTGAAAAGTTTAGAGTGAGCAGATGAGTTCGAGATGATCATAGAAGGACCCCCGCGAAATTTGAAACAGTGGAAGTTTAGCAGAAGGAAAAAAAACTTAATAAAAGGGTCAATATTATGAAGATAAATTACCTGCTTTTGTACATTTCGCCAATACTGTTTTTCGCAACCGCAATTAGTGCTCAGAATTCATCCTCATATTCCGGTGAAGCTGCGGTTCCTGTTATCGACGGTAAGATCGATGACGCGGAGTGGGTGGGAGCGAAGGTCTTTTCAGATTTCTATATTACAATTCCCAGATCGGATGAGAAGTATTATGACAGTACGATAGTCTATGTGAAGCAGACTAAAGACGCTATCAATTTTGCATTCAAGTGGTGGCCCAGGGGTAAGGTAATCTCTAAATCTTTTACACGAGACAGGAGCACCGATGAAGAGAACGAGTTCTTCATAATGCTCGACCTGGAAAATAAAAACCAGAATGGTTACTTTTTCTCGTTCAGTTTTTTGAATAACCAGAGAGACGGAATAGTCTATAATCAAAGGAGCATTTCATACGAATGGGATTGGGTCTGGGAAGCAAAATCGACCATCTACAGGGAAGCTAAGGACGGGAAACCGGGATATATCGAGAGTGAGGTAAGGATACCGGTCGCAAAGTTTCAGAACAAGAATGAGAAGCAGATTGGATTTGACATTCAGATGTTCGCATATAAACCAGACGGAACACTCTATACTTATTCGATCAGCCCCAACAGCGAGTTGTTATCAGTAAAGAACACGTATAAGTTCGATCTGAGATATCCTTTCGATGAAAAAATTAATTTGAACATGACGGTATCGCCTTATGTAGTTGCTAATAAATTCAATGATAAAAAGCCGGGAGCAACATTAGGCGGTGACGTCAACGTTAGCCTGAATGACCATAAGCTGAAGGGCACGGTGAACACGGATCAGTCGACACTGGAAGCTGACCCGTTCAGGTTCACATTTTATAATAGACCTGTATTTTTGACCGAGAAAAGACCGTTCTTCAGCAAGGATCTTGATATCTATACAACACCGATCAACCTGTTCTACACGAGATCGATCGACAGCATAACCTATGGGGTGAACTATACCTACCGGGGTGATAAGCTGAAAGCCGGAATAGTATATGTAGAAGAACCGCGATACCCTGACAAGAAGCAGTATTTTGTTGCGCGCCCCAGGCTTAATTTGAGTGATTTCAATTTCGGGGGATTATTAATATACACCAACGATAAGCAATCAGATTCGAAGGACAGGATAATAAGCTTTGACGGGCTAGTCAGGATACCAAAAACGAGATTTGATTTCCAGGGGCAAATTGCATCTAATTTCGGATACACAAATAACGGAACGGCGTATTTACTGCATCAATTCTATGAAACCAGTTACGCAGGGGGCCCGTATTACGACATTATGTATGATAGAGTAGATAAGAATTTCCAGACGTCGACCTCATTCAACTCACAGATAGGAGCACCGAACGATTACGATGAGACGATTTTTCAACCCGGGTACATATGGAAAAGTAACCGTAAATACTTTTCAGAGATAAATATTAAGGTAAGCTATTACAGACTGAGGCAGATCTCAAGCAATTTCAAATACCAGGAGGCAGTTGCTACTGAATTGTTTTACAGGCTGAACGATATCATTAACCTTGACCATTACTTCGAATACAACCGTCCGAATGATATTGATGTGAACGGTAACCTGATACGAAGGAACAATTTTGATTTTAATAATAGCATCAAGTTCCTTATCGGGAGGAGTGCTCTTTATATCGGGTATGAATGCGGTCCGTACTTCGGGAGTTTTATTAAGCACCCCTATGCCAATATTGACCTGGTCCTTTTTGACAGGATAAGCATGCTTTTTGCCTATGATTACCGCACAGTGATGGACATAAAGCAGAGTATATTCAGTGCTAAGCTGGATTGGCGTATAATCCCAAAGCTCTATTTCCGTTCATATTACCAGCAGGATACGTATAACCGGCTTGCACTGTGGAATACAATGCTTCAATATGAATTCTTCGCAGGCAGTAATGTGTATCTTGTGATCGATCTTTTAGGCGAGAAGCTTCAAAATACTGGGAGGTATTTCAAATTAGGATACGATTTTAATTTCTAGCTAACAAGGATCAGGTCTTTCACAGCAGGTCTGCCGGGAAAAAAATGTTTACACCCATAAGCACGATCAGAACCGGCGGACCTTGCTTTTTATGAATAATAGTTCAAATAGTTTTAAGCTAAAAGCGAATAAATAATTTATTAAAGTCTTGCCAATGTTTCTTTGGTGAAGCTATTCTTCACATTCCCCGTATTCAGAGTGGAAACCGGTTCAAATAAAAGCACGTGTGCTTCCTTTTCCGCTACAGGTCTATGTTCGACCCCTTTCGGTATAATTATGAACTCTCCTTCACGAAGTTTCAAAGTGCTGTCTTTCAATTCCATATTAAATTCACCCTTTATAACCA
>Ga0187878_1004214_pt1 | contig 11300 bp, 11 predicted proteins | sample June2016WEW_17_1_FD_132979 | JGI IMG/M metagenome (GOLD analysis project Ga0187878, IMG submission 132979) | Peatland microbial communities from SPRUCE experiment site at the Marcell Experimental Forest, Minnesota, USA - June2016WEW_17_150 | ecosystem: Environmental > Terrestrial > Soil >...
GGACGGTGCGCTTGTTCCTGTATGGATTACGTATGCTGAAACTGCATTGAAAAGAATGGCCAAAACAATGGGTGGGAGATGGGATCCAGAAGTAAGGTTATGGTACATCCCGTTCGGGAAAATTAAGGGCACGGATCTGGAAGAGCATATAATATTGGATGCCGAAATGAAAAATAGAAGAACGTAAAAGCATCTAATATTATATGCTGCCTTGGTATCTAATATTAGATACCTGAATATAATATTATATACCAGCATCTAATATTAGATACTGCTTCTAACCGGTGAATAACGAGTTACTGAATCAGGAACAATCTTGGGGGTATTGAAATGCCTAGAGAATCTATTGTAAATCTATTTAAAAGCGTGGGCATAGAAAGAGAAAAATCCAATTCTATCACCGAAGGATGTATTGATGTTGAAATCAATTTTCAGCTTTCTCCCAAAGATTACATTAAATTCGCAGAACAAGACCTTGAAACTTCGGATAATAGAGGAATCATTAATGCGATAAGTAATGCAAAACGGGCAATCGACTGCAGGACTGACATTATTATAAAAACTCTTGGTTTATTGCCTGATAAGCTAAAAATTGGGAGGTTTGAAATACTTCAACAACTTGGTGTGGTCGCTCCTAGAATTATTCACAAGATTAGAAAAATAAGAAATATGATGGAACATGAATATAGCCTCCCAGAAAAAGAACAAGCAGAGGATGCTGTTGATGTAGCTATATTATTTGAGACATCATCCGAAAGGGTGTTTCAACTATTTCCAGAGACATTAGATATTTACAATTCAGACTACAAAGAAGGAAAGAATGGGAGATTATTCAGTGAATCAGTACAAATCTTTTTTGAAGATAAGTCATTGTCTATTATTTCTATAATAGATTCAAAGCGTACTAAAAGTTGCATAAAAATAAATTCTACCTCACCTCTATATTTCCCGTTAATTAGAGTTTATATAACGACCCATTTAGATAAACAAAAAAAACAAGTTCTTAAAGAATTTTATGATGCTTTGGAATATGTCGCGTGAAGTCATAAGTGAATCATAAGGGGCAGATCTTCTTAAATGACAAAAAAAACAAACCAAGTGCGAAAAACCTAATATCCAACAATCGGCACGACCCGCCCTAAAAAACTGGCGGGTCAGCCTCATGCCCGTTGGAAAATACGGAGAATTTAAATACATGGAACCCCAAATAAAATGTCCTAACTCTAACTGTATAAAAGAATACGAGCGTAGGAGACTCCGCTGCCCTTGACCTTCCCCCATCAGGCTGATTCGGGGTCAGCCCCCGAAAATAGACACATACTGAATAATCTAAAGAAAACAAGATGTTCCAACTAGGCAAGTGGACCCGATCGCGATAAATCCGCGCCGGGTCACCGCCACACCGTTGAAAGTTCCAAATGCAGTATTGATTGATAGGGGGGGTAGTGGCAAAAACTAAAAAATATGGTGAATGGCAAATTCTCGGCCCGCTTAGAGAAGGCGGTCAAGCTTGGACTCACCATGTACGTCATAAAGATGGAAGAGAAGGGGTTCTCAAAGTTATAAAGAACCCAAAACGTAAATGGAGATCCGATCGCGAGATAATCGCACTTAAAAGCTTAAAATCTTCCGCTATTCCAATTATCCTTGACTCAGGGGAATCAGAGAAGTATCCGTGGATTGTTACTGAATATTGTGGTCAACCGCTGCAAGATGTCATTAAGCAGGCTACGGTGGTGCATCGGTTGTCATGGTTTCGAGATATTGTGCAGGCTACAAAAGATGCACACCAAGCCGGAATTATACATCGAGACATTAAGCCAGATAGCGTTGTTATATCAACAGATGAAAGAGCAGCTTATCTAATCGACTTTGGTATTTGCGCCATTTCTGAAGCTGTTCCCTCACTTACCACACTTGAAGCTTTCGGAAATCCAGTCTTTGCAGCTCCTGAGTGTGCTTTAGGGCATTCTGAACAACCAGGGAAACCCTCAGATATCTATAGCCTTGGCAAAGTTCTTTACTGGCTTACAAGCGGTGGCAAACCAATATTTCGTGAGGAAATAAGCGCACTCGAAGGAACTTTGCTTCCAATATCAGCAAACATTGAAGCAAGAATCCTAAGTGTCATACGTGCATGTGTTAAAGAATCCTCTCAACTTCGACCAACGTCAGAAGAACTCCTTATCCGTGCTCAGAATCTTCTTGTTTATGCTGATAAAATCATTCAAGAGGAGAATCAAGGATTATTTCGAATAATCGATAACCTTGGAAATAACGGCGAGTTTAACGTAAGTTCTTCAAGGAGTGTTGTTTCTCCCAGCTTTGTTATGGAAGATTTACATCCGTCTTGCGGTGTTTTTGGTCTTAAAGACAATCGATCGCTAGCTATCTGGCTCAAAAATAAAACAAATTGTATACTCAGGACCTATCGAATTTTGCTTGGTATTGGATGCTCGTCTCCAGTTGGACGAATATACCTATCCTTGGCTGAGGATTCTGAAGGAAGACCTTCTGGCCGAGAATTGAAGGTACATACGCTTGATCTCATCAACGGACCCCCTAAAATCTATTCATTTGAGTGCGACATCAAAATTGCGCCAGGACCATTCTGGATATTGCTAAGACCCGCTGACCTACCAAAGACTTATGTGAGTATTCATGTTGCTACAGATGATGTTGCACCGTGTAGAAGCATCTTTGCCGAGAGCGATAATGGTGGTGAAATTTGGAATACCATGGAATCTCCCAGCGGACCAGGACTCGCTGTGAGGATCGATGCCAAAGCTAAATGAATGCCTAACCAGGCTTACGACCCGCCTGAAAAAACCGGCGGGTCAAAGCCATGCCCATTGGGTGGAGAAAAATGACATGACCATAGGCACAACAATCCAAGTGTTTCTACCAGATGGTAATCCTCGCAGTCTTAAGATAGCAGAGATAACCAGCCGAACAGTGCAAGCTGTTCTATTTCCGCGTGCAAAAATAGAAGATGCAGCGAAGCGGGGTGAGCTGAAAAACGTTGGAGTATATTTTCTGATCGGTGCGTCAGACGAAGATAGCAAGCCTATGCTGTATGTCGGTGAGGCGGAGGAATGCCTCGCACGGCTGAGGCAACAGAACAAACAAAAAGACTTCTGGAGCGTCGGAATTGCTGTAGTTTCGAGGACACAACATTTCACTAAAACTCACGTCAAATACCTTGAGTCGTATTGTTACGAGGAGGCTCAGAAGGCAGGCCGGTATAAGCTTAATCAGACCGTTCCCACCCGTCCATTTGTCTCTGAACCGATGGAAGCTGATCTGCTCGACAATTTTGATACGATCAAGATTCTCGTGGCTACGCTCGGATACCCGATCTTTGACCACATCAAGAAACCCCACAAGAAGGACGTTCTCTACTGCGAAGGGAAATCGGCAAAGGCGGAGGGCGAGTATACGGAAGATGGCCTTGTGGTGTTCGAGGGCTCTGTCTGCAATCTTCATGAGACGCAGTCGGCTGGTCCCTATGTAAAGAACTGGCGCGATCAGCTTGTTAAGGATGGTGTTCTGATACAATCAGGCGATGTTCTCAAGTTCACGCAAGACCACATCTTCTCTTCGCCCAGTACCGCGGCGGCCGTTGTTCTGGCCCGTCGGGCAAATGGCTGGACAGAGTGGAAATACAAGGATGGGAAGACACTCGATCAGGTGAAGAGACAGGGGGGCAACAAGGCTCCCAGCACAACCATAGATGTCGATGATGAATAGTAGGAAAGAGAGAGGAGGGGGCTTTGGTGTCGGGGGCTTTGGTGTCAGGCTTGACATTCGGATATTATCAGGTATTATTCTCCAATGTCCCGTAAACCCCGCATCCATTACCCCGGCGCTGTTTATCACGTCATCCTGCGTGGCAACGCCGGAGCCCCGATTTTTTTCGAGAATCGCGACCGGTATCGATTTTATCTGCTTTTACAGGAGTCGGTCGAACGGTTTCATTGCCGGATTCACGGCTTCTGCTGTATGACAAACCACATCCATCTTGTCGTGCAGGTAGCCGACATCCCTCTCTCACAAATTATGCAGAGCCTGTCGCTGAAATACACCAGATGGATCAATTACACCCGACAGCGCACCGGACATCTCTTCCAGGGCCGCTACAAGGCGATCATGCTGGATGCCGACGCTTACCTGCTTGAACTCGTCCGGTACGTTCATCTCAACCCGGTACGTGCCGGAATGATGGAATGCCTTGACGACTACCCCTGGAGCGGGCATCGTGCCTACCTTGGCATGGAGATGCTCCCGTGGCTGACGACGGAGTGGGTGCTTTCATTGTTCTCGGATAAAAGCAAAGTGGCCAGCCAGGCGTACCTGCAGTTCGTGGTCGAGGGTATCGCCGAGGGAAGAAGAAACGAATTCCACCATGGCACATGCGAAGGACGGATTTTAGGTGATGACTGCTTCGCCGATGAAGCACTGACGAAGGCGAACCAGCGCCGGCAACGTAAGTGGGAACTCGCTGAGATGCTTGATGCTGTTTGTCGCTGCTATGGGATAACCGGGAGCGATCTCAAGGCGCCGGGCAAGCAGCGACCGTTCAGCGAAGCGAGAGCGGTAGCTGCTGTTCTTGTTCAAGAATCGCAGTATCTTTCCCTGACAGAACTTGGGAAGGTGCTTCATCGTGATATCACTGCCCTTGGTAAGGCGGCGCAACGCATGACCCGGAAGGCAATGACCGACGCACGACTGGAAAAACTCTTTGATGAGTTAAGGGGCGAGCTGGAAGGAATATCCGAAAGTCAAGCCTGACACCAGAGGTTCCTCAACTATACCGTTGGACCTGCCCAAAACCCCGGCAGGTCAACGGCTGGCCCGTTATGCGAGTAAAAAAAAGAGCATTCTTCTTTCAAAATTCACGTGGTGCACTTGCAATATGAATTCACCTTTTTCTCCTTAGTCAACAGATTAAAGATGTTACGTCCTTTAAAGAGAGAGGCGTTTTATGAATGTAATGGATGCGATTAAAACAAGGAAGAGTGTTCGTGCTTATCTTGCCAAGCCGGTTGAAGATGAAAAGCTTAATGCCGTTCTGGAAGCGGCCCGGCTCGCCCCTTCGGCCGCCAATCGCCAGGAGTGGAGATTCGTGATAGTGCGTGAGCGTGAGACCAGAAAAAAGCTCGCCGCTGTCGCGGGGGACCAGGCATTTGTGGGGGAAGCCCCTGTTGTGATCGTTGCCTGTGCGGAGACGGATGGGCATGTCATGAGATGCGGCCAGCTTTGTTATCCGATAGATGTGGCGATCGCTCTTGATCATATGAGCCTGGCTGCCGTGGATCTGGGCTTGGGGAGCTGCTGGGTCGGGCTGTTTGACGAGAAAAAGGTGAAAGAGATTCTTCATATTCCGGACGAAATTCGAGTGGTGGAATTGATGCCGTTAGGCTATCCATCCGATCCGTCAGTCAATGCAAAGAACCGTCTTCCTTTGGATCGAATTGTGAAATATGAACATTGGTGACCAGTGGTGAGTAAAGGGGTCTCAAGGGATATTGCCCAAGGCCTATTGACCACACGTTGTCTTTTTTCTTGTTTCACAACCAGAACACGCACAACATTTTGAGGGCAGAGATGCCGTAGTTCCAGAACAGTGGCGCGAACAGGTTCAAGTCTCGGTGCATAGGCAAGCCCAACAATTCGCTGGGCGGTCAAGCCGCACAGCAGCTAGCCGTTCGGCAAGGAAAACTGACATATTCAAACCAAGGAATACCATTATGACACCATTTCGTACTCTGCGTCTCAGAACTGCCTGTCTCTGCCTGGTTGGACTGTTCCTGCTCGTGCCGCCTGCATTTGCAGCCGATTACAGCTCCGGGGTAACGGCAAAAGTGCTAAAAAAAACCTCCGTAACCGGCAATGGCCAGAAGATAACCTACCCTCAGACGGACAGAGCCGAGGTAACCGCCATGACCGTGGAGCTTGCGCCAGGTGCCGAAACCGGGTGGCACAAACACCCGGTACCGGTATATGCCTATGTGATATCCGGCAACCTGTCCGTAGAACTTGAAGATGGCAAACACCTCTCCTTCGATGCGGGGGATGCCGTCATCGAGGTTGTCAACACCTTGCATAACGGCAAAAACAGTGGGACTGAGCCGGTAAAACTGGCAGTGTTCTACCTTGGGGTCGAAGGGACACCCACTGTCATCAAACCTGGACCAACGGAAAAAACCGAACAGAAACTGAACAGATAAGCTTTGACCGGTGAAACTCCGTCGGTTCCGGAGCATACCGTGCAAGGGAGGAACCCATATGGACCAGTTCATGAGAGCAGCCCTGGAAGAAGCGGAAATCGGCCTGGCCGAAGGAGGAATCCCGATCGGTTCCGTCATTGTCCATGACAGAAAGATCATCGGCAGGGGGCATAACCGACGGGTGCAGAAGGGAAGCGCGATTTTGCACGGCGAGATGGACGCCCTGGAAAACGCCGGTCGCCAGCCGGCACCGGTGTATCGTCAATGCGTGCTCTATACCACCCTCTCCCCGTGTTCCATGTGCAGCGGCGCCATTCTCCTGTACGGCATTCCCCGTGTCATTGTCGGGGAAAACAACACTTTCATGGGAGAGGAGGAACTCCTCAGGTCACGGGGCGTAACCGTAGAAGTGCTGCAGGATGAACGTTGCATACGTATGATGGAGGAGTTTATCCGCATGAAGCCGGAACTGTGGAACGAGGATATTGGGGTGTGACCACCGGCACTCCGCCGCACCACGAGCCGTTGGGCATGGAGGGTTTTATGATAATTGAATGTACATCGTGCAGAGCATACGTTGGATATTCAGGGAACATAATACCGATTTTTGTAAATCCGCGTTCCATTCGATTTGATTTTTATTGTCTTGCCCATGTTTGTAAAGAGTGACGTCGAAAGAGACGAAGAACAGATGGACAGCCTTCAGTCGCTCCCCACCTGTTCCCGTGGCAAATAGCTTTTCAACGTTGAACGTTGAAGGTTGAACATTGAACTTTATTATTATTCAACATTGCCACTACGTCCTCATCCTCCACTTGAGTAAAGTCCCGGTAGTACTGGCCGACAGCCATGAACCCGGCCGGCGCCTGCAGGCAGATCCATTCATCCGCCATTGCGGAAAGCTCCCGTTCCGTATCTGGGGAAGCAACTGGCAGGGCCACCACCAGCTTACCGATCTTTTCCTGTTTCAGTGTGGAGATGGCCGCTTTGGCGGTCGCACCGGTGGCAACTCCGTCGTCCACCAGAATTACGGTCTTGCCCGTCAGAGAAGGAATTCCTTTGCCCCTCCGGAAAAGTTTAATCCGCCTGGCGATCTCCTCCTTCTGCCGGAAAGTTTCCCGCTCGATATAGGCACTGTTCACTCCGTACCCGGAGAGGATATCCTCATTGAGTACCACGGTACCTGTTTCGGATACTGCGCCGACAGCCAGTTCGGGATCGCCCGGGAAGCCGATTTTCCTTACGATGAGGATGTCGAGGGGGCAATGGAGCACAGCGGCAATTTCATAGGCGACCGTTACCCCGCCCCGCGGCAGCCCCAGCACGATTACATCCGCTTTGTCACGGTAGTGGGTCAGTTTCTCGGCCAATTTTCTCCCGGCGTCTTTTCTGTCTATGTAAATCATGAGTTACCCTCACAAAAGCTGCCTGCTCCTCTGCAGCGACAATGGAAATTTCACAGTTACCAAGCGATTCGTGTTTCTCAGGCCTTATCAGTCCTCTTAGATTATAGCTGATAAATTCAGCCGATAAAGGAGAATGCTCAGAAAAACTTTACCGAAAGGATATAATATCGAGTATGGATAAAGGCATCATTGAAAGGCTACTGGTCCAAATCGGGGGAAAATTCTCGCGTGAGCTTGGAATCGATCTGACGGGTAACGACCCGGCGGAGATCATCAAGTGGTTTCTGGCCGCCAAACTTTTCGGCGCGCGAATCTCAACGGGGATAGCCGTTCGGACCTTCCGGGAGTTTGAGCGGTGCGGGATTGTGACTCCGGAGCGCATTCTCGCCGCCGGTTGGGACCGCCTCGTGACCATCCTCGATGCGGGCGGATACGTTCGCTATGACTTCTCCACCGCCTCCAGGCTCCTTGCAATCATGGAGGCTTTGACCCGGCTGTATAGTGGCGACCTGAATGCCCTCCACGAACGGGCAAGGGACAACGCCGACCTGGAGGGTCTACTCAAACAGCTCGGCTCGGGAATTGGCGACGTCACGGTTAACATATTCCTTCGGGAGCTTCGCACCGTCTGGCCGAAGGCGCGGCCGGATATCTCCCCCCTCGCACTCCTTGCCTCCAGGCACCTGGGTCTTGTGGGGGCGGGAGAGGAATCATTGGGAGCGCTTGAAAGGCTTTGGTCGAAACATTCGGTGGCAGGGAAGGACTTCTGTGATTTCGAAGCGGCGCTTGTCCGGCTCGGTAAGGATTACTGCAAGAAAGGGAGGCATGGCGCCTGCCCATTCCGGGATATCTGCGAGAAGGGGGATGCGATTTCTCCAGACCTATTTGGATGAGAGTTGAGGCGGACTCCTGCGGCGTGCAAGCTCGCTGGTGTATCGTATTCCAAGCTCTGCAGCATGTTCCCTCGCCTAGTCGGTTAACCTTGTCATACCGGCCTACGGAGCGTCAACGTAAAGGATACTGTATTTATGAGTAGCATGCGCATCCCACGTTTTTTGACAAGCGGATAAACCCTTCTATACTTTTGATTAAAAAGACACGGGAGTCAGCAGATGGATTTCGAACTTACCGAAGAACAGAGAGCGCTTCAGCAAACTGTCAGGGAATTTGCCGCTTCCGAACTGAAACCGGGGGCGGCGCGACGGGATGAAACCGGGGAGTTTCCCCAACAGGAGATGAACAAGCTGCGGCAGTTGGGGCTTTTGGGGCTGACCTTCCCTCCGCCATACGGCGGAGGCGGCCGGGACTTTGTAAGCTATGCCATTGTCGTGGAGGAACTGGCACGGGTCGACGCCTCGATTGCCATTACCCTGCTGGCCCACACACTCTGCGCCAGCCATATCTATGCCTTCGGTACCGAGGAACAGAAGCGAAAACACCTCGTGCCTCTCGTCAGCGGTGAACAACTCGGGGCCTGGGCACTCACCGAACCGGTAGCGGGAAGTGATGCGGGAGCTATACGGACCGAAGCCATACAGGACGAAGGCATCTGGCGTTTGAACGGTAGCAAGTTTTTCATCACCAACGGTTCCATGGCCGATATCCTGGTCATCATGGCTTCTACCGACCCGGCCAGAAAGAGCAAAGGGATTTCAGCCTTTATCGTCACGGGGGATACTGTCGGCCTGATCAAGGGAAAGAACCTGGACAAGCTTGGTTTCCGGTCCAGCAACACGGTTGGACTGAGGCTTAAGGATGTCAGGCTGCCGAAGCAAAGCCTCCTTGGTAAGCTCCACCATGGGTTCATGCAGGCCATGGGCGTACTTGACGGGGGAAGGGTCGGCGTAGCATCCATGGCGGTCGGAATCGGCCGGGGCTGTCTCGAGGAAAGCATCGCCTATGCCCGGAAACGGATTGCCTTCGACCACCCCATAGCCCATTTCCAGGCAATCCAGTGGATGCTCGCCGACATGGCAACCGAGCTGGATGCCGCACGGCTGCTGGTCCGAAGGGCAGCCATGTTGAAAGAAAACGGGAAGAGCTTTGCCAGGGAGGCCTCCATGGCGAAGCTTTACGCCTCGGAGGCTGCCATGCGGGCTTCGGTCAAGGCTGTCCAGATTCATGGCGGCTATGGCTACATGCGGGCTTTCCCGGTGGAACGCTATATGCGTGAGGCAAAACTGTGCGAGATTGGCGAGGGAACGTCGGAGATTCAACGCCTGGTAATCGCCCGGGAACTTCTTTCGGAGACATAATTTAATAAAGCGGAATAAGGGGGACAGGTACCATCCATGCGGCCGGTCTATATGATTTCAGGCGGAATTACCAAATTTGCCAAGGCCCATCCGGACAAGGACTTTCGACTGATGGTGAAGGAGGCGTTCGACTATGCCCTTTCCGACCTGCCCTCCCTCTCCCGCAAGGATATCGACGGAAGCGTCTGCTCTTACTTTTCAGACCATTTCACCCGCCAGCTCAAGGCGGGAGCCATGGTTCAGGATTACCTGGGGCTCTGCCCGAAGCCTTCCCGGCGCATCGAGGGAGGCGGCGCCACCGGCGGCCTCTGTCTGCAATCAGCTTGGGAGGCGATTGCTTCGGGCAGGATGGAGGTCTGCCTGGCCATGGGATTCGAGACCATGAGCCGGGTCAACACCTGGAAAGGGAACGAATTCATAGCGCTGGCCTCTGACACCAACTTCGATTATCCTGTCGGTGGGTTCTACACCGGCTACTACGCCATGATGGTGCGTCGCCACATGCATGAGTTCGGCACCACGGTGGAGCAGATGGCCAAGGTTGCCATCAAAAACCACCGGAACGCCCTCCACAATCCCTATGCCCAAAGTCCGGGAGCACTGACCATCGAGGCGGTTCGCTCTTCCCCCATGGTCGCCGACCCGCTCACCATCCTCGACTGCTGCCAGATGTCGGACGGGGCGGTAGTTGCAATCCTCGCCTCCGAGGAGACGGCACACAAGCTGTGCAGCCGTCCGGTACGCATTAGCGGAGTTGGTTGCGGCACCGACGCCATGCGGATGGCCGACCGCCCCCACGGGCAGGTAATCCTTCTCCCCCATGAATCGGAGGACGATTACCAAAACCTGACCTACCCGGGAGTTCATTCCTTTCGCGGCGGACGGATGGCAGCCAAGCTTGCCTACCGGATGGCAGGGATTACGAACCCCTCCGAGGAACTTGACTTCATCGAGCTCCACGACGCCTACACCTCGTCGGAGATCCAGACTTACGAAGACCTGGGGCTCTGCCGGTATGGGGAGGGAGGACGCTTCGTCGATGCAGGAGCCACCTTCCTGCCCGGCATCGACTACGGATTTCCGTTCGAGGATCCGGGGCGCTGGCAGCATGTACCGGTTAACCCTTCCGGCGGTCTGCTCGCCTGCGGTCATCCGGTTGGGGCAACCGGACTCATGCAGGCAGTGTTTGCCTTCTGGCAACTCCAGGAATCGATCGGCAAGCACTTGGGGGACGCAACCCTGCAGATTGCAAACGCGAAACGGGGGCTGATTCATAGTCACGCGGGCACAGGGACGTACATCACGGTATCTATCCTGGAAAGGGTTTAATTTTTTTTCAGCAAGCCGGGGTCATCATGAAAAAGGATATCAAGCTGCAGGAAACCGAAGAGGGAACAATTCTCTTTAAC
>Ga0187878_1004215_pt1 | contig 11298 bp, 9 predicted proteins | sample June2016WEW_17_1_FD_132979 | JGI IMG/M metagenome (GOLD analysis project Ga0187878, IMG submission 132979) | Peatland microbial communities from SPRUCE experiment site at the Marcell Experimental Forest, Minnesota, USA - June2016WEW_17_150 | ecosystem: Environmental > Terrestrial > Soil >...
CCTCGGTGATCTCTGTGGCAAAATTGGTTTTAAAGTTTTTGGTCTTTTGATTCTATTTCGTTTTTTGGCTAAACGATCTCGAACCCTTCTTTTTTCCTGCCCCTTTGAGGGTTGCTTTTAAGGAATGGATTTGTTAATCTTTTAAGAAAATTTCGAAAGGATCGAGGCTGAAAAATTTTTTCCATCTTTCCGGGTTGAAGGTCGCCGTCCTCTTGACCCTTGCGGTCTTGGCCATCTATTATCTGGACCCGGAATTCTTTTCCCTGCTGGAGCTGAAGACCCTCGACCTCCGCTTCCGTTACCGGGGAAAGATCCCCACCACCGGCGAGGTGGTTCTGGTGACCATTGATGAAAAATCCCTCGACCAGCTCGGGCGCTGGCCGTGGCCCAGGGTACGCATGGCCGAGCTTCTGGATGGGCTGGTGAAAAATGATGTCAAGGTGGTGGGGTTTGACATCGTCTGGGCCGAGCCGGATGAGAATTCGGAACTCAAGAGTCTTGCCGCCGTGAAGCAGAAAGTTCAAGAGCTGCACGTCCAGAATCGGGGTTTGGACAATTATCTCTCTTCGGCCATCCGGCAGGCCGATAATGACCGGACTCTGGCCGAGTCTTTGACCCGTTCTCGCCGGGCGGTCCTGGGTTATTTCTTTCAGTTTTTTGCCCAGGAGGGTTTGAGCGCTCGGAAAAAAGCCCTCCAGGAAAACCTCCCCCCACTTTCTTCATATAACCTGGTAAAATATACATCGGAGGACGCTGCCAAGGTTGACTTCTTCCAGGCGGAATATGCCGAGGTGAATATTCCGGTGATTTCCGAGGCCGCCGCAGGGGCGGGCTATTTTAATATTTTCCCGGACCGGGATGGTACGGTGCGCTGGATTCCCCTGGTGATCCGGTACCAGAATAAGCACTACTGCCCCCTTTCACTGGCCGTGCTCCAAAAATACCTGGACCATCCCCTTCTCGGCCTGCGCATTGCGGAATTCGGCGTTGAACAGGTCCGCCTGGGCAACCTCATCATCCCGACGAACGAAGAAGGAAGGATGCTGATCAACTACCGGGGGCCGAAGAAGACTTTCCCCCACTATCCGGCCACGGACGTAATCCACGGGCGGGTTCCGGCCGGTGCCCTCAAGGGCAAGATCGTCCTGGTTGGGGCGACGGCCATGGGCATCTATGATATACGGGTGACCCCTCTCGACTACGTCTTCCCCGGGCTGGAAGTCCACGCCAATGTGATTGACTCCATCCTCCAGAGACAGTTCCTCTACCGCCCGAACTGGGTCACGCTCTTCGACATCCTGGCCATCACGATGATCGGGGTGCTTCTGGGCATCATCCTCCCCCGGGTCAAACCTCTCTGGGGAGCTTTATCCGGAATCCTCATCCTGATTGCCTTCACCCTTTTATTCCAGTATTTATTCCAGGCGCAAGGGTATTGGGTCAATATGACCTACCCCATGCTCAATCTGGTCCTGACGTACCTGGGTATCACCGGTTATCGATACTGGACCGAGGAAAGGGAGAAGAAGAAGATCCGGGGGGCCTTCCAATATTACCTCACGGCCTCCGTCGTGGAGCAGATGCTCAAGAACCCCGATAAACTTAGACTCGGGGGCGAGAAGAAGGACCTGACCGTGCTTTTCAGCGACATCCGGGGATTCACCCAAATATCGGAGCGCATGACTCCCGAAGCACTGGTCAAGTTCCTGAACGAATACCTGACCAAAATGACCGACATCGTCTTCAAGTACGATGGCCTGTTGGATAAGTACATGGGCGATGCCATCATGGCGATCTGGGGAGCGCCCCTGGACCAGCCGGACCATGCGCCGCGGGCTTGTTACACGGCCCTGGATATGGTGGATGAACTCAGGGTGCTTCAGGCAAAGTGGGCCGCCGAGGGTATGCCCCGGCTGAACATCGGCATCGGTGTCAACGCCGGGCCCATGGTCGTGGGCAATATGGGTTCAGACCGGCGTTTCGATTATACGGTGATGGGGGATAGCGTCAATTTAGGGTCACGGCTGGAAGGGCTGAACAAAGTCTACGGAACCAATATCGTCGTGAGCGAGATGACCTACGAACGAGTGCGGGAAGAGATCCTGGGGCGCGAATTGGACGCGGTACGCGTCAAAGGCAAGGATCAACCCGTAAAAATCTATGAGCTGATCGTCCGCCGATCCCAGGCCTCGTCTGAACAGAAGGCCCGGGTCGAGGAATTTCAAGCCGCTCTGGCGGATTACAGGAATCGTCAATGGCCCAGGGCGCTGCAGACCTTCCAGGCCATCCTGGAAAAGCAGCCCCAGGACGGCGCGGCGAAGCTGTACGTGGAAAGATGTCAGACCCTTGAAAAAAATCCGCCCCCGGATAATTGGGATGGGGTTTACACCTTGACGACCAAGTAAGCCTCACCCCGTCCGCCCAGGGACTGAGGAAAGGCAAAGGGCAGCAGGTTTGGGAATGTTCGGCATTTTTAATATCATCGGGTCAGGGGTTCTGAAATTTCTGGAGGAATCGGGACGGATCATGATCCTTTTCTTCAGGACCTTGGGCTTGATCTTTCGCCCGCCCTTCGACCTGCGTGGCGTCCTTAGACAGATCGAGCGGGTGGGGGTGAACTCCATCCCGGTGGTCCTGATTACCGGAGCGTTCACCGGAATGGTCCTGGCCCTGCAAAGCTATACCGGGTTCAAGCGCTTTAACGCCGAGGCGTTTGTGGGAACCGTGGTGGCCTTATCCATGACCCGCGAACTGGGACCCGTGCTTTCGGGATTGATGGTCTCCGGGCGGGTCGGCTCGGCCATGGCCGCAGAACTCGGAACGATGCAGGTCACGGAACAGATCGACGCCCTTTACACCCTGGCCACCAACCCGATCAAGTATTTAATCGTCCCCCGTTTTTTGGCTTCCCTGATTATCATGCCCGTCCTGACGGTCTTTGCGGACGCGGTCGGCATATTCGGGGGCTACATCGTCAGCGTTTATCTTCTGGGCAGCAACCCGACGATCTACCTCCGCCGCACCTATGACTACTTGGATCTTGAGGACATCTACATCGGCCTTTTGAAAGCGTGCGTTTTTGGAATGATCATCGCCATCATCGGATGCTACCAGGGGTTCAGCGCCCAGGGGGGCGCGGAAGGGGTGGGAAAAGCCACGACTCGCGCTGTGGTCTTATCCTCCCTCCTGATCCTGATCGCGAATTATTTTATAACGGCGCTGTTCTTTTAGTGAGCGGCCATGGCCGCTGGGCCACCGGCGAATGATAAAAATCCCCCTTCGCCCTCTTTGGCCAAGGGGGGGATTTGAAAGTGATCTTCAAACGGATGAAGGCTGAAGACGAAAGCATGAACGGGAAACAGTGCCGGCGGGGCTCTGATGAAACGATGATTTTAGTCAAGGACCTGTACAAGTCCTTTGGCGGAAACCACGTCCTGCGCGGCCTGAACCTGGAGGTCAAGTGCGGTGAGTCCATGGTGGTCATCGGCGGAAGCGGAACCGGCAAGAGCGTGCTCATCAAATGCGTCATCGGCCTCTTGCACCACGACCGGGGGGAGATCTACGTGGGCGGCCAGGAGATCTCCAGCCTGAACGAAGAAGGATGGAACCAGCTGCGCAAGAAATTCGGCATGCTCTTCCAGCGCGATGCCCTCTTCGATTCTCTATCGGTCTGGGAGAATGTGGGGTTTGCCCTGCGGCGGCACACGAAGCTTTCCGACGACAAGATCAAGGAGATCGCGATGGAAAAGCTTAAGCTGGTCGGGATGCAGAACGTGGAGGGCCTCATGCCGGCCGAACTCTCCGGGGGAATGCGCAAGCGCGTATCCCTGGCCCGGGCCATCGCGATGGAGCCCGCCATCCTGCTTTACGATGAGCCCACCACCGGCCTGGACCCGATCATGGCCAATGTGATCAACGATCTCATCGTGACCATGCGGGAAAAGCTGGAAGTCACTTCGATCGCGATCACCCACGACATGAACAGCGCCTACCGGATCGCGGACCGCATCGCCATGCTGTACAAGGGCGAGATCATCGAGGTGGGAACACCCGATGAGTTCAAGGCTTCGCCCAGCCCGATTGTTCAGCAGTTCATCCGCGGGGATGTGGAAGGTCCGATCACGCAGGGGGCGGATTTTCATCTGAAACTCTCTTAACCTTCGAGGAGGTAACGAATGAAGAACCTGGCCACGGAAACAAAAGTGGGTATCTTTGTGATCCTGGGGATCGCCATTCTCACTTTCTTCACTCTCAAGGTGGGAAGGATCGCCGTCCGCGAGGCCGGCTACCGGGTTTACACGCACGTCGAATCCGCAGCTGGCTTGGACAAGAACTCGCCGGTGCGCATCGCCGGCGTGGAAGTCGGCAAGGTGGAGAGTATCGTTCTCGACGGGACCAAGGCCAAGGTCACGCTCCGTCTGCCGCTGAACGTAAAAATTCCCGCCGGGTCGAAGCTCTTTGTTAAATCCGCCGGTCTCCTGGGGGAAAAGTATATCGAGATCGCCCCGGGGCCCGGGCCCGGGGTGGTCCAGGCCGATGCTCAGGTGCCAGAAGGGGGCCCGTCGGTAGATGTGGACCGCGTGCTCACCCAGCTCAGCACCATCGGGGAGGATATCAAATCCGTCACTCATTCCCTCAGTCAGAGCCTGGGGGGAAAGGAGGGGGAGAAGTCCCTCCGGGAAATCGTCGCCGGAGCCCAGGATACCATCGCCAATCTGGAGGACATCACCCGGTCCATCGACCGGGGGCAAGGGACCATCGGCAAGCTCGTCAAGGATGAAACCCTCTACCGGCAAACCCAGGAGACCGTTGCCAACCTGAGCCAGGTTGCCAAGTCCATCGAGAAGGGCGAAGGGACGCTGGGTAAGCTGGTCAAGGATGAGGCGCTGTACGACCAGACGAAAAAGATGATGGAAGAAGCCAAGAATACTTTCGCCAACCTGAATCAGATGGCCCAGAAAGTCGAGAGCGGGGAAGGGACTCTGGGCAAGCTGGTGAAAGACGATACCCTCTACTTGGAAACCAAAGCCACCATGGTCGAGGCCAAGGAAACCCTGGCCAACCTAAACAAGGTATCCAAGCAAATCGAGGAGGGGCAGGGAACACTGGGCAAGCTGGTTAAGGACGACACTCTTTATTCGGAAACCAAAGCCACCATGGTCGAGGCCAGGGAAGCCCTCGGCAGCCTGAATAAAGTCGCCAAACAGATCGAAGAGGGAAAGGGAACACTGGGCAAGCTGGCCACGGACGAGGCCCTCTATGATGATACCCGGCGGGCCATCAAATCGGTCAACAAAGCGGCGGATGGAATCAGTGAGATAACGCCGGTTACGGTGCTGGGCGTGATCCTGGGAACCGTGCTCAAGTAGGGGGCGGCCATCTCGCGAATCGGGGGGATAGGGATAAGAATTTTCGCAGGAGTGGCCCTCTTGCTGATCTGCACATGGGTTTCGGGGTGCGCCACCCTGAGCCCCGGGCCGCGGAGAGAAAACTTTGCCCCCCTCTTTCTCTACAGCGAGGATGAGGAGAAGGGGGGGAAGGCGATCGACATCCTGGGCCCATTCTTTACGTACCGGAAGGATCGAGAGCAGGAAGACGTAGCCTTTCGCCCTTTGTTTTATCGGAGGGAGGCACCGGGGCAGTACACGCTGCTGGACTATATATATCCCCTGGGAAAATATGAACGAACGGAGCGGGAAGTGGAATCGTACCTGATGCCTTTCTATTTGACCCGCCGCGACTTGACCCGGAAGGAGGCGGAAAAAAAAGAACGGGGGTTCCTCCTGGCTTTCTGGGGGGAAACGGATAAGGGAGAAACCTATGGGGGCCTTTTCCCTCTCTACGGAAACCTGAAAAAGCGGTTCGGACACGACGAGATGAATTTTTTTCTCTGGCCGCTCTATTCCGACTCCCGGGACGGGGCAAGCAAGACCTACACCTTCCTCTGGCCCATCATATCCTACAGCGAGGGGGGTGGGAGAGAAGGGTTTCGGGTTTGGCCGGTCGCGGGCTATGACCGGAAGGAGAACGACTACCGCAAGAGCTTTTTCCTCTGGCCCGTCTTTCATTTTGAGAAACGGCATCTGTACACGGATGACCCGACAGAGGTCAACATGGTCTGGCCTCTTTATGTCTCCATGGAGTCGTCCAAGCGGAGTCAAAAATCTGTGATCTGGCCCCTTTTCACATACGCCCACGATGAAGATGACCATTACACCCAGTGGGATTTCCCCTGGCCCCTGATCCAGTGGGCCAGAGGGGATGACAAGTCGATCTTCCGTATTTTTCCGATCTATGGCCACAAACACTGGGAAGAGCGCGACCGGGGGTACATTCTCTTCCCGATCTATTGGTATGAACACGAGGAAAACGACCAGGTTAAAGCGGTGCTCAACCGTTATCTCCTCCTTTCCAAGCATCAGACCCGGCTGTGGAAAAATGAGGGCAAAGAGGAGCGGCGCCTGCGGGTCTGGCCCCTCTTCTATTATCGCCAGGAAAAAGAGGGAGGCTCCTTTTTATACTGGCCGTGTATCATCCCGCTGGACTTTGAAGGGTATGAGCGGAACTGGGTTCCGCTTTTGAGCCTCTATGAGTACCGCCGGAACCCGCAGGGAGCGAGTGAATCCAAGTTTCTCTGGGGGTTTTACGTCCACCGGCAGAGCGCCTTACGCGAGCTTTACGAGTTGAGTTTTTTCTTGACCTACTACCAAGGAAAAGATCTTTATTACTTCGGGCTGCTCCGGGGACTTCTGGAGTATCGCTCCGAGGGGTCCAACCGTGCCCTGCGGGTGCTCTACTCTCCCTGGCCGATCGAATGGGCGAGTTCTCCCCCGATTCAAGAAGCGGATTCCGGGGCGAAAGATCTGGCGGTAAGGAAGGGCGTGGAAATCGAGGAATGAAAGGGGGTGTGATTCATGAGCGGCGATGAGCGAATCCGGCTGACCGCCATGGTTCGGGCTGCCGGTTGAGCGGCCAAGCTGAGTCCGGAGGACTTGGAAAAAGCTTTGCGTCCCCTGCCGCTGGAACGGCACCCCCATCTCCTGGTGGGCACCGAGACGGCCGACGACGCCGGGGTCTATCAGATCTCCGACCAGATGGCTCTGGTTCAGACCGTAGATTTCATCACGCCGATTGTGGATGACCCTTTCCTTTTCGGACAGATCGCCGCGACGAACGCCCTGAGCGACGTTTACGCCATGGGGGGAAAGCCCTTGACCGCGATGAACATTGTCGGCTATCCCCGTCGTTCCCTGGATATCTCCATACTCACGGAGATCCTCCGGGGAGGGCTGGCGAAGGTCCACGAGGCGGGCGCGGTGCTTTTGGGAGGACACACGGTGGAGGACGCCGAGTTGAAGTACGGACTCTCGGTGACGGGAACCGTGCACCCCCAAAAGATTATCACCAACCGGCGAGCCCGGGAGGGGGACGTCCTGATCTTAACCAAACCTCTGGGCGTCGGGATCATTTCCACCGCGAACAAGGCCCAAATGGCCGAGGACCGGATTTTTCAAGGAGCGGTTGATTCCATGGTCCGGCTGAATGGCACCGCTTCACAGGATATGGCCGAATACGGCGTCCATGCCTGCACCGACATCACCGGGTTTGGCCTGTTGGGGCATGCTTCGGGAATGGCCAAGGGCAGCGGTCTTTCCTTTCGGTTCTTCTACCCCCGCATCCCCATTCTGGCCGGGGCCAGGGAATACGCCGCGCGGGGAATGGTTCCCGGCGGGGCCTATTGCAACGAGGAGTTTTTCAGCCGGGAGATCTCCATCTCCCCGAAAGTTCCCGAATCGGAGCGAATCATCCTCTTTGATCCCCAGACCTCGGGGGGCCTGCTCATGGCGTTGCCTTCTTCCGCCGGGGAAGAATTCCTGCGCCGGCTGAAAGAGAAGGGGATTTCAGAAGCCTCGCTGATCGGAGAAGTGATTCGAAAGCAGAAGTATCTTATCACCGTTGAATAAAAAAGCGATCAGCTTTCAGCGTTCAGCAATCAGCCAAAGAATGTTCGGATTATTTTTTTCTCCTTTGCTGACTGCTGAAAGCTGATCGTTGAACGCTATCTTCAGAAAGGAGTGTTTCATGGCAAAAATTCAGAGAGCCATCATCAGTCTATCCGACAAAGCAGGGATTCAAGAATTTGCGAAAGAACTGCAATCTTTCGCCGTGGAGATTCTTTCGACCGGAGGGACGGCCAAGACCTTGCGGGAAAGCGGCCTGAGAGTCACGGACATTTCCGAATATACCGGCTTCCCGGAAATGCTGGATGGGCGCGTAAAGACGCTCCACCCCAAGGTTCATGGAGGGCTCCTGGGGATCCGGGATAACCCGGCCCATGCCCAGAAGATGAAAGAGCAGGGGATCAAACCCATCGACATGGTGGTGATCAACCTCTATCCTTTCGAGGCCACAGTGGCCAAGCCTTCCTGCACGTTGGAAGAAGCCGTCGAGAATATCGACATCGGCGGCCCCTCCATGCTGAGGGCGGGGGCGAAGAACTATCCGTACGTCACCGTGATCGTGGACCCGGCCGATTACCGGCCCATTCTCGACGAGATGAAGAAGAACGGCGGGGCTGTCAGCAAAGGGACCAACTTTCGCCTGGCCAAGAAAGTATACCAGCTCACCGCCCGTTACGATAAGATGATTTCGGAATACCTGGCAAAGAAATAATTTCACCGCTGAGCACGCGGGGATCGCAGGCAAAAACGAAAATAGTTTCACCGCAGAGAACGCAGAGATAATTTATGGTAAAAGCCGAAGGCGAAAAGAAATCGATCGCTTCGAAAGGGGAAATTTTTTCCTTTTCTTTCCCTTTTTGGCCTTTTCCATTTGGTTCTTTATTTAATTTTTCTCAGCGTTCTCTGCGTGCTCTGCGGTGAATCTTTGGAGTCAAAATGAAAGTTCTGGTCATCGGCGGCGGGGGCCGGGAGCACGCCCTGGTCTGGAAGATCGCCCAGAGTTCGGCAATCAAGAAAATCTTCTGCGCCCCGGGGAATGCCGGGATTGCGAAGCAGGCCGAATGCCTTCCCATCCGGTCCGAGGATGTGCCAACTCTTCTGCATTGGGCTGAAAAAGAGAAGGTTGATCTCACTATCGTAGGCCCGGAAGGCCCGCTGACCCTGGGTATTGTGGACGCCTTTGAAGCGCGGGGGCTGAGAATTTTTGGTCCCAGCCGGATGGCGGCCGAAATTGAGGGAAGCAAAGCCTTTGCCAAGGACTTGATGGAAAAATACGGCGTGCCGGCGGGTGAATCCCGGACCTTTGAAGACTATGAGGCCGCCAGCCGGTACGTGAAGGAAAAGGGAACGCCCCTTGTGATCAAGGCCGATGGCTTAGCCGCCGGGAAAGGAGTAATCCTCTGCCATAAATTGGAAGAGGCGCAGGCCGCCTTGGACCAGATCATGGTCCAGAAAGCATTTGGGGGTGCCGGGAATCGGGTACTCGTGGAAGAATTTCTTTCCGGGGAAGAAGCGTCTTTCCTGGCCTTCACGGATGGAGAAACCGTTCTGCCCCTGCCCACTTCTCAGGACCACAAAGCGATATTTGATAATGACCGGGGGCCCAACACCGGGGGTATGGGAGCCTATTCCCCCGCGCCGGTGGTGACCGAGAAGGTGCACCGCGAAGTCATGGAGAAGATCATGATCCCGACTGTGCGCGGGATGGCGCAAGAAGGAAGGAAATATCGGGGAGTCCTCTACGCCGGGCTGATGATTCGGGATGGAAAGCCCAAAGTTCTGGAGTTCAACGCCCGTTTCGGAGACCCGGAGACCCAGCCTCTGCTGATGCGGATGAAAAGTGACCTGGTTCCCGTACTGGAGGCCACGATTGAGGGACGCTTGGCCAAGGTGAAGGTTCAATGGGACGAGCGGCCCAGCGTCTGCGTGGTCATGGCTTCGGGCGGTTACCCCGGCCCCTATGAAAAAGGAAAGGCGATTTCCGGCCTGGAGGAAGCTGCGCAAGTCCCCGACGCCTTTGTCTTCCACGCCGGGACCTCTTTCAAGGAAGGGAGAATCGTCACCAGCGGCGGAAGAGTCCTGGGGGTCACTGCCCTGGGCAAGGGAATCCGGGAGGCCATCGCCAAAGCCTATGAGGCTGTGGGAAAGATCTCCTGGGAGGGCGCACATTTTCGCAAAGACATCGGCCAAAAAGCCGTAAAACGAGGGATGGAAAAGTGAAGAGCAAAAAGCCCATCGTGGCCATCGTCATGGGAAGCGATTCGGACCTTCCGGTCATGGGGGAGGCGGCCAAAATCCTGGCCGATTTCCAGGTGCCCTATGAAATAACCGTCTCTTCCGCCCACCGTTCTTCCGAGCGAACGGCCGACTACGCCCGGAAAGCCGCCGGCCGGGGTATCGAAGTGATCGTTGCCGGTGCCGGCGGGGCGGCCCATTTAGCCGGAGTGCTGGCGGCCCATACCATCCTGCCGGTCATCGGGGTGCCTCTCGAAACTTCCCTCATGGGGCTTGACTCCTTGCTTTCCACGGCCCAGATGCCGGCCGGCGTGCCCGTGGCTACCGTCGCCATTGGAAAAACCGGGGCGCGAAATGCCGGGATACTGGCGGTACAGATTCTTTCCGGAAAGCACGGGGAGCTGAAAAAATCTTTGCAGCGTTACAAAGTTTCTCTCGTTGCCAAGGTGGCCGAACAGGCCAAAAAGGTCGGGAAGAAAAAGTAAGATTTCACCGCAGAGCACGCAGAGAACGCTGAGAAAAAAATAAAATAAAGTAGAATTAAAAACGCCGAAAGGAAAGAATCCGGAAAAAATTTAGCTCTTCAGAACTGCCGATCTTTTTTCGTCTTCGGTTTTTACTATAAATTATCTCTGCGGTCTCTGCGTGCTCTGCGGTGAAATTATTTCTTTTGTTCTTTGCCGACTGAGCCTCTGCGCTCTCTGCGGTGAACAAATACGGAATGAATGAACGGGTGTCGGTGGAAGCTCCTTGGGTAAGCAATTACGAAGACGGGGTTCCTTTTTCCCTGACCTATCCGCCTGTCCCCCTGCCGCATTTTCTGCGGGAGTCCGCGCAATCCTTCCCCCAGAATGTGGCCATGGTCTTTGCGGGAAAGAAATTTTCGTACCGCGAAGTCCAGGAATACGTCGATGCCCTGGCCCACGCGCTCTTCTCCCTGGGTGTGCAAAAGGGGGATCGCGTAGCCTTGCTCCTGCCCAATAGCCCCCCCTACATCATCGGCTACTACGGCATCCTCACCGTCGGGGCTGTCGTGGTCAACCTGAACCCGCTCTCGGTGGAGCGGGAACTTCTCTACCTCTTGAACCATGCCGAAGCCCGA
>Ga0187878_1004217_pt1 | contig 11294 bp, 10 predicted proteins | sample June2016WEW_17_1_FD_132979 | JGI IMG/M metagenome (GOLD analysis project Ga0187878, IMG submission 132979) | Peatland microbial communities from SPRUCE experiment site at the Marcell Experimental Forest, Minnesota, USA - June2016WEW_17_150 | ecosystem: Environmental > Terrestrial > Soil >...
GATTTCCTCCTCAGTCGCGGCCGCGGGCAGGTAGCTCTCGACGATCTTGATTTCAGCTTCTTCCTTGTCCGCCAGATCGTTCCGCCCACCCTTGCGGAACTGCTCGACCGATTCGTGGCGCTGTTTTACTAGCGTGCGCAGCACTGCCACGGCCTGCGCGTCGTCGAGTGGCTTACCGAGTTCAACCTGCTTGTTCTTGAGCGCCGCCTTCATCATGCGTAGGACGCTCAATCTCAGCGCCTCCTGCGCCTTCATGGCGGCGGGAAGATCTTTCTCGACTTGTTCCACAATGCTCATCGTGGGTTGTCCTTACTCGCTGCTGGGAAATTCCCGGGGACTATACCACAAAGACGGCGGAGGAAGGCGATGGCCGCACCAGATGACGGCCTCGCGCGGCACGCGAGTTTCGCGGGCGGGAGCCTGTATTCCGTGATAGCTCGTTCAGCCCAAACCGCACATTGTGAGCCGCGCTGGCCCAGGGGCGGGGGACACAATGTCCTCTTGACGATGCGACTTAGGATGACCTACAGTCATTTATGAATATAGGTCATAAATGAATTGAGGTCACCAATGAATTCCGCACCCAGCATCGACCCCGCGCCGGCCCGCCCCGGCCGCCGCGCCCGCCGCCAAGCCGAGACCCGCGCGCGCATCCTCCGTGCCGCGCTCGACCTCTTCGCCCGGCAAGGCTTCTTTGCGACCACTGTCGAGCAGATCACCGAGGCGGCCGACGTGGGCAAGGGAACGTTCTTCAACTACTTCCCTTCCAAGGAGCACGCGCTGGCCGGCTTCGGTGAGATTCAAGTTTCCAGGGTGCAGGGCGCCCTGGTCGAGACTCGCCGAGGTGCGGGGCCGGTACGCGCGGTCTTGCATCGCCTGGCGCGCGCCCTGGCGGAGGAGCCAGGCCGCAGCCCCAGGCTAGTGCGCGGTCTGCTCGCCGCCAACTTCTCCAGCGAATCATTCCTCAAGTTGATGCGCCGGAACCTCGCGCGCGGCGGCCGACTCCTGGCGCAGGTCGCGGCGGAAGGCCAGCGCCGGGGCGAGATTCGTCGCGACATCAAACCTGCGGAATTCGTGCGCCACTTCCAGCAAACCTTCTTTGGCGCCCTCTTGTTGTGGGCACTCTACCCATCCTCTCAACTTCAAGGGCGGCTGGACACGACCCTGGATCTGTTCTGGTCAGGAGTCGCCGCTCCGCCGGCGCAAGGCACTGACAGCACGGAGACACAGCAATGAAGAACAAGAAGAGATTGATCATCCTGGTTCCAGCGATTCTGCTGGTGGCCGTGTTGGCCTACTTCCTCCTGGGGCGCTCGCATGACGGGCGGATGATCCGCGTCTCGGGCAACATCGAGGTCACGGATGCCGAGGTGAGCTTCAAGATTCCGGGACGGGTGGAAGCGCGCTTGGTGGACGAGGGTGAGACCGTCAAGACCGGGCAGACTGTTGCCCGGCTGGACAGCGCGGAGCTTATCCAGGAAGTTGCCGTTTGCAGGGCGGAAGTTCAGGCGGTCCAAGCCGCCCTCGCCGAACTGGAGGCGGGCTCCCGGCCGGAGGAAATTGCCCAAGCCGAAGCCTCCGCCGAGCAGGCCAAAGCCCGGCTGGACGAGATGCTTGCCGGCTCGAGGCCCGAAGAACTTTCGGCGGCGGAAGCTGTACTGCGGCGGACAAAAGCTGAAACCGAACGCGCCCAACTGGACGCCGAGCGGTATGAAGGGCTCTACAAGAAGGAGACAGTCTCCGCCCAGCAATATGACCTAGCCCGCACCGCTTACGAGACCGCGCTCGCTCGCCAACGCGAAGCCGAGGAGCAGTTCAAGCTCGTCAAAGAAGGCCCCAGGCGCGAGCAGATTGAGCAGGCGCGCGCGGCGTGGTCGCAGGCTCAAGAGCGATTCCTGCTGGTCAAGAAAGGCCCGCGCCGGGAGAGCATTGAGCAGGCGCGCGCCCGCCTCCAGCAAGCCAGAGAAGCGCTGGGCGTGGCGGAGACTCGCCTGGGCTATGCCACGCTGGCCTCGCCGCTCTCGGGGGTCGTTCTTTCCAAGAACGTGGAGCCGGGTGAATTCGTCGCCGCGGGCACTCCGATTGTGACTGTTGCTGACCTCGAAAATGTCTGGTTGCGGGCCTACATCAATGAAACTGATCTGGGGCGGGTGAAGGTCGGGCAACGAGTGCGCGTGACGGCTGACACCTATCCCGGCAAGCGTTATGAAGGGCGCGTCTCCTTCATCGCCTCGCAGGCAGAGTTCACACCCAAGAACGTCCAGACTGAGAAAGAGCGCGTCAAGCTCGTCTATCGCGTCAAGGTGGACATCCGCAATCCCAATATGGAATTGAAGCCGGGCATGCCCGCCGACGCGGAAATCCTGCTCGAAGAGAAGGGTAAGTGATGGACGCCATCAGGATGGAGCAGCTTACCAAGTCCTTTAACAGCTTGAGGGCCGTCGACGGACTCACTCTCAATATCGTTGAAGGCGAAATCTTCGCCTTGGTCGGACCGGATGGCGCGGGGAAGACCACGACGATGCGGCTCCTGACCGCCATCATGGAACCGACCTCCGGAGACGCCTGGGTGGCGGGCCATCACATCGTGAAAGAGGCAGAGGTACTCAAGGAAGACATCGGCTACATGAGCCAGCGCTTCGGGCTCTACCCGGACCTCACGGTGATGGAGAACATCGAGTTTTATGCCGACATTTATGGCGTGCCGGGCGAGGGCCGGCAGGAGAGAATCGATCGCCTCCTGGCCTTCAGCAACCTGATACCTTTCAAGAAGCGCCTGGCAGGGAACCTCTCGGGCGGGATGAAACAGAAACTGGGCCTGGCCTGCGTGCTGATTCACACGCCCAAGGTGCTGTTTCTCGACGAACCCACCAACGGCGTGGACCCCGCGTCGCGGCGGGATTTCTGGCGCATCCTGTATCAGTTGCTGCGCGAGAAGGTCACCATCTTCATCTCGACCGCCTACCTGGACGAAGCCGAGCGCGCCAACCGCGTCGGGCTTCTCCATCGCGGCAGACTTCTAGCCGTCGGGACGCCGGACGAAGTGAAAAAGCTCATGCGCGGGACGATTCTCGAGATCCGCGCCACTGAGCCCCGGAAGGCCACGGCCCTGCTGCGCGAGCGATTCCCCGGTATTTCGGTGGGCCTATTCGGTGATCGTGTGCACATCGTCACCGACGATCCCGGGACGGCGGCAAAGCAGGCGGAGGACGCGCTCATTGCCGCAGGCCTCAAGGCGGAGGAAATTCGGCCCATCGAGCCGGCCTTGGAAGATGTTTTTATCTCGGTGCTGGGCGAGGGGGGGAAATAGTAGCGCCGGCGTCCTCGCCGGCAGAAGCGACCGTGGGGACACCGCCACTACAGTAGCGCCGCCGTCCCGGCGGCCCGGCAAGAAGCCGGCGCTACGCATGAAGACGCAATGGACAGGGTTGGAACCGACAAGGCCGTAGTCGTAGAAGACCTGGAGCGGCGCTTCGGCAGCTTCGTAGCTGTGAATCGCATCAGTTTCGAAGTGGCGAAGGGTGAGATTTTCGGATTCCTCGGGCCCAACGGCGCCGGCAAATCCACCACCATCCGCATGCTTACCGGCATTCTCGCGCCCAGCAGCGGCAGCGGGACCGTCGCGGGCTTCGACGTCCGCACCGAAGCGGAGAAGATCAAAGCTCACATCGGCTACATGAGCCAGAAGTTCTCGCTCTACGAAGACCTGACCGTCGAGGAGAACATCGACTTCTACAGTGGCATCTACCGCCTCCCGCCGGAGAAAAAGCAGGCGCGCAAGGAATGGGTGATTGAGATGGCCGGTCTCAGGGAGCACCGGCACTCCCGTACGGCCATTCTTTCAGGTGGCTGGAAGCAGCGGCTGGCACTGGGGTGCGCCATCCTGCACGAGCCGCCCATTATTTTTCTCGACGAACCCACCTCTGGTGTGGACCCCATCAGCCGGCGGCAGTTCTGGGACTTGATCTACGAACTCGCCGGCCGCGGCGTCACCGTGTTCGTCACGACCCACTACATGGATGAGGCCGAGTACTGCGACCGCATCGCCTTGATCTATCGTGGCGAACTGATTGCCATCGGCACCCCAGAGGTGCTCAAGACGGAGCTCATGCCGGAGGATGTCCTGGAGGTCCTCTGCGAACGTCCGCAAGACGCGATGGGCGAAATTCTGCAGGTCGCGGGGGTCAAGGAAGTCGCTCTATTCGGCAAGGGTTTACACGTGGTCGCGGAGGACGGGGAAGCAACCGCCGATGCGATCCGCAGTTTCCTGAAAGACAGAGGCTACCAAGTCGCACGGGTGGAGAAGATTGCTCCTTCGCTCGAAGATGTTTTCGTTTCACTCATTGAGGCGCGCGACCGGGCCGAACAGGCCCAGCAGGCGGTGCAAGCATGAACCTGCGTCGAGTCCGGGCTATAGTTCGCAAGGAATTCATTCATATCTTCCGCGACCCGCGGAGCTTGGGGATGGCCATCGCCATTCCCATGCTGCTGATGATGCTATACGGGTATGCCCTGACGCTCGACGTGGATAACGTCCCGCTGGTGGTCTGGGACCAGAGCGAGTCCCCGGCCAGCCGGGAATTCATTAGCCGGTTCGATGGCTCCCGCTACTTCTCGGTGCGGGGCTATGTGCGCACTTACCGGGAGGTGGAACAGGCCATCGATTCTGCCCAGGCGCTGGGCGCCCTCGTCATTCCGCGGGACTTCGCGGACCGTGTTGAATCCGGCCGCGCGGTCTCGGTCCAACTCATCGTGGATGGGAGCGATTCCAACACAGCTACGCTCGCCGTGAGTTACGCGGAGGCCGTGGTGCTGGCCTATTCGCAGCAGGTGGCCCTGGGGCAGATCCAGCGGCACGGCAACCGCGTCCCACGCGCGCCGCTGGAATTCCGCCCGCGGGTCTGGTTTAACGCGGATCTGGAATCGAGGAACTACATCATCCCCGGTCTGATTGCCGTCATCATGATGGTCATCGCCGCGATGTTGACTTCGCTGACGGTAGCTAGGGAATGGGAACGGGGCACGATGGAACAACTCATCTCCACGCCCGTCAAGGGGCGGGAATTGATTCTCGGCAAGCTCGTCCCCTACTTCGCCATCGGGCTGTTCGACGTTTTACTGGCCGTGCTGATGGGTGAGTTCGTGTTTCGCGTGCCCCTGCGCGGCAGCGTCGCGCTGCTTTTCACCTGCGCGGCGATCTTCCTGGTCGGGGCCATGTCACTGGGCCTGCTCATCAGCATTGTGACCAAGAGCCAACTCCTGGCCAATCAGTTGGCGATGGTGATGACCTTTGTCCCGGCCCTCTTGCTGTCCGGCTTCGTGTTTGCCATCGCCAACATGCCAAAACCGCTCCAACTGATCACGTACCTGATCCCGGCGAGGTATTTCGTGGCCTTGTTGAAAGGCATCTACTTGAAGGGCGTCGGGCTGGAGATTCTGGCTGGCGAGGCAGCCCTCTTGACGCTCTTTGGGGCTGCCATGGTGCTCCTGGCCAACATAACGTTCAAGAAGAAGCTGGTGTAGCCATGCGCGAACGCCTCAAACACATGCTGATCAAAGAATTCATCCAGGTGTTTCGCGACCCGCGGATGCGGGCGGTGATCTTCGTGGTGCCCGTCATGCAGTTGCTGGTGTTCGGGTATGCCGTGACCACGGATGTGAGACACGTTGCTACCGCGGTTTACGACCTCGACCACAGTGTCACCAGTCGTGAACTGGTGAGCCGCTTCGTGGAGTCCGGCTATTTTGACGTCGTGGAGCACGTCACAAGCGAAACCCGCGCGCGCGCGTTGCTTGACCGGGGTGAAGTCCGGGTGGTGCTCCATATGGACAAGGGCTTCGAGGAGGATCTGCGGGCGGGGCGAACGGCCCAGCTCGAGATGCTGGTGGACGGTACCGATTCGAACACCGCCGGAATCGTACTCGGGTACAGCGCCAAGATCACGGGCCAGTTCTCGCAGGAAGTCTTGAACGCGCAGCTTCGCCGGCTGCTCGGTAGCACCCGGCAACCCGGACAGGTGGAACTCCAGACGCGGGCTTGGTTTAATGAGAACCTGGAAAGCCGCAACTTCTACGTCCCCGGCGTGGTCGCCATGATCGTGACGTTGGTCACGCTGCTCCTGACCAGCATGGCCGTGGTGCGCGAGAAAGAAATCGGCACGATGGAACAGATCATGGTCACGCCCATCACGCCGGCCGAGTTCATCCTGGGCAAGACCCTGCCTTTTGCCCTGTTCAGCTTTGTGGATGTAATCGTCGTCGCGCTGGTGGGGGTGCTGTGGTTTGAAGTGCCGATCCGGGGCAGTCTCGGGTTGCTGCTCCTCGCCACGGCCCTTTACCTGCTCACGACGCTTGGGATCGGCCTGTTGATCTCTACGGTCAGCCAGACCCAGCAGCAGGCCATGATGACCACCTTTTTCTTCTTCATGCCGGCCGTGCTGCTCTCGGGTTTCATGTTCCCCATCGCCAATATGCCGAGGGTCGTGCAGTGGTTGACATATCTCAATCCCTTCCGCTACTTTCTGGTCATCATCCGCGGAATCTTCCTCAAGGGCGTGGGCCTCGGCATCCTCTGGCCGCAGATGCTCGCGCTGGCCGCAATGGGGGTAATCACGCTTTGGCTGAGTTCCAGGAGATTTCGCAAGACGCTGGCATGACGCTGCGTGGCAAGACCTACATCGGATTCGTTGACTGCGGCGTGCGGATATCCTCGACGCCCGGGCACGATCATGCGCCCGAACCAAGTGCTGGGCACGCCGAAGAGTGACGCTTGCGCCCGCCGCGAGGACTACAAGGCAGCAGCCTCGGAAGGCGTCGGTTTCGCCGCACGCTCGGCTTTGGGCGGAGGGACTCGCGCGATCTGGTTGGCAACCACGCTGACCAGCTTCAGAGGCACGGTGACATGGACGGTCTCGTTCGTGTCGTCCACATCGATGACCAGTGAATCTCCGCGCTTGACGATGCTGACCTTCTCGTGCGGGCTGGTGACTTGTACCAGGGGGCCATCGGGACAGCGTTCCAGTTCCTCGGTCGCCGCCTCGATGGCTGGCAGCCAGGGGCGGACCTGTTCCGCCGCTTCCTGCAAATCCTTATCCGGCACGAACGGCAAGGCCAACGGCACCGCTGCCGCCGGCACTATCAGCCGGATGTTCTCCCCGCCGGGCTTTTTGCCCTGGACGGACACCTTGATGGCGCCCATGTCGTAAACAAAAGCACCGGCCACAAGCAACGTTCCGAGTACCATGGCGCCCGCGCCGCCAGCCACTGTTGCTGGACCTGTCGGCATAGCGCACCTCCTTACTCCATCGTGTTCCGCGAGTCCACCCAGATGCGGACTTTGTCGTGCTGATCGTCCACGGCCACCAGCACCGTGTCACCCACCGCACTCAGGGCGCGCACCGCGGCCAGGACGTCGAGTTCGTCTTTGCCCGCGGACAACAGAGCCTCGACGACCGGAAAGGGGATCATGACATCCACGGTTTCGGCCACTGTCTTGGTTTCGGCCGTCGTCTTGGCGGCCCCTTTTCTGTGCGAGTCCCGCACTCTGATGAGCAGGTTACCGCCCGCCTTCGCCACGCGGACGTTCTCGTGCGTGCTCTCCACGGTGATGAATTCGTTGTCCGGCGTGGTGCGCAGCGCTTCTACGATGGCCCGCAGGTCAAGGTCCTGGATATCGGTGCTGTCCACCTTCACCTTGCCGTCGCGCAGCTTGTCGGTGTGGATGACAGGGAGAACCTTCTCCGCCAGAGACAGCGGCATGTTGATCCGCACCGTCTCACCATTGGCGCCGCTCTCTTCAACCTTGACGTGTAGCCAGCGGTCCGCAGCCAGCGCATAAGATCCCGCCACTAAGATCATCGCTAGTCCAAACAGAAGCTTTCTCATGGAAGGCATACTCCTCTCTTTCAGCTATCTGGAGAAACGCAAAGGCCTGCCCAAAAGTTCCCTTGTTTTTGGGGAGAGGTAGGCCTTTGCAGTCGCACTCCATGTTGCCTGGGGAGTGGTGTTAGAATGTGAGCCTTCGGGGAGCACAGCGATTCGATAGAAGGCGGGACGGATGGGGACACTGGCCCGGGACAAACGTCAGTTCCCTTCCCGCCGGAAGGAAAGCATATGAGAGCTTACATCTTGGTCAATGTGCGGCCTGGCAAGGTGCGGGAGATCGTTGCCGCGGTAAGCCAGATGGAAGGGGTGCGGCACGCCGACGCCTGCTGGGGTCTGCCGGATGTGTTTGTTTACGTAGAAACGCCCAGCGAGAAGAAACTCAACGCGCTGGTGATCGACCAGATCCAGAAACTCGAGGGCGTCGAGCGGACGGAAACTCACATCGCCGTGGAATGATGCCCCGATGGGGGCTACTTGAAGTCCGCCTCCGTGGCCACCTCGGCACGATTGTGCCCGGCGGTCCTGGCGCGCGCCAGGGCGGTCTCGACGGCATGGAGGAGAGGCTCCGTCTCTTTCATCTTTTCGGCCGCAGCCACACCCAAGCTGAACGTGACCTGAAGCTTTCCCTCTTTGGCCGAAGTGAACTTCCCCCACTCAGAGATATCCATGCTCTCCCCCACAAGGGAGGCGCGGAGCCGTTCGGCCTGGGCCAGTGCGTTCTTTGCGTCGCAGCCCGGCACGATAATCAGGAACTCCTCCCCGCCATAGCGCCCCACCGTGTCGTAAGGCCGCACGATGGAACGGACGCGGCGCGCCGCTTCGCGGAGCACGGCGTCACCCACTTGGTGCCCGTAAGTATCGTTGATGCTCTTGAAGTGATCCACCTCGGCGAGGATGATACCTACGTGGCTGCCCTCGCGTCGGACGCGGGCCAGTTCCCGAAGCAAGCTGTCCAGTATGGCCGTGCGGTTCCACAAACCCGTGAGCGGGTCGTGGGTGGTCTGATAGCCGATGGCCTCGTGCGCGTTGCGCAGTTCCTCCTGTAGCTCCAGGATGCGCCGGGCGATGCGCACACGGATCATCAATTGATCTGCATTGACCGGCTTCATCAGGAAGTCGTCCACGCCGGCCTTCATTCCTTCCAGCATCTCCTGCTCCTGGCCCTGGGCCATGGTCAACAGGATGTAAACGTAAGGCGTCTCCGTATGCTTCCTGACTTCCCGGCAGACCGCCATGCCCTCCATGCCCGGCAGTGTGTGGTCCAGTATGGCCAATCTCGGCGCGCCCTCCTTCTGGAGCTCCTTCCAGGCCTGACCTCCACCGGAGGTCGCGACGATCTCGTGTCCCCACTTGGCAAGTGTCGTTTCCAGCATGCCGCGGACAACCTCTTCTTCTTGGGCAATCAGGATCTTCATGGGAAGGCCTCCTCCTCCAGGGCGGGAAATGCCGCCTGGAGGCATTTGGTTTTGTCGCCTGGAGCTAGGCGGGTTTCCTCCGCTGGGCCACGTGACGGTTCCAGCCCGGCACCTGAAGTCACGGGGCGGAAGCAGGGGCGACCGTGTCGGCGCCCTATCCGCCTCGCGGCAGGTTACAGCCACCCCTGCCGCGGGCTACAGTTTCGCACAGTCGTCAAGGGAACGTCGCGCTAATTCTCCCCGAGATTGCATTTTGCGGTCGACGCACGCGGGGAAGCGAAAGGACCACCGGCCTCTAGTGCGGCTGGGCTGCATGGCTCCTTGGGTCCGGAGGAGAAGGCTGAACGTGAAGTTCCTCGCCTGCTGCCAGCTCGACGCGGTTCCGTCCGCTACTCTTGGCGCGATAAAGCGCGGCGTCGGCAGCGCGCACCAATGAGTCAGGATCCGTCGCCCGGGTTGCTTCGCTCCCTGCTACCCCCAGACTGAGCGTGACGGAAATGGGGCCTTCGGGCGTTTCCACCGGCTCCCGATTGACGCAGGCCCGCAACTGCTCGGCCCTATCTACCGCATTCCGGACCGCGCAGCCCGGAAAGACAAGCAAGAACTCTTCTCCCCCAAAGCGTCCGGTGACGTCGTAGCCTCGCACCGAGGATGAGAGCCGGCGCGCAACCTCGCGCAGGACCACGTCGCCCACCAGGTGCCCGTGCGCATCGTTGATGCGCTTGAAATGATCCAGGTCGGCCATGACGATGCTGACGGGCGCTCCCTGGCGTCTGGCACGGCTGAGTTCCCGCCGGAGGAAATCGAAAGTTGCCGCACGGTTCCACAGGCCGGTCAGGGAATCGTGCGTGGCCTGCGCCCGAAGCGTTTCCTGCAGCTCGAGAATGCGAATCCCCGCACGCAAGCGGGCTCTCAGTTCCTGGGCATCGAACGGCTTACTCAGGAAGTCGTCTGCGCCAGCTTCCATGCCCTTGACCAGATCTTCCTTCTCGCTTTTGGCGGTCAGGAGGAGAAGGTAAATATAGCGTTGATCGCCGAAGGCTCTGACCTGTCGGCAGATCTCGGGGCCGTCCATGCCGGGCATGACCCAATCGAGGATGGCCAACTGCGGAGCATCTTCCCGTTGGAGCACTTCCCAGGCCTTGTCGCCGTCTTCCGCCACCACCACGTCATAATGCCATTTCTTCAGCGTCACTTCGAGCAAGCGACGGGAGACGGCATCATCATCGGCGACCAGGATCTTCACAGCGCCACTCTACCGCCCAAATGAGCGAGCGCCGGCTTCAGGCGTTCCACCTGTCGCTCGAGCGCCGCACAGGCTTCCTCGGCCTCTGCCACATGACCCTCACGGCCCATGATCTCCAGTTTCAGGGCGGCCTCGAGAGCAGCCTGCGCATCGAAGTTGCCAATCGCACTCCTCAGCGCGTGGGCGGCGCGCTCCAAGGCTTCACTGTCACGACCGGCCACCGCCGCCTCGATTGCCGACACCAGCCTCGCACAGTCTCCGAGGAAAAGCCTCGCCAATTCTCCTAGAAGCTCGGCGTCGCCGTCAACGCGCGCCAGCGCCGCCGAGAAGTCCCAGACTGGCTCCACGGGCCCCAGGCCGTCCGCGCGTTCCTCATCCTTACGGGGAGAGGGTTCGAAACCCTCCAGCGCCTCAAAGAGCTCCTTAGGCTCAATGGGCTTGGACACATAGCCATCCATCCCCGCCGCCAGACAACGTTCCCGGTCGCCCTTCATCGCATGCGCCGTCATGGCGATAATCGGGAGGTGAATGCCACTGGCTTCCTCCTTCTGCCGGATGGCCGCGGTGGCCTCGAAGCCATCCATCTCGGGCATCTGCACGTCCATCAGCACGCAGTCGAAGGCGCGGCCGGCGGAATTCTCCAGGATGGCCAGCGCCTCTTTGCCATTGCGGGCCACCACCACCGTGTGCCCCTGCTTTTCCAGCAGGCGGACCACCAGCGCTTGGTTGACGACGTTATCCTCTGCGAC
>Ga0187878_1004220_pt1 | contig 11287 bp, 9 predicted proteins | sample June2016WEW_17_1_FD_132979 | JGI IMG/M metagenome (GOLD analysis project Ga0187878, IMG submission 132979) | Peatland microbial communities from SPRUCE experiment site at the Marcell Experimental Forest, Minnesota, USA - June2016WEW_17_150 | ecosystem: Environmental > Terrestrial > Soil >...
AATCTCGGACCCAACAACCGAAGAAGCAAGCCCTCGTTGGGAGCCACAGCAATATGAGCGTTGCCTTCCCAAGATGAGCGTTGCCATCAATACTGCTCATGCGCTACCAAGCGGACGCGGCAACACTCCGCAAGCCGACCACCCTACAAATGGCCCGAGGCCAATTTTCAGGCAGACCCGACAAGCAGCGCATTCACCGCACCACCCTTCGCACGAAACGCACCCACCAAGTGAGCGCCCGGTAAAAAGACAAGCCAACGGACGACAAGAACGAGGATCGGTCACGGTTTAACGTTTTTCAGCTCGGGTTGGAAGCACGAGGCAAGATGGGCGCCCAAGGAGCAGCTCGCATTGGGAGCACGCCGCAGCTCGGGTTGGAAGCACGCCGCAGCTCGGGTTGGAAGCACAAGGCAGATGGGCGCCCGAGGAGCAGCTCGCATTGGGAGCACGCCACAGCTCGGGTTGGAAGCACAAGGCAGATGGGCGCCCAGGGAGCAGCTCGGGTTGGAAGCACGCGACAGCTCGGGTTGGAAGCACAACAAGGCAGATGGGCGCCCAAGGAGCAGCTCGCATTGGGAGCACGCCGCAGCTCGGGTTGGAAGCACGTCGCAGCTCGGGTTGGAAGCACAAGGCAGATGGGCGCCCAGGGAGCAGCTCGCGTTGGGAGCACGCCACAGCTCGGCTTGGAAGCACGCCACAGCTCGGGTTGGAAGCACAAGGAAGATGGGCGCCCAAGGAGCGGCTCGGGTTGGAAGCACGCCACAGCTCGGGTTGGAAGCACAAGGGAGATGGGCGCCCAAGGAGCAGCTCGCATTGGGAGCACGCCACAGCTCGGGTTGGAAGCACAAGGCAGAGGGGCGCGGAAGGATCAGCTCGCATTGGGAGCACGCCACAGCTCGGGTTGGAAGCACAAGGCAGTTGGGCGCCCAAGGAGCAGCTCGCATTGGGAGCACGCCATCGCAAGCGCGCCCACCAAGTGAGCGCCCGGCAAAAAGACAAGCCAGCGGAAGACAAGAACGAGGATAGGTCACGGCTTAACGTTTCCAGCTCGGGTTGGGAGCACAAGGCAGATGGGCGCCCAAGGAGCAGCTCGCATTGGGAGCACGCCACCGCAAGCGCGCCCACCAAGTGAGCGCCCGGCAAAAAGACAAGCCAACGGAAGACAAGAACGCGGATCGGTCACGGCTTAACGTTTTCAGCTCGTGTTGGAAGCAAAAGGCAGATGGGCGCCCAAGGAGCAGCTCGCATTGGGAGCACGCCACCGCAAGCGCGCCCACCAAGTGAGCGCCCAGAAAAAAGACAAGCCAACGGAAGACAAGAACGCGGATCGGTCACGGCTTAACGTTTGCAGCTCGGGTTGGAAGCACAAGTCAGATGGGCGCCCAAGGAGCAGCTCGCATTGGGAGCACGCCACAGCTCGGGTTGGAAGCACGCCACAGCTCGGGTTGGAAGCACAAGGCAGATGGGCGCCCAAGAAGCGGCTCGCATTGGGAGCACGCCACAGGCTCGCGTTGGAAGCACGCCACAGCTCGCGTTGGAAGCACGAGGCGCAGCTCGCATTGGGAGCACGCCACAGCTCGGGTTGGAAGCACAAGGCGCAGCTCGCATTGGGAGCACGCCACAGCTCGTGTTGGAAGCACGCCACAGCTCGGGTTGGAAGCACAAGGCAGATGGGCGCCCAAGGAGCAGCTCGCATTGGGAGCACGTCAGATGGGCGCCCAAGGAGCGGATCGCGTTGGGAGCACGGCACAAGTGCACCCAAAGAAACGAGTCCGAATGCCAACGCAAGCGCGCCCACCAAGTGAGCGCCCGGCAAACATACAACGCGGCGGAAGACAAGAACGAGGATAGGTCACGGCTTAACGTTTTCAGCTCGGGTTGGAAGCACGGCACATGGGCGCCCAAGGAGCGGCTCGCATTGGGAGCACGGCACAAATGCGCCCGAACAAACGAGTTCGAATGCCAACGCAAGCGCGCCCACCAAGGGAGCGCCCGGCAAAAAAACAAGGCAGGGGAAGACAAGAAAGAGGATCGGTCACGGCTTAACGTTTTGAGCTCGGGTTGGAAGCACGGCACATGGGCGCCCAAGGAGCGGCTCGCATTGGGAGGCCGGCACTTGTGCGCCCAAAGAAACGAGTCCGCCGGCAAACGGAAGCACGCCCACCCAAGTGAGCGCCCGACAAAAAGACAAGGCAATGGCGGACAAGAACGAGGATTGGTCACGGCTTAACGTTTTGAGCTCGCCTTGCGAGCCCGGCACAGGTGCGCCAAAAGAAACGAGTCCGCCGGCAAACGGAAGCGCGCCCACCCGAGAGAGCGCACGGCAAAAAGACAAGGGAATGGCAGAGAAGAACACGAATTGGTCACGACTTAACGTTTTGAGCTTCCCGTGGGAGCCCGACACATGTGCGCCCAAAGAAACGAGTCCGCCCGCAAACGGAAGCGCGCCCACCCAAGTGAGCGCACGGCAAAAAGACAAGGCAACGGCGGAGAAGAACAAGAATTGGCCACGGCTTAACGTTTTGAGCTCCCCTTGGGAGCCCGGCACATGTGCGCCCAAAGAAACGAGCCCGCCCGCAAACGGAAGCGCACCCAACCAAGTGAGCGCCGGGCAAAAAGACAAGGCAACGGCGGACGAGAACAAGCATTGGTCGCGGCTTAACATTTTGAGCTCGCCTTGCGAGCCCGGCACATGTGCGCCCAAGGAAACGAGTCCGTCGGCAAACGGGAGCGCGCCCACCCAAGTGAGCGCCCGGCAAAAAGACAAGGCAACGGCGGACAAGAAGAGGAATTGGTCACGGCCTAACGTTTTGAGCTCGCCTTGGGAGCCCGGCACATGTGCGCCCAAAGAAACGAGTCCGGCGGCAAGCGGAAGCGCGCCCACCCAAGTGAGCGCCCGGCAAAAACACAAGGCAACGGCGGACAAGGACAGGAATTGGTCACGGCTTAACGTTTTGAGCTCGCCTTGGGAGCCCGGCACATGTGCGCCCAAGGAAACGAGTCCGCCGGCAAACGGAAGCGGCCCCACCGAAGTGAGCGCACGGCAACAAGACAAGGCAACGGCGGACAAGAACAAGCATTGGTCACGGCTTAACGTTTTGAGCTCGCCTTGGGAGCCCGGCACATGTGCGCCCGAAGAAACGAGTCCGGCGGCAAACGGAAGTGCACCCACCGAAGTGGGCGCACGGAAAAAAGACAAGGGAACGGCGGAGAAGAACAAGAATTGGTCACGGCTTAACGTTTTGAGCTCCCCTTGGGAGCCCGACACATGTGCGCCCAAAGAAACGACTGCGCCCGCAAACGGAAGCGTGCCCACCCAAGTGAGCGCACGGCAAAAAGACAAGGCAACGGCGGACAAGAACAAGAATTGGTCACGGATTAAGGTTTTGAGCTCCCCTTGGGAGCCCGGCACATGTGCGCCCAAAGAAACGAGTCCGGCGGCAAGCGGAAGCGCGCCCACCCAAGTGAGAGCCCGGCAAAAAGACAAGGCAACGGCGGACAAGGACAAGCATTGGTCACGGCTTAACGTTTTGAGCTCGCCTTGGGAGCCCGGCACGTGTGCGCCCAAGGAAGAAACGAGTCCGCCGGCAAACGGAAGCGCGCCCACCCAAGTGGGCGCCCGGCGAAAAGACAAGGCAACGGCGGACAAGAACAAGCATTGGTCACGGCTTAACGTTTTGAGCTCGCCTTGCGAGCCCCGCACATGTGCGCCCAAGGAAACGAGTCCGCCGGCAAACGGAAGCGCGGCCACCCAAGTGAGCGCCCGGCAAAAGGACAAGGCAACGGCGGCCAAGGACAAGAATTGGTCACGGCTTAACGTTTTGAGCTCGCCTTGGGAGCCCAGCACACGTGAGCCCAAAGAAACGACTCCGCCGGCAAACGGAAGCGCGCCCACCCAAGCGAGCGCACGGAAACAAGACAAGGCAACGGCGGACAAGAACAAGCATTGGTCACGGCTTAACGTTTTGAGCTCGCCTTGGGATCCCGGCACGTGTGCGCCAAAGGAAGAAACGAGTCCGCCGGCAAACGGAAGCGCGCCCACCCAAGTGAGCGCCCGGCAAAAGGACAAGGCAACGGCGGACAAGAACAAGAATTGGTCACGGCTTAACGTTTTGGGCTCGCCTTGGGAGCCCGGCACATGTGCGCCCGAAGAAACGAGTCCGCCGGCAAACGGAAGCGCGCCCACCCAAGTGAGCGCCCGGGAAAAAGCTAAGGCAACGGCGGACAAGCACAAGAATTGGTCACGGCCTAACGTTTTGAGCTCGCCTTGGGAGCCCGGCACACGTGAGCCCAAAGAAACGACTCCGCCGACAAACGGAAGCGCGCCCACCCAAGCGAGCGCACGGAAACAAGACAAGGCAACGGCGGACAAGAACAAGAATTGGTCACGGCTTAACGTTTTGAGCTCGCCTCGGGAGCCCGGCACACGTGAGCCCAAGGAAACGAGTCTGCCGACAAACGGAAGCGGGCCCACCCAAGTGCGCGCCCGGCAAAAGCACAGGCCAACGACGGACAAGAACAAGAATCGGCCACGGCTTAACATTTTGAGCTCGCCTTGGGAGCCCGACACATGTGAGCCCAATGAAACGAGTCCGCCGGCAAACGGAAGCGCTCCCACCCAAGCGAGCGCCCGGCAAAAATACACAAGGCAACGGCGGACAAGAACAAGAATTGCTCACGGCTTAACGTTTTGAGGCCGCCTTGGGAGCCCGGCACATGCGCGCCCAAAGAAACGACTCCATCTCGGGCAAACGGAAGCGCGCACACCCAAGTCAGCGAACGGCAACAAGACAAGGCAACGGCGGACAAGAACAAGAATTGGTCACGGCTTAACGTTTTGAGATCGCCTTGGGAGCCCGTCACATGTGCGCCCAAAGAAACGAGTCCGCCGGCAAGCGGAAGCGCACCCACCCAAGCGAGCGCCCGGCAAAAAGACAAGGAAACGGCGGACAAGAACAAGGATTGGTCACGGCTTAACGTTTTGAGCCCGCCCTGGGAGCCCGGCACATGCGCGCCCAAAGAAACGACTCCGTCTCCGGCAAACGGAAGCGCGCCCACCCAAGTGAGCGCACGGCAACAAGACAAGGCAACGGTGGACAAGAACAAGAATTGGTCACGGCTTAACGTTTTGAGCTCCCCTTGCGAGCCCGTCACCTGTGCGCCCAAAGAAACGGGTCCCCCGGCAAACGGAAGCGCGCCCACCCAAGTGAGCGCCCGGCAAAAAGACAAGGCAACGACGGACAGGAACAAGAATTGGTCACGGCTTAACGTTTTGAGCTCGCCCTGGGATCCCTTCACATGTGCGCCCAAAGAAACGAGTCCGCCGGCAAACGGATGCGCGCCCACCCAAGTGATCGCCCGGCAAAGAGACAGGGCAACGGCGGACAAGAACAAGAATCGGTCACGGCCTAACGTTTTGAGCTCGCCTTGGGAGCCCGGCACGCGTGAGCCCAAGGAAACGAGTCCGGCGGCGAACGGAAGAGCGCCCGGCAAAAAGACAGGCCAACGGTGGACAAGAACAAGAACAGGTCACGGCTTAACGTTTTGAGCTGGCCTTGGGAGCCCGGCACATGTGCGCCCAAAGAAACGAGTCCGCCGGCAAACGGAATCGCGCCCACCCAAGTGAGCGCCCGGCAAAAAGACAAGCCAACGACGGACAAGAACAAGAATCGGCCACGGCTCAACGTTTTGAGCTCGCCTTGGGAGCCAGGCACATGTGCGCCCTAAGAAACGGCTCCATCTCCGGCAAACGGAAGCGCGCCCGCCCAAGTGAGCGCCCGGCAAAAAGACAAGGCAACGGCGGACAAGGACAGGCATCGGTCACGGCTTAACGTTTTGAGCTCGCCTTGGGAGCCCGACGCATGTGCGCCCGAAGGAACGAGTCTGCCGGCAAACGGGAGCGCGCCCACCCAAGTGAGCGCCCGGCAAAAAGACAAGGCAACGGAAGATAAGAACACGAATCGGTCACGGCCTAGCAACGTTTTGAGCTCGCCCTTGGAGGCCGGCACATTTGCGCCCAAGGAGGAGCTCGACTTGGAAGACCGGCGGAGGTGCGCCCAAAGAAACGAGTCCGACGACAAAAAGAGAAGGCGACGGAAGATGAGAACAAGAACCGGTCACGTCTTAACAATGTTTTGAGCTCGCCTTGGGAGCCCGGCACATGTGCGCCCAAAGAAACGAGTCCGCCGGCAAACGCAAGCACGCCCACCAAGTGAGCGCCCGGCAAAAACACAAGGAAGTGGAAGACAAGAACAAGAATCGGTCACGGCTTAACGTTTTGAGCTCGCCTTGGGACCCCGCCACATGTGCGCCCAAGGAGGAGCTCTGCTTGGGAGCGGATGAGTCAAGTGATGGGGAGCAACCAAGAACAAAGGAAGCGGGTTGGTCCGCGGAAAAGGCGCCTGTCCTAATTTTGTTCAAGGTTCCTTCAAAGATGTTCTCGTAGTGCTACCTGCGTTGGGTATGCATGCATTGACACCCATCTTGTATTCAGAATTTCTCATTGGTGTTCGAGCTCCCTTAGATGTACGGATATGGGTCTCCTTACTCTCTTTTCGGCTGCAATGGATCTTATTAGAGTTGGGCACTTCCGATCCTTGGCCTTGAAACCCAGGAATTCCTCAGTGGATATTTAAAGGTCCAAGACCACGGAGAGGTGAAGCGGACAATGGTACCGGTTCGATCGATCCAAGCGGTTCAATTCAACTGAGGTTGGGGCCTGAGGCACACGCAGGGCGTGCCCCTCCTCTGGAAGCTCCAGAGGAGGGCGCACTTTCCGGAGAAAGCAGCTCGTGCATAATTCTAGAAGTTCCCTCTGCAACGAGGTGCGGATCCGCAGCGCAGGAGGCATGCCACAGTACGTGGAGGTGGTTTTCCTGCGGCTGGCCTCATGGGAGGTGCCTGTGCGAAGTCTAAGCTTTTGCCGGGGCTTAGACGTGTGACAGTCAGCCTAGTCCGCGGAAGACAGCGGTGCGGTACGGGCAGGACTGCAGACGGACATCGGTCTTGTGGGGACTCTCTTAGGCATGGTTAGCCGAGAGAGAGTGCGCCCAGTTGGTTGGCAGATGTTGCGGAAGGACAGCGGTATCGTTGCAGGCAAGGTTGCGGATGGACGGCAGCATGCCGAAGTGGTTTCCCAGACTGGGACGGACGATAGGAAGCCGGGAGACTTGCGACGAAGTGCAACAGAGACAGAGTGCGGATGCAGACCGTGGATGCTACTGCGGTAGAGCCTAGACACTGGCCGATTGCCCATCAGTTGATGTTGTATCTTGAGCTGCCCAGTGTGGCAGGCTCACGGATGTGGCAGCCCTCCGATGTTATCTGTAAAGTCTCTTTGAACCATGAATATTGCAAAAGGGGTGCTAGGCACGTCCGAGTTTGGAGTGCCACCCTCCTATGCATTTCTCTCTTGCTCTTGTGTTTGGCATGCGTTTACTGTAGGAAGTGCACATCAAGAAAAAAAGGCTAAGTAAGGAACTGTTAAGGAGACGAGGCGTGGGTAATCCGCGTGTTAGGTGTGGCCTGCCGGGCTGGTTTCGCCCCAGGAAGTGCCGCATGGGCTATGTGTCGCAGCCACAATTTTTGGCTTGTCTCAAGCGACTGACTGTGGTGTGCGGCACTGCCCGGGAACGTCTTGAGGGTGATACCAGCCCAAACGTTGCACCGGCAGACTATGCCTAAGCCCGCGGAATCTTTTCAGCTCAACGCTTTACTCGTTTACCTGTTTAACTCATAAGCACGTTTACGACAGCATCAACACTTAGCCAATTATCAGCGAATGCAATACGCAAGTAAAACACGACGCGGGAATAAGTTGGGGTTGCCAAACCGGCCAACCCGTTTATCGTTTGTATAATCAATTGTTTACAGCAAGTGGAGTTGCCCTAAAACTCGGCAGAGCTCCGGGGTGAGCCGAACCAGCAACACGCCTTACAACAGATATAGAAATTACAGAGTGACAGAGTTGCCCCCTGCTCGGGCGTCCCAACTCCATGCGCACGTCGACTTCTGCAACCCACGTATGCTGCCGAACTGTCTCACCGTGCAACCGGAACGAGTGCAGAACCTGCCAAGTTCAGCCTCTTCCGCAACCCTGCTGCAGCCGGATTCTGCTGGAACGGACCGTGCGCGAGAAAAGAGCTTGGACCGCCTCCCCAGCTCTGTGTCTCCTTGCCTTGTCCGAAATTCCATGCCCGAACGCCCCCTCCTTCGTTTTGGACTCAAGCCTATATACATGGTGCCGTGTGGGAGGGTGCGGCCCCACCCTGGGCGCACCCTTGCTTGGCGCCCAGGTCAACCTCCCGCCGACGCGCCATTTGAAATGGTCCTGGTCCAAGTCCCCCGCAATCCGCGCGTTTCGGTCCGTTTTGTTCGGCGTCGTCCCTTGGCTCCCGACCCGATCTCTCCGCCGTGGCTCCCAACCCGAGCTCCTTTCTTGGCTTCCAACCCGAGCTCATTTCGAGGATGCGAACCCGAGCTCGTTTCTTGGCTGCGAACCCGAGTTCGTTCTTCCGCTGGCGTCCGGTCCACCTTCCCTTCCGCCCATCGCTTTGGCTTGTTGCGTCAAGTGCCGGTCCGTTTGGGCGCTGCTCCGCGGAGTGTGTGGGCGCTTGGCCAACGCGCCACTACTCCAACACTTGAGTGTGTCCAACGGTCCAAGGGTGCGCCCCGTTTCTTGCCAGCGTGCAACCGCGCCCCACTCTCGGGCTTGCCATGCGCCGAAGTGTTGTGTGGGCGTCTTCGGTGGGAGTGCGCCCAGGCCAGGTCCACGCACCCCACTCATCGTTCCGTCTCTGGGTAGCTTTCCTTCCTCGCTAAGTCTCCTTGCAGCCGATCATCGCTTTGCCCAACCGGGCGCCCAAGCCAGCCTCTTGGGCGGGAGTGCAAGACTCCCATGCAAGCGTGGGTGCCGTGCGGAAAACGTGGCTGTGACACTGTGTGTCAAAGCCACACTTTTTCGCTAGTCCCCAGCGTCCAAATGTGGTGTGCGGCACTGCCTGGGAAAGACTTGAGGGCGTGGCCAGCTCAAGCGTCGCACCAGCAGACTACGCCTAACCTGCAGAAACTTTTCAACTTAACACTTGCAACCTCGTTTACTTGTTTATAACAGTTAACATGTTCCTACCGCATCCACACTTAACCGATTTTACATATGCATGAACATCGAGTAAATAACACACACAAGTATAAGCTGGGGTTGCCAAACCATCAACCCTTGAGCTTTGTATAATCAACCGTTTACAACAGGTGGAGTTTCCCTAGCAGAGCTCCGGCGTGTGCCCAACAAGCAGCACGACTTACAATAGATACACAAAATACAAAGAGAGAGTTAACCCTTCCAACAGGCGTCTAACTCCTGAAACTGCCCGCTGCTGCGGAACTGTCTCTCTGTGCAACCGCACTGTGTGCGAACCTGGCAAATTATGCGCTGTAGCAGCACCTTGCTGCGGCCGGACTTCGCTGGAAGAGACTGTGCGGAAGGACAGAGCTCGGATAGCCTCCCTAGCTCCGAACTTCTCCCTTGGCCGAATTTCCAACTTAGTTGCAGCTACCTTCTTGGCTTCTTGCCATAGCCTTTTTATATGATGCCGTGTGGGAGGGTGCGACCCCACCTTGGGCGCACCCTTGCTTGGCACCCACGTCAACTCCGCACCGACGTACCATCAAACGGCCTCCGGTCCGCGATCCGCGCGTCATCGGTCCAAGTATTCCGCAAGCCGCGCGCCTTCGGTCCACTTCCGCAATCCGTGCGCCTTCGGTCCACTTCCGCAGCCTGCCCGTCTTCGGTCCGTCCCGACTTCGCGACCGGCTCCCATCCCGAGCTCGCGGGCTTCTGGCGGGGCTTTCATCCCGATTTCAAACGGGCTTCGAACCCGAGCTCGTTTTCCTGGGCTTCCGACAGGAGCTCGTTTCCCGGGCTTCTGACATGAGCTCGTTTCCTGGGCTCCCAACCCGAGCTCAATGCCCAGCTAACATTTGTGGTGAAGTGTTGCAACACTTGGGCGTTTGCTTCTTGGAGTGTATGTGGGCACTTGGTCCGTCGTGCCACTGCTCCCACGTCCGTTTGGTCCAAGGGTGCGCCCGGTGCCCCTTCGTCTTGCCGACTTGTCATTTTGCAACCGCGCCCCACTCTCGGGCTTGCCATGCGCCGATGGGTGAGTGTGGCGTCGTTTGTGGGAGCGCGCCCATGCCTGCTCCGCGCGCCCCACCGTTCGGTCCATCGCTTGCAACCAAACTTCGTTTTGCCCAACCGGGTGCCCAAGCCAGCCTCTTGGGGCGGGAGCGCAAGGCTCCCATGCAAGTGTGAGTGTCGTGCCGGAAACGTGGCCGTGACACTATGGGCAACGGAAAAGGTGAGTCGTGTCGGTGAGCCCGTGACGGATGGTATCGGAGCTTCGGTTGCCGCGGGAGCATCGAAGTGTTCGTTGGGAGCTTGAGTTTCCGGACAAGTGCACCGACAGAGTTCGAAGCCGGTTGCGGAAGATAGCGGGAGGGCTTCGGAAGCTCTCCTCGCAGCTTAGCTGGGCCAGTACGCAACAGTTCGGGTTCGAAGCTCCGCGTCGTTAACGTGGATGGGGTAGAAACTCGGTTAACTTCGCAACGACGGGTCAGACGGAGTCGGAAGCTTGGCCAGAAGGACGCCCGTGGGTGGAAAATGGCTAGCCTGGCAGGGTGCCGCCGAATCGACGAGCTCGGCAGAAGTCAAGTGAAGTTTGGTTCGGTGGGAAGCTCTTCGGCCACTTCGCTGCCTCCGCGCGTTCTACGAGCGTCGTGCCACTTGCACGCGCTCTCTGGCCGCCGCACTATCTCCTCTTGGACTTTGGTCATCGTGTCGCCTGCGCGCACTCCTCCTCGGAGGACGCATCGCACGCGCGCTCTTCGGTTGTCGCGCAACCCGTGCACGCGCGACCTTCCGCCGTGAGCGCGCTCTTCACAGCGTGCACGCGACCTTCGGGGGCAACTCTCCCCGCGACTTGCCCATTTTTTTCCCCGGCGGCGTGCGCCGGGAAACCCCAACTTTCCCGCGGCTTGGTCCAATTTTTTTTTCCCCGCGGCGTGTGGCGGGAAACCCCAACTTTCCCCGCGACCTGGCGCAATATTCCCCCCCCGCGGCGTGCGCCGGGAAACCCCAACTTGCCCCGCGACTTAGCCCATTTTTTTTTCCCCGCGGCGTGCGCCGGGAAACCCCAACTTTCCCCGCGACTTAGCCCATTTTTTTTTCCCCGCGCCGTGCGCCGGGAAACCCCAACTTTCCCCGCGACTTAGCCCATTTTTTTTTCCCCGC
>Ga0187878_1004222_pt1 | contig 11283 bp, 18 predicted proteins | sample June2016WEW_17_1_FD_132979 | JGI IMG/M metagenome (GOLD analysis project Ga0187878, IMG submission 132979) | Peatland microbial communities from SPRUCE experiment site at the Marcell Experimental Forest, Minnesota, USA - June2016WEW_17_150 | ecosystem: Environmental > Terrestrial > Soil >...
TATCAGAAATTCACTGATAATCTACGACAAACAGGTCTATTAGTTCCTACATGGATCAAAAGTCCTATTGGAACTAATGGAACACTCGTAGGAAGCTGCCCCCTTTAGGGGGCAGTAGTTCACATAGAATGTACAAAGATAGGAAGTACCAATTATGATATATGAGCCATGTAGTTGGTATAAAAATATAAAGCGTAATTCTCATCTAGATAATTTTATAGAAGAAAGATCTATTGATGCACCGTCTGTATATTGTGATAATAATACACAAACTATGGTAGTAAACTATATACAATGTGTCAAATTAGATGAGATAGAAAAAATAGAAGCTTGGTCCCCTGATCGAGAAGATACAATTAGGAAATGGGCGACTCCTGATAAATTGCGAAGATTGAGGTATCATGAAGAAGAAACTGGCAAAAGAGTCATCCCGTATACAGCATTCCATGACATGCCAATGTTATCAAGAGAATACAAACTCGATAACAACAAACAGGAAAAATTTAAAATAAGTGATGGAATACATAGAATCAATAGAGCAAGAGAACTATGTAAAACAGAGAGTTGTGATTGTATACTAGCGTCTGTCGAAGAACATGTAAAGATTAATAGAACTGATACAAAGAATGTAGAAGTAAAGTAAGATCTAATAATCAAATAGAACATAATTGAAAAGAGAGGATCTTTCATGAATGAAATTATCGAATATATTCCAGAAGACAAATCCGTAAAGATATGCAAGGCTATAAGGGATAACATAGACATACGCAAAGTGACAAGTCTAATGGGGAGAGAAACATTTAAAAATAATAAAGAATATGCTACCAAGTTTTGCGAAACACCAACTGGTGATGTTGCATTGTCAGATGTCATAATGGGTAAAAAAGACAAAGTAGATATAACTGGTTTAAAATGCAAAGAAGGAAATAAAGAACTTGGCTTCATGCACACACACCCTCCAAGTGGGAGAGAACACCTTTTATCTGCAAGAGATATATCTATTGCTGGGCATAATAAGCATGGTGCGACATGCTTTGCTTTTTACGATGAAACACGCAACAACACATTGACTCAATGTTTCAGTATCCCTGAAAATATGCAAAAAGTATTTCACAATATATTGGATAAATATGAAAAATCTGAAGATATAAAAGACCTGTTCATGATACGTATGAAATTAGATGCAATAGAAGATTTTGTTATGGAAAACTTTGGTGAATTCGAAAATCGTAATTTTAAATGTCAATATCCGATAAAAGATAATGGAAATATAGATAAGGATTATATGACCATTGAGAGATTTAAGAAGACATAGGAAAAAATATTCAGCAGGTTACCATGAATATATGTGATATAATATCTAAATCTACAGTGGCCAAAACAGACATTAATAAATTAATACATAAAACATATTATACGAATATGAAGGAAAATTATGGTACTATTTGTCTACACGGTAATACCGCATCAGTAGAAAACATTGGTATTGGTGAGGCAGAATATGTTCCTCCATCAAAAATGCGCTTTTCAGGTTGTTCTGGAGGAGCAAAGAAGTTGGCTGATATTCACACTCATCCTGGCCGTAACTTATTTATGTCAGAAGGAGATACCTTAGACATATTTAGGAGAGGCTTAGATACAGAGTGTATAGCTGTTGAATCAGAATTTAAAGAAAACAGAGTCAGGTGCTATGAACTTAAAAAAGAATATAAAGATAAAAGCGTTTATGTTGACAATCTAAAAAAGGATATAGAACAAACAGTAAAACATATTCGTGAGGCTAATAACAAGGCGTTTAAAGCAATTTTTACAGGAAATGAAAAATTAATAGCAGAAACCAAACATACAGAAGATGAATTAAGAGGTAAATACCGCTCTAAAGCTAAAGAATTAGATAAACTGATAGAAGATTCTTTAAATTGGTTTGATTATTGTGACCTAGAAATATAGGAAATAAATATGGTGAAAAGAGTAGAATTCTATTTCTAGAGCCTAGCATCAATACTAGTCTGGAGCTTGCTCTGAAAAATGTTGGAGTTAAGAACTTTGGTAGAGTAATAGGAATGGTAGCAAATATAGATTCAGCAATAGAACATCATATAATCAATAATTGTGCAATGGCATTAGAAGAAAAAGATAGAATTGATTGTATCACAAAAGCTAATGATTTAAAAACAGGAGCACTAAATAGAATAGCTGAAAAATTAACTGAGCAATGTGGTGGGGAGATGGAATATATAGATTGAAGGCATATATTACACTTATCTAAAAATATTAGATAAGACTTTGTTATCTCCGAGTAGGCAGTTGCAACTGCCTACTCAACAAAGTTTAAGAGATAGCAAAGTCAAAAAAAAATTTAAGGAGATGACAAAGATATGACAAACTATAAAGCATGGAGAATGCCTGGTATTGGTAAAAAGCCAATATGGGTAATTGTAGATGAAACTGAAAAGATAGTGAATAGCAACCCAACTAAAGAGGAAGTGAAAGGACTTAAGATATTTCCGAAAGACAATTATAAAATGTCCCATAAAGATAGTTATAAACTTTGTGATAGATGTAATAGACCTTTCGAAGAAGCTGGGCATAGGGCTCATTATAAAGAGAAGATATATAACAAGTGGACCGGAAAGTTAATATGTCACAAGTGCTACATGTTTGATCAGAATAGTAAACCTGATTCTTCTAATAATAGAAGAAAAGAATTATATAGATTAATGGGTAAATCTAGAGAAAGAACAGAAAATAATTGTATCAAATGTGGTAAAATTTTACAAGATGAAGGTGCTTTCAAACATCCTATGAGAGAATATATAAATGATAAATGGACAGGACATTGGTTATGTTATAATTGTTGGTATATCATAGATTATAAGAATAGGCCTGATACTAAAGAAAAATTAATCAAATCTATGAGAGATCGTAGGACAGGAAATCTCCATGATCCTGGTAATATATTAGGAGATAATTGTGAAGAATTAACAGCAAAATTATTTGGAGTAAAAAGATTAAATATAGAATATGATAAATATAGCGGTTTGCCTAATGATCATTCTCCTATTTCTGAGCAGATATCTATAGAGATTGGAGGAAAAATGGTAGATCTATCTGGAAAGGTTCCACAAACAACAGGAAGAAGACTTGATTCATATGGAACTTGGGATTTTGGAAATCTAAAGAGAGAATGGAATAAAGATTTTGATATAGAGGTTTGCTGGTGTATCAGTAAAGATGGATTGAACGTAGAAAGATTATATATATTTTGGAAAAAGTATATATATGACTCAGAAAAAAAAGAAGGGAAAGATAGGATTCATATCACAAAGAATCCTACTGATGCTTATGGTAATCCTATTATACCGAAATATGAAATGTCTAGAATTACAGATGAAGAATTTATTTGTAAAGCTGATGAAAAATGGAAGGAAATTATAAATAGAAAGAAGGTGATGTAAATGTAATAAAATAATATGACGAGTATCAACAATATTTTAAAAATATACAATATCATAAAGACAAAATAAATAGAATTACATAGGAGACAAAATTATATGAAAGAAGAATTAACAAATGATACACTAAAGAAAACATTAGGAATGGCCGTTAGTGTAATAGCGACTGAGCACTTTATGTCGGCGGGATTAAATATTTATACACACATATAGATATGTCCTATCGTCGCCATGGAGTGTTGCCAAATTTGCGATATCAGACGAAGATAAACAACAGGTATGGCACTATTTTAATGAAGCTGTAAGTGCATCTGTAGCATTCAGTATAATAACTGGATACATGTTAAAATCATGGGTTCCGATAATATCTTCAACATTAACATTGACATATTATAGAAAGTTGTATGCAGATGCTCTATCAAGAACACCAACACAAAATCCAACACCAGTTCTTACTCCATATGTACCACAATTAACGATAAATAATGACGGTAGATATGAACCAATGACAACTGAGCAATTAAATCAAATCCAGAAATTTCTGGACTATTAAAATCAAATCTAAAGGAAAATATATATCTAGAAGCGATTTAACATAACGGAGACGAAATGTAATGAACAAATATGTGAAAGGTGTTCTGGCCGCAGGAGGAATATATTTTGCTTTAGATTATATTCACTGAGTCGGTACAAGACATAATGCAATAAATATGAACAATCCTCTTCATTCACCGAAACTGAATATTGGGGCTGTAGGAAATAATCAACCTATAATGGAAACGGCACTTCTAAACGATGGAATAAAATGTGATATATGCACCGATTATTCAAAATGCATAGAATTTTGTGATCTTCAATAACCTCTCCCATATCATGATAAACATTTCGGATGTGTGTTTGTATCTCATGTACTTGAACATATCCTTGCATATGTAAGACACGCATTATATGAAATGGAGAGAATTTCTAATAATCAAGTTATTATAGTTTTGCCGAATCCATTATCATCGACTTTTTATATAGCATCAGGTCATAAATCGTTAATATATAAAACGACCAATCCCTACTGATTGTGTGTGAAAAACAATTCACGATTTGATGACACAGATTATAATGATACTATAGCATTATATCCTAATATATTTAAGGTATACCAATGATAAAAGACAAAATTACTCCTGAATTAAAAAACAGGTTTAAAGAAGAAATATTAAAAGGCATAAACAACAGCTAAAGCTGTCAAACGATGGAAAAGAACACGGGTTTCTTATGGCAAACATGATAAAAAATCTGATAGAGAATAGTTTGAATTTTTGTTTAAAGTCATTCCAAGATTATATAAATAGTAGATTTGACCTTAATGAATTTATAAACATTGATGGAAATTACTATGCCCTTAATCATTCGATTCTCTCGGTGGGTGAAGTAAAAGATTGTTATAAATTTGATGATATAAATTCAACAGATATTGTTTTAGATATTGGCGCAAATATCGGAGGATTTGCAATTCCTGCGTCGAGAAAAGGAAATAAAGTGTATGCATTTGAACCGCTTTTCTACGAGCAACTTAGAGAAAATATAATAAAGAACCATATCAAGAACATAGAAGTGTTTCCCGGTGCCATCGGAGATGGGGAGCTAAAGTTAAAATACAACGAAAAATCTGCCACAGTGCAAGGTTGGTCATTGTCGGAAATACTAAATTTGTGTGAAGAGCACATCAGCTTTTTAAAGCTTGACTGTGAAGGTGGAGAACATAGTATAACGCTCAACGATATGATATATGCAGTGTCGTGCGGATTGAGAAGAATTGAGATGGAATGGCACAATTTTGACGGTATTCATAATATTGAGAAGTTCTGCGATATACTAAAAGTCACAGGCTTTGAATATGAATTGGACTATAATTGCAATAAAATATGCGTTTTAATTCATGCGAGGAAAGTATGGAATGTAGATAAAATAGATGTGTCATAAAAAAAGTACGATTTTCTCAGTCGTTATTTTGATGTCAAAGTAATATGATGAATCCGATCATAGTTCTGCCAAATCCGTTATCATTGACTTTTTATATGGTACCGTGCCATAAATCGTTAATATATAAAACGACCAACTCCTATTATGGATTGAGATCATAATATATTTAAGGTATACCAATGATAAAAGACAAAATTACTCCTGAATTAAAAAACAGGTTTAAAGAAGAAATATTAAAAAGCAGAGAAGATGGAAAAGAGCACGGATTTCTTCTCTGTTCAGATAAGAAAGAAAAACTGTCTGCCACTAAATCTATAGTAGGAGATAATAATCTATTTCTTAAACCTCTAAAAAATCAATGCGGTTTTAAAATTAGAGGAGATTTTCATACACATCCCCATGCAAACGGAGCAAAACATTTTTTTGAAAAAAAACTCGGAACAAAAATTCCAATTGAAGATGTCAGAAAGGGAATAATAGATGCAGCCAAAACGAAAAATGTCTCATTAACAGCACCGTCTTATGGTGATATCCTTGGAACAATGATACTAAATTATAATAATGAGATATTAGGAACTACATGTATTGGAACAGATGTAGAACCAGATAAAATAGAATGTTGGTCAACGAAAGATCATATAAAGAAAGAAGATTTTGATAAAGCCGTCGAAGAAATTAATAGTCCTGCTATAAATAGTAATCCTTTAAAATGGGTTAGACCATTATTCAACAAAGAGGTAATAAACTTATGATAAAAGAAGACAAATATGAAAATTCACAAATCGTACTTGTGTGAGAGGAAATAAATATGGCAAAGCACGAATATTTGAAAGTAAGTGTAGATATAAACGACTTAGATAAAGTGCCATCATTAATACATGATACGTTAAAAGAATGGTGGGACACAAGCTATTTATATGATTTAAATCCAGATGAAATGATTCCTGAAGTAGTGGAACAATGGAAAACTAAGCATATTAATACAAATTCAATGAAAGAAGCAATTCAAAAAATCAAAGATGCAAATGTTCCAGATGGTATTAAAATTAAGTTAGTCATTGAGCTGTTAACGTCTGATGGATTTTTAAAATTAGAAGATGACATAAATGATGTTCTACTATTTAGACCTTATAGTACCCAATCTAAAACCAATAAATTTAAAAAATTGCCATATGAACATGGACATCACGATTATAGAACTTTTATAAAAGAAGAGCCAATCTCACACGAATTATCATTGGATACTTATATCTATGATCCTGTAGAACATAAATTCGAATCATTAGAGATTATAGACCAAGAAACTCTTATCGATGAAGGAGTAAGTTCAGAACTTATTAACAATTTTTATTCTTTTCATCAAAGATTGATGGAAACAACGTCTAAAAAGATAAAAGTATGGACTGCACAACCAGAAAAAAGAATAAACGAATGGAATAAGCAAGGATTTATTCCTAAGAATTCATATCTAACAGATAATATTAAAAGAGCAGAATATTACTTTAATCCTGAAGAACATGATATAATCGTATTCTATAGAGTTCCAGAAAATCAGTTGATAATGACGTCTGACGCATTTGGGGCAAAAGAGTATATTACATTAAATGATGTAAAAATAGAATAAATATGAATACGAGTTCAGAAAAGAATGTAGTCGGTACAAACGAGGTAATAATATGCTATCAGATAAATTGAAAAATTTAGTCCCTTCGATGGAAAAATTTGTCAAAATGTCGGAAGTAGATGGCATGGAGAGAGGTTTTACATTTAGAGCCAATGGTGATGCTAAGATGGAAGAAATTTGTGAGACTGGGAGTGCATGCCAAATAGAGATAAAGGATATAACAAAGAGAGAAGGTACAAAGACCGGACTTTTTCACACTCACCCTACTGTAACGATGAAAACTAGAAAAACACATGCAATAGGAGGTACTTTCAGTTGCTCAGATATTCTTGCTCAATCTGATAATAACATAGATTATTCATGTGTAGGCACAAAAGACGAGATAGTGTGCTCAACATTAAAGACAAAAGTTTCAATTTTAGAAAAGATTGAGTTAATTGAATGCATGAATTTACATCATCGCATGAATAGGTTTTCAATAGGAGATAAAGGGTATAAAGGATCTGAAGATAATAATAGAGATCTAAGGATATTAGATAGGTTAGAAAGAGAATTAGACACAGACTTACAACATTATATGAATTTCGAAACAATTAAAAAATTTAAGATCTAACTAGAACGATATTGTAAAATACAAATAGATATTGGGAGAAATAAATATATGGCAGAAGTACATGAAATCCATAGGACATTATGTGAAGGTATAGATAATAGGAAAAATGAAGGTATACATAAAGTTCTGAATACTATATGCAAAGTAAGAACAGAAAAAAGAAAAATAGCAACATTTGATGATGCACTAGGAAAAAGCGGTATAATAATGTCAGGAATGACTAAAAAGATTAAAGATGAATTGACACAAAAATGGGAAAAAGGTGAACCTATCTATGTCATGAATAAAAAATTAGATATTCCTGCTAAAGAAGAGAAAATATTTGAAGAAATAAAGTGTGATATTAATAGAATAGAAGAAGTAAAAGATACAATCGAAGAAATGAAGATGTTGAAGAATACAAAAGAACTGATGCAATGTAAATAGACAGAGAACTGTATATTATCCACGTTGTATGTAGTTCTGTGCCAGAATACATGACAACAGACATCGTATATTGATATCGTACAAGACAAAATATAACAATTTCGTGAGCTGATCATCAAAACATCGCATGCTCTATTTTTATATCGCAATTATCTGACTACCGTAACTATATATACTTTGCTATCATATATAGCATATATAGCATATTGAGAAATAAGTTCTCGATAGGAGAAAAACATGATCCAAATATTAGATGAAAATCAAATGAAAATTATGCAAGCACGCTGGCACGGAGACAGTGTTGTTATAGGATTGACCAATTATATCAAGCCAGGAGAATATTATATTATTCAGAAAGGAAAAATAATTGAATCAAACGAAGAAGTTATAATACTACGGAAATTGAAAGACCAATAAGACTTAAAGAAATACAAATAAGGAGGAAGAATAAAATGACAACATATAAATACTTAGACGTTTTGAAACCATATATAGAAGACTTTAAGACTGGGATTGAAAATTCACGTAGTGGTATAGTAAGCGTCAGGATTAAAGACATTGCCAATGCAATGAAAATGACCGAACAAGAATTGATTTCAATTTATCAGGACTTCAAATACACTCTATTTCAAGAGGGGATATTTGTAACTACCGCCAAGACAACAGCAGATGAACAGGTCTTTTCAATGAGAAAGAAAATGAAGGGTGATACTCTACAAAGAATTAATTTTAACAAATTCAAAGATATAATTATATCAGGCAAAGATTATTTCTGGGAATTTACAGCAGAACTCCCTGATGATTTAAAATGTTCTGAATTGGTAGAATTATTTGGTTTTGGAAATTTTGTAGAAAAAATATACTTTGATTCTGGTTCATGTGAACCATATTCTGCAAAACAACCAGAGTTTTATATAAAATTGAAAACATCAGCAAAAATACCTGATGTAATAAAAATCTTTGAAAGAATGAAACCAGATGAATTAGGTTATGACGAAAAAACGCATACAATTAACCTTTGGTTTGATTAAATAAGACTGATTTTTATGAAATTGTTAAAGATGAATATTAAGGAGATAGAAACAGGAAAAGAATATTCTGTTGAACTTAAGTATGATATTGTCGAAAAATATATTTTAGAGCTATTTACAGTAACAAAAACAGATATTTCTAAAATACCACAACTCGACGAACATGAAATTTTCTCAGGAGAAGATTTAGATAAATTTTTAATGCAACTGGGGATTTATTCAAAAAGAAAAGAAATACTCCCTGTTATAGAGGCTATATATGATAAATTTCCTAAACGTGAGAAAAATATATATGAATTCAGACTTAAATTTATTAAATGGGATTAACTAACAAATAATATAACTGGAGGAATAAATATATGGTAAATAGAAAATCGGTTGATTTAGCAGAAACAGCTATCGTAAATTTAAGAGAAGCAGTAGACAAATGTAACACAGGAGCAATACTTCATGCTGCAAGTGTATCGAAACATTTAGAAGATGGCTTTTATTTTGATAAATCCATTAATTCTGACAAATATAGCGAATTAGATTTAAAGCTTGCAGATCTGATGGATAAATTTAGGAATAATTGTTCATGTAATAAGAGTCAAATGTAAAATACAGAACTGCGTCTAATTCTCATTATATGCAGTTCTGTGTCTGATCTGTTCATGATCTGTGCCAGACATATAAGACCAATAAGATTATATACTATCAAACCATTATGATGATAAAATATTGTTGAAGAAGTAGACATAATTTAAAATCAGGGACGTCAAGAAGTTTATGATAAAGGAAATACCATTACTTTTGTTCAAAAATTGTGACGAAAGTGTCAAAGGAATTAAATGCAAAGATATCGTTGAGGAGACATGCAACAAATTCTTTTCTTTAACTATAGACGAGGTTGAATTAGCTCTCAATGAGAAGAGACAATTCCTAGTCTCTCAATGGGCTTATAAAGGTCTTCATAATAAAATTATATACAAAAATAAGGAAATAGGATTTACATATGATAAAGGGTTATGTGAACTAGCCAAAGATTTCAAACTTTATCATCCGAAAATTATTGAAGTTAGCATTAATAAAGGGATGAGAAAGAATGACCATCCAGCAGATGTAAATTTTTCGATATTAGAATCAAAATTTGATCATGTGCACTGTTCGTTTCGTTTTGAGAAAGTACGACTTGTGATATTTTTAGATTTGTTAGATTATGGTAAGGATAACGAAAATGAAACTCTCGTTTGGCCTAATAGAGACCCCTATTACTTTACTGATATTTTATACCACGAATTATTACATATTTGTGGGGACATAATTTGTGATGGAATAATAAGACATAATTTAGTAGGAATCGATGTAATATCAGAATTGATGAAACAAACATAAATAGATAAAATAAATAAAGTGCAGAACTGTGTCTTATTCGCGTTATATACAGTTCTGTATCAGACTACATAAACTCTATTCCAGACATATGATGATCAATATAATGATTCATGAAAATATGATAAATACCAGGAGAAAAAATGTTCAGATGTGAAATAATTAAATGGGAAGAACATGCTGAAAAGTATAGGAGAAGAAGTAATAATTGGCTCAAATGTATAGATGAAGATGCAAAGATAGAATATGATTTCCTTGAACCATACTACGAGACTGTTCTAGCTATAAAACGTGAGAATTTGGCAACCAACGATACTTACGGACCTACCCTATGTTATAAATGTATAGAAGAACTCAAAAGGTTTTTAAACGAAAATATTAGAGGGCCAATAACGTGTAATTGTGCACCATTCCCTATAGTGACTGGAATAATGATTGAAGAGGAAGAAAGACCCCAAATCGAACCTATGAGAGCTATAATTGTGGCGCTGAAAAGGCAGATATTACAGGAATATTTGGAGAAGTATTTATTATAAGTTGTGATAAGAAAGGATCTAAAAAGAAAAAATATGGATCTAAAGAATGAAGCCGATAGAATTATGATACACATAATCCACAAAAATCTGAAAATCAACAAAATATGATAAATTTAGGAGGAATATAAATGTTAGACCTAGAACTGCGTCTAATCCGCATCATACGCAGTTCCCAGATATAATTATGAGGAAATATGGCAACAAATGAAGAATATAAATAAGTGGAGGAAATAATACATGGCAGAATACA
>Ga0187878_1004223_pt1 | contig 11281 bp, 12 predicted proteins | sample June2016WEW_17_1_FD_132979 | JGI IMG/M metagenome (GOLD analysis project Ga0187878, IMG submission 132979) | Peatland microbial communities from SPRUCE experiment site at the Marcell Experimental Forest, Minnesota, USA - June2016WEW_17_150 | ecosystem: Environmental > Terrestrial > Soil >...
CCGCAAGTTCCTGACCTTAAGATCGTCTAAGATCGCCAAATATGTTTTTTTCCAATCCAGATTGAGTTCGTTGGAATGAAAAACGCTGAACGAAACGCCGTAATTTACTTTTTCGGGAACCGGCCTGATGGAAAGCAAATTCCAAGCCAAGGTTAAAACCAAAAGGATCAAGAAAAGGATAATGGGAATTGAAAAATATTTTTTGTGCTTCTTCATAGGAACATGATCACGAACCCGATTATTATCAAACCCGAAGCCCAGATCTTTTTCAGCCGGTCGTTTTTGTTGTGAACGGCCTCTTGAAAATATTTCGGAAATTTATAAGTGAAAATAAAAGCCAGAAGCAAAATAAAAACGAATTCAAAACCGGCCAATGAGTTGACGACGGTAACATTGCCGAGTTTTATTGCCACCAGCGATAAGAGATAGGCGATACCGGCCAGCGTTTTGTTGCCGACGACCAAAATTTTCGTTCCGCCGGTCGAACTTTTGACATTGCTGAACACGGCTTTGAAATTCGCCGGCCACAAAAGTAAAATTATCGCGCCGAAAACATTCGTCATCCGCGACCAGAAAAACGCGTTAAGAAATGAGGTTTCTCCGAACAATATTTTTATTAAAATCGATGAAAGTCCGAAAAGAATTCCGGCGGCGATAACATAAAAGGAGGATTTCTTATTAAACCGAAAACGCGACATCAGAAAAGTCCCGAATATCAAAAGCGGAAAGCCGATGAAAAATAATCTGGGCAGCATTGAATCCAAAAAATACAGTCCGAAAGCCAATGTGGCCACGGCCGAGATCGCGCCCATGACCGGCGCCACATCCGAAACATCAGAAGTTTTAAGAGCGGAATAAAGAAATAATAGGGAAGTCGTGAAAGCAACCGTGATCCCCAGACAAAGCGCAATTAGCGGCCAGGTCAGCGGCAAAACCACGCCAAAAGGCAATAAAACCAAAACGAAACCCGAAAGCAAGCAGACATAGATGGCGTAAACCACCGGCCGGCCGATGGCTTTGGGTCCAACAAGATACTTGTCGGCCATGTAAACGCCGGCGGAGATGAATTGGGACAGAATTGCCAGAAGGATCCAGATCATATTTCGTTATTTTTACAAATTTTTGCAAATTCCCACGCTGAATTCCTGATCTTTCTTTCCATTGTTTCAAAATTAATTTCCACCAAACCGAATTTTTGTTTGTAACCCTCCGCCCACTCAAAATTATCCAGAAGCGACCAATAAAAATATCCGCGGCAGTCAGAGCCATCCCGGATCGCTCTCGAAACCCATTTCAAATGTTCACGGATGAAATCGGCGCGTTGTTTGTCTTCTTTGTCCGCCAATCCGTTTTCGGTGATGTAAACCGGTTTACCATATTTTTTCAGTTCCATCAGCAAATTATAAATTCCTTTCGGATAAATATCCCAACCCATGTCGGATTTCGGATACTTCGCCCTATCCCCGAACTTTTTGTGGAAATAATAATTCAAACCGATGAAATCCTGTGAAATTTTATTCAAAAATCTGCGATTCCAGAAAAAATTCAGAAAGCTTGACAAGAGGCGATTGATTGGGTTCCAATTTGCCTCAAAATTTATATTATTTTTAGCGATGCCGATCTGAGCCGAAGGATCAATGTTCTTGATTTTGTCATATGCTAGATTGTGCGACATGATTAGATTTTTGATAACCTTCATGAACCTGAAAATATTTTTTTCAAACGGCGGCCATTGACCTTTTCGGTAACCATTCGAGGCATAAACCATCGGTTCGTTTATAGTTACCCAGAATTTTACCCTGTTAAATTGCCGCTCCGCGGCACCGGCTTCGCCGGATTTAACAGGGTGAACTCTATCCCCCATTTTGCCAACGACAAATTCGCAATATCGGGAAAATATTTCCGGTGATTTCGGATTTTCGAAACCGCCCATTTTCGCGAACCAAACCGGAAGCGTGAAATGCCAAAGGGTCACGAATGGTTCCAATCCCGTTCCCCCCACACTCAAATCTTGAGTGTGGGGGCGAGTTCGCAAGGCGTCCAGCACTTTTTTATAATGCTCGATTTCTTTCTCGTCGAATTTTCCCTCTTCCGGCTCGATCCGCGCCCATTCTATAGAGAAACGGTGGGCGTTCTGGCCAAGCGATTTGGCAATATCAAAATCCTCCTCGTATTTATTGTAACTATCGCAAGCGCGCCCAGCATCAGGAATCTGATGTCCTGAACTTGTCGAGGGACCGCGATTCGCTTGGGCCCAGTCGCAATTATTTATTCCACCTTCTATCTGATAGCTTGACGTGGCCGTCCCCCACAAAAACCCGTTGGGGAATTTCAATTCATTTTCTTTTTCCTCCATTTGTTTAATTATATCAGAAACGGTCATGAAAGTTAGTGGCTATTGACATCCTTTACCTTATTGGTATATTATAAATGAACACTGGTTGGATGGTCTAACTAGTGTTTTTTGATGTTTAAAAACACGTAAAAGGAGGTAAAATTATGGCACCTAATCTCGATGCTTTCGTTCTTGGAGGGCTTTTAGCCTTTCTTGGACTTGTTGTGCTTCTAGTCGTTTTCTGCTCAATCTACTCAATCGGACCCACGCAGGTCGGATTGGTGAGAAAACGTTTCGGCAAAAAACTGCCTGGTGACAATCCGATCGCTTTTCACAAAGAGGCAGGATATCAGGCTGAATTGTTGATGCCTGGTCTCCGATTCAAGCTTTGTTTTCTATACGCTGTAACCAAACATCCTTGGGTTCAAGTTCCGGCCGGTCAGATCGGTGTGGTGATCGCCCAGGTTGGCAAGCCAACGCCAATGGGTGTCAAGTCCGCGGTTTACAAATCTGAATTCGGTAATTTCACGGACCTGGACATCTTCATCACTAAAGATGGCCAGAAGGGTGTCCAGCGGCCAGTGCTTTCTCCGGGAACTCTGGCTCCGATCCATCCTGTGGCCTTTTTGGTCATTACCAAACTGCAAGTTTTCGGCGTCCCAGTTTCTGAAGAGCTTCGGCGTCTTGCAAAGGACGGAGAACTCACCTTCAAGGCATGGGATCAACTGAAAGACAACGTGGACTGTCTCGATGTGACTCGGATTGAACCAAAAGCCACGGAAGGTGGACATGTCATTGACATGGTCGGTGTTGTCATTGCCCTTGAAGGAGAATCACTCTCGGAAGGTGACATTGCCAGTCGTCTCGATGGGTTCAATGATGTCAAAGGGCTCGAATCAAGCGGCGCGACAAACGCCAAATTAATTGAGACGATCCTTGGTAGCAAGAATGTCGCGCATAATAGCTACCAGGATTTCCAGACCTTCCTGGATAAAGGCGGCAAAATCGGACTCCAGCATGATCCACTGCTCTATGGCGCCTACAACCTCAACCCGTTCCTTGTTCGCGTCGAGAAAGTTCCTATGCTCGTCGTGGAACAAGGTCAGGTGGCGGTGATTAAGGCATACGTCGGCCTGCCCACCGAAGACACTTCTGGCACCGAATTCAAGTTTGGCTCGCTGGTCAAGCCCGGCCATCGCGGAATTTGGGAAGAGCCGCTTCGTACCGGCAAGTATCCCATTAACCCGCGAATCTACCAGGCCGAGGTAGTTCCCACGGCCATTCTCAAGCTTGACTGGTCGGAAGGTGTTACTGGTGCCCACAAACTTGACGAAAAGCTCAGTCCTATTGTGGCCAAGAGCTGTGAGGGGTTTGTGTTCACCATTGATCTCCAGGTTTTGATCCATGTCCCGGATACAAAAGCACCCTATGTGATTTCCATGGTTGGGAGTATGCTGAATCTCGTCAACGAGGTTCTTCAGGCAGCCGTGGGTAATCTCTTCCGAGACAAACTCGGCGGAATGCCAGCCGTCACTTTCATCGAGACAAGGCAGAAAGTTCAGGAGGAAGCAACTGATCACATCTCAAGGCAACTTGAGGTGTACATGGTTGAAACAAAGGGCGTCTACATTCAGAATGTCATGCTTCCCGAAGAACTGGTAAAAGTTCTGACTGAGCGGGAGATCGCCAATCAGCAGGTGGCAACATTCAAGATGCAAAGAACCGCCCAGGACCAGCGAATTGAGACCGAACAGGCAACGGGCAAGGCTGACATGCAAAAGGACCTGGCTAAGTCCGCGGTTGGTATTGACATCAAGAAAAACAATGCCGACGCTCGGGAACAGGAAGGGCGAGGCGAGGCCAAGTATGTCGAACAAACTGGTCTTGCCCAAGCCGCTGTTATTAAAGCTCAGGGCGTGGCCAAGGCCGAGGGCTTCAGGGCTCAAAATGAAGCTATCGGCCAGACCGGCACGATGCTTGTCAACATTGCCACTGTTTTGGCCGACAAGGGCATCAAGATCGTACCCGAGATCCTTGTGGCTGGCGGTGGCGGTTCTCTTGACGGCTTGGCTGCTACCTTGACGGGAATGTTCTCCAAACAGGTTCCGGCTCTGAAGTCGGAATCTCCAACAACATAAAACGCCCGAAAAAAGACGACCCCATGTTGTCGCTTAACACGCACAACATGGGGTATTTTATTTGAAAAAATAATAATTTTAAGGCATAATGCAAATATTGCGGGGTTGAGCAATTGGTAGTCTCGTCAGACTCTGAATCTGAAGATCCTGGTTCGAGTCCAGGCCCCGCAGCAGAATAAATATATAGAAAGGGGGTGTTAAATGTTAAATCAAAATAAAACTGGTCTTGCGTTGGGAGTTTTCGGGGTCATTGTTCATTTTTTGTGGACGATCGTGGTTTTGATCGGTTTGGGAAAATGGGGCTTGGATCTGGTTTTTAGGATGCATTATTTGGCCAATCCTTTCGTAATCAAAGGCGTGACCATTCTGCGGTTCGTGGGATTGATGATCATGGCTTTCGTGGCCTGGTATATCGTGGGCTGGTTGTTCGCCGCCGTTTGGAATTGGGTCAACAAGAAAAATTAATACTGGCGCAGAATCATTTTTTGTCGTAAAATTGAGAAATGTCCAATTTGGTCATCAGGTCCTTCAGATGGATCTTCAATTTTAAGGACGAAAAAAAACGGCTTTTGAATGTTATCCTGGTTTCGTTCTTGATCTTTTTTGTTGGAGCAAGGTTATATTCCTTGTATGTCACCCGCGTGATATATATTCACGGCTTTCATATCCACCATTTTTTCTACGGTATGCTTTTTCTTTCCGTCGGTGGAGTGCTGGGCGTGCTTAGCCGGGACAAACGACCGCTGGAGGTGGCCAGTATTTTTATCGGCGCCGGCATCGGTTTGTTCGCCGATGAGATCGGACTTTTGCTTAACTGCACGACGTTGAATCGCCTATGCGTTTATGCTTTTCCCGACACTTTTGATATTTTCATGCTCGTGGTCGGCGTGATAATTCTGGCGATAATCATCACCGGCTTGATCGAGAACTATTACGCCAGCAAGGCCGAAAACCGTTAAATAAAATGAATCCCGTTAGAAGTCACCCTAGCGGGTTTGCAACCATAGATACTTTAATTAAGTCAGCTGTCGTTAGTTGTATAAATTAGGTGATTAGCTGTGAAACAGTGACTTCTAACGGGATGAATCTGGATACAAAAATATTTTTTGCTTTGAACGATCTCGTCGGCTCGCCGGGTTTTTTGAGTTGGCTCACGGTTTTTTTCGCCATCTACTGGGCGTATCTTTTGGGAATTTTATTTTTGGTCTTTTTATGGTTGAAACCTTTCTTGGCGACTCGCTGGAAAGTTTTTTGGGCCGGAATTATTTCGGTTTTCATTTCCCGCGGGATTTTGACCACGGTCATCCGATATTTTTACCATCATCCCCGGCCATTCGCTATTTATCAGGTTCACCAGCTCGTCTCCGAGAGCGGCAATTCTTTTCCCTCCGGCCACGCCAGTTTCTTCTTCGCGCTTTCAATGATAATATTTTATTACAACAAACGCTGGGGAACGGCGTTCTTTGTTGGCAGTATCGTGATGGGCGTCGCCAGAGTCATGGCCGGCGTCCATTATCCTTCTGATATTCTCGGCGGCGCGCTTATCGGGATCATCGTCGGATATTTCACGGCCAGCTTGATCTCGAAGGATTCTTAATTTTTACCTCATGATGTTTTAGGTAATATTCACACATGGAAATCGAACAGATCATTGAAGTCAAAAATCTAACCAAGAAATTCAAGGATTTCACCGCCGTTAATAACATTACGTTCAACGTCAAACACGGCGAGGTTTTTGCTTTTTTGGGTCCCAACGGCGCCGGCAAGACCACGACCATCAAGATGTTAACGACACTTCTCCACCCGACTTCGGGTTATATCCGCATCAACGGCAAAGATCCGGTCAGCCAGCAAAATGATGTCAGAAATTCTTTTGGTATCTGTTTTCAAGACCAAAGTTTGGATGACGAGCTCACGGCAAGGGAGAATATGGACCTTCACGGAGTTTTATACGGCATTCCCAGAGCCACCCGCAGAACGCGCATTGAACAGCTATTGAAATTGCTGGAACTTTGGGAAAGAAGGAACGACCAGGTCAAAAAATATTCTGGCGGCATGAAACGCCGGCTTGAGATCGGCCGGGCGCTTTTGCATCATCCGAAAGTCCTGTTCTTGGACGAGCCGACCCAGGGCCTTGACCCTCAAACCCGCAATCACATCTGGACCTATATCAAGGATCTGAACAAGGAAGAAGGCGTGACGGTTTTTTTCACAACCCATTACATGGAAGAGGCAGACCGTAACGCGACACTCATGGCTGTCATTGATAACGGAAAAATAGTCGCCCAGGGAACGGCCGAGGAACTGAAAGCCAAGACCGGAAAGACCTTGCTCGAAGACGCTTTCATTGATCTGACGGGTCATGGCATCCGCGATGAAGAAGCCGGCGCAGCGGATCACATGCGGATGCGCGGGCGTCTGTGGCGGAGGCGATAAAAAAATTGGCATCGGCGTCGCGCTTCGCGCGACGCCGATAATAAATTTTAATTTTTATGGTAATCTACATTCTCTGGTTGAGACAAATAAAAAGATATCTGCGGTCAAAAGCGAGAATCGTCGGCTCTTTAGGCCAGCCGATCTTGTTTTTGGTGGCTTTGGGCTATGGCTTCGGGCCGGTTTTTGCCAAAGCCGGAGGTGGTAATTATATCCAATTCTTGGCGCCGGGCATCATCGCCATGGGAATTTTATTCACTTCGGTTTTCTCAGGCATTGAGATCATTTGGGACAAACAATTCGGTTTTCTGAAAGAGACGTTGGTGGCGCCAGTTTCGCGTTTTGAGATAATGATCGGCCGAACGCTGGGTGGAGCGACGGTGGCTTTGATGCAAGGAGTTCTCATTTTTATCATTTCTTTGTTCATTGGTCTGCATGTTCCGGCATTTCATCTGGTTCTTCTGGCGCTTCTGTTCGGTTTGCTTATCGCTTTGCTTTTCACGGCCTTGGGCACGGCTATCGCTTCTATCCTCGACGATATGCAAGGGTTTCAACTTATCATCAACTTCCTGGTCATGCCGTTGTTCTTTCTGTCGGGCGCTTTGTTCCCTCTCAATGGCGCACCGTCCGTTCTGACCGACATCGCCAAGTTCAATCCGTTAAGTTACGGCATTGACGGCATCCGGACGACGCTTTCGGGTCAAGTTTCCAATTTCGGCCTTTCCACAGACCTCATCGTTCTCACGGTCATCGTCATCATCTTTCTGGCGCTAGGCAGTTATCTCTTCTCCAAGATTCAGATTTAACATCTGAATATTCCCCTGCTATCCATCAGGAATTGACAACATTCGATAATATTGATATACAATAATAAGTCCCGTCACAACCGAAAAGGAGAGCGAAATGATCAAAAAATGTGAAGTTGTGCGCGCAAGTGAAATTCGGGTAGGCGATGTAATTGATGGACCAGACGGTTCATCAACTGTTTCCGGCATCCGACTAGATGACGGGGGTTATTTGTGTTTCGACTTTGCCGAGGGCAGGGGCAATCGGTGCTGGACCGCTCTTCGTTTCCATCACACTGTCACGCGTCTGCAAAAAACAGAGTGCAATATCCCGGGTGGGTTTGCGGTTGGCCACGATGGCCAAGTGATGATTCGAGATATTGGCAGCGTAATTGCGGATGGAACGACCCAAGTTGAAATTAACATCATTGACGGAGGATTGAAAAAAATCAACCGTTCTAAAATCAGCCATATAATCGGCAATTTCACTTTGTTCTTCAAATAAATTTCACTTGTTATCGGGGGCTCCAAATTATGGAGCTCTTTTTATACCTTGAGATGTTTCCTGATGGCGATGAAGCTGGAGATGACGCCGAGGGCGACGCCCAGAAAAACGGTCAGAAGAACGACCTCAAGGGCGCCGTCGGTGAAATATTGGATGAGATTGACCTGCTCGACGAAGTTGGAAACCTTGCCCGAAACCAAATAGACGATCGGGTAGAAGATGACCAGCGAAATTATGGCCGCGAAAAGTCCGTAAAATCCGCCTTCCATCAGATATGGCCCGCGGATGTGCCAGTTGGAAGCGCCGACCAAGCGCATGATCTCGATCTCTTGCTTTTGATTGAAGATCGTCAGCCGGACGGTGTTGAATGTCACCAGAACCGCGATCAGCGCCAGCAAAAATGTCGCCGTCAAACCCCAATTTCGGATGGAGTTGGAAATGTTGGCGATGCTGTCAATGACGCCTTTGTTCTCTTCAAAGTTGACTTGTTCAATGATGCTTTTGTATTTATCGTTATTCAAAAAATCAGCAATGGAAGCGTATTGGGAAAATTCTTTGGCTTTGACATCCAGAGATGCGCCCAGCGGATTGTCGTCCAGAAGCGACAGCGACTCTTCGATCATGGCGTCTTGGGAATGCCGGGCTTTGAAATCCGCCAAGGCCTGGTCGCGGGAAACATAATTCACGCTCAGAACATCGGCTTGAGCCAAGAGGTCGGATTTGACCCCGAGGATCTGGTCTTCGGGAGCGTCGGTTTTGAAATAGACGCTGACATCAACTTTGTTTTCAAGAGAAGCGATGGATTCGGTAGAAACATATTGCAAAGACAAAAGACCCAAAAACAATATCAAAGAAAGCGACATCACGCCGGTGGCGGCCAAGCTAAGATATCTGTTGCGCTTGAAATTCGTCCACCCGCGACCAATAACGTTTTTGAATGTTTGGATCATATTACGTATCTTCCGTTCTCTAATTGGTCTTTGACGATCTTGCCTTTGTCCATGCTGACCACCCGCCGGCCGATGGTGTTGACGATATTGGTGTCATGGGTGGCCAAAATGACTGTCGTGCCCAGCTCGTTTATCTTCAATAATAATTTTACCACATCAAAACTGTTGACCAAATCCAGATTGCCGGTCGGCTCGTCGGCGAGAAGGATTTTCGGCCGGTGGATGAGCGCCCGGGCAATGGCCAGTCGCTGTTTCTCGCCGCCCGACAACTGGCTGGGAAAATTTCCGCTCTTGTCGGCCAAACCGACGATAGATAAGATCTGAGGCACGTCTTTGGCGATGTCGTCTTTGGTGGCATCGGAAACTTCCATGGCGAAGGCGACATTTTCGTAGGCGGTTTTGGCGGTTAATAATTTATAATCCTGATAAACCGTGCCGATGGTCCGCCGGAAATATGGAATTTCTTTACCCTCGATCGAATCAACATCGATTTTGTCTATTAGAACTTTGCCTTTGGTCGGTTTTTCTTCTTTGGTCAGCATTTTCATCATCGTGGATTTGCCGGCGCCGGAAAGTCCGACCAAAGAAACAAACTCGCCTTTTTTAATTTCAAGGTTGATGTTGTCCAGAACCACGATATTTGGTTCGTAAATTTTTGTCAGATTTTTAAACTCGATCAAGTTAGTTTGTAGTAAGTAGTGAGTAGTAAGTAGTTTTGGCGTTCCAATCTACAAACTACGACCTACCAACCACCAACTCTTTTTCTATGAATTCATCCAACTCCCCTTCCAGAACCTTGTCAACCTGCGTCGTCTCAACCTCGGTCCGGTGGTCTTTGACCATCTTGTAAGGATGAATGACATAGGAACGGATCTGACTACCCCATTCAATGGCGCTGTCTTTGGTGTCAAGCCGAAGCTCGGAAATTTCCTGAATTTTTTTCTCTTCCATCAATTGCGCCAGACGGGATTGCAAGAGCGTCATGGCTTTGGCTTTGTTCTGGGCTTGAGAACGCTCCGATTGGACGGCAACGGTCAGATTCGTCGGAATATGGGTGATCCTGACGGCCGTTTCCAGTTTGTTGACATTCTGTCCGCCCGGTCCCGATGACCGAAAAGTATCAATTCGCAGATCTTTCGGGTCAATATTAATTTTAACATCTTCAATCTCGGGAAGCACGTCCACGAGAGCGAACGATGTGTGGCGCAACGACTTGGCCGAGAAGGGTGAAATCCTGACCAAACGATGAACACCGGCCTCGCCCCGCAATTTTCCGTAAGCCCAGCGGCCGGTGATCTCGGCGACGGCGCTTTTGGTGCCGTTCTGCTCGCCAAAGGACTGTTGCAAAAGCGTCCAGCCATAACCCTCGCGCTCGGCGTATTTCTGATACATCCGCAAAAGCATTGAAGCCCAATCCTGGGCGTCCACGCCGCCGGCGCCGGAATAGACATACAAAAGGGCATTGCCTTTGTCGTATTTTCCTGACAAAAATATTTTTATGTATTCTTTGTCGAAATTCTTTTTGAAAGCTCGGATTTCGATTTCTTTTTTCTGAATTTCCTCGTCGGACATCTTTCCGAATTCGTCCAGTTCCAGCATCGTTGTTTCCCAGAATTCGACTTCGGTTTTCAAATCATTTAATTCTTTTGACGCTTTACCGGCTTTTTCGTTGTTATTCCAAAAACCGGGCGCTTGCATTTCGGTTTCAATTTGCTTGATTTTTTCTCGCGATTCGCCTAGGTCAAAGACGGTGCCGCACGGCACGGCACTTATCTTGCATACTATTCAATTCTTCACGCAAAGTAGTCATATGTTAAACTCCCGGACTTGCCCCTCACCCAGAAAGCTACTCCAGAGAAAAAGTAATTCTTTTTTTCAACTGCGAATATGCTTGCGCAAATCTTTTCAAATTTTGTTCTCGATTTATTGCATCCTGTTTCGATTTGTAAAACTCGCAATAAATCGGTTCGTATGGTCCTTTATTTTTTGTATACACACTTTGATTTGAATTATGTTCTGCTAACCTCCTTTTTAAATTAGGCGTGTATCCGATATAGATCGAGCCATCTTTTAAACTTTTAATTAAATAAACGCAGAACATAATTTTAGCTTTCTGGGTGAGGGGTGAACAGGGA